>Ga0172371_10000105_pt1 | contig 111278 bp, 119 predicted proteins | sample Lak12m_FD_114543 | JGI IMG/M metagenome (GOLD analysis project Ga0172371, IMG submission 114543) | Freshwater microbial communities from Kabuno Bay, South-Kivu, Congo - kab_022012_12m | ecosystem: Environmental > Aquatic > Freshwater > Lake | place: Democratic Republic of the Congo...
CCCAAGGTTATTTTCCCAGACACCATCCGGTAATTGCAAAGATGCCCCTAAAGAAGTAGTGAACTTCTTATATTCCGTATCGTAGCGATAACCTTTGGACTGGGCGTCCTCAACGGAAAACCTGAAGCCTAAATTTTCGCAACTATCGCTCATACTGAATAAACCATAGCCGTTACGATTATTTCCCGCGGCAAACTCCCAGACGGCTCTTTTCACTTTAGGGGCAACCAGCATAAAATTTATTGCACCGCCGATGGCATCCGGGCCAAACAAAGAAGAACTTGCCCCGGGAATAACTTCGATCTTCTTGATATCTTCTTTAGTAAAAGGGATATCCGAGTTGTGATGGCCAGTCTGCGGGTCATTAACCCGCTGGCCGTTAAGCAGGATTAAAACCTGCTGGAAGGTTGAGCCGCGCAGCGAAAAATCAGTCTGTATCCCGCTTTCTAAAGCACGGCTTTGTAAATCCACAGGCAAGTTATTCAAACTTTCCAATCCGGATTGATAATTAAAAGCCTGATCTTTCCCGGAATCCGTAGAATAGGTATTCAGGAGAAACTGCTTTTGCTTACTGATAACTATTGGTTCTAATTCCTGGCAGTTGTCTTCGGAGGGAAACGATATCTTTGGCAGGGCAAGAATTATAATGATAAAAAAACCGCTCCATCTTATTTTTAACATGAAAGTATTATAAGACGCGCGGTTTAATTGTCAACCAATAATATAATTATGGTTTACGGTTAACGCAAGTGTATAACATCCCCTGAGAAAACTTTCTGCGTGAGCCCGGAATCTTTTCGAACAAGCAAGGCGCCATCCTGGTCAATATCCACAGCCTGGCCTTCAATATGTTTATCCTGGCAATATATCTTAACGCGCCTGCCCAGGGTAAGGCTAAAATTACGCCATTTATCAATTATCTCCCGGGAGCCCCTCTCCTCGAGAAGAAAATAGTTGTTTTCAATCCTGCGTAAAAGTTCCTGCAGCAGAAGAATGCGGTTTACCGGTTCAGCTGTCTGTTCTTTTAAAGAAGTGGCCTGGGCAATTAAAGATTTCTTATCATTATTAACATTTAAACCGATTCCTATAACGACAAAGTTAACCTTATCCACTTCAGCGTTCATTTCAGTCAAAATTCCGGCAACCTTCTTATTGCAGATAAAGACATCATTGGGCCATTTGATCTGCGCATCCAAACCGACAGTCTTTTTTATCGTTTCGCAAATACTCACCGCGCTTAAAAGCGTAAGTATCGGGGAGGCCGACGGGGAGATCTCCGGCCTTAAGATTAATGACAAATAAATACCTTTGTATTTAGGGGAAAACCAGCCTCTGCCCAATCTTCCACGGCCCTTAGTCTGAGATTCAGCCAAAACGACTGTTCCATTCGGGGCCGCCTGTATCCCTAATTGCATCGCCAGGTCCATAGTTGAAACTAAATAATCGAAATAGTGTATTTTCCTGGCGATAAACTTCGTATTAAGCCCATGGGCTATCTCTAAAGCAAAAAGCCGGTCCGGGCTGGATTCAAGCCGATAACCTAAATGCGGTACTGCGGCAATATCATATCCTAAATCTTTCAAGTCCTGGATATGTTTCCACAGCCCCTGCCGGCTGATCCCCAGGCGGCCGGATATTTCATCCCCCGAAAGATATTCCCGTTGTTTCTTAAGATAATCGAGTATTTTTTCTTTCATCCCGTTCCCTCTCTCTATCCATCCATTCAAATTCTTTTCTTAAGATACTCCTCGAATTTAGCCCAGAAAGGATCAACCCTGGGATGTTCAAGTGCGCGGATTTTATTACCGCTGAAAACACGCATTCCCTTATTGCGTTCAGTGACCTCGCCAACAATACTGGCAGGGATTCCGGCCCCCTCCAGAACAGATACAATCGGTTTAGCCTTCTTCTTGTTTGCCGTAACCAGGAGAGTCCCTTCGCTTATAGATTTATAAGGATCAATACCAAAACAAGAACAAACCAGGCGCACTTCTTCCTGCAGGACTATCTTGTCCAGATCAATACACATGCCCACCCTGCTGTGCTGGGCAATCTCAAAAAGCCCTCCCCATACCCCGCATTCGGTAGCGTCATGCATAGCTGTTAATCCTCCAACGGATGCAGCCAAAGAAGCATCTTTTACCGTAGACATCTGATAAAAAATATCTTGCGCCCGCTTCAGGAAAACCGGTCCATATTTATTTTCAATAGGCCCCGGAAAATAAGCAGACAGTAAGCCGGTAGTCTCAATAGCCGGCCCCTTAGAAACGATAACCGCGTCCCCCGGCTCTGCGTGCGGATTAATAAGCTCTCTCTTACTGCCTAACCCAAACATAGTCGCTCCGCCTACCATAGGATAATTGCATCCGGCATAACGGGCGGTATGACCGGTTACTACGCTGATGCCTAATTTTCTACATTCCTTATGCACGGCATTCCACAATCTTACCAATTCATCTTCGGTAATCTGCGGCGGAAGGTTAAGGTCAATTGCCAGGTACTTAGGCCTGATGCCGCTTACGGCAACATCGCTGGCAATAATATGCACGGCAAACCAGGCAGCTTTCTCCATCCCTAAATCTTTAGCGATAAAAAATGGATCCGTGGATAAAACCATCACTTGAACACCCAGATCCACCACGCCAAAATCCACGCCGTTCTGCGGCTTGACCAAAACGGATTTATCCGGTTTGCCTAATTTATGGTATATGTGCTGGTTAAAAAAATCCGGATGGATCTTACCAAGCCCTGGGAGTTTAACTCTTTTCATAAAGGGGGCTCATCGCGCGCAGCTTTTGTACAATCTGGGGGAATTTCTCTAAAAAGAATTCTATGTCGCTTTCCTTAGTCCAGCGCCCAAGGGTAATCCTGATTGAACCATGCGCAGTCGCATGATCCAGGCCGGTAGCTAATAAAACATGCGAAGGCTCTAAAGAGCTTGAGGTGCAGGCTGAACCGGTAGAACAAGCAATACCAAATAAATCCAAATTCAAAAGGATAGACTCTCCTTCAATATATTTTATGGAAAAGTTGATATTATTCGGCAGCCGTTTTACGGGGTGGCCGTTAAGTTTTACTTCCGGGATGCGGCTGGGGATCTCCTGAATCAGCTTATCCCGCAAAACACTCTGGAATTTAGTTTCGCCTGCCATGTTCTTTTGGCAAAGCTGGATAGCTTTGCCTAATCCGACTATCCCCGTAGTATTATAAGTAGAGCCGCGCCTTCCCCTTTCCTGGTCTCCGCCGCGCATAAATGTTTCCAGGCGCCTGCCTTTGCGGATGTATAAAGCGCCCACGCCTTTTGGCCCATAAAACTTATGCGCAGAAAGCGACAAAAGGTCCACATTCAGATCATCAACATTTACCGGAATATGCCCTACGGTTTGCACGGCATCGGTATGAAAATAGATACCTTTTTCTTTGGCAATCTTGCCAAGTTCTGCTATAGGCTGAAGCGTCCCAATCTCGTTATTGGCCTGCATTATACTGACCAGGATAGTCTTCTCGGTAATCGCCTCTTTTAGGTCTTGCGGGGAAACCAGGCCGGTTTTATCCACTTTAAGATAAGTAACTCTAAAACCTTTCTTTTCTAAGAATTTAGCCGGCTCGCTAACAGCATGATGCTCAATGGCAGAAGTAATAATATGGTTGCCCTTTTTTTCCAATGCATAAGCAGAGCCTAAAAGCGCAAAATTATCCGATTCCGTGCCTCCGGAGGTAAAGACAATCTCCTCTGGGCTGGCCCCGATAAAGTCAGAGAGCGCTTCCCGGGCATCCTCAATTGCTTTTTTAGCCTCCTGCCCGTAGGCATGCAGGCTTGAAGCATTGCCGAATTTATCAAAAAAATACGGCTCCATCGCAGCTAAGACTTCCGGGTCAGTTGGCGTAGTCGCGGCATAATCAAAATATACTTTTTTCATCTCTTGATTACCTCATTTAAGCTACCTGTCCGATACCCCTCCAGGTCTAATGTAATATAGTTATAACCCAGGCTTTTTAACTTATCAATTATCGCCCGGCGGTTACGCAGGAGGCGATTAATATGTTTTTTCTCCACCTCAATCCGGCAAAGCCCGTTATAATGGCGCAGCCTGACAAGCCGGAATCCCAGGCTGGCCAGATAAACCTCTGCCTGATCAATACGCCTAAGCAGCCCGGCAGTAATTTTAGTTCCATAAGGTATGCGCGAAGCAAGACAGGCTAAAGGCGGCTTGTCCCAGCTGGGCAAACCTAACATTTTGCTTAATTTACGGATATCTTTCTTAGCAAAACCTGCCTCAAGCAAAGGAGACCTTATCCCAAACTCTTTCTTTGCGGCATTTCCCGGACGGTAATCTAATTTATCCGAAACATTGCTGGCATCCAAAACAAAATCAAAATTTTTCTTCCTGGCGATAGCGGTTAATTTCAGGAATAATTCTTTTTTACAAAAATAGCAGCGGGAAACAGAATTAGCGGTAAATTCTTTATTATCTAACTCCGCGGTTTTAATTACCCTGAGTTTTGCGCCTATCTCTTTAGCCAGTATCTTTGCCTTACGCAGTTCCTCCTTAGGATATGTGGCCGAAACCGCGGTCACTGCCAGGATATTTGCTTTTGGCAAAACGAGCGAACAGAGTTTAAGCAAAAGCGCGCTATCCTGCCCTCCGGAAAAAGCAACTACGCATGAATTATATCCGTAGATTTTACGTTTAAGGCAGGCAAGTTTATGCTGAAAGGTCATTGCCGGATTCTTTTACAAAGCTACGACTTCTTTTATTTCCGGCACTTCCTGCTTTAGAATTCTTTCAATCCCCATCTTCAAAGTCATCGAACTCATCGAACAACAGCCGCAGCTGCCCTTCAACTTTAATTTTACTACACCATCGCTGGTTACATCAACTAACTCAACATTCCCGCCATCGGCGGCAAGCATGGGCCTGACCTTATCCAAAGCTTTCTCAATTCTCTCTCTCATTTCTATTCTCCCTTGTTATACATATTATTCCCGTCCACCCTACCTTCTAATTGTACCACTATAGAAAATACCTACAACTTATTTGTCTTCTCTTGCGCCTTTATTTTATTCCAATTAGCGATAATCTGGCGCGTAGAGCTAACCTTGGTTTTACCGAAAACATGCGGGTGCCTGCGCTTCAGCTTGCCGATCAAGCCTGCGATTACTTCTTCAATATCAAATTCTCCCCGCTTTTTGGCGATCTGGGCATTAAACATTACATGCAGAAGAATGTCCCCCAGCTCTTCCTGCATATGCCGGTAATTATTCTTCTTTACCGCAGCGATAAATTCATCCACTTCTTCTTTTAAATCATTGACCAGGCTCTTGTGCGTTTGTTTCTTATCCCACATGCAGCCGCGCCCGCTATGTAAAATAGTAAAAACATTTTTTAACTCTATAAATTTGGTATTTTTCCCCATTCCTGCCTAGAATTTGTTTATCGCAAGATACCTGAAGGCGCTTAAAGCGGCCTTTGAACCTTCTCCGGCAGCGATAATAATCTGTTTCTCCGGCACGTCTGTAACATCTCCTGCGGCAAAAATTCCGGGGATGCTGGTTTCATTGCGTAAATTTATTTTTATCTCGCCTTTTTCATTCTTTGCTATATCCCCGGCGAATGCGGAATTGGGAACAAGCCCTATCTCCACAAACACCCCTTGCACGGACAATTCCCTTATTCCGGCATTATCTTTAATTTTAACAGCACTGACAAATTTATCCCCTGTTACGGATATAACCTGGGAACCATTAAAAACAGCGACATTATCTGCACCCTCAACCTTCTGGCGCATGATCTCATCCCCGCCCAAAGCCGGCGCTTTATTTACAATATTTACCTGTTTTGCGATCTTAACCAGTTGCAAAGCTGCATCTAACGCAGAATTTCCCCCGCCGATAACAGCTACATCCTTAGCGCTAAACAACGGCCCGTCGCAGGTGGCGCAGTAAGTCAGGCCCCGGTTCTTGAACTCCTTTTCTCCGGGCACCCCCAGCTCTTTTGATTTTTTACCTGATGCGATAATTACGCTCCTGGAGTTATAATCAGATTTATTGGTCCTTACTAAAAATACGCCGCTTGACCTCTTAAGCTCTAACACCTCTTCATTTTCTTTAAGCAGGGTATCATACTTACGCATATGTTCGTGAAATTTCTGCGCCAGCTCCGGCCCGGTAATAAATTGATAACCTGTATAATTTTCAATGTCTCCGCTCCAGGCAGCCTGGCCGCCGATGTCCAGGCTGATAACCAGGAAATTCAATTTCTTTCTGGCTGAATACACGCTGGCAGTTATCCCGGCGGGACCGGCTCCGATAATAATTAAATCATAAATTTGCATATTATCTTCTTTATAATATCCCTAACGACTGTTTTATTCTTTCTTTATCAAAGCCTACAATAATCTCGCCATCGATATCCAGGACCGGCACCCCCATCTGCCCGGATTTCTGCATCAGCTCATCCACAGCCTGTTGATTGCTGGAAACATCGATATTCTGGAAATCAATATTATTCTCCTGTAAGAATTGTTTAGCCCGGATGCACCATGGGCAAGTCGGAGTGCTGTACACTTTTACACTCTTAGCCATAAATCACTCCTTTCTCAAATAATATGGAGCAAGGTCAACTATCTCTTCTACTGTAATAGCGATAAGGTGCGTAGGTTTCGGCAGGCTGGCTTCGGGATGATGAGAGCGGGCTTTATCCTGGGCTAAATTACGCAGCAGTCTTTTAGCCAGCCGCGAAGTAATTTTATCTTCCCAAAACCTGGCAAGCTCCTGGTTGATTGCATCAGCAGCCATAACCTTGGCCTTCCCCTTAAGGCAATAACCCATAAATTTATGCTCATCAACCGCGCTGATGCTTACCTGGGGGTTATACTTTATATTCTCGGCAGTTAAACCCTGGTAAACATCGATCACGTAGATTTTCCCGGCGGGCTCAATCTTGACTATGTCCTTACATGAGCTATGCGGAAACCCTTTTTTATCTATCGAGGAAAATATCACAAAACCCTGCGCGCGTAAGAATTCAATGACCATTTCCGGAATTTGCTTCATTTTTACCTCAAAAGTTTAGCGAACTGATTCCCAAATTCAAAACAGGCTCTTAATTCTTCCTGATCCGGGACATATTTAATAGATACTCCGGGGATACTGAAATCAATCCCGCAATCTTTTAACGCCTCCTGCATCTCTTTAACCGCTCCCCCGGCCCAGCCATAAGAACCAAAAAAACCAACCTGCCTGCCCTTAGGTTTTAGGCCCTTAACTATCTCCAGGAATGCGGCGATATTCGGCAGCATATCATTGTCATGAGTAGATGAGCCAAACAAAAAACCCTGGGCAGTAAGCATACGCGTGATTATCTCGGTACGGTCACTTTCAGCCACATTATACAAGTTGACCCCTACTCCTTGCGCGCTTATCCCTTCGGCAATTTTGCCGGCCATTTTTTCAGTTGCGCCCCACATGGTTTCATAAGCGACCACTATTTTTTTATTCGTCTGGCCTTTTGCCCAGGCTATATAAGAATTTATTATTCTGGCCGGATCCTTACGCCAGATAACTCCGTGGCTGGGCGCGATCATTTTAATGGGAATATTTAATCTCTGCAGCTCTTCAATCTTCTTTAAAATTACCGAGCTAAGCGGCCAGAGAATATTTGCGTAATATTTTTCTGCTTCATCCATCAGGCTGCATTGATCAACCAAATCGTCAAAACGTTCAGATGCCGCATAATGCTGGCCGAAAGCGTCATTAGGCATAAGCAGGCAATCTTGCGGGCAATACGTAAACATACTATCCGGCCAATGGATCATCGGTGCCTCAAAAAAGGTAAGCGCGCGCTTTCCCAGTTCCAGTTTGTCCCCAGTCTTAACCGTCTGGAAATCCCAATTTCCATAGTAATGTTTATAGAGGCCGTCTTTGCATTTAGCAGTGCCTAAGATTTTAGCTTTAGGACAAAGCTGCATAAGGCTGGGCAATGCCCCGGAGTGGTCAGTTTCAACATGGTTGGCGATAATATAATCTATTCTTTCGGGGGGGATGATTTCTTTGATATTTTCAATCAGTTCCCGCGCAAACGGCCCATAAACAGTATCTACAAGGGTTATTTTTTTATCTATAATAAGATAGGAGTTATAAGTTGAGCCTCTTTGCGTGGTATATGTATGCCCATGAAAATTGCGCACGCCCCAGTCCAAGACCCCCACTGAATATATATCAGGCAGAATTTTTATCGCAGGCACTGTTTTCTCCTTGGTAACGGCGGTCAGGAATTAATAACCCTGGAAATTCTCCATTACTATTTTGTCGCCGCTTAAACCTAACTCATCGGCTAATATCTTACGCATTGCCTCAACCATCTGAGGAGGGCCGCAGAGATAGAATTTTCTTTCCAGGTAATCCGGGATTTCATTTCTTATCACATTGGCATCAATACGTCCAACGGTACATTTAAATCCCTTTTCAGCTTCACACAACACGTGCGCCACCCTTAAAAGCGGGTAACTTTTAGACATGGCGGAAAAATCGTCTTTAAAAACTATATCGCGTATGGAGCGGTTGGAATAAACCAGCACCATATCTGTGCCTATTTTTTTATCAACCGCGTATTTACAAATACTCCTTATAGGGGTTATCCCTATCCCGCCGGATAAAAAAGCCACCTTTGGCGCGGATTCATCCAAAATAAATTTGCCCAGAGGGTATTTAATATTTACTTTGTCGCCGGCTTTTAAGTTATTCAGCGCGGCGGAAAAATCACTCTGGGTTAACTTCTTGGTAAACTCTAGATAACATTTTTCAGTGGGAGAACTGGAGATGGAAAGATATTTCTCCAGCCCGGGGTTATCTTGAAGCCTGACCATCAGAAATTGGCCGGCTTTAAAATCCAGCCAATCCGTAATCTCCAGGCGAAAACTCTTAACATTGTAATTACGCTGGATAACCTCTTTTATTCTGGCGTCAATTTCTACAGGCATATTATTTTATTCTTTAAGCAAAACCTGGAGCTCATTAAAAACTGCATCAAAATCTACTGAATGAGTTATCTCCTCAACCAGATGGATATACCTGATCCTCCGGTTTTTATCAATAATCAAGGAGCCTCTGGCTAAAAGATTAAGCTCCTTGATTAAAAAACCGTAATTTAAGCCAAAGGAGGAAAACCGGTAATCGGAAAGTACTACTTCATTTTTTATTTCATTCAGCGAACAGAATCTTGCCTGGGCGAAAGGAAGGTCTTTACTTATCCCGATTATCACAATATCAGGACTAAGCCCGGCTGCCTTCTTATTAAACTCTTTAACCTGCAGATCACAAACCGGGGTGTCTAAAGAGGGGAAGAAGTTGATTATTTTTATTTTACCGTCAAAGTCTGAAAGATTTACTTCTTTAAGATCTTGAGAAATTAGCTTAAAATCAGGAGCGCGCCGGCCCTCTTTAACGCGTTTACCAGTTAAGGCCAAACGGGCCCCTTTGAAAGTTACGGTCCTAACCATATAGCCACCTGTTATGCTATTTTCTCAAACTGATCCTTGCCTACCCCGCACTCAGGGCAGACCCAGGTATCCGGGAGGTTTTCAAAACTCGTTCCGGCAGCGATTCCGTTATCCGGGTCTCCCGCCTTAAGATCATAAATATAACCACAGACTAAACATCTATATTTATTCATCTTTTCCTCTTTGTTTGGATCGCCTTAAACCGCTTTTTGGTAAACGTTTACTTTTCCTGCATGGGCATATCCGGCATGTTAGTTTGGCCCATCATCTGCCCCATACCGCAATTCTTCATTTTCTGCGACATTTTGCACCGCATGCCAAAAGAACCTTTCCCTAAATTAGAAGCTACGCCTGAGAAAACAATCAACACCGATAATAGAAGGAAACCCACTGTCACATAGCCAAAAACTTTAAGCCACTTTTCGGTTACTTTAGCCAAAGCGAAAAGAACAAAAAAACCAGCGGTTAGAAAAAACGAAATCGGCACAACGGCCATCAAAGGACAACATTTCGACATATACATATCAACCTCCTTAATTTGCCCGCCGGACGGGCTGTCAAATTAATTCCTTGCCCACATGGCAAAGGATCATTCCATTCTAAAATCTGCTATCGTTAAGCATCCTGCCTACTTCTTTAGTATCTCTTTTAAATCTTCCTCGGGCGTACTAATCAAACGCAGATCAAATTTTTCCTGCAGGATGCCAAAAACATTCTTACTTATAAAAGCCGGCGGAGTCGGCCCTATATAGATACCTTTAATATTAAGATACAACAAAGTAAGCAAGATGGCAACTGCTTTTTGCTCAAACCAGGACAAAACCAGAGTCAAAGGAAGCTGATTTACCGTACAATTAAACGCCTTGGATAAGGCCACAGCAACCTGGATCGCAGAATAGGCATTATTACATTGGCCGACATCAATTAATCTGGGTACCCCCTCAATTTCGCCAAAATCCAGCTTGTTAAAACGGTATTTACCGCAGGCAAGCGTAAGAATTACGCAATCTTTAGGCACTTGTTCAGCGAATTCCGTATAGTAGTTGCGTCCGGGCTTTGCTCCATCGCAGCCCCCGATTAAGAAAAAATGCCTGATTTTGCCGGTTTTCACCAAATTTACAATTTTATCAGCTAATCCGAGTATTGCTGTATGATGAAAACCGGTCCAAATCTTTTTACCGGAAGCTTCAGGTAAAGCCGGTAATGATTTTGCTTTCGCAATCAAGGCTTTAAAATCCCTGCTCTTTAGATGCGTTGCCCCGGCTACACCAGTGATGCCTATGGTAAATAACCTGTCCAAATAGGTATTTTCCGGAGGGATCAATACACAGTTGGTAGTTGCTAATAATGCTCCGCTAAAAGCATTGAATTCTTTTTTCTGTTCCTGCCAGGCGCCGCCATAGTTGCCTGCTAAATGCTTAAATTTCTTTAGTTCCGGGTAGCCGTGCGCAGGCAGCATTTCGCTATGCGTATAAATGTTGACTCCGCTTCCCTGGCTCTGTTTAAGCAGCTCATAAAGGTCAAGAAGGTCATGCCCGGTAACTAAGATTCCCGGGCCGGATTTAGTCCCGGTTTCAACCTCAGTAGGCACGGGGTTACCGAACCTCTGCGTGTGCGCCCTATCCAGCATCTCCATAGTTCTCAAGTTAATAGCCCCGCATTTTAACACTAATTCCAGGTATTGATTCATATCAAAACTTACATTAGTTACGGTCTTAAAGAGGGCTTCATGCATAAAAGCGTCTACTTCTTCATCATGAGCCCCTAGCTCTCTGGCATGATAAGCATAAGCTGCAATACCTTTTAAACCGTATAAAAGTGTATCTTGCAGGCTCTGGACATCTTCGTTCTTACCGCAAACCCCAAGTTTTGTGCAACCTGTTCCGCCTACTGTTTGTTCGCATTGATAACAAAACATCGAGATCCTCCTTGGTTTGTCTATTTTTTAAACTGCTGCCGCTTTTCTTCTCCGATACAATCTTTTGCCGCCTTACACCAATCCAGGCAAGAAGGCGATCTTTCCTTGCGGATTAAATTCTTACACTTCGGACACTCAACTTTAAACTCATCAGAAAAAATCTCCGCCACATGGCCGCAATTAAGGCAAGTTATGTTTTCTGGCTGCGCCATACGAGAATCCCTGCCCGGGCATTTATTCACTTTTCTTCTCTCCTTTGGTACTGATAACAATATCCTTAAAGGGGACCTGTTTTCCTGATGCGGCAATTGCCTCCTCGATTACTGGCAATAACCCAAAACAACAGGGTACCTCCATGTGCGCGTAAGTGAGGCTTTTAATATCATTGCCGGCAAGAATCTGCCCTAATTTATTTCTATATAATGGGATGTCATCTAATTTAGGACAACCCACTAAAAGTATTTTATCTTTTAACAGGTCTTGATGAAAATTAGCATAAGCAAAAGGCACGCAATCGGCGGCAATTAAAATATCGGCGCCCTGGAAATAAGACGCATGCTCCGGGACAAGACGCAGCTGCACCGGCCACTGCGAAAGCTCTGAACTTAAATGCGCCTTAGTCACAACAGGCACCTGTTTTGCGATATTAGCCGCGGCTTTCTTCTCATCAAAAGGAGCGGCCTCTCTTTCCTCTATACTGATTGCCCCTTGCGGACAATGCCCAAGACAAGCGCCTAAACCGTCGCAAAATAAATCACTGATTAAATGCGCCTTATGGTCAATAATCTGGATTGCGCTCTCCGGGCAATTAGGGATACACAAAGCGCATCCATTGCATTTTTCTTGATCAATAGTTATAATTTTTCTTTTAGCCATAGATTTTCCCTAAACCAAAGAAGCTATGGTTATTTCCTTAAGTTGTTTAAATACATTCTCCTCAATAATGCCTATTTTCTTTCTCAAAACGCACTTACCTTTATTAGGACAAACATCTTTTTTCAAGAAGCACCTGTTTAAAACCACCTTCCCCTGGAAAATGCGCATTATTTCAATTACATAAATATCCTCCGGGAGGACTTTTAATTTAAAACCGCCCCCCTGGCCTTTGAATGAATCCAAAATCCCTCTTTTGTTCAACTGCTGCAGAATCTTGCGCATGAACGGCCGCGGGACACCAAGTTTTTCAACCAGCTCATCCACAGCCACAATATTCTTATTCTTGGAAATATAACAAAGGGCGCGCAACGCATAATCCGTATTTCTGGTTATAAGTTTCATAAAATTCCCCCGAATTATCAAATATAGACGGGCAGTTTAACGTCTTACCCAGGACAATCTACTGCAGCCCTCTTTACAGTGTGCTACGGGCCTAAGCATATATCTGATTGTTACGCTCATCCTTAAATCACCTCCTTTTGACTTAACGATTAATGATACCACATTAGTCCCATTTGTCAAGTAAAAAATTGAGCACCCATAACAATTTAGCGAAATCCTGCCGAGTTTACGAGGCAGGATGGGCACCCATAACAATTTAGCGAAATCCTGCCGAGTTTACGAGGCAGGATGGGCACCCATAACAATTTAGCGCACCTTGCCAAACAGGAGTGGCAAGTGCGCGCTTGCTGCGCGAAATCAAGCACCTTATAGTTTTTATCGACCGCAGTCCTTGCGTTCTATGCAAGGGCCTGCCGAGTATGCGAGGCAGGATGGGCACCCATAACAATTTATTTCTTAGGGAATGCTGAATTATTCCTTTGCGGGATCTTGTTTAATAACGGCACAAAAAGATTCAAGATTAAAAGTGCGGCTAATTCAGAATCAAACCTGACTTGCGCCTGGATAAAAATAAAAATCAAGCAAGCCACAGCAACTCCAAAAATCAGCTTAGCCAAAGGTTTTATAGGAGTTGTTTTTGGTTCGATCATCATTATAAAGATATAAAAATAACTAAGATAACCGAAAATATTTATTAAAGAAACTTTGTTTACTGCGGCTTGTATCCCAAATAATCCCAGGGCGGTTATAAAATAACCTGCGATTAGCTCTAGCTTACGAATCTTATAAGTAAAATACAAGCCGGCAGGCACCAGGATATACCAAAGGAATGTCCCCTTCCATTGAGTATTGGCACCAAGAAAGATAATGCTTAAGAATACACCGAATGCCGCGGGGTTAAAAATATGCTTTTTATTAAAATGAATTAAGTGTTTTGAAGTTACGGCAATGATAGAAGCAAGAGAGCTAACCCACCAGGGATTATCACTGGCAAGGATAAACCCTACAATTAAGGCCGAGACGACTGAACTCTCGGATACAGAAAGGCGTTTATCCTTAAAATAAGAAAAGATTAAATCTGCTATAATTGCGCTGATAATAGCGATAGCCGCCGTAAAGAGAAAAAAGATATCCTTGTCTTTTATTGACAAAAATACCGCAAACCCTGCCAGGAATATAATCAGCTTTGTTTTAATTGAAAAGGACCTTATTTTCAGCATAATTACCTCCAGGTAAACCAGACAAATAAATACGCGGCAATTACCGCGGCCAAGGTAAAAGGAATGCCAATTTTCATGAAATCGCCAAATTTAACCGGATACCCTTCTTTTTTAAGTAAACCGCAGGCGACAATATTAGCCGAGGCGCCAATAGGAGTAATGTTACCGCCAATGCTGGCTCCAATAAGCAGGCCGAAAAGAAACAAAGCGGGATTCACCTGCAGTTTATTGGACATAATCATGGCAACCGGCAGCATGGCAGCTAAGAAAGGGACATTGTCGACAAAAGCAGAAAGTACAACCGAAATAAATACTATGGCTGTATAGCCCAGGAATATATTACCGCCAACAAGCCCGGCCAGATAATCAGCCAATACTTCAATCCATCCGGTAAGCGAAATTGCCCCTACGATAACAAAGATACCTATAAGGAAAAAGGTTGTGTCCCAATCAAGCCCTTTCATCCCGGCGACTATCGAGCGCTTATTTACAAATCTTTCCCAGAGTAAGGCAATAAAACCAAAAACCATGCAAATCTGGCCTGCCATACAACTAAAACCGGTATCAAGGAATGAGGAAAAAGCCAGTAGAACAATCAGGCTCACCAACAAAATCGAAGGCACCCATGACTTTACTTTCTCAACCTGCACAAGCTGCGTCTTTTCTTTATGCTTACTGAAAATAAAATAAAGCACCAGGAAAGAAACCAGGGCTCCTAATTCTACGGCAAAGAATATGCTGGGCTTACCCTTATAAAAGAAGAAATCCCCAAAATTCATTTTAGCAAACCCGCCTAAAAGCATGCTCGGAGGATCCCCGATTAAGGTTGCCGTACCCTGCAAGTTACTGGAAACAGCAATAGCGATCATCATGTTCATGGGGTTGATTTTAAGTTTTCTAGCCAGGGACAAGGCGATTGGGGCGACAATTAAGACCGTAGCGACATTCTCCACAAACGCGGAAATAAAGCCAGACAGGATACAAATAAATAAGATTGCCCAAACAGTACTTTTAGCCTTATCTACGATTATTTCGGCAATATAGGCGGGAACCCGGCTCTGCATAAAGACATCGGCAATAATTAAAGTGCCTACAAATATGCCCATGACATTCCAGTTAACCGCAAGAAATGCCTCTTTAAAAGAAACGGCCTGAGCAAGAATAAGCAAGAGGCTCGCGGTCAAAGCAACTATTGTACGCCTTTGCGGGAAAATCACAAACAGGGCGTAAGAAATAATAAAAACTAATAATGCTATAATCCTGGGTTCCATATTTACCTTAAAATCCTGCTGGCTCTAACTTAAACTTACAAAAACTATCCCCGTAACAATCAAGCCGGTGCCCAGCCAGCGCAAAACGCTGAACTTCTCTTTTAAAATGAACCTGGAAGCCAGGGCAATAAAAATATAATGCATACTGTCGGCAGAAAAAGCGAAATTAAGATCCGCTTTAGAGAGTACAAGCAGCCAGATACATAATGATATCACGCTAAATAAGAAACTCAGCCAAAGCCTGGGCTTAATCACCAGTTGAAAGATAAATTTAAATATTTTAATGAAGTTAAATTTAGGAGAGAAATTCAAAGAATCTATAGCGGACTTTAAAAACAACTGGTTAACCGTATCACACAGGCTGGTTAAGGCAATCATAAAAAGAATAACCAACAGGCCTTCTCTCATTTGCTCTCGGCGATCCTTTCTTTGCTGCTTAAAGAAACAAGGATAACTCCCGCGATAATAAACAATATCCCCGCCCATCTTAAGGCAGAGATATGCTCATGTAAAAAAATAACCGAAACCACCGGGACAAGGATATAGCTGAAACTGGCGATAGGCACAGCTACGCTTAAGTCTATCTTAGAAAGAATCGTAGCCCAGATTATAAATACCACGGCTACAGTCAATAACCCTGCCCATAAAAACGGAGAAGAAAAAACACCTTTAAGGAAAATAACCGCGTTAGGCAGATCAATTGCCGAAAACTCGGTTTGAGCCAGGGCTCCTTTTTTGAAAAAGAAATGTATTGCTGTCTCCAGCATATCGCTGGCAACAAGCAACAGCAGCACCTTTAACGTCACCTTCTTTTTAAACATAGATTTTATCTCCTGATGTCCTTATCAAAATTATCAGGTTTTAAGAATACCGCCAGTAACTTCAGCAGGAAATTTAAAAGAGTATTTTTATGCTTTAGATATGCGTAAAGCGGGATAATTTTCCCGCCCAGCCTGATCTTAGGCTCATAATCCGTCTGCCCCGGATGGTAATAACGCAAAGAATTATTTATGCACCATTTAATATTATGAGCCCAACTGACAAAATACAGATTAAAACGGTTAGATATATCATAATTGAATCCAATAAATTTATCAATGAGTAAATCTTTGTAGACGAAACAAAGATTAAAAGCGGCCAGAGAACCATCTACATAGTAAAGAAAAAAACGTGTGTGTAAAGACAAATCCTCAGATACCTGCAAAAAGAACTTCTTATTCAGGCGTTCAAACTTGGTTGAGCCTCCATGGTAAGTATTTTCATAAAGCCGGATTACCTGGTCAATCTGGCTGTTGACATCCCGGGCTTCTTTAACCTCAATATTTCCTCTGGAATAGGCCTGCCTTAACTTTTTGTTCAAATTTTTACGGGTAGAACCTCCCAGGCTTTTAAGATACTCTTCAAAAGAAGAAAAATTTAAATCCAGGAGCACGGATGGGAAACTTTCTACTTTAGTAAACCCCCTGCATATTAAAGCATCCAATAATAACGTATTTTCTTTTAAGAAGTCTTTGAAGATAATCAAAGGGGCTCCGAGCTCAAGCGCTAAATCTTTTATGCCCGATAAAAGGCAGGGGATCAGATCTGGGTTATTCCGGAATCCCTCCCTGGCCCCTAAGACCCCATATTCCCCAAAAGGCGAGCCGCAGAATAATGTTTTGAAGATCAGAAAACGCGGCAGGAGCTTACGGATTTGCTTAATAATCCCGGAAAGAGGCCCTTCAACAGCGATGTCTAAGTTAAAATCCGAGCTGAATAATGGAGCGATAAGCACAATTTCATTATCGCGATAAATAACCAGATAATAAAAAACAAACTCAGCCAGCCCGGAATTACCCAGGGTTTTATAAAAAGGATAGCTTTCCGGGATATCGCCGAAAACAACATCCCAATCGTTTTTATCAATCTTATCTATATTATCGTATATCTTATAACTAATCTTAGCCATAAGTTAGAGAACTATGGTTTGCACTCCTTCACCCGGCCTTATCGGATAAGCCGGTGCGCGCTTCTGCGCTGTAAGCAAAGCCGACAGAGTTATCTTGAATTTCTGCCTATTTTAGCATAGAATAGATAAGTGTGTGAAAAAAAAGGAAATTAAATTTGAGCTTAACCAGAGAAATTCCGCCAACTGCAGGCTGGCCGATTACAACGAGAAGTTTAGTCCCCCCTCTTTTTAAAAAACTGCCTAAAGGACTATTGGAAGAAGACTTTAAAAGATACCTGGACTCTTCTTCCGCTTTGCTTACTTACTCCGGGACTGCCGCATTTTATCTTATCCTTGAGAGCATAAAGAAACTTTCCGGCAAGAAAACAGTAGTCATCCCTGCTTTTGTCTGCCCCCTGATCCCTTTAGCAATAAAAAGGGCCGGCCTAAAGGTAAAGATTTGCGACATAAACCAGGATAATTTTGATTTTGATATAAACAAGCTGGGCAGAATCTGCACGGAAGATAAAGACATCCTGGCAATCCTTACCGTGCACCTGGCAGGGATACCGGTGGAGATGGAAGCCATCAAGAAAATAACTGGTGGAAATAATATTTTCACTATTGAAGATTGCGCGCAGAGCTTAGGGGCTGAATATCAAAACAAGAAAACAGGTTCAATCGGGGAATTTTCTTTTTTTAGCCTCTGCCGGGGCAAAGGCCTGACTATTTATGAAGGCGGCATGGCAATAACCAACCAGCCCGAATACTCCCGGACGCTGGAGGATACCGCAAAAGAAATCATGCATCCGGATATCTTCTCCGAATATTTAAAAATAGCGGAGTTATTTGCTTACAGTGTTTTCTACCGGCCGTCTTTATTCTGGTTCGCCTTCAGGTTACCACAGATATTCTGGCAGAGCCGCAATAACCCCATAAAGGCGATGGGCGAATACTTTGAACCTGATTTTCCAACACATGAGGTTTCCCCGTTCAGGGAATATATAGGACATCTTAATTTCCCTTATTTAGATGAGGAAATAGATAAGCAAAGAGGAAAGATTGACTTTTATTTAAAAACTCTCAAGAATCTCGGCTGGATCAGGCCTGTTACGGAAAAGGAGCAAACAAAAGCAAGTTATCCTTATCTTGCCGTTATTTTTGATACGCCCGAGGAAAGAAACTCCGCTCTAAATATTTTCAAGGATTCCGGGCTGGGGGTATCTCAAGTATATCTACGGGCAATTACGGATTATGATTATTTAAGGAGCATTGTTCCTGAGGCGGATTGCGCCGGAGCCCGCAGGATTGCGCAACAAAGCATTACCTTAAGCACGAACAGTTTCCTGGAGGAATCTGATTTAAGAAAAATAGTCAATAACCTTAAAGAAAGTAAAATATAATATGGTAATTTTCTCATTTAAAGAAGACAGGCGCCGGATTAACGATATCCCTGATACCGGTTTTTTCCTGCCAGGGGATAAAAATCTTTGTTTCTTAATCCATGGACTTACAGGCACAGCCAAAGAGATGGGCGCCATTGCCCAGCGCTTAAATAAAGAAGGCTTTTCCGTAACTGTGCCCCTGCTGCTCAATCATGATAAATCTATCTCTTGCCTTAAAAGAACCAGATGGCAGGATATCTATAAGTCTATCCGCGAAGAATTTATCAAATACGCCAATGACTACGAGAATATCTTCGTAGCCGGGCTGTCTTTCGGCGCTTTAATCGGGATAATGCTAACTCATGAATTCCCCGGCAAAGTAAAGGCGCTAAACTGTTTCTCCCCCACCCTGTTCTATGATGGATGGGGCAATCCCAAATCCAGAATTTTTCTGCCGCTGGTCTACAAGACCCCGTTTAAATATTGGCTGTATTTTAAAGAAGGATACCCTTACGGGTTAAAGAATGAACGCCTGCGCTCCAAAGTTGAAAGTTTTTATAAAGACGCCGGGCTCTTTGATTACAGCAAAGTACATCTTTACGGCTACCCGGTAATCCCTGTGGCCTGTATGCACCAGAATTCACTTTTAGCCAAAAAGGTAATTTCTGTCCTCAAAGATATACAAACCCCCATACAATTACTGCAGGCAAGAGAAGATGATGTAACCAGCCCAAAGAATTCCTATTGTATTTATAACCGCGTCAGCTCCCGGGAAAAAGAAATAATCTTCCTGGAAAATTCTTATCACATTATTACTGCTGACCAGGAAAGGGATAAAGTAGCCGAGAAAACGGTAGCCTTTTTTGAGAAACACAAGGCTTAAAGAAATATTTCTTGGAGGATTTCCAAATTAGCCTGCTGGTTTACGCTAAGGATTAAATCAGCGGAGCAATTATCTACCGCAAGTTTTTTGGGATGATCCAGCCTGGAAAGCGCAGCTTTTAGCCTGCCGGAAATTTCCGGAGGCGAATAATCTCCCGTTACATCTAAACCGATTATATCTAAATTCTCGCGCATAACCCTCAGCATGCTTAAAAGCTGAACCAAGCTTAAATAACCCTGCTCCCAGTTAGTAAGCGAAAAATCACTTTTAAGACAATCCTTATCTATTGAGATATAAGCTTTTCGAGCAGGCAGCCGCTTGATTAACTTCAAAATAAAATCAGCTAAATTTTCTTTTTCCAGCTCATGCCATATAATCCTGCTTGAAAAAAAATACCTTTTAACATTAATTGAATTATTTTCTGCGACGTTCCTGAAGTAAACCCGGCTGGCTTTACGCTTATAAGGGTAAATCTCAAGGCGATTTTTCGCCAATCTGCCAAGATCCCCTGTTAACAATGCGGCCCCGCTTAAATCATTAGATCCCATACCGATAAGCAGGCATTTAGAAATATATTTGTTTTTCAACGCCTGAGCAACCCATGACCCACAGCCAAAGCGCGGAGGCAGGATATCCCAATCCGGATGAAAATCAAATACAATCAAACAAGCAGGCTCGTTGATCTGGCTGGTTAATATTTCGCTGATATGATGAAAATCTCCGGAGCCTAAAAAAGTAGGGTAGTTTTTTTCTTGAGGGATAAGGAAATCCGCTATTCTTTGGCGCACGGCCCCCGGCATAAAAAGCCTGGCAGAGGAAGCCAAGCCGGTAAAATCAAGGACTTTTGCAGTATACCGGGAAAGTAGTTTGGACTGCCGGATAATACTGTTGTCAAAATTTAAGATGCGGATAGCTTTATTCAGCATGCAGGAAATCTAACTCCTGCCTTTTATTACGGCAAGTGAAGAATATTATGATTTCTTAAGGGCCTTATTTAGCGCTTCTTCAAAGAGCTCTACCCCTAAATCAATCTCTTTTTCTGTAATATAAAATGACGGGGCAATAGTGAAGACATTCTTATAATAACCGCCGACATCAAGAATCAAGCCTCGCTTCTTGCCTCCGGCGCTTAAAGAACCGCTTAAACCTAAATTTACGATCCTATCGGTTAATTCTTTATCCGGGGTATAGCCGTCTTTACCGCACATCTCTATCCTTAAAGCCAGGCCCAGGCCATCCACGTCTCCTATCTGCGGATACTTTTTCTGCAGCTTCTTAAGCCGCGAGATAAAATACTGCCCTTTTCTGGGCACAGAGACAGAAAAATCAGATTCCTCAATCAATTTCATTACTTCCAGCCCCACGGCCGTCCCCAGAGGATTGCTTGAAAATGTCGAGTGAGTTGACCCCGGAGGAAAAATGTCCGGAGAGATGAGCTTCTCCTTGGCCCAAATCCCTGAGATTGGGTTTAATCCGTTAGTTAAAGCTTTGCCGAAAACAATAATATCCGGGGTGATATTAAAATGCTCAATCGCCCAGAATTTACCGGTACGGAAAAATCCCATTTGTATTTCATCATCAATGAAAAGAATGCCATAACGATCAAGTATCTCTTTTAACCCGGAAAAATAATCCTGCGGAGGAATTATATAACCGCCCGTACCCTGGACGGCTTCTGCGTAAAAAGCGACGAATTCGCACTTATTGTTCTTTTTATTTACTACTGAATGGTACTCGGTTTCAAAGAGTTTCTCGAATTGTTTAAGGCAGTATAGGTCGCAAAAATCCTTCTTTTTATCATAAGGGCACCTGAAACAATAGGGATAAGGCACAAACATCGCCCTGTCCCCAAAGTGGCCGAACCTTTCCCTATACCTGAAGCTTGAGGTGATTGCTGATGCCCCCAATGTCCTGCCATGATAGCCGCCCATAAACGCAAACACCAGGCTTCTGCCGGAATAGTTACGCACCAATTTCAGCGAGTCTTCCAGGGCGCTTGAACCGCCGACATTAAAATGGATCCTGCCTTTTTCCTCAAATGTGCGCTCATTCTTTTGCGCTAATTTTGCGGCGAGCTGGATCTTTTCCTCATGCAAATACTGACAGGCAAGCTGCGGCAGGGTATCAATCTGTTTTTTTAAGGCGGCGTTTAAGCGTTTGTTTTTATACCCAAAATTAGCCGCAGAATACCACATCTGCAGATCTAAGAATTCCACGCCCTGCTGATCATAAAGATAGCAGCCTTCGGCGCTCTTAAATACATTCAACTTCTCTGCGTAATGCACCGTATCCCCCCATGAACAGTATTTCGCCTCCAGGTTCAACAGCTGCTCGGATGGGACAATCTTTTCGTTCTTGCCTGCCCTAGTCAATTGTTTTTGGCTCACGCTAGCTTCCTTTTTAAATGGTTAAAGACCTCTTTCAGGTTATGAAAGGGTATGTGGCTTAGTTTATTATCTTTAAAATACCTGAGTAAATTGTCCTTTGCAAAAATCAACTGGGCATATTTAGCCGGACAGATGTCTGAAGTGCCATCGCCGACATAAATTATTATAGAACCTTTTGGCGTTCTTGCCAAAAGATTTTTTGTCTTGCAATGCGCGCAAACCTGGCAATCCTTATTTTTAAAAGGGTAATCCGTAACAATCTTATCCCGGGAAAAGCTCAATTTATTAGCCAAGACTTTAAGTTTCTTTATCCCGTTAATCTTTAATATCCTATTAAGGATATAATCAAAATTATCGCTTAAGACTACGGTCTTTACTTTCTTTGACTGCAGGAATTTATAGAGGGCCTTAAAATAAGGGTCAAACTTTATCTTAGGCAGATACTCATCCAGGGATTTCTTATTCAAATCCATGCCCCGGAGTTGATACTCCATACAGGTCTTTGAACCGATCCTGCCGCTTTTCCACTTTTTTTCCAATTCTACCCAACGGTCATCCCGGGAGAAAAGTAAAAGCATGTTATCAAAGACATCGCAGGTGGCGATAGTATTGTCAAAATCAAAAAATACAATACACTTCTTAGGATTAAATTTGCTGTCTTTATCCAACATATATTTAGGTAAAATATTACCCCTATTGTTTTATAGGGGTAATATTGTTAAGGTGAGCCTCTTTTATTTTTTTATTATTTTACCTCTAAGCCCCATAGCTGTCAATACCCATTTTTAAGGTTTAAGGCCGGTTAAAAACTCCGGCCAAATCTGCCCGGCAGAAAATACACTTATTTTCCGCTATGTTCATTTCGCTTACGCTAAAACCTTCTCTTTTAATAAGTAATTTCTTACATGCAGGACACAAAGTATCCTGGCCCCATGAGGTTACATTGCCGGCGTATACATAATGTAACCCCGCTTTCTTGCCTAAATCACAAGCCAACTTCAGGCTATATTCAGGGGTATCCTGGTAAGAATCAAACTTATAATCCGCATGGAAACGTGAGAGATGCCATGGGATATCCCTATTTGCTCCGGCAATAAAGCCGGCAATCCCGGAAAGCTCTTCCGGAGAATCGTTTTCGCCGGGGATAACCAAAGTAGTAATCTCAATCCAGACTCCGGCATCCCTTAACCGCAAGATTGAATCAAGCACTGGCTTAAGATGGGCAGAGCAAATTCTTTGATAAGAGCTGTCTTTAAAGAATTTTAAATCAATATTAGCCGCATCCAGATAAGGTTTAAGCAGATCAACGGCTTCAGAAGACATATAACCATTGCTTACGAATATATTATATAAGCCCTCTTCTTTGGCTAGTTTTGCTGTCTCCAGGGCGAACTCAAAATAAATCGTCGGCTCAGTGTAAGTGTAAGCTATACTTTTACAGTTATTCTGCTTGGCTAAGCTGACAATTTGTTTTGCGCTAAAATCCTCCCCCATCGATCTTTTATCCGGCTCAGCTCCTGTAAGGTCAAGCGTGCGGGGGTTAAACTGTGATATCTGCCAATTTTGACAAAATCCGCAGCGGAAATTGCAACCCAGGCTGGCAACAGAAAAAGCAAGAGTGCCGGGAAGAAAATGATATAACGGCTTCTTTTCAACCGGGTCTACATTAGCGGCAACCAGTTTTCCATAGTTAAGGGTATATAGAACGCCCTTGATATTCTGCCTTACCCCGCAAAAACCGAATTTTCCTGCTTGAATTATACAACTGTGCGCACAAAGCCTGCAGCGCACTTTTTCAGATTCTAAATGGGTATAGAGCAAGGCTTCTTTCATATTAATAAATGCACAAACCTGCTTTTTGGCAAACAGGCAACCTTACACAGGTTATCTTTGGTTTCAGGTATATGCCGGTAAGAAACCTCCATATACTTTAAACCAATAGAATCGGAATATGAACAGGCTATTTGCGAAGACAGGCGGATAAGCTCCGGGGTGATCAGGCCCCTGGCCAATGAAGTTGGCCCGGCCAAATCTTTTGGCGGGAAAAACAGGTAATCTCCCGGCATAGCTAATTGCGCAACCAGCTTATTCTCCCCTTCATCCCTGCCCACAACCAGCCTGGAGCAGCTTTCTAAACGAAAATGCCTGCCCACTTTCAGAAGCGCAAGATTATCCAGGCTTAATTCTTTATGCTGAAGCAATTCTTTTAATCTTTTAGAAAAACAGGGATCGGTCAGCAAGCATCCACCCGCGGGATTAGCATACTTGTTTATGCCTAATTTCTCCGCCAATTGCATCTGCGGAGTGCGTATGCGACCGTTAAAATCAAGCAATTTTTCCCGCTTAACCCATCCCTCGGTTTCCGCTAAACTTGGGGGAAAAAATTGCGCAGATAAAGGCCGCAGCAATAAATTATCAAGCCCGCTCCTCTGTTTGATCAGCTTTAAGGCCTGCTTATTTTGAGACATCGGCCGCTGGCCTAAAACCTCGCCGGTAACAATAAAATCTGCCTTCAATTCCTGCAATAGTCCCCTGGCTTTAGTAAACATGAGTATCTTACAATCAATACATGGATTCATATTAGAACCAAAACCATAACGAGGATTGTTTATAAGAGATAGAAAATCAGCGCCTAAATCAAATTCGAGTAATTTTACCCCTATATCGGGAAGGTTATTTTTGATATCCGGGCTGCAAAAAGGCATCTTAAAGTGCACACCGATAACCTCGACGCCCTGGTCTTTTATAAGTTTAGCTGCCAATAAACTATCCAGGCCTCCGGAAACCAATGCCAATGCTTTTATCTTCATGTTAAGGTGATTTCAATGGTTTGCTACTCTGGTAAGAAGTTCTTTGCTAATGCCATAAATACTATTCCCAGCAAGAAGGCAAAAAAGGCGGTGGTTGAACGTTTAAGGTCATTTTCTTTATGCAGTTCCGGGATAAGATCGCTGGTGGCAATATAAATAAAACCTCCGGCGGTAAACGGCAGGATAAAATTGGCAAAACTGCCGGCAAGATCGGTTATAAAATATCCGGTCACCGCCCCAACCACCGCCATAAGCGCTGATGCAAAATTAAATAAAAGCGCTTTTTTCCTGCTAAAACCTCCGTATACCAAGACGGCAAAATCGCCTAACTCCTGGGGAATCTCATGCAATATAATTGCCAAAGTAGTAACCAGGCCAAGCTTTAATGAAACAATAAAGCTTGAAGCGATAACCATACCATCAATAAAATTATGGAACCCATCCCCCACCAGGTTCAGATAAGTAAAAGCATGGATTTTACAGGAACCTTCCTCGTGGCAATGCCGCCAATGCATGTATCTTTCCATCAAGAAAAAAATTATGATGCCGAATATGAGGTAGGAAAATACTACATTGCTTTTGTTGTTTTCCAGGCATTCCGGGAGTATATGCAGAAAGGCGCCCCCGATGAGAGCGCCCGCGGAAAAACCAATCAGGCAAAAAAGAATCTTATGCAAAAGATTCCCCTTGATGGAAAGGGTAAAAATACCCACCAGGGATATAAGGCTGACTAAGGTTGTACTGCCCAGGATCCAGATTAAAACCATATATAGGGAATTATCCTAAACAGGGTTTTCTGCCTTTATTGGCTTTCTTAGAACGCCAGTTAAGTTTGCCTCTACGTTTTCTTTTTCCCATATTTAATCCTTGTAATAAGTTTGCGGTACATTCAGGACAGTATAACGCGCTGCTTCAAGCAGGCATTCATAAATAACTTTACCCATGGGAGTCCCGGAGAAATCATTTAACTCTGCTTTAAAAACCTTATCATGGGGGGTATTTATTTTATTGCCGGGATTCTCCACAGCCTGACTTTGAATATCCCGGCTGCTTATTACATTTGAAGTGGCGCGCTCTACAATACGCAGGTTTAACTGCATAGTTGCTTTGTTCAAAGGGGCGCCCAATAAGCCGCCCATAAAACTGCTGGCAGCGCTTCCGCCGCCGGCTATCCCGGACTTGCCTCCTGAATTCTCCGGGACAAATTCAATAATCCCCGCGCTAATAATCAGGTCCGCTTCCGGCGGAGCGACTATTATAAAGCGTTTGGTATTATTTAAAATGCTGACAAAATATTCTTTTAAAGCCTGCCCGGTTTCCGTATTAAGCCCGGAGGTTTTTAACTCAAAATCGCTAACCGCTATTCTAGCCTTAGGCCCGGAATACCCTTCTAAAGGCTCTCCTGCCAGATATTTATTTCCCGGAGGCTGCATTTTTGTTGAGAAACATCCCGCAATAAACAGAGATATAACCAGGCAGCCAAATAATTTAAAGCCTTTTTTCATACTTATTTTTAATATATTACCAATTAAGCTGACTGTCAAGGGAAACCTGGTTATTCCATCAGCTAAGCATACCCGCCAGCTGCCTGATTCCGGAAATTATCTTAAACGGATGCTCTCTCTTAATTTCAAGCCTGCTGCTTGAACCGCTGGTTACAATTATTGTCCTAACCTTTGAATGCCTTCCGGCTTGCGCATCAATAACCATATCCCCCACATATAAAACCTGCGATTTCTTAAAAGCGAACTTCCTGATTATCTTATTTAATATTTCAGGGTCAGGTTTACCGCGCTCTAATTTATCGGCGCAAAGAACATAATCGAAGAAATTCATTATTTTCAAGTGTTTTAGTAAAATAAGGGAAAACCTGCTTGGCCGGTTACTGGCTACCGCCAACTTGCAGCCACGGTCCTTAAGCTTGCGCAAAAGCACCCTGGTATATGGATAAAGCCTTGATTGCCGGATCAAACTAAGCTTATGATGATTACGATAAAGACGCAAAGATCGCCCTAAATCTTTCTCAGGCACATACGGCCTTAGCAAATTCAGGTCTCCCCAGCCGACCAAGCGGCGGATAAATCCCGGGCTTCTGGGCTTTAACCCAAGCCTGCGCATTACATAGTTAAAACTGCTGCTTATGGCCGCATAAGCATCTATCAGGGTCCCGTCCAAATCAAAAATGATTAATTTAATATTCTGCATATTCCGCGCAACGAAAATTTAGGCAGGGCTTCTAACCCTGCCTAAATAAAACTTGATCTTTAAGAATACTTATTTACTGCCGCCTATTTTTGGGTAGCCGTATCCGGCGCTTCAGTGACCGCGGCGCCTGTTTCAACAGCTGCTGCCGGTTTATCCGCCGGCTGTTTCGTAACATCCTGCGTATCAGCCTGCTTAGCGTCTCCAACAGCCGGGGCAGGTACAGATGCAGAAGAATCCTGGCTCTCGAGGCTGATATTCTTAGCCAAATTCTTGCCGTCCGGGCCGACAGTATAATCTATGCTCAAGGTATCTTTAATTTTTATCTCATCAAAGCTTTTGATATTTTCAAAAGTGGTCTTTTCATCGACGCCTAAAACAATATCCTTTTCCTGGTCTGTTTCATAATCAAGGTATTTTAAGGTGATTGTTTTTCCCGCACTGTCTAAATTAACCACCTCTCCCCAGGTCCATTGCGTATCATTTTCATTTTGTACAGGAGCCTGCGCAACAGGAGCGGATGCTTCCGGCTCCGTTGAAGCGGCAACAGGAGTTTCAGTACTGACCTTAACTTCTTCGGCAGCAAAGGCAATAAGCGTAGTTCCCGTGATTAAAGCGGTAAATACAAAAACAGCCGTGATTTTCTTTAAATCCATCTTATTCCCTCCTTATATTTGGAATTAAATTAACATAGATTATCTGATTTGTCAAGTTATCTATAAAAGGGCAGGAAGATTAAAGCTACCATCACTATAAACGTGGTAACCAGCCCCACGCTTAAGCCCACCCAGAACCAGTTAAGGAACGTTATTTTAATCCGCTTTTCCTTCTCAAGAATACCTATAGCTACAATATTAGCTGTAGAGCCGATAAGAGTTATATTACCCCCCAAACAGCCTCCGAAAAGCAAGGCCCACCATAATGGCTGCAGGTTTATATTCAAATCCCGGAAGCCCTGCACCACGGGGATAAAAGCCGCTACTAATACCACATTGTCTAGAACACTTGAACCTATCGCGCTTATCCAAAGCATAGCAGAAATCAAAAGGTCCAGGCTGTTACTGCATGCCGCCAGCATATGCTTGGCTATAAAAATAGTCGCTCCGGTATATTTTAATGTCCCTGCCTGGACAAATAGAAGCAAAAAAAACAGCAGTGTCCACCATTCCACGTCTTTTTCTATATACTTTCTGGCTTTATGATGTTTCCAAATCATTACCAGCCCGCTGGCCACGAGGGGAACAACCAATAATACAGTGTTCACGGGCAGGTCCCAGGCTATTTCCATGCGGCGATGCAGGGATATAGAAACCAGCATCACTATAAATATACCTAAGTTTATTTTCAGGCTCCTTTCCGGCGGGACAGAGATTAACCTGATCAGTATTTCATTAGCCCCCAGCCTTTGCATCTGTTCATCAAGCAGCCTGATCGGCTTCCTATACCAGAACAAAAGCATGGAAATAACAACCAGCAAACATAATACCGCCAGAGGAAAGGCCTTAACAATAAAATCTTCAAAGCTTAATCCTGATTTTGAAGCAATAAGTATGCCGATAGGGTTGCCTAATACAGTCGCCGAAGAACCTATATTTGTGGCTAAAACTGAAATTATCACAAAGGGGACGGGGTTAACTTCAAAATAATCGCAAATCTCCAGGACCGCAACAACCATAAAAATAATTGAAGTTACCTCATCAATAGTACAGGCGAGCAAAGCGGAGAAGAACGCAATGATCAAGGCGAATTTCTTACCGGTTAATTTGGGGATACGCAGGATAAGGCTGACAATCCAGGCAAAAACTCCTGAATCTTTAAGCAGGCCGATAATTACCATCATCCCCACCAGAAAAAGAATTACTTCGAGCGAAGAAAATTCAATAACATGCTCCAGGTCAATGGTCTTGGTCATCAACAATACAGAGGTGCCGATAAAAGCAAAACTAAGACGAAAGTCCCAAAAGAAAAGAGTCCCGAGGATTGAAGCGGAGAATATACTTATAGACAGGGCCTGATGCACATTCATTCCGGTGCTCCTGGCGTAAAATCCAAGGCATAGGGAGAGAAGAAACAAAGAGCATAGTTTAAGAACTAAGCTTTTCATTGATCAAAGATAAGTTTATCGCAGCCTGCTGGTCAATAAATAGACGCCTTGATCCGTAAATGCATTTTGTTAAAAATAGCTGTTGCGAACACAACCTTTAACAGATCGCCTGGCACAAAAGGCAAGAAACCAAGCAAGAATGCCTGGCTGAACGGACAGGACAGGGAAATCTTAAGCCAGAACATCCCGCTAAACAGGATTATAAAATCCGCGAATAAAAACCTTAAACAAGTATTCCAGTAGCTGCTGTTCTTTCCTTCTAAGAATAAACTTCCGGTAAAAAAAGATGCCAGGATAAAACCAACAATATAACCTCCGGTAGGGCCCAGGAGGTAAAGAGAACCGCTGCCAAAACCAGCAAAAACCTGAGAACCGCTCAACCCCAGAAACAAATACCCTGCCTGGGTTAACAACCCCAATTTTCTGCCTAATAACGCACCCGAAAGCAAAACAAATAATGTTTGCAATGTAAGCGGCACAGGCGTAAAAGGCAGCGGTATGCGCACAAACGCGGATAAAGTAATTAAAGCCATGAAAACTGTAACCGCCAAAACCCGGGAGACCTTCTTATTGGTAATAATTTCTCTGTTTAGAATCGATTCCATATGCTCTCCTATATTGCTGTTATTAGTCAGATTTTCTATACATTATATATTAAAACTGGATAATAGCAAAAAGAAAATGGGAGCCAGATTATTATCTTGAATCCAGCCCCCATTCTTTATAAACTAAAACCCTGTTTTATTCCTTAGCTATAGCCAAGGTAATCACCCCGGCCAGAATCAAGAACAGGCCGATACAACCCTTGACGATTAAAAAAAGCGCCTTCCACCATTTCAAAATTGCCAAACCTCCTAATACTAAAAACGCCAGGCCTAAAACAACCTTAAAAAGCGTAGACAGCGTCTTTTTAGCATCACAGCACTTTTTCTCTTCTCCTGCCATTTAAACACCTCCTTTAACTGGGCTTACTTTTCCACCTGCGGTGGATCCAACCCCACTCCGCAGGATATTTGCGTATATACGCTTCAATTATATCCGTAAGCCTTTGGATATTTATCAATATAGTATCTTGGGCATCTTTACCGGTTTTTAATTCTAGCTCAGGCTCAAAAATTATCTTATGCCTGTCTCCGTCCGGCTGCCTGATAATAAAACAAGGGATCAATGCTGCGCTTGTCCGCTGCGCCAGGATTACCGGACCGGTTGCAGTTGCCGCCTGTTTTCCGAAAAAGTTTACAAACACCCCGCCGGTACCAAAGTTCTGGTCTATGGGAATAAAGACTATCTCGTTATTGCGTAAGGCCGAAATTGTGCTATTTACACATTCATTGCGCGGCTGGCTATAAATAGTCCTTACTCCGTATTTCTTTCTTTTCTCAAGAAAAATTTTTTCCACCCGGGCATCGTGCATCGGCCGCATGATCCCGCATGTTTTGTAGCCGCCTAACGCCAGACGGCCTAAAAGGAGCGGGAAATTGCCAAAATGCGCGCTTACTAAGATCACTCCCCGTCCGCGCCCTAATGCCTTATCCAGATTTTCAATCCCCTGGATATCCACTTTTAATTTCAGCATCTGCGGTTTATCAAAAAAGAACATCAGCTCAACCGCACTTTTAGCCATATATATAAAACAATCCCTGGCTATTCGTTCAATCTCCCGGCGGGACTTTTGCCGGCCAAAAGCGATATTAAGGCTCTCCAAAGCGATCTTTTTCTGCTTTGCCGCAAATACATAAGCCAAAGAAGCAATATTCCTGGCAAAAATATAAAGGTATCCCGGGGGGATTACTCTTACTATCAAAGAGCATATATTTAAACCGAACCAAGCCATAAAACGGCTTAGGCCCTTGCGTAATTTTTTAGAATCCATCTTAATTTAAGTTAAACAATTATAACAAACTGCCCCTAATTTGCAAATAGAAATTTAAAGCTTATAGCCAAGTTTACGCAATAAATCCTTACGCCAGGCGATATCCTCAGGAGTTTCTATGCCTTTGGGGCTTTGACCGTCAATTACTCCCAATATGCCTCTTCCGCTTTGGGTTTGGGCGATAATTATCTCCGCCGGATTTGCCGTAGCGCAATATATATTGCAGACTTCAGGAATATTCTTTATGGCGTTTAAAACGCTGACAGGAAAAACATCTTTAAGGAAAACAATAAAACTATGCCCGCAGGCAAGCTCAAGCGCATTCTTACAAGCCAACTCTCTGAGCCCTGCGTCATTGCCTTCGCAGCGTACTTTACAGGCACCTGATGCCTCGGCAAAGGCCAGGCCGAATTTTGCTCCCGGAATATTAGCCAGGGCTTCATAAAGGTCTTCTACCGTCTTGATAAAATGGCTTTGTCCTAAAATAAAATTTAAATTTTCGGGTTTATCTATTTTTACTATCTTTAGCTCTAACATATAGGCCTCTCTGTTTTATTTGACTTTAACCTTACGGAAACCCACGGCATCAATAGGCAGATTGCCGTGAAAAGCTTTTAGAGCCGTCAACACATATTCCGGACTCCCCAAAAACTTAAGCGGGATCCTCAAAATTAAATAATTTCTGCCGGACTCCAACAAGACCCCGGAGCTAACCACTCTTTTCTTGGCATTAAACACCCGGAACTTCTTTCCCGCGGTAATAATGCGTATTTTTGGCATTGCGGGAAAAACGGTATTCTTGCTGTAGCCGAATATATAAAGTAACACGCCAAATCTATTGCTGAGTTTTTTAGTTTTATCCACGCGTACAACAAAATAACCATTATCTTCGGCATAGCTGACTTCTCCGCCGTCTTCTGCCAACTCCTCCTGTATTGAGAATTCCGGAACAGAGGTATCTTTTAGCATCTTTGAAACACCGGAATAAGAAACAGCTTTATCTTTTAATGTTTCCTGGGGAGCCAGCTCCAAAACCGGGTAATCTCCGAATAATTCATTTTCCCTGGCAAAAGAGAGCAGATAAAACGCGCTGGATTCCGTCTGACTCTTATAAAAAAGAATGGACTGATATTTTTTGTCCAGTTCCCCGAACCCTAAGTCTAAACGCACCCAGTTAATCTCCGAATCGATGAATTTATCCGGCGGGTATAAATCCAACTCCGGGTGGTAATGCCGGGGCTTAGGCCAGCCGATACAATGTACCAGATAAGGATAAACTTTAGGAGCGGGTATCCGGCCTTCCAGGTCGCTTAAAGCCACCTGAAGAAATAAATACAAGGATTTATGGTCGACATTAACATCCGCGGGATGCGAAACAAATATTTTATCCGGGCTATAATCTAATATCTGCTTACTAAGATCATTCAGAATATTTTCACCGCAATAAGCAGCTCCATAAGAAGGGTTATCTTCATAAGGCACGCTGGATATACGGGTCAGCCGGTCGCGGAACGGCTTACTGTCCTGCCAATGACGGCTGAATATAGTAAAAGTACCGAAATCGGGGTAACCTAAAAATACCAGGTCTTTTTCGGATAACCCCAGGGATTCCATTGCCTTAATCGACTCTTGCCGGCGCAGTTTGCCCATATGCACAAACTCACCCTGGCGCACAGTTATCCTTTTTTCATAAACAATAAAAGCCAGTTCATTGTGATCGCCATTTGTCAGGTAAACTATTTTTATTTTTGCGCCAGCCTCATGCGCCCGCTGGATAACCCCTGCGCAGGCAATTGCCTCATCATCAGGATGCGGGGCCAGAATCAACACCCGCTCTCCTTTTTTAAAAGGCTCTAATGCGGGTATCCTTGGCCAATATATTTGATCGGGTTTTTCTACGCTGGCACAACCGGCAAGCAGCAGAAACAACAAGATTGTTAATAGTTTATACTTACGCATTGATGCATTCTATCATTTCGCTAATTCTTAGTCAAGACAATCGCCGGCAAACCTACCCAGGCCGGCATACGAAAGTATAATTTGCAAAAACTTATACTTGTTATACAATATTTCTATGGTAACAGACATCCGGCTGCACTATCAAAGAATAAGAAAAATCCTTTTTATCATACTCGTTTTAAACTGGCTGGTCGCCTTGTCTAAAATCATTTACGGTTTAAGCAGCCGTTGTTCCAGTATGACCGCAGACGGCTTCCATTCGCTTTCAGACGGCACATCCAATATTATCGGGTTATTGGGTATCCACTTCGCCTGCCAGCCGGTAGACAAAGACCACCCTTACGGACACAAGAAGTACGAAACACTGTTCTCCCTGGTAATCTCCGCCATGCTTTTTATTCTCTCATTCAATTTAATTAGACAAGGATGGGGCCGCCTGATACGGCCCATCTTGCCTCAAGTAGATATAACAAGCTTTGTAATCATGATTGTTACGTTAGCGGTCAATATCTGGGTAATGCGCTATGAGTATAAAAAGGGAAAGGAGTTAAAAAGCGACATCCTGATTTCTGATTCTATGCATACACGCGCAGACGTCTTCACTTCTTTTTCAGTAATCGTCTCCCTTATCGCGATAAAACTGGGGTTTCCTTTGATCGACCCGGTTATCACTATCCTTATATCATTGCTTATCGGCTTTGCTGCTTTTGAAATAGCCAAAGAGAGTTCCGATGTACTCTGCGACACAGCTGTTTTCCTGGATGACGCAAAAATTATGGATATTGTGTTAAAAACAAAAGGAGTGCGCGCCTGCCATAAGATACGCAGCCGCGGCAGAATTGACGATATTTATGTTGATTTACATGTCCAGGTTAACCATAATATGCACATCGATGACGCCCACCAGATAAGCTACCGCATTGAAGAAGCAATCAAATCTGCCATACCCGGTATAACCGATGTAGTAGTGCACATGGAACCCCAAGAAGATTAGATATACTCAAGGGGATCCTGGGGAACCCCCTTTTTTCTGATTTCAAAATGTAAATGCGGGAGCATGTCGCGAGCCCTGGCATTTCCGGTTTTGCCCACTCTTCCGATAACCTGGCACTGGCGCACGTAATCATTCCTGTGCACAAGGATCTCTGAAAGATGGCCATAAATGGTAATGTAATTTCCTGCATGCCGGATAATTACATATTTGCCCATTCCATGGTTCTGGGTAGCGCTAAGCACCCTGCCGCTTTTAGCGGCAGAAACAGCAACCCCCACATCCGCCAGAAGATCAATACCTTTATGCACCCTGCTCCCGGAACGGTTCGAAGCGAATAGTCCGCTGCCGTGGTTATCGTTGCGGATAAGGATATCGCCCTTGTATTCAATAGGACAGGTAAAATATCTTTTATCCACGGAAGCCAGGCCTACGAACGTATAAACCAATACTATGATTGAAATAATCGCCAGGATTCTTTTCATCTTTTCTTTAAAAGAAATATTATAACACAGATGTCAAGCAGTAAACATAAAAGGACAAAAAAATCGCCATAGCGGTTATAGATTGTCCGCCGGGCTTGCGCTAAACAAATATACTGACTGCTATAACCTCTGACAAAGATATCCTTTCCAGCGGCATCCCGCACTATTGAAGACAACCTGCCAAACGGGTCGATAAATCCGGATATCCCTGTATTGGCTGCCCTGACCAGATACACGCGATTCTCAACCGCCCTGAAAACCGAAGCGGCAAAATGCTGATAAGGCGCGCTGCCTTGCTTATACCAGGCATCATTAGTAATATTTACCAGGAACCTTGCCCCTTTCTTTATAAACTCCCGGGATAATTCCGGGAATAGATCCTCAAAGCAGATGAGCACGGAAAAATCAACAGGCTGCCTGAATACGGTATACTCGTTACCCGGCTCAATGTCTCCGATAGGCGCAATTGTCTGTAAAAAAGGAAAGGTATTTTTAAACGGCACATACTCTCCGAACGGCACCAGATGAAGTTTATTATAAGATTTCTGCGGCTCGCCGATATTGTTAATGAACAGAGCGCTGTTAAAATAGTCCTGGCCAGAGCGCGAAACCGCGCCTATCAACAAATTGATCTTTAATCGGGCAGCTAAGGAAAAAACCTGGTTAAATTGAGCATCAGGCATATTCTCTACCCAAAGAGCCGGAACAGATGCTTCCGGCCAAATAATTAAACCGGGATTATCCCTGGCAGCGGCTTTAGTTAATTCTATATAGTTATTCAATATACCGGAGGCTGCCTGCCTGTCCCATTTCAAATCCTGGGGAATATTGCCCTGGATTACCGAAACTTTAAGCAGATTCTTATCACAAGGGGGTACAGGCTTATAACTTAACCTGTAGGCGCCATACGCTAAAGACAAAAATAATATCGAAGCGCAGATTAAGAAAATCTTTGATTTCAGGCGCTGGCGTAGAGTTAAATAAACTCCGGCGTTGACTAATACCGTAAGGAATGAAACCCCCCAGGAGCCGGTAATATCCGCAATTTGAATAACCGGCAAATTCCTGTATTGCGAAAACCCTATTTGCGCCCAAGGAAAACCCGTAAACAAATAACTGCGTAAATATTCCAGCAATACCCAGGCACTTGGCACAAAAAACAGAAAGACCCCGGGGGGAAGAGAGCTGGACAAATAAACTGTGCCGCCAAAAGCCCCAAAGTAAACAGCCAGATATAAAATTAAAACTACCTGGCCAAGAAAGGTAACATGAATAAGCCAATATATAGTCAGGCTCCAGAAAATAATCCCGCAAAGATAGCCGATAATAAATGACTGGAAAAGAGATTTTTTCTCTAATGAAATAAACAGAGGGACAAAACCAAACCAGGCAAACAACCAAAGGTTAAAACTGGAGAAAGAAAGCGACAATAAACCGGCGGTTAAGATAGGCAGGATTACCTGGATCATTTAGCACAACACTTCTTGTATTTCTTCCCTGAACCGCAAGGGCATGGGTCATTACGCCCCACCTTAGGCTGATGGGATTGCGCGGGCTTAGATACGGTTGTTTGTTGAATTGGGGCTATTTCTGAAGAATCCTCCTGCGCGGCAGGAGCCTGGAATTTAACTGATTCCGGGTGAGAAAGCTCTTTGGACAAAGAACTGAAAACTCCGCGGAATCTATCCGGCTTAGCAGGCTGCAGTTTGAAAATAGTCTCTACGGCCTCTTCTTCGATACCGCCGATCATCTGGCCGAACATTTCAAAAGCTTCGCGCTTATATTCGATCAGCGGATCCCGCTGCCCATAGGCGCGCAGGCCTATGCCTTCACGCAGGCTATCCATGGCATAGAGATGGTCTTTCCATTTACTATCTATAATCTGCAGGAAAACCATGCCTTCCAAATTACGCATTAACTCGGAGGTAATCGATTTCTCTTTAGCTTCATAAGCTCCAAGCAGTTGCGCATATAGCTTATCTTTAACCTCCTGATCAGACTGCCCGGCAAATTCCTGCGGGTTAAGCTCCAGGCCAAACTTTAAAACCATGGAACTGATTAAACCTGCGGTATCAATTCCGGGAGAATCCGGCTGATTATAAATTTGCAGGTATTCCCCGGCAAGCTTATGGATAATGCCGATAATATTTTCTTTAAGGGAGAAACCTTCCAGAATTTGCTTACGCTGGCCATAGATAATCTCCCTTTGTTTATTCATTACATTATCATACTCTAAGAGCTGTTTACGGATCTCAAAATTATGCTGCTCAACCCGGCGCTGGGCAATTTCGATGGAGCCGGTAACCCAGGGATGCTCAATAACCTGACCTTCTTCCAAGCCTAATTTATCCATCAGCCCGATGATCCTGTCTGAACCAAATAAACGCATAAGATCATCCTTCAACGATACGTAAAAACGTGAAGACCCGGGGTCCCCCTGCCGGCCGCTTCTTCCACGCAGCTGATTGTCAATACGCCTGGCTTCGTGGCGCTCTGTGCCTAAAACATGCAGCCCTCCTAAACCTGCTACTTTATCATGTTCTAACGCAGTCTCTGATTTATACCGTTCAAAAATTACTTTATATTCATTAAGATAATTTGGATCCGCAAGATCCAGTTTCTGCTTGGCTACATTCTTGGCGATAAATTCAGGGTTACCCCCCAAAAGGATATCTGTACCGCGGCCTGCCATGTTGGTAGCTATAGTTACTCCTTTATACCTGCCGGCCTGGGCAATAATCTGCGCCTCCAATTCATGGTATTTGGCGTTCAACACCTGGTGCGGTATGCCCCGGCGTTTAAGCATTTCGGAAAGATTCTCGGATTTATCAATGGTAATTGTACCAACCAATACCGGCTTGCCTGAATTATACAGCTCGGCGATCTCATCAACTACGGCAGCAAATTTCTCTTTCTCGGTTTTATAAATACGGTCGGGATAATTCTTGCGCAGCAGAGGTTTATTAGTAGGCAGGACAACCACATCCAGTTGATAAATATTTTTGAATTCATTGGCTTCGGTAAAAGCAGTCCCGGTCATCCCCGCTAACTTTTCATACATGCGGAAATAATTCTGGAAGGTAATTGTAGCCAGGGTCTGATTTTCCCGCTCGATTTTTAATCCCTCCTTAGACTCAACGGCCTGATGCAAGCCGTCTGACCAGCGCCTGCCCGGCATAAGCCTGCCGGTAAATTCGTCCACGATAATCACCGAACCGTCCTTAACCACATAATCTACATCGCGCTGAAAAAACTCTTTAGCCCGTAAAGCCTGGATCGTATGATGCCGGTATTCGATTGTTTCTAAAGCATGCAAGGTATCAATACCCCAGAGTTTGGCGGCTTTAAATTCCCCTTCCTCGGTAAGGGCGACGGTTTGGGCCTTTTCATCCGCCACATAATCAAAACCTTTGCCTAAATCCACGCCTTTATATTTGGCGTCAATCTCGTCTTTCTCCGTAACCCGTCGCCCGCTTAACCCTTCGACTATTTTCTTGGCGGTATAATATTTACCGGTAGATTCCTCCGCGGGACCTGAGATGATTAAGGGAGTACGCGCTTCATCGATCAATATTGAATCAACCTCATCCACAATGGCATAATAAAAAGGCCTCTGTACCAGTTCTGCGATAGAATATTTCATATTATCGCGCAGATAATCAAAACCAAACTCATTGTTTGTGCCATACGTTATATCGCAGGAATAAGCAATCTTCCTTTCTTCGTCGGACATATCATGCTGGATAGTGCCTACGGATAAGCCTAAGAACTCATAAATCGGCCCCATCCAGTCGCGATCGCGCCGGGCAAGATAATCATTGACCGTAACAATATGGACCCCCTTGCCTAACAAAGCATTCAAATATGCCGCTAATGTGGCAACCAAAGTCTTTCCTTCACCCGTGGACATCTCCGCGATCCTGCCCTCATGCAGTATAATACCTCCGGCAATCTGCACATCAAAATGCCTTAAACCTATTGTGCGCTTAGATGCCTCTCTGACCACAGCAAAGGCCTCGGGTAATATGTCGGCGAAAATCCTGTTCCGGCTTTCCTTAAGTTTTTCTTTCAGTTTCTCCTTTTCCTCCGGCATAGCCACGGAAAGCATGGCTTGCTGCAGTTGGACAAGATCCTGGGAAATTTGTTCAGACTTGGCGTTTAAATGCCTCCTGAATTCATCTGTCTTGGTACGAAGCTCCGCGTCGCTAAGCCGGCTTATCCCGGCTTCAAATGAATTTACCAAATTAACCGCTTTAGCCAATTCGACCATTTTATTCATCGAAGGGTTGGGTAATTCGGAATGCAAAGTAATGCTTACCCCCGGGAACCTCTTCCTGATGATATCCTGTTTATTATTAAGAATTATTTTTTTAATTAGCCCAAGCATCTTTATCCTTGTTTATTGGCGTTAAACTTAAGAAAGGCCTCAATAAATTCATCCAGAGAACCGTCTAAAACTTTTCCGCTGTCCCCTGTTTCAAAATCCGTGCGATGATCCTTAACCAGATTATAAGGATGCAAAACATAAGAACGGATTTGGCTGCCCCACTCAATCTTTTTCTTGTCTGAATCCTGTTGCTTTAACTCTGCTTCCTTCTTTTCCTGCTGCGCTTCAAAAATACGCGCCTTTAGTATTTTTAAAGCGGTTTGTTTATTCTGATGCTGCGAACGTTCATTCTGGCATTGCGCAACAATCCCTGTAGGGGTATGGGTAATCCTTACCGCGGAATCCGTGGTGTTTACACTTTGGCCGCCGGCACCCTTGGCGCGATAAACATCCACGCGCAAGTCCTTTTCCTCAATTTTTATATCCAGATCTTCGTCTATTTCCGGGATTACGTCTACCGATGCAAAAGATGTATGCCGGCGCTTATTGGCGTCAAAAGGAGAAATACGCACCAGCCTGTGCACTCCGCGTTCTGCCTTTAAATATCCGTAGGCATAATCACCCTCGATTAGAATAGTGACATTTTTAATCCCCGCCTCTTCGCCAACAAGCAGGTCAATTGTTTTTACGCTGTAGCCGTGGCTGTCCGCGAAACGGCTATACATCCTGAAAAGCATCCCTGCCCAATCGCATGACTCTGTGCCGCCTGCCCCGGAATTAATGCTTAAGATCGCGCTATTCTTATCCAGCGGACCGCCCAAGAGCACTTGAAATTCCAGCTTATCTATTATTTTCAGCAGGCTTTCGGTATTGCGGTTTAAATCCAAAAGCAGATCATTGTCATTTTCCTTAAGCAGAGGAATAAGCTCTTTAAGTTCCTGGTATTTTTTATCAGCCAGGTCCCAAGGTTCGACTATCGCTTTAAGGATTTTTAACTCTTTAACTATTTTTCTGGGGCGGTCCGTATTATCCCAGAAATCTGCGGCTGACATTTGGGCGGACAAAGCATCTATCCGCTGCTTCTTGTTTACAACGTCAAAGATAACCTCTTAAATTCTCAATCCTTAAACCAATCTCAACTAATTTATCTTTGATTTCTTCAAGCATGAATGTCTCCTATTCTGTCCTAACCGGCCCCTAAAGAGGAGCTAAATTTATTTACTTCTTTATCCCCCTGAAAGCAAGCATGAATTCATCCCGGCTATCCGCAGAGCAAACAGCATCCTCTTCGCTAATCTTGCCCTCGTGAACCAGCTTAACCAGGCACTGGTTAAATGACTGCATTCCGAATACTGCTCCCTCTTCAATAAATTGTGGGATCTCCCAAACCTTTCCTTCGCGGATTAAACGGCTGATAGTGGGGGTTAAAAGCATAATTTCATAAGCAGGAATACGGCCGCCATCCCTGGAAGGCACAAGGCGCAAGGAGATTACCCCTTTTAACAACGCGGCTAACTGGTTTCTTGCTTCTTGATGCTGGTGCGGCGGGAACAGGTTAATTAACCTTTCCACGCTCTGCGAAGCATTTATGGTGTGCAAGGTGCTTAAAACCAAGACTCCTGTTTCGGCTGCGGTAATGGCGCTGGAAACAGTCTCATAATCCCGGATATTGCCGATAAACATTACATCCGGACTCTGTAAAGTAAAAGCGCGCAGGGCAACCGAATAAGAACCAACGTCAATGCCTAATTCACGCTGGTTGATAATTGACTGTTTGTCTTCAAATGTAAATTCAATCGGTTCCTCGGCAGTTAAGATATGCTTCTTGGCATTGCTGTTTATATACTCCATCATGCTGGCAATGGTAGTGGATTTTCCGCTACCCATACCTCCGGTCAAAAGTACAAGGCCGCGTGTTTCAAGTGAAAGTTTTTTCAATATCTCGGCGGGAAGATTAAGCTCCTCAAAGGTAGATATGTGGTTACGCACATTTCTGATAACGATAGACGGCCAATTCCTTTGCATGAATATGCTGACCCGGAAACGGCGGCCGAATTCATCCAGGTATACGGCAAAATCCACATCCATATTATTCCTGAAAATATCAAGCTGCTTGAAATTAGCCAGCTGCTGGGTAGCAAGCATAACATCCTCTACGCTTAAAACATGATCGCCCATAGAGATAACTTTGCCGTCAATACGCAGCCGCGGCGTTCCTCCGGCCCGGTAAAATAAATCCGAACCCCCCTTAGCCACCATCTCCTGCATTAATTTCTTGATATCCATCTTTTCCTCCGAAACTACTTTTAGATTTTTCTTGCCCTCAGACTTAATAGAGCGAGGACTTCGCAATGAACTGCCTATACAGAAAACTGCTCGCCCTTTGACTTAATATAATAAGGACTGCGCAATTGCCTGCCTTAGGCAGGCAATTGCTTGATTATAACACTTTGTTTCCTTTTAGTGTAGGATTAAATTCCATGTATTTGGCGAACATAAGCCGGCTTTGAGCGTCCAATGCCGGGGAAGAGCCAAGGATCAATATTATAAACGGTACAAAAAACCACTCTAAAACCAAAAGAACATTCTTAAACCAACTGACCCCCTTAGGCCGAGCCGGCAGGATTGTCCAGCTTAAGAATATCCAGGTTAAACTAGTCAGCAAAGTAAACTGGAACAATAACCCGGTAACCTTCGGCAGATTATACGCAATGGCTGTCTGGCTGAAGAATCTTCCGCCAAAGAATATAGGCAGCGGACCGATAACTACCAGGATAACCGCCCAGATTGCCCAGCTGACATGGCTCTCCAGGAGGTGGAATGACCTTCTTAACTTCTTAAACAAAGATATGTTCTTGTTCCCTATAAATCCGCATACAACAAAAGGGAAATTCTCCACACCCCAGGCCCACCTTCTTTTCTGCTTATACTGGACAACAACAGTCCGCCAAATATTATTGGAATACGCCACGTCCATTGAAATAGTAATATATAAAGGGATCACACGGTATTCTCCGTTATAATGCAAGAAGCCCTTCCAATAAATTACCGAATCATCTGAAATCATATTTCTCGGCCAATAATCCACCTCAACCAGGGTCTTGAAACTCATACTATGGCTGGAAAAAGTGACAAATTTTTCAAGCCGCATGCTCTCGATCATCTGGCAGAATGAGCTGCTGATTTCAACCAGCCGGGCAAAAGACGGCGCCTGCCAAATATTATTATTATAAACCGGCATCGGCTGATAACTTGCCTGATGCGGTTTATCTGAAGTCAGAAAATGATAACTCAGGCAGCCAAAATATTCCGGCTCAACGCAGGTATCCGCATCAAAACAAGAAACTATTACCCGCTCAGAACTTATACCCCGGCTGTCAATAAACTTTTTAGCAGCCAAGGCCCCCCAGGTAGCATTGGCGCCTTTAGTGCGGCTCTCCCCGGGCAGGTTATCGGGATGGAAGGTTGATAAATACGCTCCAAATTCACCGCCAAATTCCCTCTCTAAGGTCAAGGCGTTATCGTGGGCTAGGGAATTTCTTTCTTCAAAAGCCATAACTACGATAAATTTCTCTTTAGGATAATGACTAATACTTAAAGCCGCCAGAGACGGCCGCAAAACCTCCAGACCTTCATTGTAGACCGGGAATATAACTAATTGATATAAATTATCCCAGCCTTTTTCCGGCTCCAGCGCCAAACAACGCGCCAGCCAATCTTCACCTTTCTGATAAGAAATCCGGTGATGGGCTATAATCAAAAGCGTAGTTAAATAAATGGTGCGGATAATCCAATAAAAATCAAAAGTAATAATTATAACAGCGGTGGCTGCCGGATATTTAACCGACAACAGTATGAGTGAAATGATTATACCCCAGGAGAGCCCTCCGGGAATAATTTCAAAAACTCGCTTTAGAATCCTAGCCTTATTCATTTGTTTTCTTCTTCATCAACCTTTCCAATAGATAAAGCTCAGGGCTTAAATCCAGCTTATACAGATTATTATTGAATTTGCCATCGGGGCTTCTCTGGCTATCGCTAAAATAAAGCATCTGGCGTTTATTATCGTAAAATGCCTCCAAAACCTCTTTGTCCAGCTCCACCAGGTTGACGGCCTTAGCAAGCGGCCTGGATTCAATCACCGCGACATGTTTATTAGTCAAAACTATCAAATGATAGCTGTCTGAATGCCAGAAAACCTTGATTATCTTTTCCTGAGGATAATCCAAATACACGAAAGAATCCAAATAGACGGATGAATCTGAATATTCATAATCAGGCCGGTTATCAAAGAAAACCACGCTGATTTGATGCGGGCCAAAAATAAACATTTTGCTCTTGTCCATAGAGACCTCCCAGCCATTAATCTGGGATAATTTCTCCGGTAAACTCGCGATATCGTCAAAATTGCTTCCGTCCAGGTTTGACCTGTAAACAGTTCTATTCTCTTGGTCCAAATAATAAATCGCTCCTTTTTCAATATCTACGCGGAAAGAAGAAAACCCTCCCTGGTTTAACTGCTGTAAGTCCGGTTTTAAAGGAAAGAGGATAACCTTGTCAATACGGCTGACCTTGCCTGCCTCTACGTCTACCTCGGATTTCCAGGGATAATACTTTGCTAATCTTAAAGTAATTTTATAAACACCAGGCAGAAGCTCTTGTATACTTGCCGGGCTTTTCTCGGGGATAAGCTTTCCGTTAAGGTATATACTCGCCCCTTCGGGCTGGGTCTTTATATAAATCAAGCCCGCCTTAACAAATCTTAAAGTATGCGCATTGAATTTGTAACCTAAGGCAAATGACAGGATAAAAGGAAGTCCGCCGAAAAATAAAAGCAGGCTCAGATAAAACAAAAAACTCCTTGCTCTTTGAAAAGCGGAATCCGTAAAAGAACAGACCCCTTTAGTTGTACAATTCTTCCTTAGCCAGCCAGACATTTCAACAGTTCCTTCTCTAACTCCAATAAAAATCTCTTTTGTTTTAAGCCAAACACATACCCGCCGATCTCCCCATCGCTTCTTATTACGCGGTGACAGGGGATAATTAACGGATAGGGGTTGCGCTTTAAGGCCTGGCCCACTGCCCTGCAGGCCCCCGGCGAACCTGCTTTTTGCGCTACCCATTTATAGCTGCGCGCCTGGCCAAAAGGAATACTTAAAACCGCTCTATAAACCCTGATTTCGAACTTTGTCATTTTCCGATCAACTCTTTCCGGCGCAGCAATAAATGGTAGCTCACGGCAAACCTATGCGCCTCATCACGCACCCGGCGGATTAGATTCAAAGCCGGAGTATCTTTGGGAAAAGTTAGCGGCCGCCTTTTCTGGCTGCTATAGATACGTTCCTCTTTCTTAGCAATGCTGGCCAAAGGAAGATTAAGGCCTAATTCTTTGAGCTGGCCGGCAGCAGTCAAAAGATGGCCCTTCCCTCCGTCAATAAGCAACAGGTCGGGGAAAATCCCTTTCTCTTTAATCAGGCGGCTGTAACGCCGGCGCACCACTTCAGCCAGCATTCTGTAATCATCGATCCCCTTAAAATCCCTGATGCGAAAACGGCGGTAATTATTTTTATCCGGATTGCCTAAATAAAAACTTACCATTGAACCTACCGCCTGCTTACCGGAAATATTAGAGATATCAAACCCTTCGATCCTCTCCGGAAGCCTGTTTAAACCTAATTTGTTCTTTAAATCTTCCAATTCATTCTTACGGTTGACCCCGCTTAAACCTGCGGACAGTTCAGCTAAAGTAGAAATCTGATCCCGGGCTATGGCTGCAGACTCAAAATCCCTGGACCGGGATTTATTGCGCATTATTTCGCTTAACCTATTAATCAACAGGTCGGCCTTACCCTCCAAAATCATGATAATACTATTAATTCCCCCGGCATATTCTTTGCGGCTGATCTTACCTGTACAGGGTTCGGGGCAAAGCTTAATCCTGCCGTATACGCAACTCTTGCCGGGCAGTCTGTCGCATGAACGATACGCAAAACTGCGCCGGATAATTTTCAAGGCATTCTTTAAAAGCTTGGTATTGGTGTAAGGCCCAAGGTAGCGGCCAGCCGGATCATCTTTTTTGCGCGTGATACTTATTGACGGAAATTCTTCTCCGGAAATTTTAACAAAAGGAAAGCTCTTATCATCCCGCAGGGAAATATTATACCTGGGTTTAAGTTTGTGGATAAGACCGGCCTCAAGCAATAAAGCCATAGATTCATTGGGAGACAGCCTGAACTCAACATCAACTACCCTGCTCATCAAAGCAAAAGTCTTATTATCCAGGTTCCCGGATAAATAATTAGGCAGCCTTTTTCTTAATGACCTGGCTTTACCCACATAAAGCACTTTTCCCCGGTTATCGCGCATCAGATACACACCCGGAGAATCCGGTGCGGATAAAATCTTCTCTTTTAATTTCCGCGGTTGCTCCATGGGTATTAGTTGATATTCCTAAGAACCAGCCAACGCATAAGTTCCTTAAGTTCAGCTACGCCAAAAATAAAACAAAAAACAATATAGGATAAAACCCCGCAAAATAACGCCCAGCCGAGATTTAACGAGCGGTTGACCAGGAAACAAACAGCTGCCATGCAGGAAGAAGCGGCCAGGATACGCAGGAAAGAATAAAAAATCTTACGCCCTCCAAAACCGTTTAAACGCTTGCTTAAGCTAAGAAACAAGAACAGGAAACTGATTATCCCTGAAATGGATGTAGCCAGGGCAAGGCCGCTTATTTTTAACGGGAACATCAAAATCGCGTTAAATACAATATTCATAATCAAGGCTAAAAAAGCTATTTTTGCGGGCGTAAACGTATCCTTAAGGGCAAAGAAGCAAGATTGCAATATCTTTGTCCCCCCATAGGCGCATAGTCCGATACTATAAAAAAACAGGGCGTTGCCGGTCAGGAAGCTTGAGTTAAAATCAAACCTGCCGCCGCCAAAAAGCGTAGACACTAAAGGGTGGGCCAGGACCATGAAAATCGCGCTTGTCGGAAGCAGCGCAAAGAATATTACGCGTAAACCCCAGGAAAGCGTAACTTTAAGATTATCCTGATCCTGCTCTATCGCCTGCGTGGAAAAAGTAGGCAAGATAGCCTGTGACAGGGCGTTGCTGAAGATACCTATGGGGAATTGGATAAGCCGATAAGAAAAATAAAGCACCGCTACCCCCCCGTCACCGACAATCGCTATCAATGAACCAAAGATAGAATCGACGAAATTATTCAACTGGTATATGCCGGAGCTGGCCAACCGGGGCAGCATTAACCTTCTGACTTGTATCAGCCCGGGGTGTTTAAAGTTAAAAATACGTTTAAAATGAAACCCCTTCTTATATAAAACAGGCAGTTGCACCGCCAACTGCAACAATCCGCCCAATAAAACTCCTGTTGCCAGGCCTTTGGTGCCTTCTCCAAGAAGCAGGGCGCAAATAATTATAGCGATATTCAATAAACAGGGCGCAAATGCCGAAACAGTGAAATTCTTAAGAGAATTCAGTACAGCCATGGCATAGGCAGCCAGGCCGATAAGCAATATATAAGGAAAAATAATCCTGTTCAGCCTGATAGTCTCTTCCAGCTTCTCCGGGAAGGCAATAAAGCCCGGGGCAATTAGGCGAACGATCAGGGGGGAAAAAATAATCCCCAATATAGTTATAACGCTTAGCGTAACCAGCAGAAGGTTAAGCAGGATATTGGCCAACTCCCAGAAATCCTCTTTTGGGTGCTTAAGGTTATACTCGCTTAAGACCGGGACAATCGCCGCGTTAGAGGCCCCCTCCCCGACAAAATCCCGGAAAAGGTTGGGTATGCGAAAGGCGATAACAAAAGCCTGCGCGTGCAGATAAACACCAAAGAGCCTGGCGATAACCACATCTCTTATAAAACCCAGGATGCGCGAGGCAAGGGTACCCAGGCTGATAATGGTTGCCGAGCGCGCTACTTGCCGGTTGTGGCTGCCTAAGGAATATTTGTTTGTTGACATGAGTAATTAATTATGCTAATAATATAAAAAATGAAAATTTAACTAACATGTCATGCTGGAAAACACCCGGCCCGTAAGGAATCGGCCGGTGTACCCTTTCTGGGTAAGGAGAATAAATGCCAAGGCGCAGAACATCATTAAAAAGCAACCGTGTAAATAAAAGAAAACATACCCGCAACCTCAAAGTAAAAGTCCAGCTTAAGAAGGCAATAAAGAAATTCCAGGAGCTGCTTGCCAAAAAAGACGCCGTTGAAGCAAAAACTTTCATTAGCAAGGTTTTTTCTCAACTTGATAAAGCGGCGAAAAAAAATATCATCCATCCGGCAACGGCTAACCGCAGGAAATCACGCCTAATGCGCCGTTTGAACAAACCCGCTTAAACCAACAACTAATTTTTCCAAGGCACAGGCAGGCTTTAGCCTGCCTGTTTTTATCTCTACATCACAGCCAAGAAGAAGTTTAAACTTACGCCTGGCCTCTTGGCCCTGAATACCCTGTTTTTCCCAGGCGTAGCGTAAGCCTCCCAGGATACGTTCAGGGGCCTCTCCATTCTTCAAAAGCTGGTTTAAAATGCGAAGCGCCGAATCCGGCTTCCTTAACTCAATCTGCCGGCTTAAAGCAAAAGTATCCGGGTTAACTGTTTCCTTAAAACGCATAACCTTGGCATACCGGGATACGGCCTTAATAAAGCTATCCTGATAATCATAATGCTCCAGGATTAATACCAAAACCAATTGTTTGTCCGGATTTTTAACATAGCCCAAAAGAAAATCCCGGCTTGCCTCATCCAGTGAGCCGGCGTCTTTAATTACGATAATCCTTTTGGCGCTTTTTAAGGGAATGGCCAGGAACCTTTCCTGGATAACTTTTAAAGCTGCTTCTTTAGCGTATAATGTATCGAAGTTAAAATCTTGAAGTTCTTTTGGTAGGAATTCCTGTTTTATTTTCCTAAGCTGGTCTTCTCTTGCCTGCACATCCTGGCCGATAAGTAAATAAACCATATTACCATTGTTCAACTGTGCGCTCGACAATCCGGCGAGCTAAATCGTCTACGGCGTTGGTCACGGCGGTATCTTCAGTCACTACAACTACATTAGTCCCCGGATTTACCGTGTCATTCCGGACGAAATAAGAATAGTTTCCGTTAAAATTATTCTCTTGCCAAACCAGTTTATTTTCTTTTTGGTCCCAGAGGCTTAAGTTCACATAGATATTAATGCGGTATTCAGTGACATTCTCGCCGTTTGAATCATAAGTTAAAGGGTCTTTACGGTACTCCATCAATTCTCCTTTAAGCACCAAGTCCGCCTGGGCCTCTTTTGCCGGCTTAAGGTTTCCATCAAAAAGGTAACGGTTAATTACCTTTTTAGTGATATCGGTCTCCAGCATCGGCCGGTAAATCCGGTACTTATTGGCAGAATATCCTTCCTGGGTTACATCCACTTTATTTAAAAATGGCGTTACATAAATTGTGCTGAATTTCCCGGAAAGCATGGAACGGGTAGTATAGCCGCAACCGGAAAGGACGGCAGCCAGCAGGCAGCATATGGCAGACAGGAAAAGAAAAAAGCTGATTTTATTTCTCATTTTTGCGCTCCAATATCTGCAGCCTGGCCACAGCCTGGGCAGCCCATGGGGTATCTGCGTAATTATTGACTATATCGTTATAATAAATCCTGGCTGAATCAAATGCCTTTTGTTTTTCATAGAAGCTGGCAATATTATAGTTTGCCTCCGCTTCCTTCTCTCTGATACCGCTGATATTCTTTTCGGCATCAAGCGAAAGCACGGCGTCCGGATGTTCTTTTACAAACTCTTCAAATCTTTCTTTTGCCTCCTGGGCTGCGCCCTGGTCATAAGCCGGACCCTTAGATAAGCTGGCGCGGCAAGAGGCAATCTGGAACTTCGCCGCGGATGCCCATTCGCTGTCCGGGTAACGGGAGACTACCTTGTTAAAAGCCTCTTCAGCTTCGTAATAACGCAACAGCCCCTTTAAAACCAACCCCAATTTATACTGCGCCTGGGCTGCTAATGGGCCATAGGTAGAATTTTCTACTATTTTGCCGAATATCTCAATCGCCGGATTCTCTACGGGCAAGGTTACTCCCAGGGCCTTTCGTTTTTCCCCGGACATAAACTTCTCGGCAATTTTATACTCCCGCTCAATAACCTCCTGGATTCGCTCGCTAAAAGGATACTTGTCAATCACCATCTGGTAGGCCTGGTAAGCTTCATATAATTTCCCCTCGGCCTCCTCCGTTAACCCAAGATAATACTGGCTTTCCGCGGCCTCGGCAGACTTAGGGTAGGCCTTAAGCAGCTTGCGAAATTCTCGCCTGGCTTCTTCATATTTACTGATATCAAAGAAGGATTTAGCATAAGCGAACTGCTCCGCAGGATTATCCTTTGGCATATTCTTGGGATTAACCCACTTGCCGCTTTTAGGGGTCCAGATCCAATAGGAATATGCCGGCTGGATAGACAGAAAAGAAATGAATAATAAACCTAAGATTATACGCCGCATAATGTCTTAAATTATCATAGCCCGGGCCTTTTGTCAAAGATAAAAATATGCTCCCGGGAGCTTAATTACCGCGGCGTTTATATTCAAAAGAAGGGTAATCAGCATGGCGGTGGTTGTGCTAAAAACCCCTCCCAGGAAAGGACAAAAAGAACCGCATAAAACCAGGCTAAACCCGCATAAAGTAATCAGGGTAGCCAGCGGGACAATAAGGATATTGGCCAAAACAGTTATTGGCGAAATAATGCGGAAGTTATAAGCAATGATCCCCATTGTTCCAATCCAGGCACAAAGAGAAACCAGGCAGCCTTCGCAGATAAATCTCAAAACCTTAGTCTTAAGATTTTCCAGGCGTAAAAACGATTTTATCTTTGGATAAAGACAGGCTATCGCTAAAACACTGACAAAGGATAACTGGAAGCCAATATCAAAAAGCTGCCCGGGATTCAACCCCAGTATGAATAAAGCCGCGCAAGCCAAACAGTTATATATATCCGCCTCTCTTTTTAAAATACGCGCCAGCAGAAAGACTATCCCCATAACCGTAGCGCGGATAACCGGGTTGCTAGCGCCTGTAATTAAGCAATAGATAAGCAAGCAGGCTACTGTCAGGATAATCCTCACTTTAGGCCGGATACGTATAATCTTCAACAGGAGATTAACGATAAAAGCAACTATTCCTACGTTAAATCCGCTTACTACCAGTATATGCACAGTGCCGGATTTAATCATTTGGTTGTTAACTAACCAGGGGATAGAGCGCCTTTGCCCTAAGACCATAGCAGAAAGTATTGCCGCGGGTAAATCCGAAAGATATCTACGAATTATTTGTTCCAGCTTAGCGCGCAGCCAAAGTGAAAAAATAATCAATTTGCTGCCTCCTCCCCCGGGCTGCTGAATAATTTGCAGCCGGTTTCTTATACGCATTAACAAATAAATCCCCTGGCCGGATAAATAATCCCGGTAGCTGCGGGCGCCGTAAGAAAACCTAAACGGCCGGGTTAAAACTCCCGTAAGGGTTAAACGCTGAGCATAACTTAAATCTTGCCGGAAATCCATTTTAACCAGCACTTTACCGCAGCATAGCCATTTCAAATTATTAAGCTGAATTTCCTGTGGCAAAAAAATAAAAACAGTACGTTCATTTTCTGTAACCGGCTGGCTGCCAACAAGACCGCTCAAGCTATAAACACTATTGTCATTGTATGGCAGGAGATTACAAATATGGTACTTTTGCTGAATATAGGAATTCTTCAGGTTAAGCGCCCCAAGGATCAAAACCAATAAAAATACCGAAACTACGAATACGCGGTTGTTTCTGAAGCTTAAGCAGGCTGCGGAAAAAATAATTATCCCTAGACCGAGGATGAGCCAGAAATTCACCCGAGTTAAACTAACCAGAACAATTCCCAGGCAATAGAATACGGCCGATGAAGCAAGCAATCTCTTCATTCTACAAAGAAAATCTCCTTGAGTTTATCATAACGCTTTTCTCCTACGCCCTTGACCTCCTTCAATAACTCCAGGCTGCTGAAATTTCCATGCTGCAGACGGTATGCAATAATACGCTGAGAGGTCTTAACCGGCAGGCATCTGGATCTTATCAGCTCTTCCAAGGATACCTTATTCAAATCAATCCTGGTCAAACGCGCCTGGGGGCAAAACAATTTTTTTATACGGTAATTAATTTTAGCCAGGTTATTTAAAGTCAGGCCGCAAAAAGAAATAACCACAAGAAACAAGATAACCCTTTTTTCTTCAGGCGTAAGATTAAGCATTTCTCCCCCCTGCCCCAATAGACGCCGAAATACTAAAAACCTAACTAAAAAGTCCGGCTCCGGCAGGAATCTGGGATAGAATTTAAGCGGTTGTATTCCCGGTTTTTATGATGTATACTTTCTTTATGGGCAAAAAAGTGCTTATTATTGATGATGATTATAATATCGTCAAGAAAAGCAGGGAAGAACTGCTTAAGGCCGGCTATATAGTAGTGGCTGCATTCAGCGCTAAAGAAGGGATTAATAAACTAAAAGAGGAGAAGCCTGATTGTATTCTTTTAGACCTGGTCCTGCCTGATGAAAGCGGTTTTAAAGTTGCCCAGGATATTAAATTGCTTCCGGATTTTGTTAGCACCCCTATTATTGCCACCTCCTTAAAACATGAAGAGATTGACAAACATATCGCCGCCAAAAGCGGGATCACCGTCTATCTTGAAAAACCCATAGACTATAAACGCCTGCTTTTCGATATTAAAGATGTCCTGAGGGATTAATTATTAAGATTTATATAACGATATTGACGAGTTTTTGGGGGACGAGAATAAATTTCTTCAACTGCTTGCCTTGCAGCCAGACAGCCAGCTTGTCATCTTTGAGCACTAATTTCTTAAGCTCATCCTCCGATATAGCACGGGGAGCCTGGATTTTGCTGCGGATCTTTCCATTAACCTGGATCACTAATTCTACTTCTTTTTCAATCAATAATTCGGGGTCATATTTTGGCCAAGCGGCCTTAAATATGCTCTCTTTATTGCCTAAAATCTGCCAAAGCTCTTCGGCAAAATGCGGGGCAATCGGGCTAAGCATAATAACCAGCTGGGAAAAAACCTCCTTGTCCGCTCCCATCTGATAAATCGCGTTAGTCAACTCCATAAGCCCGGCAATGGCGGTATTAAATTTAAATTCATTAAAATCTTCGCTGACCTTCTTTATAGTTTTGTGCATGATCCTTGTCAAGGATTCATCGGCCCTGCTCTTCAGGTTTTCCTGGATACGCCATACGCGGTTTAAAAACTTGAAAGCCCCTTCCAGGCCCCGCTGGTCCCACTCTAGCTCTGTTTCCGGGGGCGCAGCGAACAGGATAAACAGGCGCAGGGCATCCGCGCCGTAATCTTTGATCATTGAATCAGGATCCACGATGTTACCTTTGGACTTCGACATGACTTCCCCGTCCTTTAAAACCATCCCCTGCGTAAGCAGCCTCTCAAACGGTTCGCCAAAATCTATCATTTTTAAATCCTGAAAAAACTTGGTAAAGAAACGCGAATACAGCAAATGCAGGATGGCGTGCTCAATGCCGCCGATATACTGGTCTACGCGCATCCAATATTTCGCTTCCTGTACATCAAAAGCAGCGGCGTCATGCTTAGGCGAGCAGAACCTTAAAAAATACCATGAGGAATCAAAGAATGTCGCCATGGTATCGGTTTCCCGCCTGGCCGCGCCGGAACACTTAGGACACTTTGCCTGGACGAATTCTTTTACTTTGCCCAAAGGATTACCGCCTTCCCCTGTGAAAGGCGCCTCAACCGGCAGCTCTACCGGTAAATCTTTGTAAGGCACGGGAACAATACCGCACCTGGAACAATAAATTACCGGTATCGGCGTTCCCCAGTAACGCTGCCTGGAGATTAGCCAATCACGCAGCCGCCAATGGGTTTGTATTTTACCGATACCCTTTTTCTCCATCCAGGCGGCAATCTTCTGTTTTGCTTCCAGGTTACTTAAACCGTTAAATTCTCCGGAATTTACCTGCACCCCTTCTTCTTCATAAGCCTGGGTTAATTCTTCTATTTTTATATCCTGTTCTTTTGGCCTAATTACCAGACGCATGGGTAATTTGTGCTCCCGGGCAAAAAGAAAATCCCTCTGGTCATGTGTAGGCACAGCCATAATCGCGCCTGTTCCATACTCCATCAATACATAATCCGCAACCCAAACCGGCACCTCTTCGTTATTTACCGGGTTTACCGCGAAAGCCCCGGTGAAGACACCTTCTTTTTTCACATCAGAAGATGTGCGCACAAGCTTGCTTTCTTTGGAGACCTTCTCAATAAAACGCAAAACATTCTTTTCTTCCGGCTTTCCCTTTATTAATTCTTTTACTAAAGGATGCTCCGGGGCTAAAACAATATAGGTGGCTCCGAATATAGTGTCTACCCGGGTGGTAAAGACCGTTATGATTTTATCGCTGTCTTTAAGACGAAAATAAATATCCACTCCGCAGCTTTTGCCAATCCAGTTATTCTGCATAGCCAAAACCCGCTCCGGCCACTGTTTTAACTGCCCCAGGTCTTCCAGCAATCTTTCTTTATATTCGGTAATCTTTAAATACCACTGCTCTAAATCTTTCTGCTCGACTTCTGTATGGCACCTCCAGCAGCCTCCATCGACCACTTCCTCATTAGCTAAAGTGGTCTGGCAGCTGGAGCACCAGTTAACGCCGGAGGCTTTTTTATACGCCAGGCCTGACTCAAACATCTTTAAGAATATCCACTGGTTCCACTTATAATAATCGCTGTCACAGGTGGAAATCTCCCTCTCCCAATCATAGGAAAAACCCATTTTCTTTAATTCTGTCTCCATCTCCTTAATACATTTGCGCGTCCAGGTATCCGGTTTGGTTTTATTCTTGATCGCGGCATTTTCCGCCGGCTGGCCAAAAGCGTCAAAACCCATAGGGTGCATTACGTTATAACCTTCCAAAAGCTTAAAACGGCTGGCAACATCCCCAATCGTATAATTACGCACATGGCCCATATGGATCTTCCCTGATGGGTAGGGGAACATTTCAAGAAGGTAGTATTTTTTGCGCGCAGGAGAAAGTTGCGCGCGGAAGACATGGGTATTAAGCCAAATCTTTTGCCATTTTTCTTCTATTTTCTTAAAGTCATAAAACATTTTATTTGCGGCTAAGTTTCCTTACCAAGGCCAGATTTTCCTTATCACTAGTCTGGCTACTTTTAGGCGTCTCCAAAATCATTGGAATATTCTTTAATTTAGGATGGTTAATTATTCTCTTCATGCCGCTAAGGCCGATATGCCCGCGGCCTATATGATCATGCCGGTCATGATGACAGCCTAATTCTCCGGCTGCGTCATTAAGATGGATCAGTTTAACTAATTTTAGCCCCGCCATCTCTTCAATCTCATCAAGCATCTGCTCCAGGCCTTGCTTTGCCGACAGGTCATAACCGGCTAAATAAGCATGGGCAGTATCCAAACATAAGCCAACGCGGGATTTTTCCTTTAAGCCTTTTAATATCTTGTGCTGATGATAAAATCTATAACCCAGCCAGGAACCGCTCCCTGAAGTATTTTCTAACAATATGCCGACTTTTGAACCTTTGGTTTTCTCCAATATCTTGTTCAGGGCATCGACAAGCCTTTTAATCCCGGCATCTTCGGAGGTCTCTTTATGGCTGCCCATATGCGTGACTATATAGTCGGCGCCCAATTCATCAGCCTCCTGGATATCTTCTATATAGGCCTGGATAGAACCGTTATACAACCGCGGATCAGGCGAAGCCAGATTTATCAGGTAAGAAATATGGATAAAAACCGGATTGATCTTGCATTTTTTGCGCCTGAGCCTAAACTCCGCGATATCTTCGGGTTTAAGATGGCTGCCGTTGCGCCAGGACTGCGGGGAGCGGCTGAATATCTGCATGGTATCGCAGCCTAAGGCCTTGGCAGTATCCGGCGCCTGATAAATCTTACCCAAACCGGAAATATGCACCCCTAGAATCATAGTGTTTAGATTATACCTTTTAGCAAGATGGGCGTAAAGCCTTCTCTATCTTTGCGATCAACTCTTCTTTCCCCATCGGCTTTACCAGATAATCCACTGCCCCTATTTTAAAAGCCTGGAGTTTATCCGCGGCCTTATCCAGCGCCGAAAGAATAATAATGGGTATGCGGCATCCGGCAGGATCTTTATTTAACATCTCACAAACGTCAAGCCCTTTTGTCCCGGACATAATAATATCAAGCAATATGATGTCCGGTTTAAATGCGCGCACTTGAGCTAAAATATCCTCAGCTCCCGGTAAAGTCAACACTTCGTAGTTGCCTGTCCCCTCCAAATTTAATTTTAGTATTCTCAGGAAAGCTGTCTCATCGTCAACAACCAACACTTTCTTTTTCATAATGAGCTCCCTTATTCAGATTTAACAGTCTTAAACCATAAGCTTATTTTTGTGCCTTTAGCCAATTGGCTGGTTATTTCAACTATACCCCCGTGCAACTTTATAATATTACTTGTAACCGAAAGCCCCAGGCCGGTGCCCTTTCCAGGCCCCTTGGTAGTAAAGAATGGTTCAAAAACTTTTTTAAGGTTCTCCCCGCTGATCCCCTGGCCAGTATCTTCAACTTCTACCGCCACAACTTCCTCATCAGGAAAAAAATAATCATTCTTCGTTTTATCCCCTCTATACTTGGAATCGGCGAACCTGCACAGATGCGAACGTAAAGTAAGCCTGCCGCCTCCGGGCATTGCATGAAAAGCATTCGTGAATAGGTTTATAAAAACTTGCTCTAATCTGCCCTTATCAGCCATGATCTTCGGGACCTGCGCCTGATATTCCTTTACAATCTCAATATTGCCCAGCCTGGCAATCTGTTGGACCAACAGCAACGAATTATCCATTAAAATGCTGACATCTTCGGGCTGCATATATAACTCATCAACCCTTGAGAAATCCAGGAGCATCCGCACAATATTATCCGCTCTTACGATATTATCTTTCATCAACTGGAAAACTTCGGATGCATCCTTGTTTTCCGGAGGAATTACCCCTTCTAAATAATTTACCCCCTGCAATATTATCCCAAGCGGATTCTTTACTTCATGGGCAACGCCACTGGCTAATTTGCCAATTGCTTCAAATTTTCCTGCCTGTACCATCAAGGCGGTTGTTTCTTCTAAGCGGGAGGCCATTTTATTAAATGACCCCGCCAAAGCTCCGATCTCATCGGCTGATTTGATAACTACCCTGGTTTCAAGGCTGCCTGCTCCGATTTTAGCTACGGCATCCTTAAGCTTGCTAATCGGATTCACTATTGTTTCCGACATAAACAATCCGAATAAAACCGCGATGACTATAATAAAAAACACGCCAACTAATGCCGGGGCTAAAGCCTCCTTAATAGTTTGAAGGATATAAATCCCTTTAAAACCTATATGGATAGCCCCGACCTGCTCGATACCTTCCCTGACGGGAACCGCGATGTCATAAACAAATAATTTCCTATTAACGATTTTCTGCAATCGAAAATTTTCTTTACGGCTAAATTTATTATTTAGTTTTAAAAGCTGTTTGGGAATCGCTTCTAGATAGGTATTCGACAGGAGATAACCGTTTTTATCAAAAACAAGGATATATTCTATCATCTCCTCCCTTAATTTCTTGTCTTTGAATAAAGTATCGGTTAAGGTCTCGGCTTTGTCTTCTACTATATCCCTGACAAAACGATCGGCAAGGTCTTGAGCAAACAGGACTTCCTCACCCTTTAGCTTTTCCTCCTGGCTATGGTTGATTGCATAGATAACGGAAAAAATATTAACTATGGATAATACGGTTATTACAAGGATAAAACTTGAAATAATTTTATGGCTTAGTCTCATCTTTATATCCTAAAACGACATTTACCTGGTTGAATATCCTGAATTTACCATCTTCCGATAACTTGGAACAATAAACCCCCTTTAAGCCCTGGTGCCCCAAAACGCTATAGGTAATTTCTTTTCCTATCCCGATATCGACATTGCGCATTGATTCAAGCGCTTCTATAAATTTCTCTCTTGTCAAATCAACTCCGGCAATTTCTAACGCTTTCACCAATACTTTGGCGTTTATAAAACCCTCCAAAGCCACATAATTAGGCTCATCATTCGGAAAATACTTCTTTACCAATTCCCTGTACTCCCTAACCCCTGAGAGCTCTTCCAGGAAAGGGTCCGGCACTACCTGCGTTACAATGATCTTGCTGTAATCTGACGGCTTTATTTTCTGTATCTGGATGAGCTCCTTGGCGAATGCCTCTGAACCTACAAATGATACGGTATGAAAATAAGGCCTAAATCCGGCGTCATTTGATATCTTTACGAATTTAGCCAAGGGAGAGTAAGTGCCGACCATTACCACGGCATCGGCTTCGCTCAATTTGATATTCAGCATTGCTTTCTCTACTTCCATTGCCCCCCTGGCAAAGGTTTCTGTCGCAACCGTACGCATACCCCTCCTTTCAAGAGCCAGTTGCACTCCCGAAAGAACCGAGACCCCAAAAGTATCCTCTTGATATAAAACGGCTATTTTCTTTAAATTCAACTTATCGACAAAATAACTGATGGCGCTTTCCGCTTCCGCATAGTATGAATCTCTGACATTAAATATATAAGGCCTGTAAGGAGTCCTGAATATTTCCGCTCCCGAGAAAATACCAAGAAGCGGGATCTCCGCTTTATGGACAATATCCACCACCTGGGCCGTCGTAGGGGTACCCACATAATCAAACAAAGCAAAAACTCCGACTTGCGCTATTAATTTCTGGGTATTTGTGACTGTCTCCGCCGGGTTATAATGATCATCGGTGCTGATCAGCCTTATTTTTCTTCCGTGTATGCCTGCGCCGGAATTAATTTCATTGATATAAGCCAAAGAGCCGTGAATTGTCTGGGTGCCCAGGAACCCGGCAAATCCTCCCAATGCGGCAGAAGAGCCGATAACGATTTCGTTATCGCTTATTCCCGGGGATATTTTTGCTGCCGGTTTATTTTGCCCGCAGCCTGAAACGAGTAATATAAATGTAATTAAGCAAATAATCCTCTTCATTATTCTGGCTCCTTTTTATAAAAATGCCCAGCTATGCGATTAATAACTGGGTTAAATTATCTTAAGTTTCTTGCAATAATTCCTCCCTGCTTCCTGGACAATGAACAATCGGAGAGGCAATAATAAAAAGTGGAGCTGAGGAGGATTGAACTCCTGACCCCTTGCATGCCATGCAAGTGCTCTCCCAGCTGAGCTACAGCCCCAAAAAAGTAAAACAAGGATTATCAAAAATTAATCTATTGACCTTTGCTATTTTAGAATATAAAATGCTTAGCGTCAACAAATTATTGCCGGGATGGCGAAATGGCAGACGCGGCAGCCTCAAAAGCTGTTGAGCGCAAGCTCATGTGGGTTCAAGTCCCTCTCCCGGTATTTTTGTATGAAAGACGACACCAAGCATAAATGGAACTCGGATTTAGCGTACGCTATCGGCCTCATAGCCACCGATGGAAACCTATCGAAAGATAAAAGGCATATCCTTTTTACTACAACCGACCGGCAGTTAGCAAACACCTTCAAGAAGTGTCTTGGGATAAAAAATAAAACAATAATTACTCCTCCGTGCGGTTTTGGCAAGAAACATGCATACAGGATAAATTTTAGTAATGCAAGACTCTACCGGAGGTTGCAAGGAATCGGATTAATGCCTAGAAAAACAATCTCCATAAGTAAGTTAAATATCCCGGATCGATATTTTGTGGATTTCTTGCGCGGACATCTTGATGGTGACGGCTCTATCTTTACCTATCTAGATAAATATATGGAATATAAAGAAAAGATATACTGTTATAACCGGCTATATACCAAATTTATCTCGGCTAGTTTTGACCACATCAGTTGGATCAGAGGGAAAATAAAAGAAATTCTGGGCATACAAGGATCTCTGACTCATTATCTAAAAACAAATAGAAAAAACCCTATCTGGCAACTTCGCTTTGCCAAGAAAGATTCCTTAAAACTCCTACCCTGGATATATTACAAACCGGGCTTACCTTGTTTAAACCGCAAAAAAGAAATTGCCGACCGATTTCTTAACTAGACTACAATGGAAACGAGGGGCAACCTCGTAAGGGTTCAACTCCCTTCTTCGGCATAATAATTATTTAGAGCCTGCCTCCTGCTCAGGAGCAATACTATTAAGGCAGAGAAATTTATAGCCGCGACTATAAAACAACTCCAGGGTATTCCAAGGACTGGAATCAGGAACATTCCGCTCAACAACGCCCCAAGGCAAGAACCTAATAAATCAATCCCGTAGGTCAATCCGGCAATCCGGCCTGCCGCATCCATCCTTCCCCCCAGGTATATTTTATTCACAATGGAAAACTGCGCACCCGCAAGCAAACCAGCGATAACCGACAATGACGGGAATATAATACTTGCTCCTGATTGCAATACAATTTCTTTGCCGGAAGTCAATACCCAGGAAAAAAATACGGGAAGCGTCAGCGACAAAATAGAGAATAAAGAATTTAATCCTATTAAAATATTCAGTGGCTTCTTAAACTGTCTCATCAAAGTTGTCATCCAAAAACTGCCTGCGGCTAAACCTGCCATAAAAACTGTAAGCAGAATCCCGATTTTATAAAAAACATACCCATAAATAATCTGAAAGGTTAGTAATATTATTATCTGGATGGCCATTGCGGAAAAACCCGCGCACATAAGCGCCATAAGGCTGGCCTGTTTATAAAAATTCTTGTTTTTGCGTATCCCGAATAAGCCCGTCAAAATAATCAACACACAAATACCGGATACAGCAATAAGGACCCTGCTGAAGCTGAATGCTTCAAGCATCTCTTCAAAAACCGGGCCGCCAAGACGTTTAGCCCAAAGAGTCATATTGTAATAATAGGCGCTCGGCCTGAAGTCATGGTTTAGTTTCACTTGCCTTCTTTGCAGCAGCGCCCCTTCAGTGTAAGCCATGAGCTGTGGAGATAATTTAGAAAATAGATAATATTCCCGTACGTATTTTAAGTTCAAGCTCTTTTCTCTTGCCCTATCCATCAAAATATTATAATCCCGGGTGAGAGTGCCTGCTTTATCGGAGGCCAAGAAATACGCGGTATCTCCGGGAATAACCAAAACATCCCTAAACACCTCTTTTAGACCGAAATAAACAGAACTTAAATATTCCCCCAGTTCAAAGCTGATGTAGCTTTCCGAAGAACTTAAGGCGAAGGAAAAGATCCCCCCTTCATTTAAAACATTTTTTACTTCTCTAAAGAATTCAACGGTATAAAACCTGTTTAGCTGAGCAGTATAAGGATCTCCAAGATGCGTAATTACACAATCATATTTTCTCTGTGTGCTTTTAATAAAAAACCTGCCATCCAAATTATAAATTGAAACTTTTGCGCTCCTTAAAGGCGCATATTCCTCCACGGGAAGGTATTTCTCAGCCATTTCTATAATTACAGGATCAAGTTCAAGGTAATCAACGCTCCTTATTGGATATTTAAGCATTTCGCCAATCAAACCTCCCGCGCCGCCTCCTACCAAAAGTAAATCCCTGGGGTTACTATGTTCAAGCATCACAAAATGCACCGCCTGCTCGCAAGCCAGCTTATCCGGCACGCTGTAAAGATGCAGGCCATTATCAAAAAAAGAATATTGATTGCCCATTTTTGTTACCATAATATTGCCATAAATTGAATTCTTGTCTTCCAGGAAATCATACCCCCGCCACTGTCTTTTACGCGAATATTCATCAAGGCTTCCCCATTTTCCAGAAAACAAGAAAAGGCAATCCGCAATCAGGATAAACAACAGTATTGCCGCCAACAGCGCGCTTATTTTCCTTGTTTTTACCTTCAACTGTAAGCAGAGGGCTGCGAGAATATTCAACAAACCAAGAATTACAACAATAGTAATAGAATCCAAAAGGTGAATAAAAACAAAACTCAATAGCCCGCCGCCAAGCAGCGCGCCGGCAGACTCCCAGGCATAAGCCTTGCCAATATTGCTGGCCATTTCAGCGGGTTTTGTTTGATAGATCCGGCAGCCCAAAGAAAACATAAAACCCATTAGCATGCACATTGGCGCAAGGATAATAAAACTGGATATAGCCATCGGTATGAATCCGGCAATCTCGCCGGGAGCAAGCCTGAAATAAAACTTCACTGACCTGACTGCCAAGACGCTCAATACCAGAAGACAGCTTAAAACAAGCTGGCTGACTGAAAATAAATCCAGCTTTGATTTAGCCCTATCGGCAAACCCGGCTAAAGACCAGCTTCCCAGTGCCCCCCACATAAGCCAGCTGCCAAGGATAAAACCAATAGATATTTCGTTGCCGTAAAAAACAATCAGGAATTCGCGCATAATAACAATCTGCGCTGACATAGCGGTAAAACCGATTAAGAAAATGGAAAATAAGACCGGCATTTTAAATATCCTAGAATATAAGGTTTACCCCTAATAAAATTAAAAGCAAGGCACAGATAATACGAAACACCGATAAACTTAAATTTGATTTTAAAATTCTTCCCGGCAGCCGGCTGATTATTCCTGATAACCCGGCGATAATCACAAAACCTGAAATAAATGTGCCTAAGCCGAACGAGAGAGCGCAAAGCAGGCCTTCAAGCGCGGTTTTGGAGATAATTGTAACCTCAAAAAGCAGCGCCAAAAGGGGCGCGCACGGGAATATCCCTATTGTAAAACCCAGAATAAGCAGGCTGCTAAAAGTTAATGCTTTATTCGTCGAAAACTTACACCCGCAATAACCCGGATCTCTGCTCAACAGGATGAGGATCCCCAGGGCAACGACAATTATTCCTCCCAGGGGCTTTAAAAATGAAGAAAAACCGGAGTTAGCGAATTGCTTAAGCAAGGCTGCCGATAGCCCGGCAAGATATCCTAAAACAAGGTAGGCAGACAATCTGGCGGAGAGAAATATTAATGCTTCTATTAATCCTTGGCCCCATTTGAGCTTTCTTCCTGCAAGGTAGGTAATAAAAACAGGTGTGCAGGATAAAAAGCACGCCCCTGAGAAACCAAAACTTAAACCAATGCCAAAAAGTTGAAGATAAGTTAGAAATCCCATCTGCCGGATATTTTTTTACCGCAGAAAACACATTTTCCGTTCTTAATGTTATTCTCTAAGATCTCATATCCTATTCTTTTTACTACGGTTTTCCCGCATTCCGGGCAATAAGTGCTTTCCGCCGGATGCCCGGGGACATTGCCTATATAGACATACTTTAACCCCGCGTTTTTGGCGATTCTATATGCTTCTTCGATTTTCTCAAGAGGAGTAGGAGGAAGATTCATCAATCGAAAAGCCGGCATAAAACGGCTGAAATGAACCGGCACCTCATCCCCCAGGTTCTCCTTTATCCACAAGCACATTTCCTTAATCTTGGAAGTTTCGTCGTTTAATCCGGGAATAATCAGGCAGGTTATTTCAAGCCATACCCCTGAGTTTTTGATTGTTTTAAGAGTTTCCAAAACCGGCTCTAGCCGCGCCATTTCCCCGATTTTAGCGTAAATCTCCCCGGAAAAACCTTTGAGGTCCACATTAACTGCATCCATGTATTTGAGCAGTTCCTTTAATGGTTCCGGGTTTATATAGCCGCAGGTGTGCATTGTGTTTTTTAATCCTCTGGCGTGAGCCAGTTTTGCGATATCGAGCATATATTCATAAAATACTGTCGGTTCGGTATATGTATAAGCGATAAAACGGCAATTGTTTTCTATGGCCTGATTAACTGCTTCAAGAGGGGCAAGGTCATAACTTTGCCCTTCATCCGGCCTAGACTGGGATATCTGCCAATTTTGGCAGAATACACAACGCATATTGCATCCGGCAACGGCAAGGGAATAGATTGAAGAGCCGGGAGAAACATGGAAAAAAGGCTTCTTTTCAATAGGATCAATATGAATAGCTACCGGATTCCCATATCCAAGGCTATAAAGCTTACCCCCTTTGTTTATGCGTACGGTACAGACACCGCGCTGTCCGGGCTCAAGAATACATTTACGCGGGCACAAAAGGCATTGCAAGGTAGTCTCTTTTATAACCTGCCAGTAACTGGCTGGATGCAATACAGGTTTAGAAGATTCCCGCGCCTGCGCGTCTGCGAAAAACACCCCGAGGCAAAACAAAACTGCTATTATAATTTTCTTCATTTGTATTTTATATATCAAAAATTTATACGCATCCGGATACGGAAGGAGAAAAAATAATCAGCGAATAGCGAAATTAAGCAGGGTTCCGGTAACCAGGGCAACGATAGACATGATCAAAACAGCCTTAAGCAGATCTTTTAACCCCAGCTCTTTAAGAAATACGACAAAAGTTGCTGCGCAAGGAAAAGATACGGCCAGAAGCACCGCAGCTATAAATAGCTGTTTTATGCTTAAAGCCAACGGCATAAGCATGCCCACTGCCACATCCTTCCTGAACAAGCCCATAACTAAAGCAACCACTGATTCTTTAGGTAAACCGAAAAGCCCCTTGACTACCGGGGCAAATAATCCCGTAAACAAATCAAACAACTTAAAGTATAAAAGCACATTAATGATTAAGACGCCCAACAGAACCAACGGCGCAGCTTCAATTATGAATCCCTTAATACGCAGGGACAGCTTCTTATACAACGTTGATAATGCGGGAAGCCGGTATGGAGGAATCTCAACCAGCAGCTCCGGACTATATCCTTTGACAGTATGGTTAAGAATCACGCCTAAAACTACCCAAATAACCAGCAGCGCCAAATATACCCCGGCAACATAAAACCCGGAGAATTTACCTAATAGCCCAAAAATCATTGCCTGCAGGGCCACACAAGGCACACCGATAGAAATAAGCGTTGCGGCAATAAAACGCTCGCGCCTGGATTCCAGGTTACGTGTAGCTAAGATCCCCGGGACATTACAGCCTAAACCTAGAAGCACCGGGATAATCGCAAAACCATGCAAGCCGATATGATGTAAAAGGTTGTCCAAAAGCATGGCCAAACGGGGAAGGATGCCGATATCCTCTAACAGGCCCAAAACAAGATAAAAGGAAATTATATAAGGTAAAACCATGGCAAATTCAATATAAGGAGCGGTGGTCAATAAACCCAAGGATTGCTTAAAATCGATTTTACCATTAATTAGATCCCCGATTAATAGATGATGGAAAAAACTTTCATCTCCCAGAATCGGGCTTAGTTTAATCAAAAGCGGTTGATAAAAATTAAGGAATATGGGATCGGCTATCCTGCTGATTAAATTCTCGCCGATAAAACGCACAATCTCAAAGGAAACCAGCATTACGCCAATGGCGATAAGGGCCCCGCTAAAAGGCCTGACTGAAGCATCCTCTAAGACTTCCCGCAAACTGTGGTGCCGGTGCGTTAAACGCTGCGCCTGCTCTATGATTGAACCTATTGCCTGCCAACGGTCTCTATGGCTTGTTTTTTCCCTGGGCTTGCTTTTTATATCTTTTATTTTCTCAACCAGGGTCTTTATGCCTGAGCCGGTTATAGCGCAAGTCGGCACAACTGCAACTCCAAGAAGTTTCTCCAGGCTGTCTATTTCAATGCTTACCCCATGGTGTTTTGCTTCATCACACATATTCAGACAAACAATGACCGGCAAGCCTGCCTCAAGAAGCTGTAAAGTCAGATAAAGATTACGCTCCAGATTAGTAGAATCAACTATATTGATTACCGCTATTTCCTCTTTTGCGGGTTCGTTTAACAGGGATGCCACAACTTCTTCTGCCTTAGAGGCCGGCTCAAGCGAATATGTGCCCGGGAGATCTATGACTTCAATTTCCTGATCCCCAAGTTTGAGGACCCCGCGCATAATTTCAACCGTGGTGCCGGCATAATTAGAAGAAATGACCTGCACGCCAGTAAGGCGCGAAAAAACCACACTCTTACCCACATTAGGATTACCTACTAAGAAAATTTTCTTAACCATGGATTTCAATCACTATTTTATTGGCCACCCCATGGCCCAACACCAGAACACTTCTGCCCACTTTAATCGCAACCGGCCCCCTTAGACCGATATGGCTGATTTTTGTAATTTCCCTGCCCTTATAAATACCCATGCTCATGAATTTATTCTGCAGGCCAGGCCCTCCGGATATCTCCAGGATAATGCCTTTTTGGTTTCCTTTCATTTGATTTAAGCTTAACTTTGTCATCTTGCGGAAATACCCCTTATTTAATATACCTGGATATTGCCTTATAAACCCGCCCGGCTATAATCTTATACCCTCGCGCGTTGGGATGAAAAAAGTCGCTCTTCATCGCGGGGTTAGTAATAATTTTGCTCAAAACTACCGGGATAAATATTGCCTGCTTCTCATCGCAGAGTTTCTTAAAAGCCGCCCTATACTCCCTGAAAAACATACCCGCGCTTATATCCATCAAAGCCACCATTATCCCCTGTGCCTGGATACGGTCAATAATTTCGCTTAAATTATTAACAGTTGTCTCTTTTGGTATCTTTTTCAGAAAATCATTCCCGCAGAATTCTACAATAACCAGCCGGGGATTTTTGTTTAAAACATCCTGCCTCAGGCGTTCTAAGGCGGCAAAGCTGGTATCCCCGTCCACACCCGCATTAATTACCGGAAGCTTAACCATCCTTCCTAAGGCCGCGGGATAATCCTCTCCGGGGTTTACCCCATACCCAAAAGTAATACTATCTCCAAAACAAATGATACCGCTGCCTTTTGCGTTAAGATTTCTTATCTCCTGTTTTGCGCAGCCGGATAAAGCGATACTTAAAACAATTACTAAAAACCCCAGATTAATCCTGTTCATATTTTAACCTTAACTGGCCGCAGGCAGCATCAATATCCTGGCCGCGGCCTCTTCTTAATGTAACATTAACGCCTGCCTTAAACAAATAATCTTTAAATGACAGCGCCTCTGATACGGAAGGCGGAATAATTTTAGATTTAGGGACTGGATTAGCCGGGATCAGGTTAACTTTAGCTAACCTTAAATTTTTTAAAAGCGCGGCTAGTTTTTGCGCAGAAGACGAATCAGAATTCAGGTCCCTGACTAAGATATATTCAAAAGTAATCTGGCGGTTTGTCCTCTCAATATACTCCTGGCAGCATTTCATTAAATCCGCTAAAGGATATTTTTGATTAACCGGCATTATCCTTGAGCGCAATTTGTCATCCGCAGCATGCAAAGATATGGAAAGCTCAACCTGTAAATCTTCCTCCTGCAGTCTTTTTATCCCAGGGATAACCCCGCAAGTGGAAATAGTGATACGCCTGGCTCCGATATTAAAAGCAGCGGCAGAATTAATTACCCTGATAGCCTTTAACAGATTATCGTAATTATCCAGCGGTTCGCCTGTGCCCATAAATACAATATGGGTAAGCTGGGTATCCCGCAGGTTATTTTTTAAATAAAGCACTTCATCCAAAATCTCACCGCTGGTCAAATTACGCCTGAATCCTTTAAGTCCGCTTGCGCAAAATTCACAGCCAAATTTACATCCTGCCTGTGAAGAGACGCATCCGGTTGAGCGTTTGGCTGCGGGGATGTTTACCGCCTCAATAAGATTCCCATCATTTAGCTCAAAAAGGAATTTTTCCGTGCCATCAGAAGATTTCTGTAAATTCGCCAAACGCAGGCCCAAAATATAAAATTCATCCGACAGTAAACTTCTTAAAGAGGCGGGTAAATCACTCATGCTGCTAAACTCATAGGCGCCCTTCTGGTAAATCCAGGCAAATATCTGCCTGGCATGGTATTTGGGCTTCCCCAGGGAAATTAATTTTTCTTCTAACTCCCCCAAACTTAATTCTTTAATATCTTGCATGATAGTATTTCAGGAACGGGCTCTAAGTTTTTCTTTATCAATCTTACCGGTGCGGTTCTTGGGAAGTTCTGTGCAAAATTCAAAATAATGCGGGATCTTAAAATGCGCCAGGTGCTGGCGTAAGAAAAAACGTAAATCCTCCTCCGGGACATTTCTGTCTTCTTTAACCACTAAAAAAGCCTTGGGGAGCTCTCCCCGCAGCTTATCATACACCCCTACTACCGCGGCCTCGGCGATATCCGGATGTCTCAATAAAACCGATTCTACCTCCGGCTCGAAAACAATCTCGCCTCCAACTTTAATCATCTCTTTCTTCCTGCCAACAATGTAAAGAAAGCCCTCTGCGTCAAACCTGCCCAGATCGCCCGTATAAAACCAGCCATTACGGATAGTCTGACGGGTTAATCCTTCATCTTTAAGATAACCTTCGGTAACCACCCAGCTTTTTACCGCCACCTCACCTACTTGTCCTATAGGCAATTCTTTCTCATTATCATCTCCGCCATCGGCGGGAAAGACCTTAACTTCAATCCAGGGAGCCGGCCTGCCCACGCTCTCTATATTCTTAGAACCCATAGGTAAGACTACCGTCGGGGCATTGGTCTCAGTTAAACCCCAGCCGTTTAAAAGATGCGCTTTGGGGCAAAATTGATGGAACCTGCGCAGCGCATCAGGAGAACTCGAAGCTCCAAAAGTAACAATCCAGCGCAAGCTGGATAAATCAAAAGTTTCAAACTCTTTTAATTGCAGCAGCGCATAATACATTGAGGGTACAATCCAGAAAAAATTAACTTTATAATTCTGTACATTCTTCAAGAAATCAAGAGGCATAAAACGCTCCATCAACACCAGGCTTAGCCCAAAGGTAATTGTATTCTGGATATAGATTAAACCGCCTAAGTGAGAAAAGGGCAAGGCGCAAAGAGTAGCATCTTTAAAGCTTAAATCGGCATTTACAAAAAACTCCATCGATTTTGGAGGAGCATCCAGTTGGAGATAATTAATTAAGACGCCTTTCGGTTTACCGGTTGTGCCGGATGTATAAAAGATTATAGCGCAATCTTTTTCTCTAACTTCTACCCCGGGAGCCCCCCCCGGAGTCTCTGCCGATAGCTCCTCAAAATTTAAAACTCCCGCCTCTTTTAAGCGGCAGGAGATAATATATTTTAACGAAGGCAGGTTTTCCTTGAGACGGGAAAATGAAATGTTGGCCTTATGCTTAGTGATAAGAATTTTGGCTTCAGAATGGCTAAGGCAGGAAATTATTTCATCCCCGGTAAGCATAAAATCCAAAGGCACACTGCAAGCGCCTACAGACCAGATAGCCAGATAACTATAAATATATTCCGGCCAATTAGGAAGATAAATTGCAATCTTGTCCCCGCGTTTTACTCCGAGCTTGAGTAAACCCCGGGCAAGAGAAAAGACTTTATCTTGAAGCTCGGCAAAAGAAACCTGCTCTTGGCCAAAAATAAGCGCCGGCTTTTGCGCGTGCTCTTTTGCGCGCTGTTTTAAAACTTCAACTATATTCATTAAAACCCATACCAGTAATTGACCAGCGGCCTGCCGTCGCCTGATTGATCTAATATTACATTCTTAAGCCGGGCATACTCCAGGAACCCTTCCCTGCCTAATTCTTTACCAAAGCCGCTCTGTTTAAATCCTCCGTAAGGAAGCTGATTATAAAACATGCCATAAGTATTAATCCAGATAATCCCGGCATTTATTTTCTTGGCTAATTCCTGCGCCAGGGATAAGTCCTTGCTCCAGATACAGGCAGCTAAACCAAAATCCACGCTATTTGCTAAACTTACAGCCTCGTCTGAACCTGAAAACTTATTAATTAAAACTACCGGGCCAAACACCTCTTCTTTAAATATATGCGAGTGCGCGTTCACATCAACTAAAACTGTGGGCTCAAAAAAGTAGCCATTTTTTAAATCTGCGCCTTCCGGGATCTTGCCGCCGCAGGCAAGCTTAGCGCCTTCGGCTTTGGCTTTTTCAATATAGGCTATTACTTTTTTGCGCTGCGCGTCATTGACCAACGGCCCCATCTGGGTTTCAAAATCATCTGCTAAGCCCAGCTTTATACGCTTTGCCTTTTCTACAAAATCAGCGAGAAATTTATCGTAAATTCTTTCCTGGACGAAAATCCGGGACATAGCTGTACACATCTGCCCCTGATTCAGGAAAATAGAGGCCAAAGAGCTGTTCACCGCCACCCCTAAATCAACATCATCAAATACTAGGCTGGCAGATTTACCCCCCAACTCCATAATCACCTTCTTCACATTCTTTGAAGCATATTGCAAGATCTGCTTACCCGTCTCATTGCTGCCGGTAAATGAAATCATGTCCACGCGTTTATCCGTGCAAAGTTCTTCACCTATTTTTAAACCGCTGCCATTGATAATGTTTACTACCCCTGCGGGAAGGCCTGCGGCATGGATAATTTTTCCCAGCTCTAAAGCAGTAACCGGGGTAATGCTGGAGGGTTTCAAAATAACCGTGTTGCCGCAAGCTAAAGCCGAAGCAAGTTTCCAGCAGGTAATCAAAAGCGGATAGTTCCAAGGCACGATTAATAGCACCACGCCCATGGGCTCACGGATTAAACGCGACTTTGCATCTTCGGAAACAGCTAACTCTTCATTCGTCAAATAATTCATAAAATTATTAGCCGCAAATTCAAAGGTTTTGGCGCTGGAGGGAATATCCATGAAGGTGGTTTCTTTGATGGGCTTACCGGTATTCTGTGTTTCCAGCTGCGCCAAAGCTGCGGCATTATCCAGGATGCCCTGGGCAATCTTAAAAATGAAATCTTTACGTTGAAGCAGGGAAAATTGCTTCCAGGGCCCGGAATCAAAAGCCTGCCTTGCGCTTGCCAAAGCTAACCCTGCTTCTTTTAGAGAAGCCAGGGAGGCTTCGGCAATTACCTTGCCCGTAGAAGGATTAATAATATTCTGCTTTTCCGGAGTCTCAATAAACTGGCCGTTTATATAGAGCGGATATTTTAAACTCATTTTACCTTCACCTCTTTAAATAAAGCGAACAGGCGCGTAAATGGAACGTACCATTTGGAGAGTTGACCTAACTGGCCGCTTAACTTCATTTTTCCCTGTGTAACTGCTACAAAACAATCCAGCTTCCCTAAAAACACCTCTTCCCAAACAAGAGACGGGGCCGATATTACAAATGGCGCGTCAACATCAAAGTCCAATTTTACGATTTTCCCTTTTTCAAAATTAAATTTAAAAACCTCGGCACGCTCATCCATCCGGATAGCCAGCTTCAAAGTCAAATCCAATTCTTTGCCCTTTTGACCGATAAACTCATCCCGGTTGACCAAATCCACGATCGCCTGAATATGCTCCCGGCTAAACATAATATAAGCCGGTTCATCGCGTTTCAAATCATCCTTTAAAGCAACATCTAAACTATCCAGGATATCTTTATCAAACAACCGGGCGACTGCGGCGCTCTTAACCGCCTCCTCCAATGCCTCGGTAATACTTAAAGCATCTTCAAACTTGTCCGCAATCGCTATTGTGCCGTGATTTTTTAAAACCACCAAGTTATTTGACTTTAGGCTGGCGATAACCGGCTCAGGCGAAGTTACCGTCGGAGTCTCCTGGGGGATCACGGGGATATCCCCAAGATAAAATTTAGTTTCGAAACTCATGGCTTTTAGTGTTTTGGCAACCGCGAAATACCCGTTAATTAACGGCGGATGACAATGAATAACTGACTTGGCGGGAAAATTCTTATAGACTAAACTATGCAAGGGCAACTCTGAACTTGGCTTGAACTCACCTGCGAACTTTGCATTTGTTAAATTGACCTTAACGATATCTTCTTCTTTAAGCTTCCCCAGGGATGTACCGGTAGCAGTAATCAGGATGTTCTCCTCATCAATTCTAGCGCTCAAATTCCCGGATTTAGCTACCGCCAGGCCCGCTTCATAAAGACGCCTGCCTACTTTAATAATCTCAAGCTTCAAATCTTTCTCAGACATATTTAGACTCCTAAATAAATATGCTTGGTGATTAAGTTTGCCGGCGTGACATCAAAAGCCGGATAATACGCCTTGACTTCTTTTGGAGCAAGCAATAAACCCTGGTAAGTCTTAAGCTCGTTATCCGGGCGTATCTCAATCTTGATTTCTTTGCCGCTTTTTAATTTTGACGGCGGAGGGCATAAAACATAAAAAGGAACTTTAAAGTATTTTGCCACAACCGCAATCTGATAGGTCCCGATTTTATTGGCGATATCTCCGTTTTGGGTTAAATGGTCTGCGCCTACAATTACTTTAGTCACTTTTTTTAATGATAACAAATAAGCTACCATGTTATCGGTAATTATTGTTACCGGGATTTTTGCCCGCATAAGCTCCCAGGCAGATAAACGCGACCCTTGCAGATATGGCCGAGTCTCGGTAACATAAAAACTAACTTTTTTCCCCTCTTGTTTAGCAAACTCCGCGATCAATGGCATCAAACCGCTGACATTACAATGGGTAAGGATCACATCTCCATCTTTGAGCAACCTGGCCATATCTCTGGCCTGTTTTATGCGCGCCTGTTTGAGCTTTTCAAGAAAGCCAAAAATCATTTTATCTAAAGGTGCCCTGGATTTGTCCCAACACAAAACTATCTCCGTTAAGAATTTGAAGGGCAGGGTCGGACGCGTAGCATTAATGGCTTTAGCCACCTTTATGAGATTAATGTTCTGCCGCCTGCTTAAAATAAAAGTATACATTACCAAAAGTACCTGGCCCACAGCACGGGTTTTCATTTCCTTAATTGCCTTAGCCGCCTCTTGGTAATTTCTGGCCTTTGCATAAACCATTTTTTGCGGCAGCTTAGTTTCATCAAGGATGTAAATTATATTTCCTTTTAGCTGAATCGGCCAAAAAAGCGGCGAGAATCTCATCATGGATTATTTGCCTTCCATTTTCTTTACTGCCTCCAGGGCAATCTTGATCAGGTTGCTCTCCGCCATATAATAAAGCGGATTCATAAACCCCATCTCACCGGTAATCACATTATCGCTGACTGCCAGGATTGAGCCGGCTTTAATCTTATATGTCTGACAAATAGTTAAGAGTGCCGAGGAAACCATGTCTACCGCCCTGGCCCCCTCTTTACGTTTAGCCTCCACAATTTCGCGTGTTTCGCGTAATAGCGCGTCAGTAGTCCAGGCTTTTCCGCGATGCACATTTAACCCCATGCCTTTAGCGGTTCCAAATAATAAATCAGATATGCCTTTATCGCTGAGAGTTTTAAAATCCTTATCTACATAGTAAGGGCTGACCCCATCACCGCGGATAACCTCATCAACCACGAACAGATCTCCTATCTTAATATTTTCATCGAGTGAGCCGCAAGTGCCTACGCGAATGATGTTGGGTATACCGGCATTGCACATTACCTCGGTAGTAATAGAGGTATCCGTAGAAAATCTCCCTCCGTTTATCCCGGTAACCTTAATCCCCTCAAAGGTGCCGGTATACATGGTATATTCCATAAATGAAAAGTTACGCACCGGATTTTCGATTTTCTTCAATAATACTTCCAAGCGGTCCTTTGGCCCCGGGACAATCGCATATTTGCCCACATCCTGCGGCCGAAGTTGCACCATTTCCGTTAAATCCCTGCCCGTTAGATGGACATTTTTCTGCATTTGCATATTAATTTTCTCCTGTCATTTAAGCGCGGTACATAATTACGTTTGCTTTTTCCAAAGTAATCAAACCCTCTTTAACCATAGCATCAAGTTGCGGAATAAACTGATTGACCTTTTCTTCACTATCAACAATCTCAATAATAATGGGTAAATCCTCGGACAGCCTTAACAGTTTTGTAGTATGCATATGGCTTTTGCAGCCAAAGCCCATGAAGCCTTTAGTTGCGGTAGCCCCGGCCATCCCGCTTTTCTTAGCTAAAAAAATAATTTCTTCATAAAGCGGCCTGCCTTCCCACCTATCTGCCTCACCAATAAAAATTCTTAGAAGTTTACCGTCTGCGGGAATCTTCATATTATCTCTCCTATAAAAGTGCCTACTCTAAATAATATAAAACCCAATATTAGACTGGCAAAAATATTAGTAAAAGCCCGTACAGCCTGGCCATTTCTAACTAAGTTATCGGTCTCAAATATCAAGGTTGAAAATGTAGTAAATGCCCCGCAAAAACCAATCATCAACAACAGGCGCGCATCCGGGCCAAGTATAAATTTCTTATCCGATAAAGAAACCAGGAGCCCCAGGATAAAACAGCCGCAGATATTTACAATCAGTGTTCCATAGGGAAAACTTGTTCCCATAAACCGGTAAACTGCCCCGGACAGAAAATACCTGGCAATTGTGCCTGATGCGCCTCCAATAATCAAATTAATTAATTTTATCATAGCCAAATTCTACGGTGAAACAGCGCTTTTTCCGGCCAAATAAGACATTACAAAGAAACTCGCTATCCTCGCCCAGCAAAAAAGACTTAACAACAGGAAAAATATCTTCGGGAACCCTTCAAAAGCAAAAATACAAGCCGCTGTCCCAATAGCGAATATTACCGTAAAGACGGTAAAGAGCGCGCTGTTGAGCCCGGGAGGATTGAGAAACCGCAGGACAGAATATAAGACCGAATCCTCGTTTTTTAAATCCAGCCACCCGGCAAAATCTACCGCGAAGGCAAAACCCGAGCTGAATAAAAAAATAATCAAAAATAATACTAAGGCTTTATTCCACATATTCATTAATCCTCCCGAGAAATAAGATGTTAAAGATCAAGAATACTTTTTAAATTTCCGCCCGTAATATCTTCTTTATCCTGCCGGGAGATATCGAGGTCATTTACGGCCTTGATGCCTGCGGCAACATCTTTCTTCGCCGGCCAGTCGCTGCCCCATAGAATATGTTTCGGGCCCATCAACTCAAGAGCCAGCATAAAATTAGCTTTGGTAGTGTCCCCGCTTGTATCCACATAAATGTTCTTAAAATAATCCGATGGATTGGCCTGCAGGTCTTTGACGAAATTTATTGAACGCAGCATGGCATAAGTTGCGTCAAAACGCTGCTTAAGATAACAGATTGCCCCGCCAAAATAGGCAAAGATAAACTTTACCTTAGGGTGCTGTCTTAAGATATCTGACATTAAAAGCTTGCCTGCCGAAATCGTAGTATCAAAAACATACTCTACAACCGGGGTCAGCAAAGGATCTTTTACCCGTTCAAAACCTATCGGGTTTACAATCTGGGGGTGCACAAAAACAGCCATACCCTGCTCTCCTGCCTCTTTATATATAGGTAAGAACATCTTGTCATCCAGGTAAATGCCATTATAACTTGAAGCAAGAGAAATTGCCTTAAACCCCAACTCATCGGTTGCCCGCTTTAACTCTTCAAGCATATCAATAGAATTATCCACGGGCAAAACCGCGGCCCCGATAAATCTTCCGGGATAACGCTTCAGTATTTTTGCGACATTATCGTTATAAATATGGGCGACCTGGCTGATACTGCCTAATTTCAAATGCGCATCTGATGTAGGATAACTTAAAACAGCCGCGGTAATGCCTGCCCCATCCATCATCTTCAGATGGGCTTCAATATCAGCCCACCCCTTATGAAAAAAATGGGCATTTGCGATAATCTCCTCCGGCAACCAATGGCTGTGCGCGTCTATTAACATTAGTGCTCCGTACTTTTTAAAATACGCCCGGTCATTTCTTTTTCATAAAGTGACTTGATTTCTTCCAATCCTTTTCTGCCCAATTCCTTAACAATCACCTTTTCAACGGCATCCAGTTTTATCTCCGAAAAAATAAACTCCGGGTTTGTCTTTTTCCCCTGGCCCCTTAATTCCGAACAGGCCCTCTCTTTATCTTCGATATATCTTTGAAAGTCGTTAATATATTTCTGCAGGGCGTCTTTTTCATGAGGGAGATACGAACCCAAGAGCTCTTTTTCCATTTCAGCCAGCATATCCTTATCAATATCTACCTGGGTAAATTTACGCTCGTATTTATCAAAAGCCTCCTTGGCTGTTTTATAGAGCCAAATAAAATAACGCTTCTTTAAATTTTTCTCATCCTGCTTGTTCATCATTGCACCGCCTTTATTGTTTTACCAGTTCTACTGTGTCAAAATATAATGTGCCCTTGGACTCCGCGAGCGGCTCAAACTGGAAGATCTTGATCGGGAAATCAAGCTTGCCGTTTTTATCGGCATTCTCCGGCTGCCAATCATCGCGCACCACAAACTTGTCAAAATTGCAAACTACTTTTTTCCATCCCTTAAAATCATCTTCTGTTATAAAACGCCAAATTTCTCCGCCGTTATCTTTAATATCAAAAGCGATCCTGGCCTTAGAATCTGTTCCATAAACATAGAAAGATATGGCATTATATTCTTCCCATTTTATGTCCGATGGATTGATCGCCCAATTAGCGTTCTTGGCATCAAGACCGGTACCGCGCGATACATAAATATAGCCTCCATTAACAGCGTCATAAACTACTTTGAGCGCTTTATTACCGCTATTTTTGACATCAGTAGACTCGGTTACCTCAACACTTGAACCATTGCCTGCGCCAAAATCAACTGTGCCCTCAGTACCATTGCTGATTGAAATCTCAAAATCATCTATCAGCAAATTATTCCCTTCCGCCAAAACAATCCCCACGGCGGATAAAACCGCCAACACCATTACAAAAAATGCTTTCTTCATCTTTCTCTCCTCTTGCCCATAAGGGCCATGCCGCGCCGGCCTTTTTGCCCGGGTGCTGCGCAGAAGCGCGTACCGGGCAATCCTATTTGCCCGGGTGCTGCGCAGAAGCGCGTACCGGGCAATCCTATTTGCCCGGGTGCTGCTGTTTAAACGGTATTACCGGAGCAGTCCACGGCGTTTGTTGATTAATTACCGCGATCTCCAAAGGACAAACATTAGCCGGCACAGTCAAGGCAAAACGCACGGCATTCTCAATAGCCTCAGTAGTCATCAGGCGCGAGGCATCATTAGTAATCTCCCGCAATTTACCGGTTAAATCCGTGTCTGTGACCCCGGGCAATATAGAAGTTACCTTTATCCCGTAGTCGCGCAGCTCCCAGAACAACCCCTTGGAAAATGCCCTTAAGCCAACTTTAAGCGAGCTATAAACAATAAAATTCCTTGGTAACGGATCGCATAAAGTTGATCCGGAAACCATATTAATGATCGCGCCGCTTTTATTCTTAATCATATCGTTAATGACCAAACGAATAAGCCGGACATATCCCAAATAATTGGTGTGCGCTAATCTTTCAAAATCCTCAATTGGCTGCTCCTGAAAAGGATACTGGCTGGAGACTCCGGCATTATTAATCAATATATCAACTTTACCGAACTTATCCTTTGCGCTCTTAACCAAGCTCTCCAGATTCTCTAATTTTGTCACGTCACAAGCTACCGGTAAGACTTCAACCTTAAATTTACCGGATATTTCTTCTGCGGTTTCTTTTAAAGGCCCGAAGTTGCGGGCACCAATAACCAGATTTATCCCTAAACCCGCGGCAGTACAGGCAAGGGCTTTGCCAATACCGCGGCTCGCTCCGGTAACAATAGCTGCCTTGCCTTTCAAATCCGAACTCATAGTTGTCCTCCTATGTTATTATGATTCATCAACCGGCTCAAATACAATAAAATTAATAACCCCGTTCCAAAAACCAGGAAACCCAGCATAAAGCTTTTTTGCATAATTAAACCGCCAAGGCATACACCAATGCCTCCGGAGATAAAACGCACCCCGCTGTTTAAGCTGGCTGCCTCATTTAAAAACTCTTCCGGCAAATCCGTAAGTATCGTAGACAAGCCCACATGATTAAATGCCCAGCCTAAGCCCCAAATAACCATTACCAAAACAAGCAAGCCAAGGGGCAGTTTTATCAAAAGCGAAAAAACACTTAATACCATAAAGCCGATGCCTAAATTCACCACTTTTAAGCGGCCCATTGAATCTGCGAGACGCCCTCCGCAAACCTCTCCGAATATACCGCTTAAACTAGTCAGGGTAATCAACATGCTGATGGTAAATTGGCCTAAGTTTAACTGGGTTGAGAAAAAAACTCCCAGCCACTGCTGCACCGCATGATAAATTAAACTGACAAAAAAGATATAACTGAATATCTTGATAACTTTCTTGCTTCTAAAAGCCTCTAAATAACCCAGGCGGAAATTCTCCGCTTTTCCTTTAAAACCGGGTAGATGAATATACATAAATACCCAGAGTATAAAACCGCTTGCCGCCGGGATAATAAACATCAACCTCCAGTTGATTATCCCGCTAAGAAACAACCCCAATAAAGATGCCACAAATGTAGAGCCAAAAAATAAACCGATATAACGGCCGCGCCTTCTTTCATCCAGGTGTCTGGCGATTAAAATAAGGCCAAGCGGGATAACCGACGCGCCAAATAACCCCATCATAAACCTGGCAACAAAAAGCGTAGAAATATTCTGTGATATACCTGCTAAAAGATTGGCCAGGGAAAACAAAAATATGCAGAATAGTTCAATCTTGCGGGCGTCAAAGGCGCGCACCAATGGACCATAGAAAAATGCCGCCAGCCCATATGGGATCATATACAACCAGATGATTTTACCTACTACAAATTGAGAAAGAGCGAAATTAGAAGCAATAGACGGAATTAACGCAGCAGAGGCGGCAACATTAAAAGATAAAACTGCCCCCTCCAAACAAAGAATGCCGAATGTAACTTTCTTCACTTCAGGGCTTCTTTTTCAATAATCTCTTTAAAGATCTTCAAGTTATGCTGCGAACCCTCGTTTATAAAACCTTCGACCTGCGGGTCATTAAACTTTGCCTTGCTATCCATATGGAAATGTTGAATCCAGGTCAACTCAACGCCTTCAGGCTTAAGGGTATAAAGCCAGATAATCTTCATATACTCAAAAGGGAACTTCGGATCCTGGCGTTCGGCATAAGTAAAATACCTATCCTTAAAAAGCAGCCTCCAGGATTGCCATGACTTGTCATCTTCATCAGTCAGGCGGAATATAATTTTATTGGCCTCTTTCTTAACTACCTCCGCTTTCTTATATTCCTGGCCGAATAATTCTGTCCAGCGCGGGATATCGTTGGATATATCGAATACTAAATCATAAGGCGCCTTAATAATTATCGAATTGCACGTATGCCCCATAACAACCTCCTTAATTATCCTGCTTTTAGATTTATTGCTTAACGTTTTAACTTGGCTTGTTTCTAAGCAGGGCGTGGAGGCAAGGAGCGGGCACGGTCCCCCGCCTGCGGCGGGGGGAGCGACGCCAGCCGACCCGAGCGCAGCCTGCCGCGCTGGGGCAGGCAAGCGTCCCTGCGTGAAACAAGACAAGGCAAAACGTTGTTATTAATCTAAAAGAGCGACTACCCGGGCCCATGCAGCCCCGGTATTCTTTATCCGGACAGGAAAACAAATAACCTTAAATCCAAAATCAGGAAGCTTTTCTAAATTAGCAAGCCTCTCTATATGGATAAATTCTTTCTTGCGGCCATAAAAATGCGCCGGGTAAAATGTTTTAGGGTTTTTTGTCTTTAAAAATTCACTCAGCATGAATCTATATGGCCGGTCAATACCCATAGTATCTACGCCAAAGATTTTTATTCCGGAAGAAAGCAGAAAATCTATTGCAGAAGGATCAACCCCTGGATAATCTGAGAAATACCTGGGCCCGCCATAGAGCTTATCCGCGCCAGTCTGCAATAATACAATATCCAACGGTTTAAGCCGGTAACTTATTTTATCCAGTGCCGACTTTATATCACGCGCATCAATTATTTCATCGGGTTTCTTATGAACCAGGTTCAACTTTACGCCGTCTTGATAACAGTACTCCAGGGGGATCTCTTCCGCTGTTTTTGAAGAACGTCCTTCTGAATTTGAGCCATAATGAAAGGAATAATCCAGGTGGGTCCCAATATGCACAGGGGCATGCACAATCTCCAAAGACAAAAATTCTTCATCAGGCAGCTCTTCTTTCTTGATGATGCGCATGCCCAAAGCGTATTTTATCCTGCCTAAAAGCGTCTTGCCCATAATTACTCGGTTAAACTTGGCAATCCCGGCCTTATGATTTATGCGCTCGATATCCACCTTGTGCACTTCAAAAGCCTTTTCGTCGATGGGCAAACTTAAATCAATTATCTTCATTTCGCTAACTTTGACTGGATATTATTTGCGATATCGTTTATTGTTGAATTCTTGGTTATTTCTTTGATGTTAAGCTTTACGCCGAAAGATTTCTCCAGGGCAATCACCGATTCCACCATTTCAGTGGAATCAACACCGATGCTATTTTGCAAAGAAACATCATCCTTCAATTCTCCAATCTTTACTTTTAATAAATTCGCCAACACTTCTTTAACTTTATCCTTCATAACTCCTCCCTAAATCTGTACTTCACCCTTTGTCGCGGCTGCTTCCCATTTATTAATACCATTCATGACATCCTGGAAACAAAGCTTTGCAAGCGGGTCAAAATTACTCTCCATAATACGGTTAATTCTTCCGGGCTTTGAAAAAAACTCACGCATGCACCATGAACCCAGTCTCCCCAAATCTTCCGTGGAGAGATGATCGGTAGGAATTACCGGATGCAAGAAATCCCATTGGCTAAAATCCACCTTTTTGGGGTCCATCCAGTGTTTCTTTAATGCAATCCTCCACATAGGTGAATTCGGAGCAGGAGTAACATAACCTACCCACAGGACATCCGGATCCACCTGATCAGTGAACTCAAAACGCTGTTTGATAATTTCTTCGGTATCATAATCAAAACCCATCATGATATCAGCAACGATAGCGATATCATTCCTACGGAACATCTCAATGGTTTTTTTGATCTGATCGATAGTGATGCCCTTGGCAATTCTCTTAAGCTCCGACTGCGTGGTAACCTCGATGCCGAAAACACCCATAAACAAACCGTTTTCTTTCATAAAGGGGAGGATTGATTCACAATTGACCCAATCAATAGCCCGGCCTAAAGATACCCATTTAATCGGATTGTTGGATGCCTTTTTAAGCTCGCAGAATTTCTGCACTCTTTTAGGGTCTACATTAAAATTATCATCCTGGATAACTACAACTTTAACCCCATATTTTCTATGCAGAAGATTCAATTCTTCCATTACCCTTTCCGGAGACTTTGCCCGCCATTTCAGAAAATCCGATGGTGAACGCGGATCAAATTGGTCCCATTCATAACAAAAGGTGCACGCTGAAGGGCAGCCGCGGGATGTAACCATATCTACAAACGGCTTCCAATAAGTATGCCCTACATATTTATCCATCGGGAACAAATCATACGCCGGCAAAGGCAGTTTATCCAGATCTTCCATAAGAGGCTTATGCGGGCCCATAACAATTGCGCCATCAATGCGGGAAGTAACCCCGCCTACATCCTTAAGCGGTTTCTTTTTATCTATCGCCTCAACTAAATCCCCGAAAGATTCCTCTTCTCCCATAACTACAAAATCAACTTCCGGGATCTCCTCCAGTGTAGGCACAGGCATCGCCGAATACCATAATCCACCGAGAATTATTTTTGTACCAGGTAAGGCCTTCTTAATCCCGATAGCCGCCTCTTTAAAATGGCGTAAAACTCCATAACCGCCGTAACCATGCAGCTGCTCACCCATAACCACGATATCAGGATTTTTAAGTTTAACTTGTTCGATCAACTGCTCCGCAGGTATTTGATCGGCCTTGCCGTCTATGACAGCTACATCTTCATAGCCTCTTTCGCGGACATAAGCAGCCCAGTGCGCGTACAGCTGGTTTGGAGATCTATGTATTCCATGAGTTGCCCAGGCTCCGACTTTCGGCATAACAAACAATATTTTCATCGAATCCTCCATTTTTAAGGTTTTTCAACTACCAGAGCTGAGTTAATACCGCCGCGTCCGCGCGATATAATCAAAGCCTTGCCTGCCTTGTATTCCCTGGCTTGTTTAGCCACATAATTTATATCTTTTAAAACCGGAACATCTAGATTCAAAGTAGGCGGAATCAAATTATTCTCCATGGACAAAAGCGCAATAATCATATCCAGCGCTCCGGAGGCTCCAAGCAAATTCCCAAACATGGACTTAGGGCAACTCACGGGTATATTCTTAAGGGCCGTTCCGAAAACTATTTCCAGGGCCTTGATTTCAGAGTTATCCCAGAGCTCAACTGCCAGCCCATCCAAGCTGATGTAGCCAATATCCTCGGGTTTGATTTTAGCGTCATTAAGCGCCATGTTTACGGCGCGCGCCAATTCTTTGCCATCGGAGGCAGGATTAATCCTATCAACCCCATCGCAAGAAGTGCCGTAACCGCTGATAAACCCTAAAATATTCGCGCCCCTTTTTTTGGCCCTCTGGATATTCTCCAGCACCACGATACCCGAACCCTCGCCGATAACAAAACCACTGCGGCTTTTATCAAATGGCCTGTAGGCGCCCTGGGGATCATCATTACGCGTAGATAAGGCGCCATAGGTATTGCAGCATAATAAAGCGTAAGGAGTAACCGGCGCCTCCATCCCCCCGGCTAAAATCATATTCAGTTTATTCTTATACAATACTTTTCGGGCGTAACCTAATGCCATAAGTGAACTTGCCCGGTCACTGACCACGGTTTTGCTGAATCCCTTTATCCCGTAATAAATAGAAACTTGCCCCTGGGGAGCCGCGGGAAACCAGGCAGAAGCCATGTAAGGAGAAACGCCTTCCCTGCCCTCTAAATATAAATCCCTTAATTCTGTCTCGGCATAAAGCCATCCGCCGATGGCATTACCCAAAAAGATACCGACAAGATTTGGATCCTCATTTTTAATATCTATGCCCGCGTCCTGCAAGGCCAGCTCTGAAGCAACCAACGCCATATGCGAAAAGGCGTCAATCTTTTTAAGAAGCCTTTCGGATATATGGCTGTATTTCTCCAGGTCATCAATCTGGCCGGCAATATGTGCGGGATATTTTGAAGCATCAAAGCGCATGATTTTCTTGATAAAGGAACGGCCGCTTTTAATATTTGCCCAAAACTGACGTTTACCGATACCTGATGGGCTGACTACCCCTATTCCCGTAACTGCAATTTTCTCCATTATCCACCGAACCTTTTTAGAATTAACGAAGAATGTATCCCGGAAAAACCACTGCTGGTTTTCATAATCATATTTACTTTCTTGGCAATTGCCTGGTTGGGTATATAATACAGGTCACACTGCGGATCTTTTTCCTCCTGGTTTATCGTAGGAGGAAGGATATTTTTTTCAAAGATCATGCTGGCGATGGTCATCTCAATAGCATTTGCCGCAGCCAAAGGGTGCCCGATCATGGATTTAAATGAACTGATAGGCAGTTTATAAGCATATTCTCCAAAAATCGCCTTATAAGCGTTGCTCTCAAAGATATCATTCATCCGCGTGCTTGAACCGTGGGCATTGATGTAATCGATTTCATCCGGATTGACATCAGCATCTTTTAATGCCAGGCCGATACAGGTTTCCATGGCTTGTCCGTCAGACGGAAGATCGGTCATATGAAAAGCATTGCAGCTGGTGCCAAACCCTAAGACTTCGCAATAAATCGGCGCGTTACGTTTTAAGGCATGATTCAATTCTTCCAAGACCAAGATACCCGCCCCTTCCCCCAGCACAAACCCATCCCGTTTATTGTCAAATGGCCGCGATGCTTTTTGCGGCTCATCATTATGCACAGATAAAACATTCACCACATCAAAAGCGCCAAAGGTAATCGGGGTAAGCGGCGCCTCCGCTGCGCCGCAGATCATTACATCCTGCTCGCCATCCTGGATACTCTCCAGGCCAAACCCCAGGGAATCCGTCCCGGCAGTACATCCTGTAGAAATAGTATTACAGATTCCTTTCAAGCCAAAACGCGCGCTAATTTCTATTGAAGGAGTATTAAACATTGCCGCGTCATAAAGATCAGGCCGTACAAGAGAAGGATCAATTGGTTTCTTGCCGTCTTCAGTAACTAAAGCAAACTCCTCCTCCATATATTTAGTGCCGCAAATAGCATTTGCCAGGCAAACCCCCAAGCGCTCAGGGTCTTCTTTTGAGAAATTCAACTTGCTGTCTTCAACCGCCATTTTGCCGGCAGCTACCCCAAACTGGACATAGCGATCCATACGCATAGCTTCCTTATGAGTCAGGCCTAATTTAAAAGGATCAAAATCCCTGACCTGAGAGGCAATCTTGGTGTTAAAAACCGACACATCAAAACCTTCAACTAAACGTACGCCGGATTTACCGCCTGAAAAACCTTCCCAGGCATTTTTTTTGCCGATGCCATTAGGAGAGATTACACCAACACCAGTAATAACTACTCTGCGCTTAAACATGAATTATTTATTCTCCTCTACTCTCTTAACCTTAAAAATAATATTCCCGCCGTCAGGGCAGGTAACCGTATCAATCGAATCGGGGTTATCCATAAAGAAAAACTTTGCCCCGAAATTAAGAGCGAATAATGCCGGGAATGCGGTATGAAATGCCGCCCCGCAAAAACCAGGGATGCATTTTAAGCCTTGAGTCTCCCATTTATCGCCAACCTTATATCCAAAACTGCATTTTCCTTTAGCTTTAACCACTTCAATAACCATTTTTTTGGGATTCGGCCCTTTATGATTTGGATCCCGGGGAAGAACCTCAAGGTTGCCTTGCTTATCCAGGATCTCCGCTTTAAACTCCAATTTGCCTCCATCAGGACAGGTAACTAAAAGCGAACGCTGGTTATCACGGAATCCGAATTTCGCGCCAAAACTTAAAGCATATATGACCGGAAAAAGCGCATGCGCCAATCCTAAACAAAAATACTGCGGCGCATGAGTAAAATCTTCCAAATAAATTTCATCTCCGGCCTTATACCCATGATAGCATTCGCCAAAAACTTCTGTGACCGTAAGTTTTAATTTTGGAAATGGGGTATTTATCATAATATTTTGATTCACTTCAATTTAATAACTTCTTGGATTTTTTCAAACAATTCAAACTTGCTATAAAACCTGCCATTCTTCTCCACCTGATGCACTAAATCAACCAAAGTCTTATTCAATGGCGCCTGGATATTGTTTTTTTCGGCAAGATGTACGAATTCACCGTTGATATAATCAATTTCGGAGGCGCGGCCGCGCATAATGCTTTGCAGGACAGAACCGTAAAGCGGTTCCTTGCTTAGGTTTTTCATAGTCTGCGAGAAAATAGCAGCCGCTTGAGCGCCCGGCAAAGAGGTCAACTTGATAATGTTTTCCACGGGGAAACCCGGCAAAGAGACTAATTTTATGCCTGCCTTATCAACGACTCCAATGGCTTCTTTCCAGATAGCAATGCTTATCAGGCTTATATCCGGGTCGCTAAAAACTTCCTGCATGCTCTTGCCCAGTATCGCCGGAAGACAATTGTTGGCATTAGCGAATATCTTTAGAAACTTCATACCGGCAATATTCTCTGCTATTACGGCAGGGAACGCCTTGCTTAAAACCTGGCTTAGGCTTACCAACCTTTCCGGATCTTTCTTATCAAAAGGCCAGCCTATTATCCAGGAACCTTCAAAATTGTGCACTAACTTGGCCGGCTCTAAATAAGTAGAACCGAACATGACAATACTGGAAACTATATTTTCTTTAGGCAGGTATTTAGCAACAATATGATCCGCCTGCACGCCATTTTGAATAGTTAAAATTAACGCATTGCGAATCAAGCTGATATTGTCTTTTAGGGCATATTCAATATCCTGGGTTTTGGTGGCCAGGATAACTAACTCCGGAAAATAATTGAGCTGCTCGGAAATCTTAATTTCAACCCTAAAACTACCGCGGACGCCCGATATCTGCAGGCCTTTTTCCCGGATCGCCTTTACCGAATCCGGCCGGCCGGCCAAAGAGACATCCTGGCCTTCTAATTTAAGATAGGCTGCCACAAGGCAGCCAATCGCACCTGAACCAATCACCCCTATGCGCATAACTAACTCTGATTTTTCGGATAACCGTATTTCTTATAATCAAAGCCACTTTGTTCCAAAAGACGGACCATCATGCTGTAAAAAGGCGAAGGCACATCGGAAAAAAAAGCGGCAATTACGTCCTGCTCTTCAACCTGCGCGGATTTACGCGAAAGTGCATTATTTTGGGCCTGCTGCACAACCACTGATTCGGTGATCCGGCGGTGAAATACAGGAATTCTGGATATCAACATCTTGAATTTTTCTTCAGTTTTAGTTTCCCAGACCATTCACTAACCTCATTAATAATAGAAAGCTGAATTAGGATATAAACCCTAATATAGTAAAATTTTACTATATTTTGTTTCATTATTTTATTATCTAAAAATATTCTTGTCAAGCAAGAAAATGCGCTTAAATCTCTTTAAGCAGCGTGTTAAGGAATGCCGATTCCGCCTGAAGCAAGCGAAGATTGTGTCTAAGTATACGTAATAAAGAGATTGAATTCTTAAGTTTCTTGGCTTTAAGCGTTTCTTCTATGCTGGAGGATATTTTCTTTAATATTGTAAGCCTGGCAGCCAGCCTGCGCCGGCTTAAAGCAGGTTTTAAATAATCCAGAAAATAAAGGCTTAAGTCTAAGCTGAATTGCGGACGCTTGAAATTAAGCAGGCTCTTATTCAACAACTCGTCAAAACGGGCCCTTCCTTTTTTAGTCAGGCTATACACAAACCGCTCCGGCCTCTTGCCTTCCTTGCCGACATACTTATCAAGCAGGCCTTTCTTTTCTAAGACTTTTAAAGGATAATATATGGATTTTAAATCAACACCGGCAAAAAGTGAGAGAATCTGGCGTATCCTGACTTTAATTTCATAACCGTGCTTGGGGCTTTGACGCAATAAGCCTAATAACAAAAATTCCTGTTCAATCATCCGGTAATACCTATACCCCTGAACTTTTCATACCTTAATTTAAGCAATTCGTCTTTATCAAGGCTTTCCAGCTCTTTAAAATTCCTGATGATCGCTTCTTTTACATTCCGGGCTATTTTTGCCGGTTCGCGGTGCGCTCCGCCCAACGGTTCAGGGATTACTTCATCAATAATGCCCATTTTTAACAAATCCGGTCCGGTTAACTTCAAAACCTCCGCTGCCTGGGGAGCCTTTGCGCCGTCTTTCCAAAGTATTGCCGCGCAGCCTTCCGGGGAGATCACGGAATAATATGAATTCTCTAAAACTGCCACGCGGTCTGCCACCCCTACGCCGAGGGCGCCTCCTGAACCGCCTTCTCCAATAATAATTGCCATAATCGGAACTTTAATACACATCATCTCCCGTAAATTAAGCGCGATTGCGTGGGATTGCCCGCGCTCCTCTGCGCCAATACCAGGATAAGCCCCGGGAGTATCAATAAAGACTACAACCGGTAGTTGGAATTCTTCGGCTAACTGCATAACACGCAATGCTTTGCGGTAGCCTTCGGGATGCGCACAACCAAAATTACGTTTCAGGTTTTCTTTTGTATCGCGGCCTTTCTGATGCCCGATAACCACAACTTTTTTCTTGTCCAGTTTGGCCAAACCACAAATCATTGCTTTATCATCACTAAAAAGCCTGTCTCCATGCAACTCCATAAAATCCGACATAATCATGCTTATATAATCAAGTGTATAGGGCCGCAGAGGATGCCGGGCGAGCTGAACCTTTTGCCAGGCGGTAAGATTGCTATATGTATCTTTTTTTAAGTGGTCCAGCCTCTCTTCGAGCTTTTTGACTTCAGGAGACAAATCAATCTTCTTTTCGGAGATAAAATTCTTCAGCTCCTGGATTTTTTTCTCCAACTCAACAATAGGTTTTTCAAAATCTAATCCGGCCATGATGATTACTCAATTATAGTAACTTCCGTACCTGTAGGAATAATATTATAAAGCTCTTCTACGTCGGTGTTGCTCAAGCGCACGCACCCTTGAGTTACCTGTTTACCCAACTCCTTCGGCTCTGTAGTACCGTGGATACCGTATCCGGCCAGGTCAAAACCCATCCAGCGGGTGCCCAGCACATTTTCCGGGCTGCTTGCCGGCACTACTGCCCCAGCCTTAAACCATGTAGGATTAGCAAGCTTATTCACAATCTTAAATACGCCTACGGGAGTACAATTATCTTTCCCGGTGGAAACAATGTAGGTCTTTACCACCTCTTCATTACTTTTAAGCAGCATAATATTCTGGGATTTATCGACCAGGAGGCTAAAAGGCGCGCCCCAGATTTTTATCTTACGTCCGGGGATTATAAGCGAATCGCCGATATTGTTGCTTTTCATAATAAGTTCAGGCGTAGTTTTGTACTCACGGGCGATCTTAGTGAGGGTATCCCCTGATTTTATCTGATAAATTATACTCTTGGGGGTAATTGCCGGAGAGAACAACAACTTGATATTCAAATCTTCAACCATTTTTTGCCAGCTGGCCACTTCCGGAGACTCCGTAAAATCATTCACCAATTTCTGATATATTGATTTGGCATCAAGTAATTCACCCTTAGCCTCAAACTGCCGCGCCTGATTAAGCAGCCTGTGCACAGAAGAGCGATTATCAGCCAGTTTAATCGCGCTGGTGGACCTTTTGATGCCCCAGACAAGAAAAACACCCGCTATCAAGATTGCTGCCGGAATTATAATTAATAGTTTTTTATTCACCTAAACCTCCAATATATTTTTATCCTGCCCTGGATACCAAGGCAATAACAATACCTAATAATAAACCCATAATCACCTCCACCGGGGTATGCCCGATGAGCTCGCGCAGGCGCGTCTCCTGAATTTTACCCTGCCAGTAAATATCCTCCATAATCTTATTCAGGATGCCGGCTTGTTTGCCTGTGGAACGGCGCACCCCCTGGGCATCAAACATAACCACAATAGCAAAAGCAAAAGCTAAGGCAAAATACACGCTGTCAAAACCACAATCCATCCCTATGCTTGTTGCCAAACATGAAGCCCCTGCGGCATGCGCTGATGGCATTCCTCCGCTGCCGATAAATAAGCGAAAATCAAACTTTTTTTTACGGAATACCCCAATTCCCACTTTAATCGTCTGGGCAATCAACCAGGCAGAAATAGTGGTCATTAAAATCTTATTCCTGAATATTTCTATAAAAAGATGTTTCATTATTCTTTAGTTTTGAGCAGACAATACTTCAATTTTAACCTTGCCCGGGATGGTCGGCTTGCCGTCCTTGATTAAAAAACCCAGATTTCCTTCAGTTGGCGAAGCAGGAGTGTTGCGTTTTTTAGCCTTTAATTCTCTTATTGCTTTTCGGAGCTCAACAATAGAATTTAATTTGACTTTAAGCTGTTTATTTTCAGCCTTTAATATGGCAAATTTGGAGTTTGTGTCTTCAAGGGCAGCCTGGGTCATGGCATTATCGTGGAAAAGACGCTCAATCTTGTTTATGCTTGCCCTTAAATAATCTTTAAGCTTTTTCTTTTTCCCTAATTCCTGCAATAAGTTTTGCTTCTCTTGGGTTAATACAGCTATCTCATCTTGAGCCTTAAGAAGGCTATCCTGAAGCTTGTGCCTTAGCTTTAATTCCCCCAGGTACTTAATTGTGCTAAAAACAGTGATACTTAGCAATAAAATAACCAGTATGTTCTTAAATGTCCTTTTATTCATAAGCTTATATTATATAATCTACCGACTAAAAAGCAAGCATTTTATAGTCTTATTAGCGTAGTCCTGCCGAGTTTACGAGGCAGGGCAAGCACTTTATAGTCTTATTAGCGTAGTCCTGCCGAGTTTACGAGGCAGGGCAAGCACTTTATAGCTTCATCTAGCGCAGTCCTTGTGAGCGTAAGCGAACAAGGGCAAGCACTTTTCTCCTGAAAACAGGTTAGATTAACCCGCCTCAAACGTCTATTGCTTTAAAATGGAGGAAAAATGATCTCAAAAACTAATAGCTTTGGGCTTCTTGGTTTAGAGGCTTACCCGGTTGAAATAGAAATCGATGCAACCAAAGGCCTTCCGGCAGTAACCTTGGTAGGTATGACAGATACCACTGTCAAAGAAAGCAAAGAAAGGGTGCGTTCAGCAATAAAAAACTCAGGATTCCAATGGCCTGCGCAAAGAATCACTGTAAACATGGCTCCTTCTGATATCAAGAAAGAAGGTTCCTGCTTTGATTTAGCTATAGCCTTGGGCATATTGGCTTCAACCGGCCAGATTAACCCGGAGATTCTTAAAAATTATGCTTTTTTGGGAGAATTGTCCTTAGATGGACAGATCAGGCCCGTACGCGGGGTCCTGGCCATTAGCTTAGCCATGTCCAACTCCAGCATGAATAATCTTGTGCTGCCGGCAGAAAATGCCAAAGAAGCGGCAATAGTGCCGAATTTATCCAGTTGGCCTCAAAATAACCTGAAAGAAACGATACAGTTTTTAGCCGACCCTTCGCTTAAGCAACCGGTTAAATTGACCCCGGGACAGATAGTTGACGTCAATAGAAGCTATGATCTTGATTTCTCTGAAGTCAAGGGCCAGCACTTCGCCAAAAGGGCCATTGAAGTCGCTGTTTCAGGAGGGCACAATCTTGTTTTAATCGGCCCTCCCGGAAGCGGTAAAACTATGCTCGCCAAAAGAATCCCTACGATTATGCCTGCTTTGACTTTAAATGAGGCCCTGGAAATAACCAAAATTCACTCTGTGGCAGGGACACTGTTAAACAGTGATGGGCTCATCGGGAACAGGCCGTTTCGCTGTCCGCATCACAGTATTTCAGATATCGCTTTAATCGGCGGCGGCGGTATACCCAAACCCGGAGAAATTAGCTTAGCGCATTGCGGAGTTCTATTCCTGGACGAATTGCCGGAGTTCAGCCGAAAGGCCCTCGAGACATTAAGACAGCCGTTGGAAGACAACTCGATTTGCATCAGCCGCATAAGGCGCTCAATAACCTTCCCTGCCTCTTTCATACTAGCCGCCGCGCTTAACCCATGCCCATGCGGTAATTATTTTAACCCAAATAAAACCTGCCATTGTCATCCAACAAAGATTAGAAGTTATCTCGGGAAAATTTCCGGTCCGCTGCTTGATAGAATTGATATACACATAGAGGTCCCACAGGTAAAATACCGCGAATTATCCGATACAAAAGAAACTGAACCATCAAAAGTAATCCGGCAGCGCGTAGAAAATGCGCGCGCGATTCAACAGGAAAGATTTAAAACCAGGAAAATATCCTGCAATGCCCAAATGCAAAATAAATTAGTTAAAGAATATTGCGCCCTGGATAAAGAAGCACAAAACTTGTTACGAATGGCTATATCGGAATTAGGGCTGTCGGCAAGGGCTTATGATAAAATCTTAAAGGTAAGCAGGACAATTGCAGATTTAGCTGGCGATGAAATAATCCTTGGCGAACATATCTCGGAGGCAGTACAATATAGGAGCCTGGACAGGCAATGGTAGAAACAATTATACTGCCGTATTAAATTTACTTATATTTTAAAAACCAATCTTGAATAATTCTTTATTATCTTTCCTGAAAAGGCAGGGTTAAACATGATATTCGGCAACAAATTACACCCATGCGTACAATAACATTTGCTTTTCTTAATTTTCTTTCTAATTTGCCCAGATCGTTTTGAAAACCAAATCTTTTTAAAATCGTAGTTATACTCTCTTAAATTGCCCATCTTATCATTTAGTAACTCGCAAGGGAAAACATCGCCGCCGGGATAAATTACGGCATTAATCTTACCTGCATAGCACGGAAAGAAATATTTATCTTCTTTAACAATCCTTGCAAGCTGTGAAATGCTTTCAAACTTACACGCATTAACTAAATCCCCTATTATTGGATCAAATGCCCCTCTCAAATCATTATGTATCAAATCACCTTTAATCATCTCCTGAAGTTTCATAAAATTATCTACATTACGGGTCTTTAAAAGCGCGTTCTTTAGGTCCCCCCTCACAAAAGCACAATTAACCGTATCAGGTTTAATATTAATCTTAATGTGATTATAAATATCAGTTATCTTGTTTTCATTTAAAGACGAATAAACTAAAGCGATGCCAAGAGAAAGCCTGGGATAAGCAGCCTGGACTTCTTTTAGACGAGTTATGGTCTCTAATGCGTTTTTATATATGCCCTCAAGACCTCTTACCTTGTCATGCCTATCTCCAATTTCGTCAAGAGAAACAAATAAAGTCATATAAAGATCCGGGCATTCTACCATGATATCTTTCATAACCCTTGAAACCTTATCTGGCATACTTCCGTTTGTCATTATATTTGCTTTTCTTAGATTATTAGTCTTATAAAATATTTTCACTATTTTAGCCAAGTCATCCCGCAAAAATGGCTCGCCGCCTGTAAGAACTAAAAACGAGAACTCATCTATAGCTTGAGCTATTTTTTCTATCTCATCAAGACTTAATTCTTTTAACGGCGAGTTCAATTCTTTCCAATAAAAACAATGTTCGCACCTGGCATTGCATTTATTGGTTACAAAGAAAGTAATATACTCGGGCAGTATATTATGCTTATTAAATAATTTTACAGCTTTTTTGATGTATGACGCGTATCTCATTTCTTAAATAGTTGATATCCTTTTAAAAACCCCAGGAAAATAGATAAACAAACTAGATAATATATAATTATGCCTTTTAGCATAAACAATATTCCTTTATATTTATATACGAAAATTAAAAAATCCATATTAATTAGCAAAAATATCGATATAAACAATACAACGAGAATCCTGGGGACGGGCAATGTGGCTGTCATCAAAGAAAGCAAAATCAGCGGAGATAGTAATATCGCGACAATTTGATTCACGCTATGGTGTGTCTTTGATAATTCCATTTTTTTATGTTTTTGCGCCCTGGAATGTTCAATAGCGTCTTTTCCCATTATAAACATCCTGCTAAGAAGCTTTTTAATATCGAAATAAGCCAAATGTTCTACTTGGATATCCTTGGCTAATAATATTCTGTACCCCTTAGAATACAATGCCATACCTAAAAGTCCATCTTCTATTGAAGCATTCTTCACAAATTCCGGAAAACCGCCTACCTCAAAAAATACATCTTTTCTCACCGCCACTGCGTAACTTGACAATCTGCAAAGATGTTTTTGCTTAATGTTCTTAAAATTATAATGTTGATACAGATTTTGATATTGACTTAAAAAATTCTTAACGGGCGTTAATTTGGAATAAATTGTCTGTACGCCTTCAATATCCGCATTACTAAATTTTTCGGCTATTTTACTAAAAGTGCCGCTGGTTATCTTAACATCTGCGTCAAGAAAAAATAAAATATTGCCTTTGGCTTCCTTGGCACCGGTATTTCTCGCACAGGCTGGCCCCATATTTCTTTTATTCTTTATGATTTTACAGCATGTTTTAATTTCTTCAGGATAATCTATCAAAGATCCATCATCCACAAGAATAACCTCGAGAGGTTTAAAATCTGAATCATGAACGGCTTTAAGACATTCGGTTAATGTATTTAAATTAGGGTTATAGCTTGGGACTACAACAGATATTTGAAGTTCCATAATATTCGTTATTCGTGGACGCTGCTTGTCTATCATCTGATTAATATGCTGCCATTCCGCAGACTGCCATAATTACGGTCATTATCCCGGAATACTCTGCTTATTTTTTAGAAGTTATCTCGGGAAAATTTCCGGGCCAATACAGACCATTGGATAGAAAACTGCGGGAATAAGAATTATTTTTATATAACGAGGGTTATTTTGTTATAATTTCGATATTCGTGCTAGTACTGGCAGTCTGGCCTTTTTCGTCTTTTACTGTAAGCGTAGCGGTATAAATACGCGAGCCGTAAGTGGTGCTCCAGTATGTATTCACCGGGTTCTTTTTAGCAGAGGTATCCCCGTCGCCAAAATCCCAGGCATAAGAAATTATCTTGCTGGATTTGGAATAAGATTTTGCGGCATTAAAATTTACCTGTAGCGGAGAAGTTCCCTTGTCCGGCTTAGCAATAATCACGGCATGCGGCGCCTCAAGCTTTGCTGGTTGAACAGGCAATACTTTCTTTTCTTCCGGGGCAACAATTGGCTTTGCTTCACCGGGAGAAATAGCAGCAACAGGCGGGGCGCTAACCTTGGCCTCTTCTGCAACTGCCTGTTTTTCCGGGACAGCCGCTGCAACAGGAGCCTGTTGCGCAGAAACTGCCGCTTCTTTTAAGGCAGGAGATTCTTTTTGCGGAAACTCTTTTGCTAAATCCGCGTCTATATAAGCCTTGAGTTTTGTTCCTAAAATATTGATTCTGGCCTTCTCTAACTCCTCCGCCTGTTCATCAAGCCGGTCAACCTTCTCTTTATATTTAGGGTTATGGTTATATTTATAGTCCGCGACAGCGACAAATGGCCAGCGCAATATACCGCATAAGAAATCTACGATCATTGCCGGCGGTTCCCAAAAAAACTCTTTAAAACGGGGTGTTATCTGGCCCATTTTTTTATAGTAATACTCAACCTTAGCGCGCCTTCTCTTAAAACGTTCTTTTGCCAAAGCCAAATCAGGAACAGAGTTACTCTGGCCAAGCGTATACTCCGGGATAGGTTTGCCGTCGTAAGACACAACGTATCCTTTATCATAAGGAGCAGCTCCTTTTTGAAACTTGTAAGTAGCGCAGCCGGATAACAATAATACCAAAAGCAATAATAGCCCTGTTTTCCTCACCTTGCTTGCTCCTTTTTTAATCCTGCTTCATTAAAGCCAGCGCTTCAGAACGGGTCTTTTGGTCTTCCTTAAAAATCCCCCGCACGGCGCTGGTTACTGTCATTACCCCGGCCTTCTTTACCCCGCGCATAGACATACAAAGATGTTCTGCTTCAATTACCACCATTACCCCTAAAGGATTTAACTTCCTCATAATAATCTCGGCAATCTGGGTGGTCAGACGCTCCTGAACCTGCGGACGACGGCTTAAGACATCAACCACCCGGGCAAGCTTGCTTAAACCTGTAACCCGGCCGTTCTTGGGGATATAGGCAATATTTACCCTGCCGGTAAAAGGCAAAAGGTGGTGCTCGCATACAGAATACAAAGGTATCCCGCGCAATAGTATAATTTCATGATGCTTCTGTTCCAGAATGACTTCCAGCTCTTTTTCCGGATCCTGCTTTATACCGGAAAAAATCTCTTCATACATATCGGCAACCCTGCGGGGAGTCTCCAATAAATCTTTCCTTGATGGATCCTCGCCGATAGCTTCCAATATCTGGCGTACTGCTTTTTCAATCTTATTTTTATTCATAAATCTTTAAGCCCCTCAGAATAACAATAAACTGTTCAGGTTATTATCTAATGAAAAACATCTTTCTGCAATAGGTTTTATTTCCCAATACAAAAATCGGCAAATATTCTATCCAAAAGGTCCCCCGGAAGGTCCTTGCCGAGTATTTTATCTAAATAACCAGCCGCATCTTTTAAATCCTGTGTAAAAAGTTCCAACGGCAGCTTATCAGACAAAGTAGATGCGGCATTATTAAGCAGTTTTTGAGCCTCCTTGAGCGCGTTGACATGCCTTAGGTTATTAACCAGCGTGAAATCCGGGCTGACCAGTTTGCCCTGATAGACAAACTCATAAAGCGCGTCTTCAAGAAGGTTGATATTCTTTATCTTCTTGGCAGAAAGCTCGATTATTTTATGAAATACCTTTGCAAGCTTTTCTTTTTCAATCTTTACCTTTAAATCTATCTTATTGATTACCGCGATAACGTTCTTATTCTTAACCTCTTTAATCAGTTTCCAATCCTCTTCTTTCAGTTTTCTGTTTGCGTCAAATAAAACGATTGCCATATCCGCCGAGTGAATATGGTTTTTTGCCCGCCATACAGCTTTTTTTTCAATAAGGTTACGCGGTTTCAGAATACCCGCGGTATCCACAATTCTTACCGGGATACCTTTTATATCGATCATTTCTTCAATTGAATCGCGAGTAGTTCCGGCAACAGGGGTAACGATGGACCGCTCTTTCTTAAGCAGCGCATTTAAAAGGGATGATTTGCCGACATTCGGCCTGCCGCAAATAACCACCTGTATTCCATCGCGCAATATCCTGCCGGCCTTAGCGCTATCCAACAACCTGTCTAACTGCAAGCTGATAAGAGCCAGGTTTTCAGATACCTTAAGCATTTCATGTTGTTTTAAATCTTCTTCCGGAAAATCAATACCGGCCTCTAAAACCACCAGGATATTCAACAGGCCCTGACGGATTTTATCTATCTCTTTTGATAAGCCACCCCTTAATTGCTCCAGGCTTACTTTAAGCGCAGAATCGGTTTTTGCGCGGATGATATCAATAACTGCCTCTGCCTGGGTCAGGTCAATCCGGCCGTTTAAAAACGCCCTCCTGGTAAATTCGCCCGGTAAAGCCAGGCGGCAGCCGCGCTCTAAAACTAAATCCAGGACTTTATGCAAGGCTACAATTCCGCCATGGCAATTTATTTCCACAACATCCTCCCTGGTATATGAATGGGGGGCGCGCATTATACTGAGAATTACCTCATCAAGAATTTTTCCGGCACAGACTATCCTGCCGTAATGCATGGTGTAAGTTTTAAACTTCGAAGGTTTTAAATTTCTTTTACCGGCAAATACCGCATCAGCAATAGCCAATGCCTTTTGTCCGCTCAAACGCACAATCCCTACTGAACCTTCCCCGGTAGCGGTAGAAATCGCGGCAATTGTATCGTCAAAATTATCTGTAAGCATCTCTAAATTCACCCACAACGAATAATGAGCCGGTAACTAATATCAAATCCGACGGGCCTGCAATTTTTAAAGCAATTATTTTTGCCTCTTTTACTCCGGCAGTTACAAAGACTTCTTTTTCTTTACCCGGTAAATACCGCTTCAGGCGCCCGGGCGTAATTGCCCGCGGGTTATCGGCACAGGTTAAAATAATTTTATCAGCCATAGCAAAAAGCTGGCTGGCTATTCCCTTGATATCTTTGTCCCGTGAGACCCCGAGTACTAATATAAGTTTTCTGTATTTAAAAATATCCTTAACCGCTGATTTTAAAACGGCCGCGGATGCGGCATTCTGCGCTCCATCAACTACGATATAAGGCTTACGGCAAAGTACCTCCAGCCGGCCGGGCCAAATAGTATTATAAAGGCCCTTCCTTATGCAATCAACACTGATTTTAAAACCATAGGCGCCCAGGGCCTCAACTATCCCCACGGAAAGAGCGGCATTAATTAACTGGTGAGCCCCTAAAAGATTAATCTTTAAATTAGTATAATTATTATTTACCCCGTTTATTGAAAAATACCCGCCCTTAGCAGAATATTGTATTTCTTTGCCTACCACAAAGAGCTTCGCCTGTAAATTAGCGGCCGTATTTTGGATAACTTGCGCAGCTTCCTTTTCCTGGACAGAAGAAATAACCAGTGATTTTTGTTTAATAATACCCGCTTTTTCACCGGCAATCTGGCTTAATCTTTTCCCTAAATAGCGGGTATGTTCATAACTTATTGGCGTGATGCCGCAAACCAGGCTTTCGGCAACATTAGTCGCATCAAGCCTGCCGCCCATGCCGGTCTCCAGTACTACAAAATCAACTTTTTTATTTTTAAAATACAAAAATGCCAGCGCGGTATAAATCTCAAAAAAAGAAAGTTCTCCGAATTCTTTTATTGCCGGCTTCAAGAATTCAACCAAATCTATAAGATTTTTCCTGGATATCAACCCTTCAAAAGGTAGCCGGGAATTGATTTCATGGGGCTTGAGGATACGGATACGTTCCCTAAAGTCCGATAAATGCGGAGAAGTATATAAACCAACGGAAAAACCTGCCTGCCTTAATATATAAGCGACAAAAGCGCAAGTAGATCCTTTGCCCTTAGAGCCTGCTATATGGATGGTTTTAAGTTCTTTCTGGGGATTACCGATAAATCGCAGGAAACTTCTTATTCTTTGGAGGCCTAATGATTTCTTATATGAGTAGCGGTTAAGTCTTTCGTAATTGACAAAAGATTCCAGGTATTTAACAGCTTCCCGATATCCATCCATTAATGCCTGAAATGCCTTATGCCTGTGGTAACCATGGCAATCTTATATTTATCGCAAGCCTTAATAATCTTCTGGTCGGCGATAGAGCCGCCCGGCTGGATTATCGCCAGGACGCCTGCTTTATGCGCCCAGGAAATAGCATCTTCTTTCGGGAAAAAAGCGTCTGAAGCCAGACAAGATCCCTTGCTAAGCTTGGCCGATTTCTTCTTGGCGATCATAACCGAATCTACACGGGACATCTGCCCCGCCCCTATACCAACGGTCTTTGTGCCTTTTGTAAAAATAATGGCATTGGATTTGACATGTTTAGCTACCTTCCAGGCAAAAATTAAACTTTCCATTTGAGCCCTGGTTGGCTTCTTCCTGGTAACCACTTTAAGTTTATTTACATCAAGGGTAAGTAAATCTTTGCCCTGTAAAAGCATGCCCCCGCTAATACGCTTAAACTCATTCTCGTCAACTATACTTAAATCATCTAATTCCAGCAAACGCAGATTTTTCTTATCCTTAAATAAACCCAGGGCTTCTTTATCATAAGCAGGGGCTATGATGCATTCAAGGAAACCGCTCGTAAGCACAATCCTGGCAGTAGTTAAATCCATTTTTCTGTTTAATGCTACAATACCGCCGAATGCCGAAAGTTTATCGCATTTCCAGGCATTTAAATAAGCTTTATCCAAAGACCTGTCCTCGGCAACCCCGCAGGGATTATTATGTTTGACAATAACCGCCGCCGGGTTGTTGAATTCTTTTACTAATTCAAAAGCGGAGTTTAAATCTAAGATATTATTGAATGAAAGCTCTTTTCCCTGCAGCTGCCGAGCGTTGATTAACCCTTTTGTTTTTCCTTTCTCCTTATAAAACGCTGCCTGTTGATGGGGATTCTCGCCGTAACGCAAACCTTGTATCTTCTTAAAAGACAAGTCCAGCTCATCGGGGAAAGCTTCCCCGGCTTCACCGGTTTTAAAATAACTGCTCAGATAATTATATATCGCGGCATCATATTTGCTGGTATGCCGGTATGCTTCAATGCCTAGCTGGCGCATCAGGCCTTCGGGCAAGGAACCGTTATTCTTTTCTAATTCAGAAATAACCTGGGGGTAACGATCCGGGCTGCAAACTACCGCCACAGACTGGTGGTTTTTTGCCGCTGAACGCAGCATGGACGGTCCGCCGATATCGATATTCTCGATAACCTCCTCAATGCTTACGCCGGGTTTGGAAATAGTTTTTTCAAAAGGGTAGAGATTAACTACAACCAAATCAATAAGGCCGATGTTTTGTTCTTCCAGCAGCCGCATATGCTCAAGGTTAGAGCGCAAAGCAAGCAGCCCGCCATGAATCTTAGGATGTAAAGTCTTAACCCTGCCATCGAGCATTTCGGGAAAACCGGTATACAGGGAAACATCCTTAACCTGGATGCCATTTTCACGTAACAGTTTTGCAGTGCCCCCGGTTGAAATGATTTCCACGTCAAACTTTTTCAACACCCTAGCTAAATCCAGGATGCCATTTTTGTCTGAAAGGCTGATAAGGGCCCGTTTTATCTTAACCATTATCCATCTCCCTTTGATAACAACCAATTGCTAAAAACAGCTTACTTATTAAAACGGAAGTTGACTAAATCCGCATCCTGCATGATATATTCTTTTTGTTCAAGCCGCATTTTACCCGCCTGCTTAGCCTGGGTTTCCCCGCCCGCCTGGATAAAATCAGCAAAACTTATGATCTCGGCGCGGATAAAACCCTGCTGGATATCTGAATGTATAACCCCCGCTGCTTCCCAGGCAGTGGTACCTTTTTTAATCAGCCAGGCGCGATTTTCTTTATCTCCTACCGTAAGAAAACAAATATATCCGCTTTGCGCTAAAACCCTGGATAACAAAGCGCCGGTATCCTCTGCCTCTTCTTTGTTTATTGCCACTATTGGTTTAAGAGTAAACAAACCATATCCGGAAATTAATTCTTTATCTTCGCCGGACAACCCAAGCGTAGAAATAAAATCTTCCTTTTCCAAAGCTTCCTTCATTTTATTTAATAACACTTTCTCCTTCTCTTCCGGAGACCTGGCTAAACGGGTTTCCACAAAATCTAAATCCCTTAAGATCAAATCCGCCTTAGCATCCTTTGGGATGATAATAACATCCGCCTCTAAAGCTGCGTCTTCGCCAGCTATTTCCACCTGAGGATAGGTTTTCTTCTTGGCGCGAACCAGCTTATCCGCCTGATCAAGCCTTGTATCTTTGATATTATTTTTACCTAAAGCAATTTCCGGTATTGCAAATACGCTTATCTTCATAATAATTAGTTAGTGGCTAACTTCCTCTTGTTTTTTGGTGGACTGATATTGGTTAATAATCGGCGAGGCTAGTTTTTGCGGCAGGTTTTCATAGTGAGAAAGATGCATCAGGTATGAGCCCCGTCCGGCAGTAATCGAACGTAGGTCATTTGTATACTTGAACATCTCCGATAAAGGAACATTGGCTTTTACGGTTTGCGTCTTTCCCTTGATTTCCATTCCTATTATGCGGCCGCGCCGTGAATTGATATCTCCGGTGATTGCGCCTAAATATTCTTCAGGCATGGTAACTTCCACCTCCATAATTGGCTCCAGCAAAGCCGGTCCGGCTTGGCTTACTGCCTTCCTTAAGGCCATGGCGCCTGCGATTTGAAATGCCATATCCGAAGAATCAACTTCATGATATGAACCATCTACCAGAATAACCCGCAGGTCTTCTATCGGATAACCCGCAACCGCCCCTTCGCCGGCCGCCTGGCGCACTCCTTTTTCAACCGACGGGATAAAATTGCGCGGGATTGCTCCTCCGAATATTTTATCCACAAACTCCAAGCCCCTGCCTCTTTCTAAAGGCTGCACTTCAATAGTACAGTCTCCATATTGTCCGCGGCCGCCTGATTGTCTTTTAAACTTACCCTGGACCCTGGCGCTCCTGGTAATTGTTTCTTTGTATGAAATCTTCGGTACCCCCAATTCAACAGCTACATTGAACCTCTTTTTCATCCTGGCAACCATCACATCAAGATGCAGGTCGCCTAAACCGGAAATAATCAGCTCTTTAGTCTGTGCGTCGTGCGAAACTTTAAATGTCGGATCATCCGCAGTCAATTTATGCAAAGCCACGGCAATCTTTTCTTCGTCTTCGCGGGATTTAACTTTTACCGAAGCTGAAATTTCCGGTTCGGGAAAAACTAAAGCTTCAAATAAAAATTGCTCTTTATCCTGGCTTAAAGAATCGGAAACATTGGTTTCTTTAAGTTTGGGAATAGCTATAATATCCCCGCAGGAAGCTGACTCTAAACCTTTTTGCTCCCTGCCCTCTAAGATATTAATCTGGCCGATCCTTTCTTTGACTTTCTTATTAACATTATAAAAACTGGAGTTTGAAACAAGTCTGCCGGAAAAAATACGCAGCAGTGAAAGCTGCCCTACATAAGGGTCTGAAATATTTTTGAAAACAAAAGCTGAAAAAGGCGCTTCATCCTTTAACGCCACTTCTTTTATTTCTTCAGGTTTTAAGGGATTGACGGCAATTACGGGAGACCTGTTTAAGGGGCTGGGAAAATACTGCAATATATCATCCAGCAAATCCTTGATACCTTTATCCGCCAACGCAGAACCAGAGAGAACGGGAAAAAGCTTACGTTTATAAACTGCCGAGGCCAATCCGCCTTTAATTTCATCTATCGACAATCTTAATACCGAAAGATATTTCTCCAGCAGGCTATCATCGCTTTCAGCGATCGCCTCCATTAACAGCGGATCTTCCAATGATTCGATAATAACACAGTTTTTCGAGAAATTCGATTTTAAATCCGCCAGGACCTTATTAATATCTACCCCCTCCTTATCAATCTTATTGATAAATATCATACAAGGAAGGCCCGCCGCTTCAAGCATCTGCCAGGCGCGCTCAGTTCCTACCTGTATTCCGCTTGTGGCGTCCACAACAATAATTGCGCTGTCTACTGCGCGGATTCCGGCGATTATTTCACCAAAAAAATCTGCGTATCCCGGAGCATCGGCAATCTGGATACGATAACCCCCGTAATCACAAAAGAGCAAACTTAAATTTATAGAATTCTTTCTTTCAATTTCCTCAAAGCTGTAGTCGCTTACTGTAGAGCCGTCTTCAACCTTGCCCTTACGATTGACAGACTTGGTAAAATAAAGCAGGCTTTCGGCGAGAGTGGTCTTTCCTGACTGGGCATGTCCTAAGAGGATAAAATTTCTTTTATTCTTAGCATCCATATCGCGCACCTTTTTAGGAAACGGGCGTCAGATATTTAAATAGTTATTCCAGGTAGGTGTAAATCTTGCCCTTATAATTACGCAGCACGTATTTACCTTTGGCCTGGGAAAGGATATAATTCGGACCCACGGGGATCTTGCCTCCTCCTCCCGGGCCATCAATTACATATGTCGGCACAGCATAACCTGAAGTATGCCCGCGCAATTTCTCAATAATATTTATCCCGCTGGCCACCGGAGTGCGGAAATGCTGCGTGCCCCTAACCGGGTCACATTGATAAATATAATATGGCCTTACCCTTATCTGTAAAAGATCATGCACCAGGCGCTTCATAATATACGGCCGGTCATTGATACCCTTAAGAAGCACTGACTGGCTGCCCAAAGGCACTCCGGATTCCGAAAGCATATCGCAGGCGTTTTTGCAGCGCTTGGTGATTTCTTTGGGGTGATTAAAATGGATACTCATCCAGACAGGGGAATATTTCTTAAACATATCCACCAGCTTATCGGTAATGCGCTGCGGCAGAGTTACCGGAATACGCGTGCCTATCCTTAATAACTCAACATGCGATATATCGCGAATCCTGGAAATCAAAGATTCCAGGGCTTCGTCTTCTAAAGTAAGCGGGTCGCCTCCGGAAATTAATACATCCCTTATCTTACGGTTATCTTTTATGTACTCTACCGCTGCATCAAATTTGGCCTCAGGGTTTAACTCTTTTACTTCATGGTCTCCAACCAGCCGGCGGCGGGTGCAATGCCGGCAATACATAGCGCAATGATCCGTAGCCAACAACAAAACCCTGTCCGGATATCGATGGACCAAATGCGGCACAGGAGAATCCCGGTCTTCAGCGCAAGGATCCGCCATCTCATGAGGAGAAACGGCGAACTCATCGCTGACCGGAACAGACTGCCTTCGTATAGGGCAATTTGGGTCTTCAGCATCTATAAGGCTTGCCCAATAAGGAGTAATAGCCATAGACAACCTTCCTTTGGCTTTATCAATCCCTTTCTCTTCCTGCGGAGTGAGTTTAATAACCTGGACCAGCTCTTCCTTAGTGCAAATCCTGTGCTTGAGCTGCCAATGCCAATCTTCCCAATCCAGGGGGTTGACATCTTTAAAAAGAGAAATTTGCTGATAATCCCGCGAACGTTTTGGCGGCCGCGGGATAGCCGGTAACTCAATTTGCACTTTCTGGCTCTCTAAACTTGAAGGATTGCTCAATTTGGCCTTTTCCTTTCTGAGGCACTTATCAGTATTGCCTCAATAAGATCATCATATGCCATCCCTGCGGCATAAGCCATTATCGGAAAGTTAGATTCTTTAGGATCCAGCCCCGGTAAAGGATTAATTTCTAACACATAAGGCACATTAGATTTATCCAGGCGGATATCGGTGCGTGAAATATCCAGGCAGCCTACGGCGCGGTGCGTGCGTAAAGCTACGTCTTTTACTTTCTCCTCAATATCTTTATCCAGCCTTGCGGGGCAATAAAATTCGGGCACTAACCCTAATTCAGTATTACCCTGGAATTCTTTCATTTTCCAGGAATAAAAATATTCGCCGCTCTTTTTACAGTTAGAGAAATCAATCTCTAAAATAGGCAACACGCGGGTTTTTCCATTTTCCAGAATCCCCACTGTCAGTTCTTTGCCTTCAATAAATTCCTCAACTAACGCCTCTTGCCGGTATATATCTATGCACTCCCTGACCTTTTTAAAGAGCTCATCCTTGTTATTAACAACGTTCGTCTTATTTATCCCCTTAGCCGAGCCTTCGCAATTAGGTTTAACGATCAGCGGAAAAGCTAAATCCGCGGATAACTCTTCATCCCCCCTTACAAAGAGTTGAAAATTAGGGGTAGGAATATTCTCTGCCTTCAATATTTTCTTGGTTAAGGCCTTATTTAATGCCAGGGCCAAAGAAAAAGTCTCTGAACCTGTATAAGGTATATTTAAATAATCCAGGACCGCCGGGACCTCTGACTCGCGAAAACGTCCATGCTTGCCTTCGGCGATATTAAAGACCATGTCCACGCGGTTTTTCTTAAAGTAAGAAAACAGCGCAGGGTATTCCACATCAATCGCCTCGACAGAATGCCCTTTGTTTTTAAGCGCGTTGATCACAGAATTGATCGTCTCCTCTGAGTCATATTCAGAAAAATAATCCGCCGGTTTCAAAGGGTCCTTTTTCTTTAAATTATAAGTCAGAGCAACTCTCATTTAATTTAAGCCATTCCTGATAAGGGCGCTATTTAAAATCTTACCCACCATTTGCTCATAGGTGATGCCGATATTCTGGGCAATAAGCATAAAAACGTCTTCTGTGGATAAAGAGGGCAGCGGGTTTATCTCTAAAACATACGGATTGCCGTTATTGTCAACCCGGAAATCCACCCTGCCAAAATCCCGGCATTCTACGCTGTGATAAACCCTTAAAGCCAATTCATCCAGCTTCTTTTTTAACTCCTGGGTTATCTTGGCCGGGCAGATATACTCTAATCTATCGGAAGTAATCCTCGCGAAGGTATAAAACTTATCATTTAATTTCAGCTTGCCGTCTATTTTTATCTGTACAATAGGCATGATTTCAGGTTTTTCATTGCCTACAATCGCTACGGTAAATTCCTGTCCCGAGATGAACTCTTCAACTAAAGCCGGCTGCTTGTAGGTTTTAGTAATAAAATCAACCTGCTTCTTAAGTTCGTCAATATTTTCTACCCGCGAACTCTCGCTTAGACCCTTTGATGAACCTTCAAAACGCGGCTTGACAATTAAAGGGAATTTGCAATGATCATGATTGACCAAAGTTTCCGCAGAGTTAACCTCAAAGAATCTCGGAGTAGGTATGCCTTCGGCGATAAAAATCTTCTTAGCCATAACCTTGTCCAAGGTAAGCCCTAAAGTTAATGCATCCGCCCCCACAAAAGGAACTTGCGCCATTTCAAGTAAAATAGGCACCTGCGATTCACGGTTCCTTCCCGTAAGACCTTCAGAAATATTAAAAACAATATCCACTCCGAGATTATCTATCTTCTCCAGCAGGTTGGCGGCATTGCCTATTTTCTTCACCTTAAACCCGTTTGCGGCAATAGCCTTTCCGATTACATCAATAGTCGTAGGATGATCAAATTCCGCGTTAGCATCTAACGGATCGCCCTCTTTAAATTTATAATCTGTTTTTAAATCAAAGGTCAAGCCTACAGTTTTCATTGTATTTGTTCCCGTTTAAAAAAATAAGGGCCCAGTTTTGCCACTAATAATGAGCCCTTTAAACATCCATCCAATTTTTCCCAACTTAGTTTATCCAACCTCCCAAATTAACTTTCCAAACATCATATTAACATTATTTTTTTACCATAATATCCTGCTATTGTCAAGTATTTTCTACATCTATTCTCCGACGATAAAATAATATTTATAATGGATTATTAACTTTATGTTTTCGCTGCCTAAGTCCTCCCGGAAACCGGACTTTAAATGAGACCCTTAAGTTGCCTAAAAATAACTTTGCGACTTTAGGCCTGAAAAATAACACATAACCCCAGGCGCAGAAATCATACAGCATTATTGTGGCAAGATGCATAAAAATCCCAGTAAAAGTTGCATTTTTTAATATTGTAAGATAGCGGTTTTTAATCAAATCGCTATGCAATTCATCGTTAAGGTATTTACGTGCGACAGATTTTCCCAGGCCGCTATCAGGGCGAAAAGATCCTCCGCGCGCATGAAAAACTTTAGCCTCAGGAACATAGTAGGCTTTCCATCCGAGGTTATTGGCCCTCCAAGACAGATCCAGGTCTTCATAAAACATACGAAAAGCGGGATCAAAATAATCCCGGCCTCGTTTTATATCTTCCAGCATTTTCTTGCGGTAAAAAGCTGCAGCGCCGCTTACCCCAAATATAAAACCGGGTTTCTCAAATTTTCCCCTGTCTAGCCGGCCGTATCCTCTTTCTTTGGCTGAATACCAAATACTTAAGAATAAACCGGTGCTGTCCAAAGTCAACCTATCCATACGCAGAATCTTTCCGCTTACAATGCCTATATTGCCCATTGCCGAAAAACCTTTGAGCGCCTGGCGGATAAAATCCGGATCTAAAACTACGTCGTCATTAAGACAAAGAACGAATTCGCCATGACTTATATCTATCCCTTTATTCAACGACACGCCATAGTATAGATTCTGCTGATTTGAATATAGTTTTATAAAAGGGAAGTCCTGACGGATCTTGGAGGGGAAATTCGGGTCGAGCGAATTATCGATAACGATAACCTCTGTCTCAGGATAACTCTGCGCCTTTATAGAATCAATGCAGTGCCGCAAATAATCCTTTGAGCCGCTGGTTACAATAACGATACTGACTAATCCTTTTAAGTTATTGTTCATCATAGCTTCTTATGCGCCTTGCCTGAATTATTATACCAAGATTTGATTAAACTGCAATTGGCCGGTTGGGGACAACCAAGGAGAGAAGAGTTGGCTTATCTGCCGGAGACATTAAGGAATTTTGTTTTCTTTTTCAGGATAAAAAAGGTTATATATATACCGAAACTTACAATAAAGAATACCGACCAAGAATTATGAACCGCCGGTTTTCCATGGATTATAAAATTAGTTAAAATTTCCAGCACGAAAAAAGTTGCGGCAATGGAAAAAAAGGTGGAAAATTCTCTTCTGCAGACGGTTTTAAACGAAAACCCCAATTCCGGCTTTTGCCAGTTTTTGAAACGAGGGATTACAATCGGGGTCTTTTTAGCCCACTCCATAAACTGATCTTTAAATTTATTTCTTAAGAACTCTTCTTCGGTAAAAATAATCCGTTCATAATACAACCAGAACCCGAACCAAACTAATAAAGCTAACCACCATACCTGGATAAACAAAGTAATGCCCAAGACTATAATAAAATTCCCCAAATAGAGCGGGTTTCTTGAAACGGAATACATCCCGGTTGTATTAAGCGTCTCTGCTACTTGAGACTTTGTATTCCTGCCTGATGTACCGCGCGGGGCATAACCTACGGTGATAATACGGACAGCAAGGCCTAAAAAAGATATTATAATTGCGCAAATCCCCCAGATATCGCCTACGGAATCACCGAATTTATTTTCGAGTATCCCGGAGTGCTTTATAGCAATAAGAAAAACCGGGATACCCAAGAGCGGCAGATAACTTCTCCATCTAAAGAGCCACCTTCCTTGTTTTTCCATATCTTCCCGTAGTGCCATTTTTCCTCTTAAGCTAACCGATGAATTAAATAAAAAGTTGCCCGAACTGGTTAATAAACAGAACCTTTAAGATTGTATGTTATCTGCCCGAGAAAAGCAAACGAAACTCTATTGCCCAGTTAAGGCGCGAAAATCTGCTACTTAAAACCTGAAAATAGCCCAATTTCAGGCTAATAACCGTTATTTCTTAGGCAAGACCGTATTCCTGGCTATTTCCAGAAACTCCTCAGCTAGCTTTATAAGCTTCTCACAGCCAGCTTGGGACCACCGATTGTAATAATCAGCCTCTTCCCTTAAGGTTTTGGCCTGCTGGAAGCCTTCCAGGATATAAACCGGGATAACCTTTGTTTCAACATATAGAGTCTTTATGGCAGCTACCAGGCAATAATGACTATGTTCCCGCAAGCTTCTGGCATATAGCAAGGCTCTTGCGCTGTGAAACATCGAATAATAGGTTTGAATTGTTGCCCATTTATAATCAGCTTCACTGTAGGTCTTATGCGCCCGGGCTAGGTCTGCTTCTGCTGCTTCTATTTCTTTTTCAGCCAAGGCGGGCCCGCGTGAAAACGGCTTAATCTTGCCCCGTTTTAGGCAGTCATCATATTCTATGGTCATTCCTTTTCCTCCCAGAGCGTTATACCGCGCTCAACCTCCTGCATGAAGACTTTTTCGCTTTCCTTGAAGCTGACCATCTCAGTTGCAGTCTTAATTACAGTCTGGAGTTTTTGCTTAGTCTTTATGGAAGAGACTGCGCCTTTTGTCGCTTCAGGCTCTTTTGAGAGTATAAAAAGGTCAATGTCGCTGGTAGAATCGTTCTCTCCACGGCTGTAACTGCCGTAAAGCACAATCTTGCGTGAGAAAGGTTTAAGCTTGGCTACGATAGGACGCAAGGAAAACACATTTTTCAACACCTTAAACTGCTTTATGGCTGCGTCATCATAGACAATACGGTAAAAGATAACCTTCCCTCTTCTTTCCTGCAAAACCAGACCTTGGCGCATAAGCTCTTTTAAGGCAAAATACACACCTGCCCTGCTGGCAAGAGTGGCTTTCTGGATTTCGCTAACTAAGAATTCCTTACTAGGATCCTGGGCAAGATACGAAAGCACCTTAAGCGAATTAGTTGCGCCGAATATGTCAATTACCTTATTATTTCTTTTTCCCATCTTCTCTCCTGTCTAATGTATTAGACAGTTGTTTATTATATTAGACAATTGGAATAAGTCAACGCTTTTCTTAGATCTTAGCTTCTTGCACTTGCGGAAGGTAAAATGATTTCTATTTGTTCCGCAGAACAATTTCTTATCAAGCGATATTCAATCAAAGGCTTTGATAATAATTGTAAGTAAGTAATGCTAAATCTGAAATCAATCTTTTTGCTGGTTCCGCAAACTTGTGTTCATGCTGAACCAAAACGCAAATCAGAAAATTTCCTTTTGGGGTATATACTATTCCTACATCATGGCAAATATGACTTTCTAAGCCTGTCTTATGAGCAATAAATGCCCCGTCTTTGGGAAGCTTTCTGGGAATACGATCATTGATTTTCTGTTGCCCCAATAATAGAAGGCATTGTTTAGATGCTTCTTTATTCATAAAATTATTGCGGTAAAGTTCCTCTAAAACAAAAGCCATATCTTCAGCAGTCGTATAATTCTCTATTCCCTCTTTCCTTTCTTTAAAATCCATCATCTTGCGTACTATATTAGTACTCTTTAAGCCTATTTTCTTAAAATAAGTATTTAGCGTATCAAAACCTATATAATCTATAAGCAGGTTAGTTGCCGTATTGTCACTTTGCGTAATCATCGGCTCAATTAATTCTTCTACTGTAAAAACAGAGCCGACCGGTTTATCTTCTAATACTTTTGAACCTTCCACTTTTTCAGAAGCTTTAAGATATATGGCATCTTTTAGATTGATCTTTTTTTCTTCTGCTGCGTAAAAACAAAAGAGCATAATGGGGATTTTAACCAAGCTTGCCGAAGGAACCGGCTTATCTTTGTTAAAATCGATTTCCCAGCCCATATCTAGATCTTTAATAACAACGCTGGGGTGGTTGCCGAAAGCCTCGATCCTATTTTTGACCACACTCTCAAGGTTATCCCATGCGACCCGCCTTTTCTCTAATAAAATCCGCTTTTCTTCTGCTTTTCTGAAAGTTTGATATCTAGAGTAAGAAAAATAAGTAACTGAGCCTAAAAAACATGCTAGCACGCATATAAAAATGATCCTTTTTATCATAATTCAGCGAATAATTTTATTGAATGTCTTAATTTAGCTTATTATAAAATTCCTTCCAGGGAAAATATTTACCGGGGCATTCGGTCTTTGCCCCGGGAACCTGTCCGTGTCCCATAATCCGACTCATTGGGATCCTGTAATATTTTCTTAATCTATTCACCAGATAAACCAGGGCATCCATTTGCCTTGAAGTCGGAACTTCCCTGCTGAAATCTCCCACCAGGCATATCCCGATTGCTTTTGTATTCATACTTCCCGCTTTGCAATGAGATCCGTTCTCCTGATTTAGCCATCTGGGAGAAACCTCAATCTGCCCGTCATCTTTGCCTTTAGTGCCGTTATCAATCACAAAATGGTACCCCACTCCATCCCACCCTCTTAAAAGATGCGCCTTGTCAAAAGACAACGAACTACCCTTATCCGTGGCGCTGTGATGTATGATAATATATCTCCATTTCTCTGACGGATAAAGCGAAATGACCGGCATAACCGGAGCGGCGTTTGGTATTAAGAGGCGCTGGCCTTTTCCCAATTCTTCTTTATTTTCTAAACTATTTGCCTGCAGAATATTTTGCATCGGCACATCATACATCTTGCTTATGCGCCAAAGCGTTTCGCCGGGAGCTACGGTATGAAAAACATCTTGTCTTAAAACAGATCCTGTTGGCTGTGGATAAATTTCTTTTGGAAGGTAAATTGGGTTTTTTATTGGAGTAGTTGTGCAAGAACTTAAAAGACTACTTATTATTATAGTGATCCCTAAATAGAATACCCTTCGCATATTTTCTAGGAAAGAATTAAATTTAATATTGTGCCTACCGATAAAGCAACTACCATCATAATTAAAGTAACCTTTAACATGTCTTTTAGGCCAAGTTCACGGATGAGGACTACAAAGGTAGCGATACAGGGAAAATAGACTGCCAAGATTGTTGAGCCTATTACTAATTGCTTTGTGGTCAGATTAAGCGGGCCAAGCATGCCTACAGCGACGTCTTTTCTTAAAAACCCAACCACCAGCGCAGAAATAGCTTCCTTAGGAAGCCCCCATAGTCCGGTCAAAACAGGAGTAAAAATATAAGCAAAGAAATCTATTATCTTTAGCATGTGAAGAATATTCACAAAAAATACTCCCAAAAGCACAAAAGGCAGAGCCTCACCCAGGAAACCGGATACACGCATCCAAAGCTTCTTAACCACTGCTTGAACTTGAGGTATCCGATAAGGGGGAATTTCAACTAATATCTCCGGACTTGTGCCTTTTAAAACTCGATTGAGAATTAGTCCTTTAAGAACCAAGAGCACAAAAAGAGTAAGGAATACAATCGCTACATATCCGCCGCCTCGCTGTCCCACCAACCCCACAATCATGGCAATTTGCGCCATACAAGGAATAGCAATAGCCATTAAAGTAGCAGCAATAAACTTCTCGCGCCGTTCTTCTAAAACCCGGGTCGCTAACGCTCCCGGCACATTACACCCCAACCCGAGGATAAAAGGGATTATAGCATAACCGTGAAGTCCAAGATGGTGCATAAGATTATCTACCAGAACCGCCAAGCGAGGAAGATAGCCAAAATCTTCTAAGATCCCCAACATAAGATAAAAACTAAAAATATAAGGCAAAACCATGCCGATAGGCACAAAAAATCCGGTAGTTAATACCCCAAACGATTGGCCAAAATCTATGCTGCCGCCGATCAAATTTCCAATTAAGAGATGATGCAAAAACGACCCCTCGCCTAAGAATGTGCTTAATTTCATCATCAAGGGCAGCCATAATCTTGCAAACAAAGGCTCAAAGAAATGCCCGATCAAGCTTTCTCCGATAAAACGAATTATCCAAAAAGCGCAATATACAATACCTATGGCAATCGGCAGGCCGGTAACCGGCTTAATACTTAAATCCTCTAATATCTCCAATAGCGTATGATGCCGATGGGTTAATTTTTGAACTTCTTCCACAATTCTCCCTATCTTTTCCCATCTCTGGCCGTCAGGACAAACAGGTAGTTTCAAAGCTCTTGCCTCAAGAAGACGATTGATCAATTCCTTAATACCCTCCCCGGTTAAACCACAAGTAGCAACAACCGGTATCCCTAAGCGTTCTTCTAATTTTTTAACATCAATATTAATTCCGCGGTGTTTGGTATCATCCCACATATTCAAAGCCGCAATCACTGGAACATCCCTTTCCAATAATTGCAGCGTAAGAGATAAATTTCTTTCTAAATTTGTGGCATCGACAACATTAATAACCAAACCCCCCTCCTGTAGCATTCGGCATGCCACGTCTTCAGCTTTACAGGTTGGCTCTAAGGTGTATGTTCCCGGCACATCTATAACCATCACATCATCATTGTCGAGCTTAATCTTTCCTTGAGTAAACTCTACCGTTGTCCCGGGATAATTAGAAATTATTACCTTTGCTCCGGTAAGCCTGGAGAATATAGCGCTCTTGCCGACATTAGGATTTCCCACCAATAAAATCTTTTCTATCTTCATCTCTTAACTTCCACTAAAATTCTTCTGGCCATGCCAAAACCAACTGCAATCTGGATATTATCTACCTCTACTGTTTGGGGGCCTCGCCAAAAATGAGAGCTTACTTTAGTAATCCTCTTCCCTGGACGCACACCGAGACTTTGTAATTTTCTTATGAATCCGTGGCCACCCTGCAGCTCTATTATTATGCCGTTTTCTCCCGGCTGGAGTTGAGTTAGATCTATTTTTATTTCATTCATCTCACAAGATTCCTTCTTTTAGCTAAAAAATAGATATTGCAACAGGGGCAAATCCTTCCCCAAAGAAAAACTACTTTTGCAAATTTTGACTTTGGGAATTTACGGGAAATAACACAAAGAGGGCAAATTTTGTGTATAGAAGAGAAGGTAGTTAAAAAGAAGTTAAAGAAATTTTTCATTTTATTCTCGTATTTTTAGGGATCCTTTTCCCCTTAAAATGTCTTTCCACTCAGCCGTTCTTGACGTTCTTTCTCGAATTAAAATGAACAACATAAGGCTTAATATCCAACAAAGGTGTGTCATC
>Ga0172371_10000109_pt1 | contig 108610 bp, 92 predicted proteins | sample Lak12m_FD_114543 | JGI IMG/M metagenome (GOLD analysis project Ga0172371, IMG submission 114543) | Freshwater microbial communities from Kabuno Bay, South-Kivu, Congo - kab_022012_12m | ecosystem: Environmental > Aquatic > Freshwater > Lake | place: Democratic Republic of the Congo: South-Kivu...
TGCGGCAATCCGGTTCCATCACCGGTTAGCGCCAGCCTGTCACCCTCCCCATCGCGGGCCGCACGGGTGATAGTTGCCCCGGCCTGCCTCGTGCTAAACCTTCCACCAGGGTTGGGAACACCAGGCCCCACCGAAGCCGTGGCAGTGCTGGCAGGGGAGCATGTGCGCGGATCAGCGGTTGCAGCGGTTACATTGGTCATGTACAGCGATTATCAATGCTCGCTATGCGCTCGTCTTGCAGCCAGCCTGGAGGAATTGCTGGCTGTCCATCCCGACGATGTGCGCCTGGTCTACCGTCACCTGCTGCTGACCGGTGTAAACGATAAGTCAGTGCTTGCCGTAAAGGTTGCCGAGGCGGCAGGTTTACAGGGAAAATTCTGGGAGATGCACCATCTGCTCTACACGCGTCAGGAAGAGTGGATTCGGCTTTCAATTGAGGCTTTCACAGCCTGGACGCAGCAGCAGGCTGATAGTCTTGGCTTGGACGGTTCGCAATTTCAATCCGACTTGGATGGCGAGTTGGTAAAAACCCGCCTCGAGCAAGCCATCGCCTTCGCTGCTGGCCTGCAAGGGACTGTGCTGCCCATCCTGCTGATCAATGGACAGCCATATCACGGACTGGCAGATTTCTACAGCCTGGATACTACCCTCCGCCTTTACTGGTTGATGAGGCGGCAGTTCAACGCCTGTCCGCCGCTGACAATTGACCCGCTCAAACAGTACTTGGCCACACTGCATACGGGTAAAGGGGAAGTCATCATCCAACTGTACGCTGATAAAGTCCCCTTCACGGTAAACAATTTCATCTTCCTGGCGCGGCAGGGATGGTACGACAACATCACCTTTCACCGCGTCGTGCCTGGCCTGCTCGTCGAGACCGGTGACCCGGGCGGCACCGGTCTGGGAAACCCCGGCTACCTCCTTGGCGACGAGATTTACCCTTCATTGAGCTTCGACCGTCCCGGAGTGGTCGCCATGTCCAACACAGGGCCGGATACAAATGGCAGCCAGTTCTTCATTACCTTTAATCCCGCCCCGCAAATGAATGGCATCTATACCATCTTCGGCCAGGTGCTCCGTGGTATGGATGTGCTGGCGGAGCTTGCACCCCGTAACCCGCAGCCGGGTGTTCCTCTGCCCGCAGGCGATGAATTGATCAGTGTGACGATCGAGGAGAAATGACACGTTCTCTCCACATCCCTTCTCTCTTCCTGTTTCTTTTCTGTATCCTGGGCTTCATTGCCATGCTCGGCCTCGGGGTGTTCCTTCTGCTTTCAGGTATTCTGTCGCTCATCCGACCGGCATTTCTCCCTGATTCCACCGCTTCACCCGAAAGTGATTTCCTGCTCGCCAGTGCGGGGTTCCTGTGCGCGGCGCTGCTCCTCCCGGCAATGGTTTACAGCCTGGGTAGGTTGGTTGGGAAACCCATCCCGGAACTCTCCATCCGCCCCATCCGTTTATGGCAGGCGGGCGGCATCCTGGCACTCTGGGTAGTTATTGTCCTGCTTGGAGACTGGCTGGGAGCCAGCCTCGAACCAGCTTGGGCCGTCACGCCGCTCTTCTACCTTCCAGCAATCGCCTTGCCACCGCTTCTCCTCCTGTGGATCGCCCTGGGCGGGTTACCGCTTGGTTCCCATCAGCGCGCCTGGGGGACCTTCAGTGTCGGAATGCTCGCCGGGCCGGGTTTGGCGATGATGGCCGAGTTCGTCATCTACCTGGGCCTTGCCGCTCTGGGCATCATCTTGTTGTTCCTCCACCCGGAATGGACTGGTACCTTTTCCAGCATACAATCTCAGATCTCTGCCGCACGCGACCTGGATGCAATCATGACCATCCTGGCACCCTACCTGGCTAATCCACTCGTCATCCTGCTCGCATTCGTGATCTTGTCGGTTCTGGTGCCGCTTATCGAGGAGCTGGTCAAGCCGGTGGCAGTCTGGATGATGGCGGGGAGGCTTTCCTCACCCGTCCAGGGGTTCGCCCTTGGCGCTTTAAGCGGAGCAGGGTTTGCCTTGGTGGAGGGATTGGTGGCCGCAGCCAGCTCTTCACAAGGTTGGGGCGCGCTGCTCGCCGCCCGCGCCTGCGGGAGCCTGATGCACATCCTGACGAGCGGCCTGATGGGCTGGGGGATCATCTCCGCCTGGCATAAGCGGCACCCCATGCACCTGGCTGGTGCGTTTGCACTCGCCATCAGTATTCACGGTTTGTGGAATGGCGCAACCGTGCTGATCGTCTACAGTGCGCTGCGACCCTACCTGGCAGGCAATGGTGGCGAATCCCTGGATTCAATTCTCTCCATGCCTGGCGTGACCGCGCTGGTCGCCCTTTTTACCTGCTGCCTGGTGGCCTTGGTGCTTGTCAATCGTAAACTACAGCCTCATCAGCCATCCCCCGTGCAATAAACGGAAGAGACCGTTTCTGCTGGATTAATAACTCTTTTCATTGAAAGCGCTGCTGAATCAATAGAATGAAGTTCCTACAACGGTGGGAAAACCCTAATTACAGGTAATAACGACTATACGCATATCTCACCCTTTTCTTTTTGTGTCCTGCGTGTGCTTTGTTAAAAACATTGTATAATCGCCCCACCTCTCACCCATTGGAGTTCTCATGCAAATCATCCTCAAGATCGTTGACCTTTTTTTGCACCTGGATAAATACCTGAGCGATGTCATCTCAACCTATGGCTTGTGGACTTACGGGTTGCTCTTCTTCGTCATCTTCATGGAGACTGGATTCGTCGTCACCCCCTTCCTTCCAGGCGATTCGCTCATTTTCGCCGCCGGCACGTTTTCTGCCCTGGGGGCGCTGAACCCTTTCATCCTTTACCTGGTGTTGGCCACAGCCGCCATCCTGGGTGATACGGTCAACTACTGGATCGGTCACGCCATCGGCGGACGTGCCTTCAGTGGCGAGATCAAGTGGATCAAGAAGGAATATATGGATCGAACCCACGCCTTCTTCGAGAAGCACGGCGGCAAGACCATCTTCCTGGCGCGCTTCGTCCCCATCGTCCGGACATTCGCGCCGTTCGTCGCTGGTGTCGGTGAAATGTCTTATGGCCACTTTATCTCGTATAACATCTTCGGCGGCCTCACCTGGGTGGCGCTTTTCCTGGGCGCTGGCTACTTCTTTGGTAATATTCCCTTCATCAAGCATAATTTCTCCCTGGTCATCATCGCCATCATCCTCATCTCGCTCGTCCCCATGCTATGGGAGGCGTGGACGGCAAGGAAGAAAAAAGTGAATTAACAATACCCTTCATGGGTAAATTCTCATCCGGGGGGATGGTGGAATGGATGGCTGGATTCACCATACCCTTCCACAGCGCCGTTTTCACCAGAAAAAACCATCTTTTCCCCACCGTTGCTGTCCATCTCAGGCAGCCGGTGGCCACTGACTACTTGGCTCCATATATTACCCTCTTCCTGCGAAGACTCTATGGTTATCTGATTGGCCTGGTCATTTCAGTCGGCGCTTCCAACCAGAATGCAGCCATGCAAATGATCATCGCCGCTCTTGTGCCACGGTTCCTGTTCGCCGGAGCCTTGTTACCCCTTTATTTGATTCCCGGCGGAGAAGCCATCAGCATTTTTATGCCAACCCGCTGGTCGTTTGAAGCCTTGATCCGTATAACGGGCTTGGGAGCGAAGCTGGCTGCTATTCCGTGCAATCAAGTCTTCTAGAGCGAGTGAAGTGGTTTGGCCGAAAAGCAGAAAGTGGCCTGCCCTTGCATGGGGGTGAATATCTTTACTTCCTGTGCAGTTTTTCCCGGCATCCTCACGCCTGATTATTATGACCCAACCGCCCAACAGAATCTATCCCGGCCTCAACCCCAGGAACCGCACAAGCCAGCACCTTACCCTTACCCCACCGTCCTCCCTTCACCAACGCCGTTACCCACACCCACCTAGCCTCCAACGCTCACTCCCTGCCCAATGCCATCCGCTCCCTCCCTCATGCAAAACTAAATGAACCAGTGGGAAGACCAGGGGAAGGAATATCAGGATCTCACTTTGGAGCAGTATTCAGGAAATCGCCTTGCGAGCCAGGCACAGGGAAACACTTATGCCGGGTTCCGGACACAGCAGGACGATGAGTATTCAGCCTTGCGCCAGGCACAGGGCGTGGAATACCAACAAGCCATGCATAATTATGGCGATGAGCGATCCAAATGGCAGGAAAGCCGTGAAAAGGCCATCAGCAGTGCTGAAGCGCTTTTGGAAACCACCCCCGATAGTTATGGGAGGGCTTTCAAAGGAACGGTTGCCAGTCGCTGGCTTGCCCTCATTGCCATCATGATTGGATTGACCGCCCCAGTGACTTTCTTCCAGAAGAGAAAGGATGTTATGTAAGTAAACACGGTTGAGAGATGTATCTTTTCTCCATTCTCTGCATCTACTATTTTTGGTTGAATAACGAAACCTCGCTTAGAAACCTGCTACACGGAGATATTTATGCCACTCTTTGAGTTTAACTGCACGCATTGTGGCCAGCCTTTTGAGGAGCTGCTGCGCAGTGCCAATGATACCGATAAAGTTACCTGTCCCATCTGTGGCAGCACCCAAATAAAGAAGAAGATCTCTACATTCGCTTCCAAGGCCTCCGGAGGCAACTCATCCTCATTAAATGCGGGGGCAGCTGCATCCTGCAGCACCGGTAGCGTTTGAGGCACGTGATACAACGATTGGCCGTGCGCCAATCCAACATGGATCCATAACGCCAGTCTGTTCATCTTGTGACAGGCTGGCGATTATTTTATCAGGAACAATTTATCAAATCTCACGTCTTACTTGTGAAAAGTAACACATGGTTGGAATTCAACCGGGATCAACCACAAACTGGATGGTTCGGAAATATATTTTTGATGGAGGCATAGATGCATCAAAAACCTTTACTCACTTCCCTGTTGCTGGTTTGCAGTACATTTTTGGCATCATGTGCTTCAAAGCAGGTTGTTTCGACACCTGACACAGACCTGCCAAACCCGGCTTCGGCCTATTGCGAACAGCAGGGCAACCGGCTGGTGCTCATGACCGCTGCAGATGGCAGCCAGCGTGGCGTTTGCATCTTCTCCGATGGGAGCTCCTGTGACGAATGGGCCTTTTTCCGTGGCGAGTGCGCGCCAGGGATGCAGGTCAGCCCGGCCTCTCCGACCACGATCCCCACCGCCATGCCGATAGACCCGGAGGATTATCAAGGCTGGTGGACGTACACTCAGCCGGTCTATAATTTCTCCATCATGCTTCCGGCAGATTGGACAATAACGGAAGAGAGCACAAGCGATTCTCCCCTCAACGGGCATCTGCTCAACCTGCATCCTGCCAATGGGAGTGTCGAAAATATCCGAATGACATTTCGCCGAACGGGTGAGGAAACCTTGCTCTGGCCGACGGGCGTGGGACAGGGTGAATTCATCCCACAGGGGATGCTGGAGGTCAGCGGCCAGGCAGCACAACGCCTCCTGCTGGTTTGCCCGGGCGGAGAAGTGACTTCGATCTGGTATCACCAGAGTGAAGAGATCCCCAATATCTCGCGAGGTGACCTGGAGTTCGGGATTATCTTCAGCGCCAGCGTGGTTCATTGCGAGGCTGGGTACACCCTGGGTGGCAAAATCCAGCAGGTGGGTGAGAACATCATCGCATCGCTGAAAGTGCCGTGAGGGTCGATCTTTTTTATTAATTATGAATGGAAGTTCCCTTTTTTCCTTGTTTCCCTATCCATGGATATAAAGGAACTCCTCCACCACCTTGGGATCAAAGTGCTTGCCAGCTTGCTCGCGAATGTATTCCAGTGTTTTCGCTTTCGACCAGGCATTTCGATAGGGGCGGTTGGAGGTGAGCGCGTCGTACACATCCACCACCGCGAACAGGCGCGCTGCCAGCGGAATTTCCTCTCCTTTGAGGCCGCGCGGGTAGCCCGAGCCATCCCACTTTTCGTGGTGGCAGTAGGGGATGTCCAGCGCGGGGCGCAGGTAAGCAATGGGGCAGAGCATCTCGTAAGCCAGCTGCGGATGCCTGCGCATTACCACCCACTCCTCATCGGTTAAAGGGCCGGGCTTGCGCAGGATTTCATCCGGCACGCCCATCTTGCCGATGTCGTGCAGCAGCGCTCCGCGGCGGATGTGGCTGAGCCCTGCGCTTTCCACCTGCAGGGCGCGCGCCAGCTCCACGGTCCATTCGGTTACGCGCTGTGAGTGACCCTCGGTCTCCTCGTCGCGCAGATCGAGTGCCTTCGACCATCCCTCGATGGTGGCGTCATAAGCCATGAACAGCTCGGCATTCGAGCGCTGCAGATCTTCCATGAGCGAGACGTTGTCAATGGCGATGGCAGCTTGCCCGGCCAACGTCTCGAGAAATTCCTTCCACGCAGGGTCCATTTCTGCCAGTGGAGTGCGTGTGTAGGCTTCCAGCACGCCTTTCTGCTGGCCTTTTGCGATCAACGGCACGCATAAACAAGTTTCAAACCCCTCGAGGCTGAATGTTGGCGAGCGCAGGAAATCCGTCTGCCGGTGGCGCAGGTTTGGAACATGCATGATCTTTCGTTCGAGCCCGGCCAGGCCGGCGTATCCTTCCCCAAGGCGTAAGCGCGTGTGACGCAGGGCATCGGTGCGGAAACCCTCACCGCTGAAGTATTCCAATGTATTCGCATGCGGGTTGAAGAGCAGCACATCCGCGGCATCCAGGTGCAACAGGTTGAGGGCTTGCTTCAGGGTGATATCAATGGTGATGCGCAGGTCGAAGCTGCTTGCGATGGCGGTGTCAATGGAGCGCAGGGCGGTCAGCCGTTGGACCTGGTGATCCGTTTGCTCGTACAGGGTTGCGCGTCGGATGGCGGTGCCAGCCATCTCCGAGATTGTGGTCAACAGGCCAATCTCCACCTGGCTGATCTGGCGAGGTGCTTGTACTGCCAGGAAAAGAACGCCAATGACCTCTTTTTCGGTGCGGATGGGTACACAAGCCCCGCCCCACCCAACTGGAACCTGGGCACGCGAAGTTCCACGCGTGCGCGGGTCGCTGGCGAACTCGGTCGAAATGATGGCCTCCCCGGAGGTAAACACCGCACCGGCAATCCCCTCGCCTGGCTTGACTGGTGTCTCGTGGATGTCTGTGAACCAGCCGCGTGGTGCAGCTTGTTTGAGCAAGCCACTGTTGGGATCATAAAGCCAGATCACCCCGGCCTCGCTCCCCATCACCTTCAGTGTCTCATCCATGAGAATTGGCAGCATTTGCTCGGTCGTTTGCCCGGCGCGCAGAGCAGTGGATATGCGGTTGACCGCTTCCAGTCCCGTCAATTGCGAACGGGTTTCAGCGAACAGGCGGGCATTGGATACGGACGATGAAGCCAGGGCGGCAAAGGCTTTTAGCAGTTCCAGGTCAACCGGCTGGAAGAGACGATCCTTGCCAACCCGCCGTACGCTGATGACTCCCAACACCCGCTCCTGCTCCTTGAAAGGAGCGAACATGATGGCTTCTTCTTCCACGGGTGTGCCGGCTACGTGAACAGAGCGTGGATCGCTTTGCATATCATTGACGATCTCGGCTTCACCTGAAGCAGCCACTGCACCGGTGACCCCCTCTCCGAATTTGACTGTTAAATCAGAAAAGGCTGCTTCGTCTTCCCGAAGGGCAAGCATGCACCGCAGAGTTCTGCCATCTGCCTCGGTCAGGAAGATGCGGCAGCTATCGGCAGAAAACAGTTTTCTGGCCTTTTGACCGATGGTTTGCAGGGATGCCTCCAAACTAAGGGTGTTGAGCGTTCGCGATGCCTCCAGCAGAGAGGCAGTTTCATATGCACGACGGTGCGCTGATTCGAACAGGCGCGCATTTTCGAGAGCTACGGCCGCCTGGGCAGCCAGGGTGCCAAGCAAGCGTTCGTCTGATGCACTGAATGCATCCATCTGCTCGCTTTCCACGCTGATCACCCCTGTCACTTGCCCACCGACTTTCAGCGGAACGTACAGGCCGGAACGTAAACCCGGGTACGTGTCAACATAACGTTCATCTTTGCTCAAATCTCCACAGCGCACTGTTTCTCCGTGCTGTACCACCCAGCCGCTCAATCCCTGGCCCGATCGCGCAACCATCGCCTTGAACCGCTCCTCGGTTGTTCGCCGTTCAGCTTCTTCCGTGATCCCGGGTTGGCTGAATGCCAGCAACTCCATTGTTTCGTCCTCAGGGTGGTACAGGCGGATGGTGGCATGTTGCCAATCCAGCTCCTGCGCCATCAAATCCAGCACTCTCTGCCCGATCGCTTTTGTATCCAGTAATCCGCTTAACCCCAGGCTGCTTTCGTAAAGTATTTTCAGTTCCCCCAGGCGTTGTTCTGTCTGGGTATATAACTGCGCATTTTGTATCGCGCTGGCGGCTTGCGCAGCAAACAGCGACAAGAGCAGGACATCAGCCTCTGTAAATTTCCGTTTCGTGTCCACTTCACCAACCCCCAATGTACCGGTCAGCTGACCATGAAAAATCATCGGTACTTCGATGGCCGCATTCAATTGAATGCCATCATAATCCGGCAAGGTATGTTCCCAGGTTTTATAATCTTCTACATAGAGGGGTTGACGGGTCTGGGCGACGATCCCGGCCATCCCCTCACCCAATTTTCGCCGTTTTCCAAGCGGTGCTGGAAAATTGTTTACCGCTGCCAGTACAAGGTCGCCTCGTTCCGGGTCGTAAAGTGCGAGGGAACCATTGTTGGTGCCAAGTAGAGAGACTGCCTGCTGAACGCTCGTCTGTAGAACGGTTTGCAGATCCATCAGCCCGGTCAGGTTCTGGGCGGTTTCATAGAGCTTGCTGAATTGGTTGGCGCGGTGGTTGGTTTCAGCGAACAGCCGTGCATTTTCCAACGCAACGGCTGCTTGCGCAGCCAGGGTGGATAGGATCTGCTGATCCCATGCGCTGAAGCTGCCCTCACGCTCATAATCCCATACAAGCAGGGCACCCAGTGCTTTATCTCTTGCAATAATCGGGACGCCCAACCAGGATTTGGCCGCCTCACCAAATCCTCCCCGTTTAATACCGCGCTTCTTACATTCTCTAAGATAATCATCTGCCAGGATTGACTCCTTCTGCATGATGATCAGGCTTGTTAAACCCCTTCCTTTGGTTAATTTGGCTCCCTCCTTTCTCTCTCCCCGATCGAGATAAAATTTTATCTCGAATTCTTTTCTTCCCTCGTCCCCAACGATAACCGCAAAATTACCTCCTCGGAGTAAATTGCCGGCTTCGGCACCCAGGTGTTCGATGATCTCTTCCTGGCTGAGTGTGGCAGTAAGTTTTTGCCCGACACGCGTTAGCGTTTCCACCTCGCGAACATGTTGCTGCGCCTCACCATACAGGTGTTCGAGCTCCTGTTCCGCCCGCATGCGTTCGGCGATTTCCCAGGCAACATCCGCGAAATAGGAAACCAGGTCAGCATCAGCCTGTGTGTAATCCACCGGCTTGTTGCCCACCCCAAGGATGGCAACCACGTTCTCGCCGCGCAGGATGGGTACAACCAATTCCCGGATGACAAGCGCATGGCCTTCCGGCATTCCTTTCCTGTGTGGGAGCGAGGCGTAATCATTGTGGATGACCGGTTTCCTTGCATGGAAGCAATCCACCCAAATGCCCGCCTGTTCGATGGGAAAGTGCATCCCTTTCAATTCCGCCTTGCAGAATTCCTTCTCCGTGCGGGTGGACCAGGCTTGCAGCAAGAGGTTCTTCTGGTCGCTCGAAACAAAGTGATAAAAACCGATCGGGCTGCTGGTTAGTTCCCCCACAATATCGAGAGCTTTTTGCAGAACCAGGTCCAATGAATGAGCGATGGAATATTCCATCAATTCCAGGCGTTCGTGGACAAGTTTCTCGGCATGTTTGCGGTCGGTGATATCCGTGATTGTGCCTATGTAACCGACGATATTGCCATTCGTGTCCTTCTCTGGAGTGGCCTGGCCCATCACCCATGTCAGCGTGCCGTCAGGGTGCAGGAAGCGGTATTCCTTAACCGAGGTGCTTTGGTCCTTTGCGGCTTGTCTCCATCCCGTTGAGAGTACATCGCGATCTTCCGGATAAACAGCTTTTATCCAGCCATCCCCCAACGCCTCCACTGCTGCCAAACCGGAAAGTTCGCACCAGCGTGGGTTGACGTAGGTGGTCTGTCCCTCCAGATCTGTTCTGAAAATGCCTACCGGTGAAACCTCGGCCAGTGTCTGGTACCGAAGTTCACTTGTGCGTAGCGCTTCCTCTGCTTCCCGCTCCTTCTCCCGTAGTTGGTGATCTTCAAGCGCGTGGGTCACGGCCTCCCCCAGCCGTGCCATGCGATCTTTCAATATGTAATCAGCCGCTCCCTGCTTCATCATTCCCACGGCGGTCTCTTCACCCACCTCGCCGGAAACCAGGATTAAGGGAATATCCAGGCCGCTATCGTTCAATAAAGCCAGGGCGCGCGCGCCATCGAACTGCGGCAGGTGAAAATCTGCCAGGATCACGTCGAGGGATGGATCGAGGGCGGCTTTGAAATCCTTCCTGGTTTCAACCCGCTTCCAATCCGGCTCGAACCCGGCGCGGCGCAGTTCTGCCAGCATCAGTTCGGCATCGGAGGAACGGTCTTCAAGGATGAGGAGGTGTAAAGGTATGGACATGGAATTATTAATTTTTATTGCAGTTTGCTGATTGTAGATTTCAAGCTGCGACTTTAGTTATCAACGCAACAAGGTCCAAGCCCCGTCCACGGAGTGTCATTTCTTAAGATCCAGGCTCGGTCTTTGGTGTCCTTTGCTTAAGATCCAGAGCCCGTCCGCGGGGCGTTTTTTTTTATAAGATCCAGGACTCGTCTGCAGTGCACCTTGCCAATAATCCAGGCTCCGAATGCAGGGTTCTGCCTGCTTGCACTTGATTCTTATGCATTACGCAATTTAAGTAACGGGTGTTGCATCTTCGTTGGAATCCCTGAATCCTAGCATGAAAGCATCTGAATGGACTTCTCATTTTCGTCAGGAATTGAACCTGGCTTAAAGTTCGGGTGGCTGGTTGAGCAACAGCCAATACAAACCCAGCTGCCGCACCGCCTCGGCGAACCGCTCGAAATCCACTGGCTTGGTAATGTAGCTGTTGACACCCAGTTTGTAACTCTCGACGATATCCCGTTCCTCACTCGAGGAGGTCATCACCACCACCGGGATGGTCTTCGTGTGTGGGTCGGCTTTGATCCGGCGGAGCACCTCCAATCCATCCACCTTGGGCAATTTCAGGTCGAGCAGGATAACTTTTGGTTTATGCTTGATATCCCGCCCGGAAAATGTCCCGGTGCCGAAAATGTATTCCAAGGCTTCAGCGCCATCGTGCAGCCACTCGATGCGATTGGTGAGGTGGTTTTTCCGCAAGGCGTGCATGGTTAATTCGGCATCGTTGGGGTTGTCTTCCACCAGCAGGATTTCGACGGTATTTTTGGTCATACTTTTGTTTCTCCTTACTTTGCCCTCACCCCATCCCCCGCTCTCCGGCACCTCCTTCCCCGTTCCAGGTTGGGATAGGGGAAGAGGGTAGAGGGATGGGGGTGAGGGTCAGATTGTGAAATAAAACGTTGCGCCTTTATCCACCTCCGCCTCGGCCCAGACGCGCCCGCCGTGGCGGTGGATGATGCGCTGGACGATGGCGAGCCCGACGCCTGTTCCTTCATATTCATCAGCACGGTGCAAGCGCTGGAACACCCCGAAGAGTTTATCTGCATACACCATGTCGAAACCGACTCCGTTATCACGTACGAAATACACGCCCTCAACCCCCACCTCCTTCCCCTCCCCCTTCTCCCTATATTGGGAGAAGGGGGAGGGTTGGCCATCAGACCGGGGGGTGGGATGAGGGAGCCACCCCACCTCGATCTTCGCCACATCCCGTGATCTGGTGAATTTGAGCGCGTTCGAGAGCAGGTTGACGAAGACCTGCTTGAGCAGAACCGGGTCGGCCTGGCATTCGGGCAATTCGTTAATAATGAACTCCACTTGTCGCCCACTCTGTTCAGCGCGCAATTCTTCGAGGGCTTGATTTACTATTCCACGCGGTGAAACCGCTTCCTTGTTGAGCGACTGGCGTCCGAGGCGTGAAAAGGCCAGCAGGTCATCCACCAGTTGACCCATCTGCTTGGTATTGTCGCGGACAATGTTGAGATAACGCATCCCTTCCGGGTCGAGGGTGGCGGCGTATTGTTCAAGCAGGATGCGCGAGAAGCCATCCATGGCTCGCAGCGGGGCGCGCAGGTCGTGCGAGACCGAGTAAGTGAAAGCTTCCAGCTCGTCGTTGGCAGCTTCGAGTTGGGCGGTTCGGTCACGGACGCGCTGCTCCAGCTCGGTATTCAGTTTCTGGATTTCCTTCTCGGCCCGCTTGCGATCGGAAATATCCACGCAGAATTCTACGCAGGCGTTGCCGCCGAGCGAGCTGCCGGCGAAAAGCAGCCATTGCCGCGTCCCATCCTTACGTAAATACTCCTTCTCGTAAGGACCGATCCGTCCGCTCTGCTCGAACTTTTCGATCTCCGCAAGGCTTGCCTCGATGTATTCCGGTGGAGTAAGTTTTTGCCAGGTGATTTTATGCGCCGCCACTTCATCGCGACTGTAACCCATGATATTAAGGAACGTATCGTTCGCGTCTGTCATACACCCGGTCGTCAGATCCAAAAACATCACGCCTACCGTCTCGACCTCCAGTACCTTCTTCAACCGTTCATGGCTCTTCCGCAGGGCATCTTCCGACTGTCTTTCCTCGGTGATATCGCGCGCCGTGGAGATTGCACCGGTCACCCTCCCCTGGGCATCTTTCAGCACGCGGCACCACCAGGCCAGCAACCGACTTTCACCATCCTTTCTTCGTTGCCAGCTCTCGAGGTAAATGACATTTTCTTCGCCATCAAAGATCGGCTTGACCTTATTGTAAGTATCCTGCTCACTTATAAAGTAGGATGCGGCTTCCTGGCCGATGACATCCTCCCCAAAGAAACCATAACCGGCCTGGTTCGCCCAGGTATAGATCTTGTTTGTATCCACCTCCATGATGATATCTGGACTGGAGGTCAGCAAGGCTTGCTGGTGTGCAGCCAGGGCTTGGGCAGTCTCTTCTGCCTGCTTGCGTTCGGTGATGTCCCGATTCGTCCCACTTCGCCCGGCGTATCGACCATCCGGAGTGAATACGGGTTGGCAAGAATGGCTGATCCAGCATTGTTTGCCATCTTTGGTGATGATCCGAAATTCCAAAGAGCAAATCTCATTATTTTCCTGAACACTCATGAAATGATCCGCTATACATTCTTTATCCTCCGGGGCAATGAGTTCTTCCAGCAGGTTCGGGTGGGCGATGTATTCTTCCGGTTTGTATCCGGTCAGCCGTTCGCAGGAGGGAGAAACGTAACGGAGATTTCCATCCGGTGCGATATAGTAGATCCAGTCATTGGCGTTTTCTGTGATCAGGCGGTATTTTTCCTCGCTTTCGCGCAGCGCCTCTGCTGCCTGCGCCTGGCCGCGGTAATAGCGCACGCGCTGCTGCCTCCAGATCACCGTCAGTCCAGCGCCACACGCCAGGATGAACGCGCCGAAAACCACCAGCGTCTGCCATAAACGTTCACGCAGCGGGGCGTAGACCTCGGCAGTATCCATTTTCGCTACCACGAACCAGGGTGAATTCGGCACAGGAAGCAGATAAGCGACCACCGGCACCCCGCGGTAATCCACCCCTTCCACGATGCCTGTTTTCGCCAACACTGCTTGGACAGCAGGGATTTGCGTCTCTTCCAATGGAAAATGGAGTTCGAGTGCTGCGCGGCTATTGAAGCGGAGATCGTTCAAGAACACTACCTCATCTTCCTCGCGTCGGACGAGCAGTGTCTCAGCGCTCTGGCTGGGAACAGGCCATTCCTGGAGCATGGGATAGAGATATTCGTTCGGGTCGATGCGCAGGACGAGCAAGCCCAGCGGGCGGTGATTCTCATCAGAGTAAACGGGCACCAGCAACGAGAGGTAGATTGGCCCGTTGTCGGTATCACGATGAAAATCTGTAAAGACCACCTGCCCGGCATCCTGGATGGCTGCCTGCTCTTCGATCAGGTGACCAGCCACGGCTTCGGGGGTGGCGGGGGAGGACATCCGTTCGCTACCTTCCATGTCAAGCAGGAAGATGCGCTCATATTGATACGTATCGTGGATGAGGTCCAGCCAGTCTTGAAGGTCTTGCTCCACCTGCGCATCCTTTGGGTATGCCAGGTAATTTTGTACCAGCGCAGAAAATTCTGGATTTTGACCCAATACCTGGGCATTGCCCAGCCTTTCACCGCGCCAGGCTTCGAGTTGTTGGACCTTTAGCTGGGCAATGGAAGCCAGCTGGCTTTCCTCCCCGGCGCGGAACTGGCGTCCATAGTTTTGGAACGAGAGGTAACCAAGGGCGGAGATGCCTGCAACCAGGATAATGAAAATGGCAACGAAGAGCGCAAACGAACGTCCACTGCCTGCCTCTGGAACAGTTTCCTCCAAGCCGCTCCCTGCCTTTGGGGCGCGCTTGAGAAACTCGAAGCGGAAGACAGCCAGGGCGATCAGCAACAGGCTCAAGCCGAGTCCCGGCGTGAAGAGGTTGATTGGGGTTCGTGGTAGGAGATTGAAAGTGGAATTGGCGGCGAAAACGAACGCCGTGCTCCCCGCCGCGGCCAGCAGGAGCGCCTGCCAGCGATGAAGGCGGCGCATGCGCCAGGCGGTCATGAGCATGATTATTATCCCACCCAGGGTCAGGATCATGCCGTAGAGCGAATGTACCAGGAACCAATATCCGGGCACCCTCATGCTTGTATCGGTCAACCAGAGACCACCGCTTCGATAGTAGCTGACCTCTTGTCTCAGCCAAAGTCCGTGCAGGCTGTTGCTCCAGAGCAATACCTGGGTGGAAAAGGGTATTACAAACAACGCGGCCATGACCCACTTCGAAAGCCACGCCTTGTACCCGCCGTATTCCAGGGCAAACACCACCCAGAAGACCGGTAAGACCGCCAGTGAAACAAAACGAACCCTGAACCAGAAGGATGCCAAGGCCAGGGTGGGGCTCACTACGGAAAGGATTTCCACCAGCGCCAGCAGGCACTCGCTGAGCGCAAGGGCTGCATAGGAGCGCGCGCCTGGTAGACCGCGCTGTTTCCAGGCATACCAGGTCAGGAAGCCCGCCAGAAGGCAGGTGATCACGATGGCCGCGAGGTAACAGATGATTTGCCAGTTCATGTTCCTATCGTTTCCTTATCAGAAATGGCATCCAGGATGGCGGGCATCAGGTCGTTGCACATGCTGGCCTTCGGAACAAATCCATCAGCCCCGGCAGCCAGTGCCGCGGGCTGATAGGCGGCTTGATCCATCATCGTCAGGGCGATGACCTTGATCTCCGGCAGGATTTCGCGTAAGCGTGGAATGGCCTCCAGTCCCGAAAGACCGGGCATGTTCAGGTCGAGCAGGACGATATCCGGTTTTAATTCTTTCGCCAAGTTCAGGGCTTCCTCCCCGCTGCGGGTTGTGCCCACCACGGATAAATTTGTTTGCAGTTGAAGGAAATCCCTGGCGACACCAAGAAACATGGGGTTGTCGTCCACGAGCAGGATGCGTATTGGTTTCATGCGACCTCTGGCACTATTTAAATTGTCACCCTGAGGGAGCGTTTCCCAGCAACCGAAGGGTCGCCTGATTGAACTTGGGACGCATCGCATCGCTCAGCATGACAGGCTGCACTTTAATTCCAGCTTAACGATAGCACGAGCCCTTGTAATGGTCTATTCGGTTGTGTACGGTATTGCGAGCTGGGGAGATACGGTATTTCCCCTCATATCCCCCCCACCCACCTTCGGCACCCTCCCCCCTTCTCTCCCAATAATGGGAGGGAAGGGGGGAGGGCGGGGGGGGTGAAGTGAGGAGGTTCACTCCTCCGGCAAAATCCCTCGCCTGATGGCAAAGCGGATCAATTCCGATTGGTTCTTCAAGCCAAGTTTCTTCATCAGGCTGGCGCGGTGCATCTCCACCGTGCGCGGGCTGAGCGAGAGATGTTCAGCAACCTGCGGGTTGGTCAAACCTTCGGCTGCCAGCGATAAAACCTCGCGCTCGCGGGCGGTCAGGTCCTCATAGGGATCAGGTCGGGTTGCTTTAGAAAGTCGCGCGTAAGCCTCGATGGCCTTCTCATCGAGTGGCGGGCTGAGGTATAGTCCTCCCTCCAGCACGCGCCGTAGAGCATTGATCAGGTCGATCGAGGAGGCCTTTTTGAGCACGTAGGCTGAGGCTCCTGCCTGTAAAGCCTCGATCACATAAGCCTCGGTATCGTACATCGAAAGGACGATCACCTTTGTCTTCGGCAAGCTGCGGTGGACCCGTGTTGCCACCTCCAGGCCACCCACCCCGGGCATCATCACGTCCACGATGATGATATCGGGTCTCAGCCGTTCGGTCAGCCGGAGTGTTTCGTGCCCATCGCCAGCCTCGCCAACCACCTTCAGGTCCGGCTCGGATTCCAGCAACATTCGCAGCCCCTGGCGGAGGAGGGCATGGTCATCGGCGAGGAGTATTGTGGTGGTCATGTCATCTCCAGGAAACCTTACCCTTGATCCAAGCTATCCTGCACCCGTCATTCATATTCCTGCACCCGTTCTTTCCTCTGATCGCGCACCCGTCCCCGGGTGCGCCTCCTGGCCACGCGCCATCCGGCTGAGTAAGTATGAGGCAACCATATCGGCCTGCCGGGAAATGGGTTCGCAGCTCCTGGCATTATCCAGGTTCACTTCGTGTGATCATCCAAATTCTGCAACTACTCACCCATCCCCACCGCCACCCTCTACTTATTATGAACCCATTTTCGCCTCATCTCCCCTGCCTGCTTGTCGGGGAGGGGCGGAGGTGGGGCTGAGTGGATACCAATATCTTCATCTTTCATCCTTTACGGTTTCCTCCTTTAGTGGGATCTTCGCCTCCAGCCGCGTGCCCTTACCAGGTGCAGATTCCACCGTGAACCCGCCGCCCAGCAGGCGGAGGCGCTCGCGCATCCCGGAAAGACCACCTCCAGCAGCGAGGGCGCGCTCAACATCGAAACCATCTCCCCGGTCCGTGATGCCGATCTTCATCATACCGCGGTCCACCGTGAGCCGCACCGAGGCTTGTTTAACCACGGCATGGCGGGCGATGTTGGTCAGTGATTCTTGCACGATGCGGTAACCCGCCGTCTCGATCTCGCGGGCGAAGCGTTTGCCTTCCACCCCGGAGTGTTTGAAATCCACGCGGATGTCGGTTTGCCTGGTAAAGCTCTCAAAGTGCCAGAGCAGTGCCGGCAGCAGGCCGAGGTCATCGAGCATCGGCGGGCGCAGGTCGAGGGTGAGACGTGAGACGCGATCGATCAGCTCGCCGAGCAGGGATTGCGCCTGTTGGAATTTGGCGGAGGCAATCTCAGGCGGCAGGCGCGGAGCCATCTCCAGGATGATCTTCAGGGCGGTGAGTGCCTGCCCGATCTCGTCGTGCAGTTCACGACCAATAAGACGGCGTTCCTCCTCCTGCACTTCCACCAGGCGGCGGGAGAGGGTCTGCAACTGCGCATGTGACTCCCTTAACGCCTTCACCGATTGTTTTTGGTCAGTGATATCACGGGCAATTCCCACAATCCGATAAATGGTGCCATCCGTGTTGCGCACGGGGATCAGAACCGTATTAAAATACCGGACCCCTATTGGCAAGTCGAGTTCTTCCTCGTAGTTGATGATGGTCTCATCTTCCACGCAACGGCGATAGTTAGCGATAACCTGTTCAGCAAGTTCTTTGGGAATTGCATCTTCAATCAACTTGCCTGCCACTGTAGCGTTTGATAAACCCACGGCTTTCTCCTCAGCCGGATTGAACTCCACGAACTTGAAATGACCGTCCCCGGTAACATCCAGCAAGAAAATGCAATCCAAGGAATTCTCAAACACCTCTCGATGTCGAAGTTCGCTCTCTCGCAGCGCCTCCTCCACCCGCTTTCGCTCGGTGATGTCACGGACGATTGCCTGAAGGAAGGGTTTCTCCTGGATCACGACCCCGTTCAGTGATACTTCCGCATCGAAGAGGCTGCCGTCTTTTTTCGAGTGTTGCCAGTAAAAAGTCAAAGGATTGCCATCCAGAGAAGACCGGATAAAGGACATCGCTTTTCGTTTGGAAGGCTGCCCGTCCGGCTGTCTCGCGGGTGAAAAATCCCATGGGGTGCGTTCAAGCATATCATGCTCATCAACGCAGCCGAACATCTGAATGGCAGCCTGATTACAGGAGATAAACCTCTCCTCTTCCATCATGAAAATGGCATCTCTGGCGGTATTGAATAACATTCGATACCTGGCTTCACTTTCCTCAATGCTGCCTCCGCCTGCTTGCGCTCGGTGGTATCACGCCCGACGCCTTGCAGCTCGATGATTTTACCTGAATCATCCACCACGGTGGTGTTGTACCAACTGTACCAGCGGACGCCTTTCGCCGTAATATTACGCCATTCTGTTTGGGTTCGATGTGGATGCAGCATAAGAGCATCCTGTGCGGCCAGCACAGCCGGCAAGTCCTCAGGATACACCATTTCTGTAAAGGGTCGCCCGATCAAATCCTCGCGAGACATGCCAAACTCCCGGCAATAGGCATCATTGATGAAGGTGAGATGTCCCGAAAGATCGCTGCGCGCGATCAGATCGGACTGCGATTGGATCAAACTACGGTAACGCGCTTCACTGATCCTCAGTTGCTCCTCCGCCTGCTTGCGCTCGGTGATATCCTGGACTGTACCGTGTAATCCTTTGATATTTCCACTCGCATCGTGATCCACTTCTCCGCGGGAAATGGTTTTTCTTATCGAGCCATCCAAGCGCACAAGATCCAGATCGAGTTCATAAGGTTCTCCGGTTCGCAAAGCGTTCATCACCGCCGCGTTCAACCGTTCCCAACTTTCAGGGGTAAAACATGGTGACATTTCCGCAAAGCACGGTGGTGGGAGGTTGGGATCGTATCTGTTGATGCGATAGAGTTCTTCCGACCATTTTACGGCATCGATCGCGGCATCCCATTGCCAATCGCCGATGTGCGCCAAACGTTCTGCTTCGCGCAGGCTCGCTTCGCGCTCTCTTATTTTTTCCTCCGCCTGTTTCTGCGAACTGATATCGCGGATGACCATGCTCGTCCGGTCATGGCCTTCCCGATCCTGGAAGATCACGCTGGAGATCTCACCGGGGAATTTACTGCCGTCTTTTCGGAGGAAAGTCAGCTCGCCCCTGAACCTGCCAGTGCGGAGGCGCTCATCCAAAGCAGCAGGCAAGCGCGGGTCTGAAATATCAACAACGCTATTCCTCCCGAGCCGGCAGAGCTCCGCCTCGGTCCGCCCGAACATCTCGCAGGCAGCCGGGTTGGCAGAAAGGATGCCCCCATCGGGCGCGGTCAGCAGGATGGCATCCAGGCTGTTCTCGAAGAGGGCGCGGAAGCGCGCCTCGCTCTCGCGTAGCGCCTCATCCGGCTTCAAAAAGGTTGTACGCTTCGGTTTGGTTGCCTTTGGCATGGATTTCGCGGCTTGCGATTTGGACGGCTGGCGTTTCATGGCCACCTCCACTCCGTGGCGCAGGAAAAATATGCTCTGTCATTATTATAGGGTGATTTGGACAAAAATAACTATCAGATTCTACTTTTCAACCCGGTTTCCAGCCGCCTGAACCAGCACACTTGGGAGCACCCTTGCTGCTTACGCCGGGGAAAATAACACCCAGCCGATGTCTCGGAAAATGTCTGCCTGTACCCAGGGGGTTAAGAGGGGCCGATGCCCGGTTCAGCCCGGTTCAACACGCTTCACCAGGCTTTCAAGCCCTGAGCTGCTGGACAATGGAGCGACCCCGGATGACATATTCTCCAGCCTCTTTTCCTTCTGGCCCTTGCGCTGGCGCTCGTCCAAGGTGAGCGCGTCGTCATTGCGCACCCAGAACTGAAATGGGATAAAATATATCCGGAAGATACAATCGGTCCACCAACACGGTAGGTTCCCCATGTCCATCCAGAACGCCAGACCCGTGACCAATCCCAAGCCGCCTCCATTCAAGTCGATCGAAAACGAGCCTAAAGCGTCAGATGACTATGAAGCGCTGAATATTCGTTTGCGCGAGCTTGATGATCTCAAGAACACATTTGTAGCTCTTGTCAGTCACGAACTGCGAACGCCTGTCAACCTGATCATAGGATACCTTGAGGTCGGGATTGAACAGCTCGGTCCGGATGTACCGCAAGAAATACGCCAGCTCTTTGAAACCTCCCGGCTGCAGGCCTCCCGCCTGATGCGGATCGTCCAGGAACTGACCGACTTTTCCCGTTTACAAAAGGGGAATCATGTTGAGCTTGGCGACCCGATAAGCGTGGGGGATGCGTTGGTTCAGGTGTTATCTTTGCTGCGCCCCGCGCTCAACTCCAAGTCTATCGATCCCGCCATCGATTTACCTGATGAAATTAATAAATTAAAATACGATGGCGAGAGCATGATCATCATTTTCCGCAATCTCCTCTCCAACGCAGCGAAATTTTCTCCAGAGAACGGAAAAGTATGGATCAAAGGCACCCGTGTGCCTGAAGGTAATAAGATCGCCATCGCCATCAATGATACCGCTTCACCAATCCCAACTGAAAAACGAGCCGCCCTCTTTCAGGATTTTCGCCAATTGGAGAACTACCTCACCCGCCGTTACGAAGGCTTGGGCTTGGGATTGGCTGTCGCCCGCCGGATGGCTCAATCGTTGGGAGGGGATATCCGGCTTCAGGTAAGGGCGGATGGAAACACCTTTATCGTCTTTCTGCCTCTCAAGGTGGAATCTGGATAAAAAAGTCACCTTCAGCCGACCCAACCCTTATCGGACCGGGGATAGAAAAACACAGGGGAAAACAGATGACAACCCGAAAAAAAAAGCAGGGGGTCAATATGAGCGAAACGGAGGGCCATTATAAAATATCGATGAGGTGCTTCGCCTGGCATGACCAAACCGGGTTTTTCCAATGGGGTCATTGATTCTTCCAAAGAAGAACCGGAAGCCCTCTTTATATGCCTCTTCTATGCCTCTTCTATGCCTCTTCCAGGCTCGTCTGCTTCCCTATGTTATAAAATCCCGAGACGCTTTCTTCCAGCCCTTCCGCCCTCGTCCGCGTCCGTTTTTTCATTCCTTGGCAGGTTTGGTTCGTCCCCAGACAACTCACTTCTCTTTCATGGCTTCCCAATGCTGGTTCGACTCAAGGTTGGGGTTGAAGTTCGCATCGTCGGTAACGATATACTCTCCCAGGTTGTTGGCCCAGGCATGACCGTATCCCGCGGGGAGTTCAACCACCTCCTCCCGATGAGGGTCAACGAACGCGTCCACGTCGCGGATCGCGCGGCTGCGATCCGTCGCAAGACGGTCGTAAACCGCCTGGCGGTTGTACCAGTCGTTCAGGTTTTGCTCGCGCTGCTCCCGCCCCGTGCGGGCGTAGATCTCGCCGATTTGCCCGATGTGGTGGATGCGCTGGATCTGTTGCTGCGCCAGGGATTGGATGATGGATTTATAGGCTGCATACCAGTGCGGATTGAGCTGGAACGACTTGATCATCACCGAGAACAGGTCAGCGGTGGCATCCAGCCTGCCGGCCGCGCTCTTGAACGAGAACAGGTAATCCAGCCACCAGAAGATCACTTCGGTCATGCCGAAGGTGGTCGCGATCGGCGTCCGAAATACCTCGACCACACCGTAGATTTCCTCCTCGAGCGCCTCCGCCTGCCCCGTGTACCTGATGCGCATCTTTGCCCCCTCCGCCCAGCCGCCGCTGACCGCCGCCTCCGATTTGACCAGGCGTGGCAGGTCGGGTTGAAGTTCCTCCTTGAGAATTTGCAGATCCCTTGCCTGAGGGCGGTAGCGCGGCAGGAGGAGCTGGTGGAAGGCATCCAGCACCTTCATCGGAGACCGCACCTCGGCGCCAAAATACTTGGAGCCCGTCGGGAACATCATCTGGGTCATGGGGTTATTGTTCCAGGTGAAGTTGATGTTGGGCAGGATCTCGAACGCCTCGGCTCCCTGCGGGTTGCCAAGCTGGATGTTGATCACCGCCGGCATCCCCGGGTTATCCAGCAGCCAGCGGCACCCTCCCTGGAACTGCCACCCGGACGGGGCGAGCATATGGAACATCTCCAGCCCTGTGCCTTGCGTATCGGTATAAACGAACTGCTTCAGCCGCATCCCGCGAATGGCGGTCGGGTGTGGTTCCGAGGCAGCCTGGGCTCCACCCTGGTAAACCAGGCTCGACCCGCAATATTGACAGACGATATAGACATCCACTGCACTGGGGCTGAGGTCTGCGCCGCATTGGGGGCATTTCAACGCTGCAAGATGGGGTTCGTTTGGAGAGGACATGGCTCGCTCCTTGGGAAATGGCGGCTGTTGAAATCCTGGATGATGCAATACTATTGTATATCAAGTTTCATGATTCAGATCAGGAATTTGGATAAGGCATAGGCATCAGGAATTATTGGTTAGATGTTGAGGAGCGGAGAATTGTTTCGCGAGAACCAACGAGGATCAATTGTCCATAGCCGGGGAGGGGAAGGGAGAGGGAAGTCTGGAATCGGCAGCAGTGAGATGACAGGAGGAGAACCATTTTACGAGTTACGACGGGTGAAAAGAAGGGATGGTGACGAGGGTAGAGGACTGCGGCATCTTCCGAGACGAAGACGGGGTCAGGTGGTCCACCCGGGGGGACGATGTTTCGATTTGGCATGGCTCCATTACAAAAAAAAAACAAGAGATCTAGCGACCATCCCTTGTTTGGGATATTGTAGCACACATGTTCTGGGGCAGCAAGGGAGAAATAAAGGTGTTTCTTTGAAGGACCTAACCCCCGGCTGCCCCACCCGTCCCTGCGGGACACCCTCCCCAAATCCTTCGGATTTAGGAAGGGGAATGTTGGTGACGTATTAGTTCTGCTTCGAAAGCGTTTCGATAAACACAACCCAACGGCTCGGGTCGGCGGTGCTTCGACAGGGTTTCAAAAAACTTTCAACAGGCTCAGAAACGTGGCCAAAACCGACGGCTCAGGGTGGCGCCTTACCAAATCCCCTATGGGGACAGTAGGGGAGGAGGGGCGAAGATGATACATTGAGAAGGGGAAAAATGACAGTTGTAATTAATTATGTTTTATGTATATAATATTACGGAAGTCGTTATTTTCTGGACATAAAACATAATGGCACAGTATTCCAAAACCCTCGGATCGGAGAATTCCCGCCTTTTCACCGCCCTGGCAGGTCAAGGCCGGATCGTTTTTTCCATTGAGGAAGCACAGACCGTCACAAGCAAGGGGTATGCAGCCACACAGCAAGCGCTTCTTCGGTTGACAAGGGCTGGATGGCTGGTTCGACTGGGTGCCGGCAAATATGCCATTGTGCCTCCATCGGCAGGAGACGCTGCATTCCCGGAAGCCAACCGGCTGGTGATCGCTCGTGAGTTGATGGGAGATGCTCCCTATTTTGTCTCCCATGAGAGCGCACTTGAAGTGCACGACATGCTGACCCGTCCGGTGACACGGGTGATCGTCTCAACATCTCGTCGCAAGCAGGCGCGGACCATACTCAAGGTCCCGTACCAGTTCTTCACCGTCAAGCCTGAAGACCTGTGGGGATTTGCTCCTGTCTGGGTTTCCTCCGGGGAAAAGGTCCAAGTGAGCGATCCTGAGCGGACCATCCTGGATGGGTTGGCACGACCGGACCTGTGCGCCGGAGTGAGTGAAGTCGCGACCGGGTTGTTGATCCATAAGGATACGCTGGACTGGGAGAAACTGGCCAATTATACCCACCAGTTGGGCAGCCAAGTGGTGGCCAAGCGGCTGGGGTATTTGCTTGAGTTCTATAACCTTGGCTCCTCCCTGGTGCTGACTCGTCTGCAGGAAATGGTCGGACCCAGCTATGCCCTGCTTGATCCCATCCTGCCGGCCGACGGCCGATTCTTGAGGCATTGGAGGCTGCGGCTCAATATCGAGGATGAAATCCTGAAAGGAATTGCCTCCACCTGATATGATTCATCATGCCGAGATCTCCAAGCTGGCTCACCGTCTCGGATTGGGCGATAAGACCATCGAAAAAGATTACGTGCTGACCTGGGTGCTGCACGCTATTGCAGGATCCTCCTCTCGCGGATTGCTGGCAATAAAAGGCGGTACCGCCATCAAAAAGATGTATGTGCCAGATTATCGTTTTTCAGAAGATCTTGATTTCACATTACTGGAGCCTGGGCGAACGAACGCGGATTTGCGAATGTCGATGGAAGACCTGTTCCCATGGTTGAGGCGCGAAGCAAACCTCACCCTGGCAACTGAAAAAGTGGAAGAGCATCCTTCCAGCGGCAATCCAACAATCTATTTGAATTACATCGGGCCTTTACAGGCAGCCCTTACAAGCCGTTCTCTGAAAGTTGATTTTTCACGGGACGAGGAACTGGCATTCCCGGTAGAAGAAAGGCAGATTCATTCGGGTTACAGCGATTGCCAGGCACGCCAAGCAACATTGCTGGTTTATTCCATGAAAGAGATCTTGATTGAAAAAATGCGGTCGCTTTTGACGCGTACCGAGCCGCGCGATCTTTATGACGTCCACTACATTCTCACCAACCGGATGGTGGATGTGGAGGATATCGCTTTCCATGCGCCTCCCAAGTTCGAAGCAAAGGGGCTGACTGTCGGAGATCTTCGAACAATCCTCGAGCGCCGGCGGGCAACTTTCCAACAGCTCTGGGTTAGGCGCTTGGTCGGGCAGATGCCGGAAATACCTGACCTCGAGGATGTGATCCGGGAGACGAACCGGATCCTGCAGAGGCACTTTTGACATTCGGGCCATCGAATTCATTCCGCCAAGTTGCCAGAGAGATGTGAGAACATCGTCAAAATCCTTTAGATGTGCTAATATTTACCTGCCACACAAATAAAAGACCAATACCAAAAAATATACTAAAAAAATAATTGAGGCGGTGTTTGCTGCATATTCTATTCGCTTCATCCTTTTTTACCGTGCAACAGATACATCCCTTGTCATTTGAGTGCCAATGAACAATAATTTCACCGAGAAAGCCAACTTCCTCTGGTCAATCGCGGACTTGATCCGTGACGATTTCAAGCGCAGCAAGTATCGGATGTCATCCTGCCACTAACCGTCCTACGACGCATTGATTGTGTGCTCGAGCCGACCAAGCAGGAAGTGCTCAAACAACACGAGCGTTTCAAAGGGAAACTGGACAACCTCGACCCGATCTTACGCAAAGCTTCTGGTTACGCATTCTACAATACATCCCCCTACACCTTCGAGCGTTTACTGGAAGATCCTCCCCACCTCGCGGACAATCTCAAGGCCTATATCAACGGTTTCAGCGAGAACATGCGTGAAGTGATCGAGCGCTTTGATTTCCGGAATACGATCGCGAAACTGGACGAGGCCGGCCTGCTATTCCTGGTACTGGAACGCTTCAAGAATATCGATCTTCACCCGGACGTGGTGGACAACCACGAGATGGGCACCATCTTCGAAGAACTGATCCGCCGATTCAACGAGGCGCTGGACGAGAATCCCGGAGAGCACTTCAACCCGCGCGAGGTGGTGCGCCTGATGGTGGACCTGCTGCTTGCTCCTGAAGGCGAAGCCCTGCGCCAGGATTACCGTGTTATCAAGGTGGCCGATCCCGCGTGCGGGACCGGTGGGATGTTGACGATTGCCAAGGAACGCTTGCTGACAGTAAATCCCAAGCTGCAGGTGTTCCTTTATGGGCAGGAGGTCAACCCGGAAACATTCGCGGTCTGCAAATCGGACCTGTACATGAAGAGCGCGGATGGCAAGGATGCCGAGAACATTGCTTTCGGCAGCACGCTCTCCAACGATGCCCACTCTGGTGAAGGTTTCGAGTACCAACTAGCCAATCCCCCGTATGGCAAGGAATGGAAAAAGGATCAAGATAAGGTTGAGGCGGAAGCTGAAAAGCCGGGAGGGCGTTTCTATGCCGGCCTGCCGCGCATCAGCGATGGGCAATTGCTTTTCCTTCAGCACATGCTCAGTCACATGGCTTCGACTGACAAAGGCGGGGGGCGCGTGGCTATCGTCATGAATGGATCTCCCCTATTTACCGGCGATGCCGGTTCGGGGGAATCTGAAATCCGGCGCTGGATCCTGGAGAATGACTGGCTGGAAGCCATCATTGCTCTACCGGAGCAGCTTTTCTACAACACCGGCATTGCCACGTACATATGGGTGTTGAGCAATCGAAAAAGCGGCGAACGAGCTGGCAAGGTGCAGTTGATCAACGCTGCCGATCTGTGGACAGCCATGCGTAAGAGCCTGGGTGACAAACGCCGGGAAATCACTGATTCTGAGATCAAGGAGATTGTCGAGATTTATTTGGGCCTGCGTGATAACGGCCGTTCCAAAATCTTTGCGACAACCGCTTTTGGCTACCGCAAGATCTCGGTGGAACGCCCCCTGCGCCTGAATTTCCAGGCCAGCGAGGAGCGCATCACCCGCCTGCAGGAGCAGAGTGCCTTCATGTCTCTGGCGCAATCGAAGAAGAAAGACGCATCTCTACAGGCAAAGGAAATCGCCGCTGGTCGCCAACAGCAGGAAGCCATCCTGGCTGCTCTGAAAACCATGCCCGGTGCTTTATATAAAGATCGTCCATCATTCGAAAAAGCATTGGATTCAACCCTGGAGAAAGCCAGCCTTTCCATTCCCGCAGCTATCCGCAAGGCCATCTTGAATGCCCTCTCCGAACGCGATGAAACTGCCGAGATCTGCCTGGATAAAAACGGCAAACCTGAACCGGATCCCGAATTGAAAGATACCGAAAACGTTCCACTGGGTGAAGACATCTCGGTCTATTTCGAGCGGGAAGTGACACCACACGTGCCAGATGCCTGGATCAACACCGCCCAGGTCGATCCGAGAGATGGCGAGGTGGGACGTGTAGGTTATGAGATCAACTTCAACCGTTATTTTTACGGATACCAGCCGCCGCGCTCATTGGAAGAGATCGAGGCGGAAATCAAGAAATTGGAAAAAGAAATCATGGACATGCTGCATGAGGTGACGGAATGAGTGAAGAAAATAAAGTACAGCGAGAAATCCGTGGAGTTTCTAAAACCGTGCGCGGCCTGCTAAGTGGGGTGAATTATTCTATTGATTACTACCAGCGAGAATACAAATGGACCACCAAACAGGTACAGGAATTGATTGAAGACCTGACTGGCCGTTTCAATGAAGATCATGATGATGCAAATGACCGTGAAGCCGTTGCGGGGTATGGGCATTACTTTCTTGGTTCCATCGTGATTAGCTCTAAAAATGGACACAACTTCATCATTGATGGGCAGCAACGTTTGACGACACTTACACTCCTGCTGATCTTCTTGAATAATGTCCAACGCGATCGTGATGTGCAAGTGATTGTAAAAGACCTAATCTTTTCGGAAAAATATGGAAAGAAATCGTTTAACCTGGATGTTCCCGAGCGAAGTCGCTGCATGGAAGCCTTGTTCAATCAGGAACCCATGGATAGCAACGAGCAACCCGAGTCTATTCGTAATATTCTTGGCTGTTATGCGGACATAGAATCGCTTTTCCCCGCAGATATCAAAGATGAAACTCTTCCATATTTCATCGATTGGCTCATTGACAATGTACATTTGGTGGAGATCACGGCCTATTCCGATGATGATGCCTATACCATCTTTGAAACGATGAATGATCGCGGTCTCTCACTCACCGCGACAGATATGCTCAAAGGCTACCTTCTTGCCAATATTGGTAACGAAGACAAACGCAACAGGGCGGCTGCCACCTGGAAGAACTGCACAGCCGAATTATCTGAACTTGGCAAGGGAGACGTAAAAGAAGAGGTGGCTGATTTCTTCAAAGCCTGGCTTAGAAGCCAATACGCAGACTCCATCCGCGAACGAAAAAAGCATGCCAAGGCACAGGATTTTGACCGCCTGGGGACAGAGTTCCATCGCTGGATACGCGAGAAACGCGAAAAAGAGGAAAAAGAATTTAAAGGGATTGATAAATCCACAGAGGGGACAAAATTAGGCTTACACCGTAGCGATGATTTTGCAATTTTCATTGACCGCGATATGGCCTTTTATTCACGTCAATACCAGCGACTGCGCCAGGCCGCATAAAATTACATCACGCCGCTTGAAGATATTTTTCATATTTCCCAATTAGGATTCACTCTGCAATATCCCATCATGCTTGCGCCGATCCGACCGAATGACGATGAAGCCGTTATCCTGCGTAAGATTCGCATCGTGGCGGCTTATATTGAAATCTTGCTGGCACAACGCCTCTGGAACTGGCACAGCATCTCTTATTCAACCCTGCAATATGCTATGTTCCTGGTGATGCGGGAGATTCGCGGTAGATCTGCAGATGATGTGGCTGGTCTGCTTACCAAACGTCTCAACGAACAGGAAGAGACTTTCGATAATCCAAAATTCTATATGCACAAGATGAATCGCTACATGGTTCATCGCTTACTGGCGCGCATGACCGATACGCTCGAACGCGGCGCGGGCCAGGCATCCCACTTTCTTGACTACATCAATGTGGCAGGTGACCGCCGGAACCCGTATGAAGTGGAACATATCTGGGCTGACCATCCGGAACAACACACAGATGAGTTCCCACATCCTGCTGATTTTGCCGAGTACCGCAATCGCATTGGCGACCTACTCTTGTTGCCGAAGCGGTTCAACGCCAGTTACCGTGACATTCCTTACGAGAAGAAACATCCTCACTATTTCACTCAAAATCTGCTGGCGCAATCCCTACATCCGCGATGTTATGAGCACAATCCCGGTTTTATGCAATTTGTTGAAAAAACTGGGTTGCCATTCCAGGCCCACGTGCAATTTAAAAAAAAGCCGACCTTGACAGCCGTCAACAACTGTACTGTCTCTTGGCTGCATACACCTGGCGGCCGGAACGATTGACCGAGGCTTAGAGCGAATAGATCCATTATGGAAGACCCCGATTTTTCCCAGAACCCGCGAATCACCTTCGCACTCATCAAGCTCGAAGACGAGCTGAAAGAGCAACGCGAAAACCCCCATCCTGATTTTACCGATATCACCACGCACAAGGATGTAGTGCTGGCGCGCTACCAGCCTGTTTTCGCGGCGGATCACCTCCCCAACCTGACCCGGGCCGAATTCGAGTCGTTCCTGCTATTCCGGAACAACCATCACTGGGACAGCCTGCACCGGGTTCGTAAATTCATGACCGAAGACATGGCCTTGCTGCGCGAAGCGCTGGCCATCCTGGTTGACGAAAACCGACCGGTTCGTGATCGACTGAATGAATTGCGCCCCGAGCGGTATTGGGGCGAGCACAGCAAGGTATCCCACCTGGGCATGCCTGTCCTGACCGCCATCCTGCAAATCACACAGCCGGATAAATATGGCGTGTGGAATAACACCTCGGATGCCGGGATGAAGACCGTGCGCCTGTGGGACAGGCGCTGGGAAGCCCAGCCAGCCGGTGACACTTACGTGGAAATGAACGAAATCTACTTATATTTTGCCGGGTCACTCCACATTGACCTGTGGACGCTGGATGCCCTTTGGTGGACGATCAAGAAATGAGCACACTGAAGCCTTATCCTTCTTACCGTGACTCTGGCCTCCCCTGGCTCGGACAGGTCCCCGCGCATTGGGAAGTCAAGCGGTTAAAGCACGTCACCAACGTCACCTTTAGCAGTGTGGACAAACATACCCACGAAAACGAAAAACCCGTTTCCTTATGCAATTATGTTGATGTTTATAAAAACGAAAGCATTACTTCTGATTTTGAATTCATGCAAGCCACTGCAACTGCTGAAGAGTTTAGAAGATTTACTCTCAAAAAAAATGATGTGATGATTACGAAAGACTCCGAGTCATGGAATGATATTGCCATTCCGGCTTATGTTCCAAATGACCTGGAAAATGTAATCTGTGGATATCACTTGGCGCTTGTACGCCCCAAGTCTGAGATTGACGGTAAATTTCTTTTTCGCGCCCTTCAGGCCGGACCGATCAATTATCAATTTGAAGTGGAAGCAACAGGAATAACTCGTTACGGCATTGATCAATATGCCATTGGGAGCACTTTTTTTGTTTTGCCTCCCCTCCCCGAGCAGCAGACCATCGCTGCCTACCTTGACCGCGCCACCGCCCGCATCGACGCCCTGATCGCAAGGGAGCAGCGGCTGCTCGAATTGCTTGCCGAACGGCGCCTCGCGCTCATCAATCAGGCCGTGACCAAGGGCTTGAACCCCGATGTGAAGATGAAGAACTCGGGGGTGGAGTGGTTGGGTCAGGTGCCAGAGCATTGGGAAGTAAAAAAGCTAAAATACGTAGGCAAAGCAATTATAGGTTTAACTTATAGCCCGGATGATGTTACCGATTCAGAAAATGGAACTCTTGTGCTTCGCGCATCCAATGTCTATGATGAACATATTTCCTTTGACGATAATGTTTTTGTTAAGAAAAAAATTCCTGCAGAACTAATAACCAAAGTAGGGGACATCTTAATTTGCGTAAGAAGTGGTAGCCGGGATTTGATAGGTAAAAATACGCTTATCAACAAAAAAGCCGTCAATCTCACTTTTGGCGCATTTATGACCGTTTTCAGGAGTGCGATTAATAATTTCGTGTCATATGTGTTTAAATCCCGGCTGTTCAAATTTCAATCAGGACTATTTAATACTTCAACTGTAAATCAGCTTACCAAAAGTGTTCTATATAATTTTCAAGTAGCAATTCCACAAATAGATGAGCAGAATCAGATTGTCGAATACTTGCATTTGGAAACAGAAATAATACAGGAACTGAAAACGAAAACCGAAACCGCCATCGAGCGGCTGCGAGAATACCGGTCGGCGTTGATCTCGTCCGTGGTGACGGGGAAGATTTGTGTGTGTAAACGGTAAAAAGAAAAGGTAGAAAATTCCGATGGCCGAAATCACGGAAAAGAACTTTGAAGAAACCATTGAAAACCTGTTATTGGCCGGTGGGTCGGACTCTCCCATCCAGGGCGAGGCTGCCGTCCGTGAAGTTGCCACTGTGGATATGGAGTACGCTCCCGGCGGCTTTCGCAAGCGCGCCCCCGAAGAGTACGATCGAGAATTGTGTCTGCTCGCGCAGGATGTTTTCGATTTTCTCTATGTCACCCAACCCAAAGAATGGGAGAAACTCAAGAAAAGCATCTCCGGCGATGCCCGCCAGCACCTGCTGGAACGCGTGTGCAAGGAGATCACCAGCCACGGCACGCTGCATGTGCTGCGCAAAGGGATCAAGTTATACGGCTGCAAGTTCCGCCTGGCGTATTTCCCACCGGCCAGCGGCCTGAACCCCGAAACCCGGAAGCTGTACCAGGCCAATCTCTTCACCATCGTCCGGCAGGTCAAGTACAGCCTGCAGAACGAGAACAGTCTCGACCTGGTCCTTTTCCTGAATGGCCTGCCGATATTTACCGCCGAATTGAAGAACCCTCTCACTGGCCAGACGGTCCAGAACGCCATCACGCAGTACCGGAATACCCGCGATCTCCGTGAGCCGCTATTTGCCTTCCGCCGCTGCCTGGCGCATTTCGCCGTGGATCCCGACCTGGTTTACTACACCACGCGCCTGAATGGCCGGGATTCTATTTTTATGCCTTTCAACCGCGGTTACACCCTGGGCGCCGGCAACCCGCCTGCCTGGAAAGGCTTCTCCACGGCCTATCTCTGGGAACAGATTTGGTCGCGAGACAGCCTCCTGAACCTGATCCAGTACTTTGTCCACGAATTCGAAAAAGAAGACGAGGATGGGCGCAAGACCGGGGAATGGAACTTGATCTTCCCGCGGTACCACCAGCTCGACGCGGTCCGCCGCATCATCCGCCATGCCCGGGACCGTGGAGCGGGTCAGCATTACCTGATCGAGCACTCTGCGGGGAGCGGGAAAAGCAACTCGATTGCCTGGCTGGCTCACCAGTTATCCGTGCTGCATAATGCCCAGGATCAACGCGCCTTCGACTCGGTGGTGGTCATCACCGACCGGCGCATTCTCGACCGGCAGTTACAAAACACGGTCCGCGCTTTCGAACAGACCCTGGGCACGGTCGAAACGATCACGGAAAACTCACAACAGCTCAAGAAGGCGCTTGAAGAGGGCAAGAATATCGTTGTCACCACGCTGCAAAAGTTCCCGGTGATCAGCCACCAGGTTCAGTCGCTGCCAGGCAAACATTTCGCCGTCATCATCGACGAGGCGCATTCCTCTCAATCCGGCGAGGCAGCGAGACATCTGAACACTGTCCTGGCAGCCGGCAGCCTGGAAGAAGCCGAGCATTTGGATGCGGCGGGGGAAGAACAGGATGACATCGAGGAACGCATTGTCAAGGAGGTCAAGAGCCGGGGGCACCTGCCGAATGTCAGCTACTTTGCCTTTACCGCCACACCCAAAGCCAAGACGCTTGAACTGTTCGGTACATCAAACAAGGATGGCGGATACGAACCCTTCAGCTTGTATTCGATGAAGCAGGCGATCGAAGAGCACTTCATCATGGATGTGCTCCAGAACTACACCACCTACCAGGCGTACTGGAACCTGCTCAAGAAGATCAAGGACGATCCCGCCTTTGACCGTCAGAAAGCCACACGCTTGCTGCTCTCATTCGTCGACATGCACGAGCATACGATTAGCAAGAAAGTTGAAGTCATCCTCGAGCACTTCGCCAGCCAGGTAATGCCACGGATCAACGGCCAGGCGAAGGCGATGATAGTCACCCGTTCTCGTCTGCATGCGGTCCGTTACAAGCAGGCCATCGATACCTACCTGGCCGAGCACCGTCATCCATTCAAGGCGCTGGTTGCCTTCTCAGGTACGGTCAAAGACGGTGGTATCGATTTCACCGAAACTGGCATGAACGGCTTCCCGGAAAAGCAAACAGCCAACACCTTCAAGCAAAAGGAATATCGCATCCTGGTGGTGGCCGAGAAATTCCAGACCGGCTACGACATGCCTCTCCTGCACACGATGTACGTGGATAAGAAACTTCAGGGGCTGCATGCCGTCCAGACGCTTTCGCGCCTGAACCGGGTTTGTCCCGGAAAAGACGAAACCTTTGTCCTGGATTTCGCCAATGAAGCCGACGATATCCAGCATGCCTTCGAGCCTTATTACGAGCGTACCATCTTGTCCGAGGGCACCGATCCCAATCTTCTCTATGATCTGCAAACCAAGATCGAATCCTTCCACCTGTTCACGCAGCAGGATGTAAATACCTTTGCAGAGATCTACTTTAATCCCAAAGGCACCCAAGACAAACTCTTCGCTGCCCTACAGCCTGCTGTGGAGCGTTACAAACAGGCATCCAAGGAAGATCAACCCAAGTTCCGCTCTGCCCTGGGCGATTACAGCCGCTTGTATTCATTCCTTTCCCATGTGATCTCCTTCGTGGATGCTGATTTAGAGAAGCTCTTCGTGTATGCCCGGTTGCTTTTGCGCCGGCTGCCGGTAGAACGCGAACGATTGCCACTGGAGATCCAGCAGGCGATCGATCTCGAGTCTTATCGCCTCGAAAAGATCAGTGAAGGTACGATCCAGCTCGACCGAGGCAAAGGCGAGCTCAAGCCAGAGAATCCGCTTACTGATGGGCAATTTAGAACCGACATGGAAGCCCTTTCCAAGATCATCCAGGAGCTCAATCAGCGTTTCGGCACCGACTTTAGCGATGATGACCGGCTCGTCATCCGCCAGATCGAAGACCGGCTGCTTCATGATGAGCGGCTGGAGCAAACCATCCGCGTCAATGCCCCCGAGAATGCCATGCTTACCTTCCGGCAGGTGCTGGAAGACTTGCTTCAGGAGATGATCGACACTCATTTTAAATTTTACAAGCAAGTGGATGCCAATCCACAGTTCGCTGAGACTCTGACCAAATTCCTTTTTGAGAGATATAGATCCACCCTAGGGTTAGCAGGAAACGTGTGATGATCAATGTCCTTGCTGAATTGCTAAATAGGCAGATCGTATTCCCTGTTGAGAGTAAAAAGCTATTGATAAAATCGCATCGATGAGATCGCTGAATGTAGTATGCCGAGACGAGCGAGGTCAGCGCGCCGATAGGCGCCAGATCGAGGAAGCCCCCTGTCATCGCGGTGCGGAACAGGATAAACTGGCCCACCCTCCCCAGCGTAAGCGGCATGCCAGTCAGCGAGAGCATGAAAACAATCATGGCGGCGGGACAGGAGGGGTAAAGAGTCGCTTTCACCGCAGAAGTCGTGGAGAGTAAAATAGTTGAGAGTAGAGAGTCGGGAGTCAAAGTAGTTGCCATCATCTTGATCGGTGGACATTAAATACTTTTTTTCATCCCCGTTCATCTCCGGTTTCCATCCTTTACCTCACCCTCTCCACCCTCTCGGCCCGCAGCAATGGCTCGCCGCGTGAAGCATCCCTCTCCACCACCCCCGTCACCAATAAAGGCATGGCTGTGTGGATGAACCCACGCGCCCGGTGATAGGCATCCGGGAAGAGGACCACATCCAGCATCCCGGAGAGATCTTCCAGCGTCAGAAACATCATCGTCTCGCCCTTGGCGGTGCGGCTGCGGTGCCCGCTCTGGCGGATTCCCGCCACGGTCACCCGCTGCCCGATCCGCCCGGCAGCTTCGCTGGTGGTGACCACCCCGGCCGCGGCGATCCTGGTCGCGGCCAGTTCCAACGGGTGTGCATCCAGGCTGATCCCCAGCAGCTCCTGCTGGGCAGCCACCTTTTGTTCGAGTGACCAGTCCTCCCCTTCTGAACCCCCAAGTTCCGACCCCCTTCCGCTTCGCAGCGGGGATGGTTCGCGAAGAACCCGGGGGTCATGCTCAGGCTGCCACTCGAACAGGCTGGGCTGCCCGGCTTGCCAGCTCCCCTCCAGCCGGCGCAGGATCGCCGGGATGGAGCCAAAGCCTGCCAAAGCACCGACCCGAGCCAGGTTCCCGGCTTCCTGCGGGCGTGGGTCTGCCCGCCCCAGAAAGTCCTCCAGTGAGTGGAACGGCCTGCGCTCGATGATCCGCTCGATGGTGTGCCGGGTCAGTTCACGCACCTGGTCCAATCCCATGAAAAGGGTTTTTTGCCCCGCCTCCCATTCCACCAGGACAAAGTTCCTCCCGGAGTGGTTGACGTGCGGCGGGCGGACGCCAAGTCCCATCCGGCGCGCCTCGCCCAGGTAGACGCGCTGGCTGTAGTAACCGCCCCAGTTGGCAAGCACCGCAGCCATGAACTCGCCCGGGAAGTGCGTTTTGCACCAGGCCGAACGCCAGGCCACCTTTGCATAAGAGGCGGCATGTGCCTTGGGGAAGCCGTAACCAGCGAAGGCGGCCATCATCTCCCAGACCCGCTCCCCGGTGCCGGTTGGGATGCCGCTGCGGGCTTCGGCCTCTCTGATGAACTTCTCCTTCAACAATTGCATCTGCCGCCCCGGATCGAAGTGGCTCATCGCCCTACGCAGCAGGTCGGCCTCGGTCAGGCTGAAACCAGCCAGCTCGTGGGCGATGCGCAGAACCTGCTCCTGGTAGAGGATCACCCCGAAGGTCTCGTCCAGCAGCGGCGCGAGAGCCGGGTGGATGTGGCTCACCGGCTCCTCTCCCTTGAAGCGGCGCACGAAGGCGTCCTTCAAGCCGCCGGAAAGCGGTCCCGGGCGGTAGAGGGCAAGCGCAGCCATCAGGTCATCCTCGCTGCGGGCGCGGATCTCCCTCAGCGTGGCGCGCATCCCCGGGCTTTCGATCTGGAAGCAACCAATTGTCCCGCCGCTTTCGAGGCGCCTGGAGGTCTCCGGATCGTCCTCCGGGGTTGCCTCCAGCACAGCCAGCGGGCTGGCGTAGACGGCAGGCTGGCTGGATTGGATGAACTGGGCGATATCTCCCAGCACGGTCAACCCGCGGATGCCGAGCAGGTCGATCTTGACCAGGCCAAGAGCCTCAACTGCGCCCAGGTCGAGCTGGGTGATGGTCACCCCCTTTGCGCCGAAAGCGACGCTTGCCGAACGCATCAGCGGGACGAGATCGGTGAGCGCCTCGGGGGCGACGACCAGGCCGCCGGGGTGGACGGAGAGGTGGCGCGGCAATCCAAGCATGGCCTCAGCATCGTCGAAGATGCGCCGGGTTGCCGGTGCCGTATATCGGGCGCGCAGCTCGGCGAAGGGTGAGGGCTGCGTCTCTCCCTCTCCGGCATCCGTCTCCTGCATTCGTGCGAAAAACGCGTGGGGCAATTGTCCGGCCAGCTCGCGCGCCGACTGGGGCGGCAGGCCGTGCGCCTTGGCAACATCCCCCAGGGCGGATCGGGGGCGGTAGCGGTTGATCGTCCCCACCATCGCCGCCCTCCCTTCGCCGTAGGTCTCGAAGACGTGCTGGATGACCGCCTCTCGCCGCCGCGAGCAAAGGTCGGTGTCGATATCCGGCGGGGTTGCCCGCGCCGGGTTGAGGAAACGCTCGAAATACAGGTTCAGGCGCAACGGGTCGGGGCTGGTGATACCCAGGCAGTGGGCCACCAGCGAAGACGCCGCCGAGCCGCGCGAGGAAAAGGGGATGCCGGTACTGCGGGCGAAGTCCAATATCTCCTCGACGATGAGGAAGACCGGCTCGAAACCCATCCGGGCGATTGTATCCAGCTCGTGGTCGAGGCGTTCCTGGACCTGTGGGCTGATCCTGCCATATATGCGGTGTGCCCCGGCCTCAGCCTTCCGGCGCAGGTGGGAGGCAGCCGTCTCGCCAGGTGGCAGCGGCACGCCGGGCATGTGCGGGATTCCCAGCGGCAGTTCAAAGCGGCAGCGCCTCGCGATCTCCAGGGTTGCCTCCAGCGCGGAGGGGAAAGCTGCGAAGCGCCGCTCCATCTCACCGCGGGGAATAAAGTGCGCCCCCACCCGCGCAGCCGCACCCACCGGCAGGTGCTCGAGTGGCTGGTTCAGGCGGATGGCAGCCAGTGTCCGCTGTAAAGCGGCCTGTTCTGGCTTTATGTAATAAATGGGATGCACAACAACCATTGGCAGGGAAAGCCGGCGGGCGAGGGTGGAAAGAGGCAGCCCGCGTGCAGGGTCGGAGAGGGCAAGATACAGCCGCCCTGCGAATATTACCCGGAATGCCTCGAGCTGCCCGCCAGATGCATCCCCCTGCCCGCCAGCAATCGCGATCAGATCCTTGGAGTACGCCTCGAGCAGCTCGAACGGACAGGGTGCCGCGGGGTCCTCCCGTAACGCCAGGGCGCTGCTCAAGCGGCACAGGTTCGACCAGCCTTCCTGGCTGGTTGCCAGGAGCGCCAGCTTGCCACCTTCCAGGTCTATCTCCAACCCCGGCAGCGGCTGCACCCCAACCTGCCTGCAGGCCATTACGAACTCCACCGCGCCGGTCAGCAAGCGGTGATCGGTCAGGCCGAGGGCGGGCATCCCATCCAGGGCGGCAGCCTGCGCAAGGTCGGCTGGCAGTGCCAGCCCCTCCTGCAGGGAAAATGCCGAGTGTGCCGTGAGGTGGAGGTACATCCTCCTATTTTACTGGATTCGCAAGGGCATGGAACTGTCTTTTCGCTGCGTCACATCAAGAGACCTATGGGAGAACCCAAAATGGCAGACAAGTCTGTAAACAAAAAGCCCTGCTTTCCCGGCAAGGCTCGATGGATGGTCAACTGCCAACTTGTCCAAGGAATTGCATGAAATTCTGAAGTTCCTGTTTTACCTGGTCGAATATCGGGCGTATTTGTTTGACCAGCCTGCCGACCCGTCCGGCATCGAGCAAGTATGTGTACACGTTTCGCAAAACATGCCTGAAACGCAGGTATTCTTCCAGAAAGTGAATCGCTTGTGCGGATAAGACAGGAGGCCTCAGATTGGGAATATCCAATCCCATCTGTTCAAGAAGTTCGCGATGCCACCCAGGGCGAGGGGGAACTTTTCCATCAACAGTGGAAGCAATCTGCCTGCCCAGGTTTTCCAACCCGGCGTAAATGGCGTGAAGATCCAACGCTGCTGAGTCCAGGTAATAATCCATATCCCGGGGTCGCCCATGGGCTGCCTGCAAAGCCCGCTGAGCCAGGGCGATCAGACGCTCCATGTCGGTCAATTCGGACCTGATCCGCCCTGCCAGATCCAAATAACCTTCGATCGCAAATCCACTCCCTCTTGCTGGATGACCTCCAGCAAACCGGGTTTGCAAGCATTTACATTGACAAGGTTGACTTCGATCGCTGCATCCAGGTTACCTGCTGCCCCAATGGCCCGGAATGCCTGATCGGTAAGAGTTTTTTATCGCTGTACAGCCCAGCCGTGTTTCCCATTTCTGGCGGGTCGTGGCTGCCCCCTGTGATTCTCACCATACCTTCCTTTTTTTAAACACTTGGGTTACTATTAATTAAAGCCTTCCCACCCTCTGACGAGATAAAAAGACCAAAAATGGCAAACAGCAGCACGAGCATCAGTTCTCTCGCTCTGGGGCTCTGGCCCAACCGCAAGAGACGCGTTCCCCGCGGCGCCATCCTCTGCTGGCAGGGGGACCCGGTGGAAGAGATCCATATCATCCTGGAGGGGGCGGTAAAAATCTCGACCCTCTCCGCAGGCGGGAAGGTTTATGCCTATGGCATCCTGGGGGTGGGCCGGCTGATCGGGGCAACCCAGTACCTGCTGGATGGGGTGCATGGTTCGGTGGCGGAGGTGACTGAAACCTCGGAACTGGTGACCATTTCCACGGAGGAATTCGATCGCGCCCTGCGCAGCAGCCAGGATTTCTCCCGGGCGGTGATGAAGGAAATGGCCCAGGCGGCAGCCGAGATCGCCAGCAAGGCGCGTGACATGAGCTTCCTGGATGTGCAGCAACGCCTGATGCACAGCCTGATCACCCTGGCGCGCGAGCATGGCATCCGTTCGGAGAGGGGCGTGATCATCGACCTGGATATCACCCAGGGTGAAATCGGGGAGATGGTCTCAGCCAACCGGACGACGATCGCCGCCTGCCTGGGAGAGCTGCGGGGAAAAGGTTACCTGTGGAAGGACGGCCGGCACCTGGCCATCCTGCCTCCGGAACAGGTGGAAATGCTGGATGCGCTCACCCGGGCGGTGGTGGAGGGGGAGGATGATGAAGCGGAAAAACTGGCCAATGAAACCCTCAATGAAGGTATTGAGCCACTCACACTTCTGGAAGCCCTGACAGCAGGGATGAAGGATGTGGACCGGACATACACCCGCGGCGAGATCGACCTGCCGGATGTGGTTCTGGCAGCCACGGCCATGAAACAGGCCCTGCCGGCCATCGAAGCCAGCATTGAGTTGGGTCACAAACAGGAGATGGTGGTTGGCACGGTGGTCATTGGGACTGTGTTCGGTGATATCCATGACATCGGCAAGACGATCGTCGCCATGCTTCTGCGGGCAAGGAATTTCCGGGTGATCGACCTGGGAGTGAACGTCACCCCGGAACGGTTTATGGAAGCAATCACCCGTTTCAACCCGGATATCCTGGCGCTTTCAGCCTCCACCACCACCACCTCCCTGGAGATCGAGCCAACGATCAGGCTGCTCAAGGAAAGCGGCCTCAGGAGCAAGGTCAAGCTCATGGTGGGCGGGGGCGCGGTAAGCAGGGAATTTGCCGAACGCCTGGGTGCAGATGGCTACCACACCACCGCCCAGGGAGCGGTGGAGACGGCCTGGCGCCTGAGCACTGATTAATTAATTGATTGCACCGGTGATCAGCTAATATGTCCCGAAGGTTTGGGGTAAACACCTAATATTCAGAAGAAAACCTGCGGGACGGCGTCCGCTTGTTATTTCAGATTATGTCCAAATATTCCTCCTAGACCAGTTACACACTTCGATCCCCCCTCCCTTGGCTTGAAACTCTTGGCCTGTCGTCCAGGCGACATCCCTCTCCTCGATTCCCTGTCATAATATTCGAGAAAAACCTTTCAAGAAGGAGCGAACTATGTCTGATTCCTACACAGAAATAGCCAAAGCCATCCTGGATGGGGATGACATAAAAGCCACCCACCTGGTGGAGGCAGCCCTGACCCAGGGATTGCCCCCCCTCGATATCCTCAACCAGGGCGTGGTGGCGGGCATCAACAAGACCGGCGAATTGTGGGCGGCCAACAAGTACTTCCTGCCCGATGTCATCCTCGCCGCGGATGCCTTCAAAGCCGCCATGCTGCCGCTCGAGCCCAGGCTCAAGGCCGGTCGCGGCGGCCAGCCCACCCGCCGCTTCGTCATCGGCGTTGTCCAGGGCGATATGCATGACCTGGGAAAGAACCTGGTCATCGCCATGCTCACCTCCGCCGGCTTCGAGGTCATTGACCTCGGCATCGATGTCTCCAGGGATAAATTCATCGCAGCCGTGAAACAGTACAAGCCCGTCATCCTCGGCCTGGGGGCTTACATGAGCACCACCATGCTGGAAATGAAAGATGTCATTGCCGAGCTGAAGGCGCAAGGGCTGCGCGATGGTCTCAAGGTGATGGTCGGCGGCGTGCCTACCAGCCAGGAGTTTGCAAGTGAAGTGGGCGCAGATGCCTGGGGGAAAGACGCCATGCTGGCAGTGCAAAAAGCATTGGAACTGGTGGGAGGCTGAAATGGCTAATCCAACTCTCGAAATGATACACGGCCTGCTCTATGGAAAGGGCCTGCACATTGGCCAACCGGGCAGGCTGGCACGCATCGTCGGGGTAATGGCTGGCGGCAAGATGGATGTGGTTCCCTTCATGGGGCCGCAAATCCACGACCATGCCATGACGGTTGCCAAAGTTCCAGCCCGGAGATACTACTGGGATGCCAGGCTGCTGGTGGAAACGCACATGGCAGTGGACCGATGGTATGGTTTCGACTCTGACACGATCGTCGCAGACGCGTATAACTTTGAGGTCGAGGCGCTGGGCGCGAAGATGATCTACAGCGATAACGCCATGCCGACGGTGGACGTGAGTGACCCTCTGATCAAGGAGCACTCCGACCTGGAGCGCATCGGTTCGCTCGATCCCAGCAAGGGACGCATCCCGATGGCAATTGAGGTGGGCAGGTTCTTCATGCAGAAGGCTCCAGGCCCAATTGCGGGCGGGTTTTTCTGCTCGCACTGGAGCCTGCTCTGCCAGGCGATGGGTTATCCCAGGGCGGTGCGGGCACTGAAGCGCGATCCCGGTTTTGCCAGGGCGTTGTTCGATTGGGCAAATGACCGGGTGCTCTTCCCCTTCATGCAGGCATATGCCGCGGCTGGGGTCAAGAACACCAACGGGGCAGATGCCTGGGCTTGCTTTCCAGACCTGACTCCCGAGCTTGTGATGGAGTGGGTTCTACCCTACGCCAGGAAGCTTCGCGAGCAGTGCAAGAAGGAACTGAAGATGACCGCTTCCGCCGGAGCTGCCGCAGCTGATTACTGCGAGGAGGACCCCGCCAAGTTTGACAAGGAGATGCTGTTCAAATGTCTGGCGGTGGGGGTTAAGACTTTCCCGCTGAAGGTGGCTCCTTCAGCCATGGGCCGTACGCAGGACTGGGACATGCACTGGCTCCGTGAGTTTGCCGAGAAAGAAGGCAAGAACGGCAAGAAGATCCCGGTCACCGCCTCGCTCAATGGGCGATTCATGCGGGATAGCACGCCGGAACAGATCGTTGCGAAACTTGCCGAGTGGATCGACATTCTCGGTCGGGATGGCGGCTTGTTGGTCTTCATCGGCAATGTTCCAGCAGACACGCCTTCGCTGAATATCTTCACGGCAGTCAAGGCTACCCACACCCTGGGAAAATACCCGATTGTGGCAGACCTGTCGAAGATCAAGATCGAGCCGCCGGCTTTCCCGCCCTTCGACGAGTGGTTGAAAGGCCAACCGGAGGAGGACACAATCCGCAGGGCGCGCGAGTGGAAACCCTGAGATAATACTCGCAGTGGTCATCCTGGTACAAATGGAAAATGCACAGGATTTGGTCGGAGGTGAAAATGGCTAACTCGACCCTGGAAATGATACACGGCTTGCTGTACAGCAAGGGGCTGCGCTTCGGCCATCCCAGTGGGTTGGCCAGGACGATTGGGGTGATGACCGGCGGCAAGATGGATGTGGTCCCATTCGGGGGAGCGCAGATCCACGACCACGCCATGACTATCGCCAGGGTGCCGGCGCGAAAATTCTACTGGGATGCCGAGCTGCTGGTGGACACCCACCTGGCGATCAACCGCTGGTATAACTTCGATTCAGGCACTGTGCTGGCGGATGCCTACAACTTCGAAGTGGAGGCGCTGGGTGCCAAAATGATCTACAGCGACCACGCCATGCCCACCGTGGATGTGAGCAACCCACTGATCAAGGAGCACTCCGACCTGGACCGGATCGGACCGCTCGACCCCAGCAAGGGACGCATCCCGATGGCAATTGAGGTCGGGCAAATCTACCAAAAGAAGCTGCCCGGCCCTCTTGCGGGCGGGTTTTTCTGCTCTCACTGGAGCCTGCTCTGCCAGGCGATGGGTTATCACAGGGCGGTGCGGGCGTTGAAGCACGATAGAGGCTTTGCCAAAGCCCTGTTCGATTGGGCCAATAACCAGGTGCTCTTCCCCTACATGCAAGCCTTTGCCAAAGCCGGGGTGAAGAACACAACTGGAGCCGACGCGTGGTCGTGCTTCCCGGACCTGACCCCCGAGCTGGTGGAAGAATGGGTGGTGCCTTATGCCAAAAAGCTCGGTGGGCAGTGCAAGAAGGATTTAAAGATGACCGTCGCCGCGGCCAGTGGTGCCTGCGATTACTGCGAAGAAGACCCGGCCAAGTTTGATAAAGATATGATGTTCAAATGTTTGACCGTGTGTGCCATGACCTTCCCCTTGAATATGGCCATTTCGGCCATGGGACGCACACAGGACTGGGATATGCGCTGGCTGCTGGAATATGCCCGGCAGCATGGCAAAGGCGGTAAAAAACTCCCGATCATGGGTTCGCTCAACAGCCGTTTCATGCGGGATAGTTCGCCCGAACAAATCGTGGCAAAGATCGCTGAATGGATCGATATCCTCGGGCGGGATGGAGGACTGACTGTCTTCATCGGCAATGTGCCAGCCGATACACCTTCGATCAACATCCACACCGCAGTCAAAGCCACCCACACCCTCGGCAAATACCCCATCGCCGCCGATCTTCCGAAGATCAAGATCGAGCCACCGACCTTCCCTCCCTTCGACGAGTGGTTGAAAGGCCAACCGGAGGAGGACACAATCCGCAGGGCGCGCGAGTGGAAACCGGGTAACCAGAAGGTCATTGCATGAGCACCCTCTTCCAGGGAGGCGGAGACCCGGTCGTGATCGGACCGGGTGACCCGGCGCGGATCATCGGCGAACGCATCAACCCCAGCGGGCGGGCAAGGTTCCGCCAGGCGCTACTGGACGGGGACTGGGATTATGTCACAAACGAGGCGGTGAAACAGGTGGAAGCCGGGGCAGACCTCCTCGAGGTGAACGTGGGTGCCAGGGGTATTAATGAGGCAGCCGTACTGCCTGAAGCGGTCAAGCGTGTGGCTGAGGTGGTGGATGTGCCTCTCTCGATCGATACCCGCAACCCTGTGGCCCTCGAAGCCGCCCTCAAGGCCTGCCCCGGGCGACCGCTTGTCAACTCCATCGGCGGGGAGGAGAAGATCCTGAAGGAGAACCTGCCAATTGTGGCAGAGTTCGGGGTGCCGGTCATCGTGCTTTGCATGGGACAGGAGGGCATCCCGTCCAACTCCGAAGAGCGATTAAAGATCGCCCGCCAGGTGCTGGAGGCGGCTCTAAAGGCCGGGGTTAAGGAAGAGGATGTGATCTTTGACCCCCTGGTGATGACCGTGGGAGCCAGTGACCAGGCTGCGCGGCTAGCCCTGGAGACCACCCGCCGCCTGCGTTTAGAGTTCCCTGGCAACAACATCGCCGGTGGTGCCAGCAACATCAGCTTCGGTATGCCGGCCCGTCCGATCCTGAATGCCCATTTGTTGAGCACCGCCATCACGCTGGGCATGAACCTGCCCATCACCGATCCCACCGATCCGCAACTGCGTTTTGCCCTGCATTGTGGTAACATATTCCTTGGACGTGATCCCAGGGTAAGAGGCTTCATGCACTGCTACCGGGAGGTCACTCCCGAATAACTCCCCAGGAAAAGAGCAGCCATTCACCGATGGCAGAACTGCGCACCAAGATCATCGCCTGTCCAACAGTCGGGGAGGAGTTAAAACCACTCCTCCCCGATGCCTATACCCTGGAGATGCTCGAGTACGGGCTGCATAATGTCCCGGCAAACCTGCATGAACAGCTTCAAGCCGCCATTGATGCCACCGGGCCAGAGTATGGGACAATCCTTTTGGGCTATGGGTTGTGTGCCAATGCCATCCTGAGACTCGAGAGCCGCCGCTTCCGGCTGGTGATCCCCCGCGCAGACGATTGCATCACCCTGTTCCTTGGCTCGCGGCAGGAATACATACGGCAGCTCAGCCTTGCTCCAGGGACGTTCTTCCTGACCAGGGGCTGGATCGAGTGCGGCGAAGACCCTTACACGGAATACTGTTCACTGCGCACGAAGTACGGCCATGAGAAGGCATTCAAGATCGCCAGGCGTTACATCCAGAACTATACCCGGCTGGCCTTGATCGATTCGGGAAGCTGCATATCCGAAGCCTACCGCAAGTATGCCAGGATGGTGGCAGACTACTTCAGCCTGGCCTACGAGGAGATCCCTGGCTCGAATGGGCTGCTGGAAAGGCTCATCAACGGGGCATGGAGCGCAGGCTTCGTGGTGGTGCCTCCTGGAGAGGTGGTTCAATATGATATGTTTTATGGATCCAGTGATTTGACATGAAATTCTTCATTGATTTCGAACCCATCGGGCAGCGGCAGCCCTGTTCTGGCGGCGAAACCATCCTGGAAGCCGCCCAGCAGGCCGGAATCATGCTCAATGCCACCTGCGGGGGTGAGGGCATTTGCGGAAACTGCATCGTGCGGGTCATGACAGGGGCGGTCTCTGCCCCCAACGAAAACGAACAGGCCGAACTGGGGGAGGAGGCCATCAGGCAGGACATGCGCCTAGCCTGCCAGGCGCATGTCCTGGGCGATGTGCGTGTGCACATCCCGCCCGAATCTCTCGCCACCGCCCAGCGCACCCAGACGGAGGGGCGTGAGGTCCCGCTTGACCTGCACCCTGCGGTTCAATCCGTGGAAGTAAGCCTGCCATCGCCCACCATCCATGACCTGCGCTCGGATGCAACCCGGCTGGAGCAGGCTCTCGGCATCCCCGGTTTGCAGGTCCCCCTTGATCTCCTGCGCACGCTGCCGGACGACCTGCGCAGTCAGGCCTTTTCCATCAGCGTCTTCGTGCGCGATACAACCCTGGTCGGCGTCGGCCCGCCCGGCACTTCCGCCCTGGGCTTCGCGGTTGACCTGGGCACCACCAAGCTGGCCGGCTACCTGGTGGACCTTGCCAGCGGGAAGACGCTTTCATCCATTGGCCAAATGAACCCTCAGATCGCCTACGGCGAGGACGTGATGGCGCGCATCAGCCACACCATGAACAAGTCCGAGGGTGGTGAACAGTTGCGGAGCGCAGTGGTTGCCGCACTGAATGAGATGGCAGGCGGGTTATGTCACCAAGTCAACCGTTCTCCCCTGGATATCGCCGATGCTGTTGTGGTTGGCAACACCGCCATGCACCACCTTTTTCTCGGACTGCCGGTGCGGCAGTTGGGGCTGGCACCCTACGTGCCTGCCGTGAGCGAGGCGCTGGACCTGCCCGCTGAACGGGCCGGGTTGAGGCTGGCGCCTGGTGCGAACGTTCACCTGCTGCCCAACATCGCCGGCTTTGTCGGGGCAGATCACGTGGCCATGTTGCTGGGGTCGGGCATGCTCGAGCATGAGGGGATCGTCCTGGGCATGGATATCGGCACCAACACCGAGATCAGCCTAATCGCCCGCGGAAAGCACTACGCCTGCTCCACTGCCTCCGGGCCAGCCTTCGAAGGGGCGCATATCCGCTGCGGTATGCGCGCCGCGCAGGGAGCCATTGAGAAGGTGGTCATCCACGATGGGCAGGTATTGCTCCAAACCATCGACAACCAACCCGCGGTGGGGTTGTGCGGCTCGGGCATCCTCGACCTTGTGGCCCAGCTGCACCGGGCAGGCTGGCTCAACAACCGCGGCGCGCTGGATCTCTCCAAAGGCGGAGGGCGCATCCGCCTGGGGGAGCGCGGAGCAGAGTTCGTGTTGATCCCCGCCGGGAAGAATGGCACCGGGGAGATCACCTTCAGCCGGGGGGATGTCAACGAGATCCAGCTTGCCAAAGGCGCCATGCGCACCGGCGTGAACATCCTGCTTCAAAAAGCCGGGGTGAGCGAGGGGGAGATCGACCTCGTCTTCATCGCCGGGGCTTTCGGCACCTACCTGGATATCCAGAGCGGAATCGACATTGGCATGTTCCCCCGCCTGCCAAAGGAGCGCTTCCTGCAAGTGGGCAACGCCGCCGGGGGGGGCGCCAGGATGGCGCTTTTATCTACTGCACATAGGAAGAAAGCCGTGGAGGTTGCCCGCAGGGTGCAGTATGTGGAGCTCACCACCGAGAAAAACTTTGCCACCCTCTTCGCCCGGGCGCTGACGTTGGAATAGGGGGTGTCTGGCAGCAGGATCTTGGGAAGCAAGGTTTCATGATCACGGATCATCCCGGAACCGAGTCGATCAAACTGGACAAAGCCTTCCTTGAGCAGGTGGAAGCCGCGCACCTGGGCAGCCACAGGAAAGTGGCTCGCGACGATGTGCTCTTCTGGCAGGGTGACCCCGTGGAGGCCATCTATGTTGTCGCCAGCGGCAGCCTTAAGGAATACACGCTCCTTCCGGATGGCAGGGCATGCGCGTACCGTCTCCTGGGTGAAGGCGGGCTGGCCGGTGCCACAGCCTACCTGCTCGGTCATGATCATGACACCATCCTCCAGGCGCTCGATGAAACGCTCGTCCTGGCGATGCAGCCATCCGAGTTCGATGACTTGCTCGCCAGGAATCCCCGCTTCACCTCTCTCCTCCTCAGGAAATTGGCCCAAACCGCCCAATCCTCAGCCGATAAGGCACGCGACCTGGGCTTCCTCGATGTACAGCAGCGTGTCATGCGCAGCCTCCTGAACCTGGCCCAGCAACACGGCATCGCAACCGGGCGGGGTCTGGAGATACCCACCGAGCTGACGCACGAAGTGATTGGCGAACTGGTTGCTGCCAACCGGAGCACGATCACGGTCCTCATCAACAAGCTGCAAAAACAGGGCTTGATCTGGAAGCATGGCCGCCACTGGGTCGTCATCACCCCCGAGCACTATCAGATCCTGGACGGTCTGCGCGAGGCCATCGTGACCGTAAAGGATTGGGATGTCCAGGAGTTGACCGGGCAGGCCCTGGCTGTGAACGTGGACCCCATGCTGGCATTGGACGCCCTCTCAGGCGGGATGAGGCAGGTGGAGCGGAAATACGTGATGCATGAGCTCGAGCTGGCGGATGTGATCTGGTCGGCCGCGGATATGAAGAAGGCCATGAATGTTATCGAGGCGCGTTGTTTGGTTCAGGGTCAGCAGGTTCCCTCGCTGGGCACGGTGGTCTTTGGCACCGTGGAGGGTGATATCCACGACCTGGGCAAGAATATCGTCTCCATGTTCCTGGCAGCACACGGCTTCCGGGTCATCGATCTCGGTGTGGATGTGGCCTCTGAACATTTCGTGGAGGCGGTCCGCCTGCACCACCCGGATATCCTGGCCATGTCTGCCCTCCTCACCACCACGGCTCAGAATACGCGCCATGTCATCCATGCCCTGGAGGCTGCCGGGCTGCGTTCCAGCATCAGGGTCATTGTCGGCGGCGCGTCGATGACCCCTCACCTGGCGGCGGAATTTGGCGCAGATGGTTATGCACCAGATGCGCGCGAGGCGGCAGCCCTGGCCTGGCGTCTCATGCAGCGATCTAGCTAATGTTGCCCAGGCAACAGAAATGATGGGAGGAACCGTGTATGATATTTCCAGGTGTATTCTGATCATGCGCTTGATATCAGGAAAGGAGGCAAGGAATGGCGAATCTGATGATGACCATGGGTAAAGCCCTGGTGAAACACAAGTTCCACCTGGGACCCCTGACCGGCCTGGAGAGGTTCATGGTTTCGGCCGTCACCCTGGCCGACCGCGCCGCCACGTTTTTGGCAGCCACCAACATTGAACCGGAACTGATCGACCCCAAATATGATTACGTGCTGCTTTCCAGGAGCGTGGAAGCCAACCTGGATCTGTTTGAAATGGTCCGCCAAAAAGTGCAGGCGGATATCCTGGCAGTACCCCATTGGCTGGGCTTGATGGGTGTGGGTGCTTCAGAGCTTGGCACCGTGTACAAGATCGAGCCCCGGCGTTTTCCCTATCCGGTGGACCATCCCATCAAGAAGCAGGAGGATATCGCCCGGATCCAGATCCCACAACAGGCCAGCGGATATCTAAAGATGGTCTTTGACATCAACAAGGAGGTGCAGCGCCGCTACCCGGATGCGTTGGTCATCCTCACCCTTGATGGACCCTGGGACCTGGCCATGCTGCTGCGCGGCGACCGGGATCTGCCCACGGATCTTCGCATCCACAGGGACTACACCGAGGCAAAAGACCAGGCCATCCGGGATAGGATCCGGCGCTTCGGGAACCCGGACATCTACCCCGCCATCATGGAGCTCACCACACAGGTCTCCATCCGGCTGTTCCAGCTTGCGGTGGAGAGCGGGCTTTCCCTGATGGGCTCCGCGCTGGTGGATCAGTACGCCTCCAAGCCGATCATGAGCCGCGAGGATTACTTCAAGTACGTGCACCCCTACCGGATACGCGCCTGGGAGGCTCTGGGCAGGAAGGTGAATCCCGGTTACATAGTGCCCTCGCCCCAGGAGGCCGGGCAGAACATGCAGGATCCTGTGCTCGGTAAACTCCAGGGATCGTTCACCAACTACATTTTCCCGCAGACGCCGGAGGGCCTCACCCTGCCGGAGTACGACCAGCCCATGCTGGAAATGGCCAGGAAGTACAAGCAGAGCTACATGTACATGGTTCACGGCAAGTACCTGCGCGATGCCAGCGAGTCCCAGCTCGAGGCCACCGTGCAGCGCATCTGCAAGATGGCCACAGAAGCCAGGGTAAACCTCACGGTCAGCATCGCCTCGGTACCACCGGGGGCCAGCGTGGAGAAAGCCAATCATGTCTTCAAGCTCGTGGAAAAGTACGGGAGGTACTAGGATGAACGCGACAATCGCCAAGGCTATTGAAGAAGGCAACCTGTACGAGATCGAGGCCATGCTCACCGCCGCCCTGGCTGCCGGCGAACGCCCCAGGGAATTGCTGGATGCCCTGATGACCGGCCTCAGGTCCTGTGGAGATCGCTTCGAGAAGGGCGAGTTCTTCCTCCCGGAGCTGATCGGCGCCGCGGACGCCTTCAAGCTCGGCATGGGCATCCTCGCGCCGACCCTCTCCGCAGGCGATCGCGTCTCCCAGGGCAAGGTGGTCCTCGGCACGGTGCACGGGGATGTCCACGACATCGGCAAGAACCTGGTGGGATTCATGCTCTCCAGCGCCGGCTTCACGGTGGTGGATATCGGCACCGATGTTTCCACCGGGCAGTTCGTCCAGGCCGTGCGCGAGCACCAGCCGCAGGTGCTGGGCATGTCGGCCCTGCTCACCACCACCATGCTGGGCATGGAGGATGTCATCAAGGAATTGAAGAAGCAGGGCCTGCGCAACAAGGTGAAGGTGATCATCGGAGGCGGGCCGGTATCGAAAAAGTACTGCGAGGATATCGGCGCGGATGGCTACGGCAACGACGCCGCCCAGGCGGTGAACCTGGTCAGGGGACTGATGTAACCCTTGAAAAGGGGGATTTCTCCATGAATCTGGAAGGCGAGGCATATCCTCCCGTTATGTTTGCGGGATGTCTTGCCCTCCCTGCATGAACAGTAGTAAAAACATCCTTAAAATCAGCATACCCCATAATGCTATAATTCTCCCATATCCCAATGGATCTCCTTCTTTTGGGAGCATTTTCCTTCAGATGAAGCTCCCCACCCTTTCCCCACGCTTTTCAGCATCGCGGCGAGGCTTGATCGCTCTGCTGTTGTTAAGTTCGCTCCTGGTGAGTGCTGGAACAGCCGGCACCCAAAATGTGGACACACCCGCCCGCACGCTCACCGTGACCAATACCAGCGAAGCCCTCAACGGCGATGTTTCCAATCCGGCTGCGCTGATTGCCAACCCCGGCGCGGATGGCATATCGCTGATTGAAGCGCTGGTCGCGGTGGAAGCGGATACCGGCGCCCACGAAACGATCGACTTTGACCCCTCCCTGACGGGGTCGGTCATCAACCTGAGCCAAAACCTTCCGCCGATCTGGCGCGACGGCCTGACCCTGGATGGCGATGGCAATGACGACGGCATTCCCGATATCACCCTGGAGGGCAGCGATCGCGTTTCCCAGGCCCTGCCGATCCGTGCGTCTGAGGTGAACATAGAGGGTCTGCATTTTCGTGACTTCACCGCCACCGCCATCGAGATCAGCACCCTTCCCGATCCGAACGATCGCCTCGTGGAGAACGTGGCTCTGCGCCATAATATTTTCACGAATATCGGAGAGAGCGCCATTGTCCTCCGCAACGACCAGGATCACGCCGTGATCCGGGATATCGAGATTTCCGGCAATACGTTCCAAAATTATCGCTTTGGCATCAAGCTGCATGCCGGTTTTGCTCCTGGCGCCAACGATGATGAAATCTCGAATGTCTCGATCGTTTCGAATACCCTGCTGGTGAACCGCTCCGCGGTTGGCATCTTCATTTCGCCATCGGGAGTTGCGAATACCTCCCACAATACAATCCGGGATATCCAGATACGGGGCAATACCATTCGCGGGCATACCAACTCCTCGATCCTTATCGATGCTGCCAACCAGGCAGATTGCAACCATAACCTCACCAGCAATATCACCATCACCGAAAACCAGATAGACGGTACTCCGGTGACCATCGAGCTGGTCAGTGTTGGTGAATCCGGCACGAACGCAACCGGGAACCTGCTGTCCAATGTAACCCTCACAGATAATACTCTGACGGGTGGTGGCATTCATATTGGAGGCGCAACCGGCAGGAATTCCCACGCTAATGCCATATCAGGGGTGTTGATAGATCGCGATCATATCATTTCTTCTGTAGCCAACGGGATCTATTTGAACGCGGGTAGCAGCAGTGCTCACGACAATCTCATCGAGAATGTGGTTATGCGAAATACATTCGTCGGCGATTGCCACGACGCCGGCGTATTGATGCATGGTGATGACAGCAGCAGCCCGAATAATGCCATCAACAATGTCACCATCGCCAACCTGACCCTGGTGAAGAACGGGGTTGATAGTTTATGGGCAGGCGGGCTTAACCTCAACTCCCTGGATGCGAGCAACACCATCCGCGGGGTGACCGTGTCAAGCACGGTTTTGTGGCAGAACGGCGGCGGAGACTCCATCCGTGGTTCGCTCACCCCGGCCAGTGTCATCCACTCCCGCCTGAATGGCGCGCCCTTCGCAGGGAATAACGGGAATATCAACCTGTCCCCCGGGTTTGTCAACCCCGCATCGGGAGATTACCATCTGCAGCCCACTTCTCCCTGCATTGATTCGGGCGATCCCACTGCAGCGAACGCCGGCACGTTCGACCTGGATAAAAATTCCCGCCTGTGGGATGGCAACGGAGATGGTCTGGCAGAGGTGGATATGGGTGCCTATGAACTCGACATCACCATACCTCCCCAAACCGATGGCCAGGGCAATGGTGATAATCCGCCCATGGGAATGCTCTGCCTGGCTGCCAGCCTGGCCCTGGCCCTGGCCCTGGGATTGTGGGTATGGAGAAAGAGGCGCCGGAGCGCCTCTCCCAAAAGGTAATCCTATCCTGTTGCTTCGACCTTCCTCGCCTCACCGCGGGTGACAGGTATAAGGGTCAAAGCTGCAAGGACCAGAAATACGATCATCATGGGCCAGATGACCTTGTAATTATTACCAAAAGCCTCGATGATCCAACCGCCGAGGGTGGGACCGATGACCAGTCCCATCGTGCGGACAAAGAAATCAATACTGATGAATGTACCCAGGTATTTATCAGAGGGCGCCTGGTCAATCATCATCGGTGTATTGCTTATATAGAATAGGATCCAACCGAAGGAGAAAAGGAACATGCAGATGAACGCCCCAACCAGGGTTGCCCAGAAGTAGAACAGCACGCAGGATAGGATCGAAAGGCACAATCCCACAAAGATGGTTCGCTTCCTGGTAAACCGATTGGCGATCAGGGCAGAGGGAATGGCCATGACGAGGGAGACAACTGCCATGAGAGCCAGCATTGCGCTGGCAGTGCTCACCTCCTGCTTTAGAACGGTGACCGCATAGGAAGTCACGAAGGCCTGCCCCACTGAAACCGCCAGATACGCAAAAAATAATGTTAGCGAATAAAAGATCAAGCTGCGGGATTCTTCCCCTTTCATGGCGCGCAGGGTATTGATTATTTCCTTGACACCCAGCGGGGCTTCAGAAGCTGAGGCGGTGGTAACCTGGGGTTCGCGGACGAAAGCCCACATCACCAGGACAGATACCATGACAAGTATGGCCACGATCCAGAAGGGCAAAGGCTTGTATAGGTTAAAAAGGGCTGCACCGCCAACGACCACCAGCACCATGACGATGCCATCCAGCACGTTGGCTACCCCGTTGGCAGTCGTTCGCTGTTCTGAAGGGGTTATATCGAAGATCAAAGCCCGGTTTGGACCCCACATGATGGCATTGACGGTCAGGATGACCAGCAAGGCGATCATGAATCCCACCAACAGTGAAATCAACTGGTTGGTCTGCCCATTGAGCTCGGGGGCTATCATTTCCGGAAAAATCGGCAGGAGGAACAATGCAAGCACCATGAGGGGCATGGTATACACTAAAAATGGCTTGCGTCGTCCCATCTTGGACTTTATGCCATCGCTCCACACACCAATGATTGGGGTGAGGATTAAAGAGGCAATATTGTCCAAAGTAAGGATGAAACCAGTTATTGCAGGTCCCAGGCCAAAACCCAGCACGCCGGCTGTAGCCATGGCCATTGCTGGGTTGCCTGCCTGAAGGTAAATGGGCACATATGAGTTATAGATCATGGTGAGTGCATCGAGGCTGGCAAACAACAGCGAAGCAAGTAATATCCTTTTCACGCTGAACTTGATGTTCATTGGATAAGTTCCTTTCTGGTTTTTTATTATGAAATCACCTGGGGTTCATAGGGATAATGGGTCAGGAATTCTGCCTTCGAATCCCGCACACAGACCACATCTTCGATCCGCAGGTAAAATTCTCCTGGAACAAGGATTTTCGGTTCGATCGCCAGGCACATTCCCTTGATGATCCTGTCACTTACCATGGGGAAGACGAAGGGTGCTTCGTGCGCGTCCAGCCCAATGCCATGACCAAGACCCGGGTGGGCATGGTATTGTCCATATCCATCTGAGGCGATCGAATCGATGACATATTGGCACGCTTCCTGGCAGGTCATTTTGCCATCGCCAAGGATGTTTATTAACCCGGTGGATGCTTTCACTAATGAAGCATAGCAGGAAAGCATCAAGGAGGTGGGTTCGCCGACGAACAAGGTACGCCCAAAATCAGAACAATAATACTGATAACGCACTCCCATATCGAATGCCAGGGTTGATCCGGGGCGTAGAGGTTGCCCGGGATGGTGCATCACCGCCATCTCACCAAGCAATGGCGCCACCACGCTGGGAGTGAATGCGAACGCATCTGCGCCCGCTTTGCGCATCTGGTATTCCACTTCCACCACCACATCCCGCATGGTCATGTGCAATGCACACATCTCACGGGTGCGCAACAGCGCTTCATCAGTAATTTCTGCCGCGCGTTTCATGATCCCGATTTCAGCATCATCCTTGACCTGACGCACTTTATCGAGCATATCGGAATTTGCGATGCTGAACCGGCCGGCTGGAAACAACCGCTGGAAATTCCAATAAGCCTCACCCCAGGTTGTCTTTGCGATGGCAACGGTCTTTTTTGTTCCTTCCAGAGCATTGAATATTTTTATAAATTCCTCATCCGGATCGGTGAGAAGTGGCAACTTGCGAATATCCGCGATCCAGGTCTTGCCGGAGATGAATTGTTCGGAAATATCAGTGATGGTGATCACCGGATCCCTGTCTGGAAAAACCCAAACCCCGCTGACCCAGTCTCCGGGGGCTTTGATCTCGAAATGGTAATCAGGGATGGGGGCGCCGGTAATATAGTGCCACTCGGAACCCGGAGGAAGAAAAAGCAGGTCAACCTGCCAGGTTTTCATTGCTTGACGGAAATTCTCAAGGCGTTCTTGATAATTGATATTCATACACCTGATCCTTTCTCCAACTTGAGTTCAGCCAGGCCTTTTTTGATCCGGTCCAATCCTTGGGAGAGTATCTTTCTGGTTGTAGAGAAGGCGATCCGAATATGCCCCTCGGCGCCAGGACCGAAAAACTGCGGTGTGCCTGGCACCACTGCCACACCAAAATTCAATAAATGATCTGCCATCTGTTGGCTTGAGAGTCCGAATGCATGGATATCCGGGAAAAGCACATAGGTTCCCTGGGGAGAGATGCAGGTTACACCCGGTATTTCGTTGAGGTTTGTCACTGCAAAGTCTCGCTGTTGTTGAAGGTGCTGGCAGAATGCTTCCAGCCAGTACATGCAACGCTGGTATGCAGTGATTGCCACGAGCTGTGAAAGCGTGGTGACGCCGAAGGGTATTCCGATTGCCATTGAAACTTTTTTCGCCTGTTCGAGCAAAGGTTGCGGAATGACCATGAAACCCACCCGCAACCCGGCAATGGCAAACGACTTGGATGTGCCAAAGATGGTAATGGTTTTTGCTGCCAGTTCCGGACCAAGGCTGGAAAGGCTGGTGTGTTTATTGGGTGAAAAGACAATATCCGCCCAAACTTCATCGGACATGATCGTCAGGTTGTGCTGCAAGGCGATCTCACCCAGGGAGATCAGCTCCTGCCGGCTGAATACTTTACCGAGGGGGTTGTGTGGGTTGCACAGGCAGATAAGGCGCGTCCGTGGAGTGACCAGGGTTCGCAGGCGACCCAGGTCAAGCCCAGGCTGCTTCTTGTCAATGGGGAGAAGGACACGATTTGCCCTGGCAACATCAATGGACAGGCCAAAAAGGTAATCCACCGGGTCGAATAAAATTGCCTCATCCCCAGGCTGGCAGGCAAGCATTGAAGCCAGCCACATGCCGGCAGCAGCGCCAGCGATGGGAATGATTTGTCCTGGTGAGCAATCGATGCCAAACCGTTCCTTGGCCACCTGAGCCATGCACTCCCGGAAGCCCGGAACGCCATCCATCACCCCGTAACCCATCAAGCCATCCCCGGCGTACTCATGGATTACTTCTGATATTTCCGGAGCTGCAGGAAAATCGGGGTCGGCCGCGGTAAGAGGGATCATGCCTTCCGGCAAGGCATTCCACCGCATGTAGGCGCGCCGTTGCAACGACCGGACATCTGCCTGGTCATCATGAAAATATTTTTCCGTTGATGTCATCTTTTTTCCTGTTTTGAAATTTCCTGAAGCCAATTCAGGGATCTTTGCAAATGCAGGGTGATCACCTGCCGGGCGCGGGTGCCATCCCGTGCTTCCAATGCATCGACCAGGCTTTGGTGCTCCTGGTTATTTTCGAGCAATGTATCCCGCATCGAATCCAGGTGTAATTCCAATCTTGGCTGTGACCGGCCTTTCCTGCCTGGCGTTTCTCCTGTTTGACCATCTTGAGGGTAGTCTTCTTGGAGATACAGGTAGGAAAAGGTCAAATCCAACAGCTGGGAAAGAATCCGGCTCAACTGGCGCCTGTGGCTGGCTTGAATGGCAATGAAATGAAACTCACGGTTGGTTTCCTGGAAGCGCAGGACTGACGAAAAATCACTCAATTCCTGTGATTTGGAGAGCAAATCTCTCATTTTAGCCAATTCCCCGTTCGTTATGTTTTTTGCCGCCAGTTGCATGGCTTTGCCTTCCAGCAGTATACGCATTTCGTAGATGTCCTTCAGCTCATCGATTGGCAATATGGCCAGGCGCACACCCCGGTTTTGTTCGTGAACTGCAAGACCCTCGATGGCAAGCCGGTTAATGGCTGCCCTGACAGGCACGCGGCTTATTCCCAGCTCACGGGCTATATTTTCCTCACGCAGCCAATCCCCCGGCAGGAAGGTGCCCCTTGCTATGGCTTTGCGTAAAGTGGTGTAAACCGCCTGTTCAAGGCTGGTTGTATCCTTGATTCTAGATATTAGTGAAGCATCCAAATGTTTTGTATATTGCATACTGTATACAATTATATCAATTTTTTTCCCATGTCAATTGTTCTGTGCTGGTGGAAAACCCGGTCTTCAAGTCCCAGAAATGCAAACCTGGATTTCCATCAACTGCCGCCGGTTGGGTTGAAGCTATGCATCAAATCTACCCCGGCAGCCTGCCTCGGCGGGCTGGGCCAGGGTGAAAATCAATGTAAAGACCCTTCGCAGGGTTTACACTGGGCGAAGCGAACGTGCTCAGGGTGACACACCCTTTTTTACAGTGGACTCGTCACTGTAATCTTTACAGATCTTCTCCGCCCGATCACGGAATTCATCCAGCAGGCGTTCACCAGAGGCTGCATCTCAGATCCCCTGGAGGTGGATAGGATCCGCTTCTCCACCATATCCAGATGTTCCCGAAGTAAGCTCTTTTACATGGCGCAGGACAGGCGCGGTTGATGAATTATCCGCTCATTTACATTATCATCCAGGTGCCAACCTGGTTACTTCATGAGTTGTCCCACTGTTACAAAGGGTGAGATTTCGCTTTCATCCAGGTCACACAGGTTCATTCCGGGAGTCTTTATCGGGATATGGTTCTTGATACCCCGTTACAACATATCCTGCGGAAAACCCTCTTCCGTGATCCCCTGGTTGCGGGGAATTTAGACCCAGGTGCAAATCTGGTAATGGATATTTTGATCCCTTTCAAACCCGGTATCCAACTTCAGCTCAACTTGCTCTTCCCACAGCACCAGCTTATTCGCCTGGAGGTAATATCAGGTTGCCTCTGATGAATGTTGAAGGAGCAGATCCATTGGAAAAGGCTGACCATGCCCGGGAAAAACGGTTTTTATATCCAAGTTTCTCAGGTTCTCGATGCTGGCGCGGGTAGCCAATGCTCTCCAGCTTTCCAAGCAACTCTTTTCGTGCAGACGATCCGCCGGTGTCGATGAGCAGGTAACCGGGTTTGGTCTCAACAAGATAACAATTAACCATTCCCATGGCGAACGGCATTGCCAGTGAGAAGATGTTGATCTTGTAATCCATGATGGTCTTCCTTTTAATTTTCCTTCTATCGCACTCCCTGGGCTTCTTGAATTATCGCTGAATTCTGTCTGCAATCATGCTGACCGGGATTCGATGACCTGGTAACGCAACAGGAGATCTACGATGTCCATGATCTCGGAGGCGTATTCCTCGTTCACGCCTGCCTTGTGCATGATGTCTGCCACGCTGAGGAACTCCACTTTTGGGAAAGGCAGGTGGTAGAGGAATCTTCCCTGGGGGGAGGTCATCTTGATGCGCCTTTCCTCACGCTCACGCCCGGTTCCGGTCCAGATGGTCACGCTGGAGATTGAATCTTCGCCGCGAGTAGTTGAGAATTGTGCCCTGGAGCTTTCATGTTCCCGAATGAGCATTGCCAGGTTGTCGCCGGTGGGCATTCGCTTGATCTGGGTAAGGTCTATTTCCAGCAGGATCCGGTCCTGCTCAAGGATATAACGATAATAAGGCCGTTTCTTCTCAAGCACCTCCTCCTTGGACAAGATGCCGAGAGATGCCAGGCCCTCCAGGAAGTCCTGGGCGGTCTTGATGTGCAGGTCAAGGCGGGTGGCGACCTCAGAGGAAGAGATAGCCCGGTAGTTCACGAGCAAGCTGAAGATATCCTCGGCGTAATCCTTGGCCAGGAGGGAACCCAATATGGCAGCGGTATGGAAGTCCACGGCGGTCCTCCTATTCCAGGATGCCCAAACGCAGCGCGTTCATGCGGTCGATGATCCGGACACCCTCTCCACGTCGGTGCAGTTCAGCGAATTCGATGAACAGGTTGCCTAGCGACTCGCATAATTTATCGAAGGCGAGCAGTTCCCGGAAATTTAGATAATCCTTCTGGGAGATGTGCACTGCCACCTCTCCTCCGAAGTCGAAGGAAATCCAGGTGGATTCCGGATGTGCGCCGCCCGCTTTGAACAGGTAAGTGTACTCCTGCCCCATCCTCACCGGCATCAAGACAACCTGCCGGGGGTTGATATAGGCAAGGGCGATCAGGTTCCTGGTGCAGAAGCGGGTGAAAGCCAGTAGCTCCTGCCGGGTGAATTCCACTTTTCCCATGGGGCGTGGTCGGGCGGTATACCCATTCCCGGTCTCATCCACCGGTTCTGCAACCAGCTCAAAAACCTCGCAGCCGCGCCATTTTAACCGCCTGGTTGCTATCAGGAACATAATCAGCACGCTGAAGCAGATAAATCCGATCGCAGCGGAAATGATATGCTCACGAGACTCGATCAGGCGGGTGCCCGCATAGGAGGGGAGCTGGTAGGATATCCATCCAAGGAAAATTTGAAATGCAAACAAAACCAGGTGGTCGTAATTCCTGGTGCGTAGGAAGATGTACAGGGAGTAGAGCGCATACACCCAGATCAGTATCGAAAGCGTATACAACCCTCTCCGGTACCCCAGGATCAACAGGCTCACTCCGAACAAGGCGACCATGATCAACGGAACGATCCATCCGCCTATCGCATGATTCGGTTTCAGCTTTCTGGTGTGGAACATGATTGGCCTCCTTACAACTTGATTAATATACTTCAGATTTATTGAAGTATATAATAAATCTACTATTTTGTCAAGAGGTTTCCCAAGGTAAAGACAGGGGCTTACCCGTCACGGCACACAATGGGGGAAGCGAGCTTGTTGACGAACCAGATTCTGCTCGATCTCTGCCATTCGGCTTAAAACACATCCAACAAGGAATTCACTGAAAGACCTATTATTTTATCGGTGGAGAATCAAGCTCGACGAGGGAGCATATTGAGCTCGAGTTTCATTCAGGATATAAGGAGACATCAGGCTGTCTCCTTCATCGGGTGGATGGGGGTTTTTTCACCGGAGGTCCAGGTACCTGATGTGACCTTCGCCCGAGCGTTTCATATTTGTAATTAGGATTCGGCAAAAGCAGGGGGGAAACCCAGGTTTGAAAAAACCCCGGCTCAATTTATCCACGCGATCCTGAAGATCAGGATCTTCAGCCAGTCCGCGCACGGGGGGCACAACACGAGAACCAGCAAGCTTACCAAAACAATACGAAAGCGGAATGGTCGCATATAAATCCGTGTATCGCAAGTATGCCGATAATGATCACATCTTCCAGCATTCCGGGCAACCTCCAGCGACTGGGCGGGGATTTCCAGAAAGTATGGTGTTCACGCACGAGGTAAACATTCGCCTTGCCCGTAAAGACCAGCATCACGACCAGCAGCGTGTTGGGTTTGGCTTCAAGGAGCGAATTATGACCATATTGCTCCAGCCATTCCACCGCTTCGCCGGAGGCCAATCCCCGGGAATGTTGGTTCAGGGAGGAGAAAAGCATGGTTAAATGATTTTTCTGAACCAAACTGTATCATAACAGAACCTCTCGATATAAATTCCCAGTCAGACCTGTCTCAGCATCCACCTGTAAATAATTACCAGTATTGCCATTACTCACCCTGCCCCTCCACAACCTTGAGCCTCGCCAGGTGGTAGCCTTGCCGGTTATTTCCAAGAGGCTTCCTTTAATGAAATTCGTCGCTTTATCTGGACAACATGCAGTATAGAATTGCCAAAGGAGGAGCCCGACGCTAAACCCTGCGTGGAGAGGATCACCATAATTCGGGCTTCATGCATTCACATGGGTTCCACTGTGTTCATCGAGGGTGGCGATGAGCAGCTGAAGGGGAGATCACAATTCCAACCCATCTAACCCTGAAAACTAGAATTGTTAGCCTTGGTTCTCCAAGAATCATAAAGATATGATATTTGTCACTTGAAATAGCTCATTATCAATCATATAATCTGATTGATATTGTACGATAATGCTTGTATTAGAGCGTATATGGTCACCAACTTCGTTTCCGGTACCGATCGTCAGCTCCAAATCCTCCAACTGGTGGAACGCCAGCAGCGAATCAGCGTGGCCAATATATGTGCCACGTTCGAGGTTAGTGAGGCAACTGCCCGGCGTGATCTAGAAGCGCTCGCTGCTGAGGGCAAAATCCAGCGTGTACATGGCGGCGCGATTGCCCTCATGAAGGCGCCTCCAGAACAACCCATTCTTCAACGCCAGGATGAGCAAGCGCAGGAAAAGATACGCATTGGTCTGGCCGCTGCCGCCCTCGTCCAGGATGGAGAAACAATCTTCCTCGGCTCGGGAACCACCGTGCTCGAAGTGGCTCGCAATCTACGCGGCCGGCACAACCTGACCGTGATCACCAACTCCCTGCCGGTGGTCAACACACTGGCTGGGGCAGTAGGCATCACGGTTCTTTGTCTGGGTGGGATGTTGCGTGATAGTGAACTATCGTTCATTGGGTATATCACCGAGCAGGCCCTGGCGGAGGTGCATGCCGATAAGATCATCCTTGGAACACGCGCCATCAGCCTTGAGCAGGGTCTGACCAACGACTACATGCAGGAGACCATGACCGACCGGGCCATCTTGAAAGCCGGGCGGGAAGTGATTATTGTTGCCGACCACACCAAATTCGGCCGCGTTGCCGTCGCCCTGCTGGCACCCATCGAAAGTGTCAACATCATCGTTACCGATAAAGAGACACATCGCGATTTCCTTGATGACGTAAAGGAACGTGGTCTGCGGGTCATAATTGCCTGAGTTTTTTTATCACTCGTGCGGGAGAGTTGATACGGATATGTTTGTTGAAAACCTCCTGCTTTCATCCGATATTTTCACGGGTAAATCCCCCACGAGAAGTCATCCCCCGGAGATTTCCCTTCCATTGAACCTCCAGCTCGTGTAATGCTTTCTCACCTCCTTTCCCATCAACCGCCGATCAGCGAGTGCGTGGCAAGAAGAACATAAACTTATGAATGACTTGTTTAAATTACGGGGTGTACTTTGTCCTATGGTTACACCCTTTAACCAGGATGGAAGCATCAACCTCAGTGTTACTCGGCAGATTGTGGATTTCTTATTATCACATAAGTTCGAGTTTCTCCATCTGCCAACCTCTTCACCACTGGCCAATAAAAAACCGGCACACGGCCGGTTGATGGATTATCCTGCTCAGCGAAAGCCCCCACTGGAGCCGCAACTGCTCCCGGCGGAAGTGCTCGATCCACCGGTTGAACTCCCGAGCGAGGCAAAAACGGAAAGTTTCTTTTTCGTGTTCTTCCCCTCGCAGGCAGGGCAGACCTGGGCCTGGTCGGCTTCGGCGAAGCGGACCATCTTCTCGAACTCTTTCCCGCAATCGGTACACTGATATTCGTAGAGAGGCATTGGCAGTATTCCTTGGTAATGGGCAGATGAATGCGCCTGATTATACGGCAATCCGCTGGAGCTCGGCCAGCAGATTGGCTTCCGGCACCGCGCCAATTACGGTCGCGGCCCCGGCATTGATCGAGGTCTGCGGCACGCCGCTGACGTTGAACTGCTCGGCCAGTTCCTGGAACTCCATCGACTCCACGCCTTCGGCGCGGATCATGGCCGGGTTCTCCAGCGCCATCTGGTGGGCAAGCACCACTGCCCGCGGGCAATAGGGACAGGTGGGGGTGACGAACACCTGCAAATGTATGGGCTTCTGCAGCCCCTTCAGGAATTCGCGCGTGGCCGGCTTGAGCCCGGAATCGCGGCCTGCCACCAGAACGATATCCTGGATCAGGGTCGTGAACTCGTGCCCGGCAGGGATGCCGGCATATTGGATGCCGGTGTCGGCCAGGGTTTCGCCGTCCCTGGCGGTCAGGACAAAAGCCGGAGCCTTATCGATCCGGTATTCCCGGGCAATATCAGCATCCACCTGTAGATCATAGATACTCAGGCCAAGCTGGGGGGAAAGCGCCACCACTTCCTCGAGCAGTTGACGGGTCTCGCTGCAATACTCGCAGGTTTCCTTTGTTCCGAAGAACAGGATCTGAACCGGGTGCTGCAGCCCCGCAAAAGCCTGGCGCACGTCCTTCTTGATGTTCTCATCCAATAGATTTGACATTTTTTCTCTCCATTCTTTAAATAGCTTCGGCGCGGAAAGAGCAGCCGCAGTTTGTGTGCTTGTCGCGATAACCGCACTGTGGGCATTCCAATTCGAACAAACCGTTGTATTCCAATTTCCCGTTTTCACATTCCGGGCAGGCAGCGCCCGAATACAAAGCCCGGACAGGGAACTGATCGCGATGCGCCGCTGACGTAGATGCAGTTTTTTGGGGGGTATTTTCGGATGCCATGAACGATTAGATGCCTGAACCTGAAAAAGGTTACATCCCCAACAAAAAAAGCCTTCCTCTCCAGGCAAGAGGAAGGCTTGGGGATACCGGTAAACCGTTACGGCAGGCAGCTCAACGAGGCGCCCACGGTAATGCGGGAGGCTGTCCAGACGTTATTGGCCACTGTTCCGGTCACACTGACCGGGTTGCCTATCAATAAATCGGTGAAGGCAATCAAGGTGGCAGCGGCGGTCGTACTGGATTTATACATGAAGCGTGTTTTCGCGTTGGTGACCACGGTCACATCCGTGCCCAGATAAGGCTGGATGAGCTTGTTGCCGCGCGACACCGTGATCGTAACCGTCTGCTTGACAGTGTCAATGGCACTAATGGTTCCGGTGATCGTGAACGTTCCACGCGGGCTTTTCTGTTGGAGTGCAATCGCCGTCCCTTGCGGGGTGGCCTGCGGAGTGCCCTGTGGGCCACCCTGCGGACCGCCGGGACCGTTGCCACCAGCCGCGGCCGGAATGACCAGGACGAAAGCGAGCGTCAAAACTACCAGTACAAGGATGATCTTTTTCATGGTTTATTCTCCTTTTGCTTCTTATGACGTCCTGCCGAACGTTTGGATACTGGCGAGGGCTGTACGAAGAACAATCTTTACAAAACCTTTAAGTTCGGGCGCAATCGAATGGTAAACTACCGGGGACAATAGCATGGAAAGCGACCTTTTGACCGTATCCCCTTACCCGAATTGGCGTCTCAAATAATGGATACCGATGTTAATCCCGATCCCGAACTCCTGACACGCGCCCGGCAGTTCGACCCCCAGGCTCTGGCCCAGATCTACGATCTTCACAGCCCGGGTCTGTACCGCTATGCCATGCGCCTGCTCGGAGATCCGGCCATGGCGGAAGACTGCGTCGCCGAGACGTTCAGCCGCTTCCTGCAGGCACTCCAGGCAAACCGCGGGCCGGTCGATTACCTGCAGGCTTATCTATACCGTATGGCACACAACTGGATCGTGGATCATTATCGCCGCCGGCCGTTTCCCATGGAAGCACTGACCGATGGGATACGGGATCGCCAGGCCGGGCCGGAGGAAGAAGCCGGCCAACACCTGCGTCGGGAGCACTTGCGGGCTGCGCTTAACCAGCTTACTCCCGAACAACAGCAGGTGATCGCCCTCAAATATATGGAGGGTTGGGAGAACGAGGCAATTGCTCGTGCGCTCCAAAAGCCGGTCGGGGCGGTCAAGTCCCTGCAGCACCGGGCGCTGGCCGCCCTCCAACGGATTTTGCAGGAAGAGGATGTCCTATGAAAGACGAGAAGATGGAGCCTAAAGTAGAAAAGGCGCTGGCGGAGCTTCGGCCCACTCCCGCGCGGGATCCGGCGGCGGCCGCCCGCGGCAGAGCGGTATTCCTGGCACAAGCCGCGGCGGCCCGCAAGCAGGCTGCCCGCCAGCCCGGCTGGTTCGGCTCCCTTTTCTCCGCCCGACCGAGAATGCAACGCCGCTGGACGAACGCCCTGATCGCCGCCTTTCTGTCCATCGCCGTTTTCTTCGGCGGGACCGCCACGACCGTCTATGCCGCCCAGGACAGCCTGCCGGATCAGAGCTTGTATCCCGTCAAGACCTGGTCCGAAGATGCCATCCTTTCGCTGACCGCCTCCCCCCAGGCCCGCCTGAACTATACGCTGGATTTCACCGACCGCCGCATCAGGGAGGTGGCCGAACTATTGTCGAACGGGAAGGCCGTCCCGGAGAGAGTGTTCACCCGCCTGCAGGATCAATTGGAGCAAGTGCTCAACCTGGTCGCTGGCATGGACGATCCAACCATGATCCAGGACCTGGAGCAGATCCGCTTGCGCGCCGAGGCCCAACTGCAAACGGTGGCAGAGCTGATGGCCGGGGCGCCTCGATCTGACCAACCCATCCTGCTCCAGACACATATGCGTCTCCAGGAACAGGTACAGCTCTGCGCCATGGGCGAAACCAATCCGGGAGGCTTCAAGCTGCAGATCCAGCAGCGCCAGCAGTACCGCGGCGGCCGGGGCAGCGGACTGACGCCCACACCTGACGGGAACGCCGCTCAAACGCCGACCGGGCAGACTCCATCCGAAACGCCACTCCCATCCGGGGGCGGCTACGGTCCTGGGCAGGGTGGGAATGAGGCCACCGGGACACCGGGGCAGTACGGACCGGGCCAGGGAGGGGCCCAACCCACCGGCACACCGGGACATTATGGCCCAGGTCCCGGCTCCGGCGGGCAGGAGCAGACCCCGCAGCAGGGTGGCGGGTCGGGGAAGGGACCTTAGCCAGATCGGGATGTACAACCAATGGAGGCGGACTACCAGCCTGCCTCCATTTCGTTTTGGCAATGTTTTCTCCGCGGCAAGAAAATCTTCACAATATCTTTACATGCCATCCAACGAACATTTACGGATGGCCGCTATCATGGGCGCCATCACATCCAAGGAGTATTCGATGACCGTTCAATCCCTTCCACAAAAAAGCAGCCTCGTAAAACCCCGGGCAAAAGGCATCAAGAAATTATTGACCCATCATGCCTTTCGCCGGATCGTACAACTCGCCTTCGCAGCCTTCATCACCTATGTGACGATCGTTCATGTGACCGCGGGAGAAAGTGCGGGGAATTCAACCGTCTCGCCCGAGGCCTATTGTCCATTCGGCGGGCTGGAGACGCTATACAAATACATTACCAGCGGCGGCTCTTTCGTCTCCCACACCCATCTTTCCAATCTGGTGATCGCCATAGCGGTTCTTGTAGTGGCGCTCCTGCTGCGCTCTGCTTTCTGCGGCTGGATCTGCCCGCTTGGCTTCATTCAGGATCTGCTCCACAGTTTCAGCGCCTGGTTGCAGAAGCGCTTTGTACCAATGCGGAAGTTGCTGCGCGCCGTCTCGAAGCGCGGGCAAAAATTTGGGGCATTCCTGGACAAATATCTGCGTTTTGTGAAATATGGTGTCCTGGTCTGGGCCATCACCGGAGCCGCGCTCTACGGTGTGATGGTCTTCCGCGACTATGATCCCTGGTCAGCCCTGATCAATATTGCCGAGTGGACCTTTACTCCCGGCCTGGTGGTGCTGATCCTGACGCTGGTCGGCTCGTTATTCGTCGAACGTCCGTGGTGCCGGTATGCCTGCCCATTGGGAGCCATCAGCGGCCTGCTCGGCAAACTCAGCCCGGTGTATATCAAGCGGGAGGCCGCGGCCTGCACTTCCTGCAAGATCTGCACGAAAGCCTGCCCGATGGGGCTGCAGGTGCACTCTGCCACGACCATCACCAGTGTGGATTGCATCAGTTGCCTGGAATGCGTTGGGGAGTGCCCCCGCCAGGGTGCCATGGAAGTAAAAGTCGGGCTCCCCTTGATATCGAAAGGCTAAGGAGTTTCAAATGAAAATCAACCCATTTGTATACGGTGGACTGGTTGTGATCGTCTTTCTCGGGATCATCTTCGGCTTCCAACTGTCCGGCGTGTGGTCCACATCCGGGAAGGTGACCGGGGCAGGCCAGCGCGTGGAACCCTCGGCGGCGGATGTGAACACCATCAAGGGCTGGATGACGCTCGAGCAAGTCTCCACGTCCTTCGATGTCCCGGTCGCAGACATTCTGTCGGCCTTCGATCTGCCTGCCGATACGCCGCCAGGTACAGCGCTGAAGGACCTGGAAAGCGACACCTTCGATATCCCTGCCCTGCGGACCTGGTTGCAGGAACACCAGCAGGTGAATCCATAAGAACGTATGCAAGTATTGAGAGCGCGGCCGGAAGGCTGCGCTCTTTTTGTTGGAGGTGGGCCGTTGTGTCCTCCAAGGCGCTGCCATCGCATCCAGCGCAGTTTGCAGGGCAGGTGGCAGGTGTTGCGTCCATCGTGGTAACAAGATTCTCACTGGAAGCGGCCTGGCCATCCGGAAGTTTTCTCCTCCCATCCACCGGGGGACTGTCCGCAGAGGACTGTGCCAAGTTCCCGGCTCGTAGCACGGAAGGGACTACGGTGCTCCAGTTGTGGCCTTTACTTTCGGATGGACTCAAAACCGAAGGATACATCAAGTACCGGGTAACAACAAAAAACAGGAGGCGCGAAACGCCTCCTGTTTTTTGTTGGCGGGGCAATTGGATCACCTTCCGCCGCGCTGGCCTTTGACCAGGCGAGGAGCGTTCGAACTTGTGGAAATATTTGGAAGCATGCCATACCCCTTCCCGTTGCTGCCGGTCACGATGGACTGGTACAGGTCGGCATCCAGGTATTGGGGCTGGTAGGTTTCACCGGTCAAACGGTTCAATACTTTGGCAAAGTTACGCAGGTGATTATAGGAACCGCTCATCAGGTTGTTATAGACGAACTGGATATCACTATTGGTCGTTTGGGCCAGGCGAGACCGAAGGTCGGTGATGTCCACCTCTTCGATCGTCGCGCCAACTTTCAAAGCATCCGCGTACGACAGGCTGCCTTTGGCCAGCAGATCCTTGTAAAGGCTCTGGAGTGCAGTGTTATTGAAAACGCCTGCGGCTGTTCCCGGCACTGCGATCCCGAAGCGGGTGAGGAGCGTCGCGATGGCGTCCATATGGATCTGCTCGCTGGCGGCAATATTCTGGAAGGTGGCCTGGCCCCACTGCGCATACAGGGCAGTGTATACATCCCGGGCCAGCTTCTCTTCTTCGAACATGTAGAGCAGGCCATCCGTTTCCGCAGCCGAGAGGCTGGTCGCGGCCGGTGCCGACAACGCCTGGCTTTCAACGTTTGGGGCGGCCTGGGCCGTAATGGTCCAGCCTCCCATCGCAATAGCAAAGAGTGCCAGCAAAGTACCCAGGGTCAGTTTCTTGAACATAAGTTTTCTCCGTTTCGAACAAGATTTGGCAATTTTTCGTGCCATATATCCGGGATGATAACAATCGCATGTAAAGCCAAGCCAAACGGATTGGGAAGATTTGATAAAGATTATTGTCTCCCCCAGTGCTGCCACTTTGTTCCTTCAGGAACATCTAACATGAATAAAATCGATACGAACACATCCAATGAGAATATGCAGAAAAATCGATGAGCGTCAGGGAACGGGCTGCAACCTGGCGAATGAGAGGAGCGCCAGGCCATCTGCCAGGCTGCCATTGATCAAGTAAGGGAAAGGGAACAAGAATGCACGAAAAACGTTTTGACGGCGAGATCGACCGGCTGCGTGCCCCCGAACGGGTGCAGCGGCTGGAGGTCGAGCGAGTGGTTGATCTATTTCTGGAAAAGGAAGCCACCGGCGCCATCCTGGATGTTGGCACCGGCAGCGGGCTCTTTGCCGAGGCCTTTTCCAAACGAGGCCTGAATGTTTCCGGAGTGGACGCCAACCCCGCCATGCTGGCCGCGGCACAGCACTTTGTTCCGGGAGGGGATTTCCGGGAAGGGACAATGGAAGCCCTGCCATATCCGGATCAAACTTTCGATTTCGTTTTTCTCGGCCTGGTGCTGCATGAATCGGATGAAATACTGAAGGCTTTGAAGGAAGTTCTTCGGGTGGTCAGGAAGCGCGTCGGTATCCTGGAATGGCCCTACCAGGATCAGCCCTTCGGTCCGCCGCTGGCACACCGCCTGAACCCGGATCTCCTGGCAGACCTGTTCCTGGAAGCCGGCTTCGGGGAATGGTGGCAGACCGATCTATCCAATACGGTCCTGTATCTTCTGGAAAAGTAGAAGACCAGGTGCAGCGTGTCCTTCGTTCAGGAGGACGCGCTTTCTTTTACAGAGTTCTTGGAGCGGGGCGGCCAGTGTCTCCAGACCAGCACCCCTGCGGCAATCACGGCCACGATGGCCGACAGGGTCTGGTTGGCATTGATCCCGGCCAGGCGCGAGGCATCCAGGCGCAGGAAATCCAGCAGGAAACGCCCGAGCGGGTAGATCACCAGGTAGCCGAGGAAGATATCCCCGGTCTTCAGTTTGTCGACAAAGCGCCTGGAGACCCAGAGCAGGACCCCCATATTGGCCAAGTTCCAGAGCATTTCATACAGGAACAGGGGATGGTAGTAGGCAACGTTCTCGAATCCGGGCAGGCGGTGGACTGGATCGATGTACAGCTTCCAGGGCAGGCTCGTGGGAGCACCATACAGTTCCTGGTTGAAGAAATTGCCCCAGCGCCCGATCGCCTGCGCCAGGGCCAGGCCGGGAGCCATGACATCCAGCCAAACAAGAAGGCTGAGCTTCTTCCTGCGCGTGTAGATCCACAGTGTCAGGATGCCGCCCATGACCGCGCCTGGGATGCCCAAACCGCCATTGCGAATATCGATCAATGCCAGGGGATGGGTCAAGTAGTAGCGAGTGGTGATCCCTTGCGCCACCATCGAGGGCGGAGGGGTAAAGACATGCCAGAGCCGCGCCCCGATGACGCCGGCGATCACCAGCCAGATGAGCATGTCCCAGATCAGCTCAGGATCCAGGCCGCGGCGTTTGGCCTCGAGGCGGGCCAGGAAGACGGCAGCGATCAGGCCCAGCGTGATCATGATCCCATAGAAATAGATGTGAAAGGGATGATCTAGAAAGGGGATTGGAATATCGAATCCATCAGGCATTTATTTCTCCTATTGAGTTAGAAATCGATGCGATACCGGATCTTCACTTCTCCCACAAGGGGAAGAGCTTCAAGAGCCAGCGGGTCATGTAGATGCCGGCCAGCGAGGAGCCAGCCATGACCGGCAGCATGACCGCCCAGGCTCTCCAGTCCAGCGGGATGACCCCGAAGAGGTTCCGCAGCGGCGTGTACAGGGCCAACAATTGCAGTCCGACTGCAACGGCATAGCTGACCAGGAGCGCCCGGTTGGACCAGAGACTCAGGTTGTCCATCTGGCGCACCACCATGACCCGGGTGAAGGCGTGCAGGACGATGCTGGTGAAGAGCATCGTGCGCGCATAGGTCACTCCTCCGAACTGGAGCCCGACCCAGAAGATCAGGCCATAGGCGATCAGTGTGCGAAAGATGCTGCCGGCGATGGTGGCATAGATTGATCTGTTCAGGATATGTTCGCTGTGACGGCGCGGCCGGCGCTGCATCACCTGCGGCACGGCCGGGTCGTTCATCGGCTTCTTGGTGGTGTTAAGGAACAGGACGGCCGTGTTGGCCGAGAGCATGTACGGCGCCTTGGCAAAGTAGGTCTTGACGTATCCTTTATCCACCAGGGTTGCAACGCCGGGGAGGAAGTTGTTGCTCAGGTCCACTTCGCCCTTGAGTACCGAACCCAGGGCTACATTGTTGCTCGAGAAGCGGATGTCCACGATGTACTTGGGGGCTGGCTTGCCGAACACGCTGGTGCCCCACCAGTTTTCGTTCCGCATCCATACATTGCGGTCTTCAGCGTTCGTCAGGTACAGGTAGGCGCCGGAGCCAACAGGTTTCTCGTTCGCGCCCGTGTTGATATCCTCCTCGGTGCGGCTCTCCCAGAGGTGCTTGGGGACGATGGGAAGGTTGTAGAGATAGTTATCCCATTCCTGGTAGAGTGGGTTGTTGAAGCTGAATTTCACATGGGTGTCATCAACCGCGGTGACGCTTGTCAGGTAGGTCCAGAGCGGCGAGAACCACAACGCCGCGTGCTGCTTGCCCAGCTCAAAAGTAAACACCACATCCGCCGCGGTCAATGCTTTGCCATCGCTCCAGGTGAGACCCTTGCGGAGGGTCACATCATAGGTCGTGGCATTGGACCAGGCCCCGCTTTCAGCGAGCCACGGTGAAATCTTCCCTGTCTGCGGGTCAAAGGCGAACAGGAACTCGTAGACGAAGCCGATCGTTCCCGTTGTGTTCGCCAAAGAGCCCGGCTGGAATGGATTCCAGGTGGAGGCCGGTCCCCACGCCGCACCACTGACGTAGATCGTTTCATTGCGTGGGTACTCCTGCTGCGCTGCCGGTGGCTGGTTCGCTGGGGGTTGGGTTTCCGGAGGTTGGGTGACGGCAGGCTGGCAAGCGGAAAGCAGCATGCCCAGCGCCACCAAAACGGATAAAGCAATCGAAATGCGTTTCATTTTTTTCTTCTCCTATAGAAAACAATGGTGATTTTTATCAGTGCGGTATGGCTAGCAATTCCTTTTTTCCAAACCACCTCCTTCTGATCATCAACTTGGGTTGCACTTTATGGGAGCGCTCCCAAGTCTGGCTAAAAAAAATGCGGGTATGGGCAGCCTGTTTTTCAATGTCCACGGGATGCACCACAGGATCCTCGAATGATCAATTCAGTCTCCATGATGATATGACGGGGCGGATAAATCCCGTTCTCGATCAAATCGATCAATAGCTCCACTGCACGAATACCGAATTGAACCACCGGCTGGCGGATGGTCGTCAATTGCACATCTTCAAGGGCAGCCATCGGGAGATCGTCAAAACCGACGAAAGCGATGTCCCCGGGTATCTTCAACCCTGCTTCGCGCGCGGCGCGCATGGCACCCAGCGCCATGATGTCCGACGCCGCGAAGATCGCATCCGGTTTGGCGGGGAGTATTCGTTGCATGGCATAATATCCCCCGGCTTCAGTGAAGTCGCCTTCGGCGACCAGGCTTTCGTCAATCTCCATTCCTCTGCTGAGCAGTGCTTTACGATAGCCCTCCATCCGGTCAATTCCCACCGTGCTTGCCAATGGACCAGCGATCGTCCCAATCCGTTGGCGGCCCAACTGGATGAGATGGATGACGGCTGTGTAAGAGGCATTTATATTGTCAATATCTATGTAACTGACATTATCCGAGCGGAAAGGGTGACCGCAGATGCTCATTGGCATCTTCGCATCCACCAGTCGTCCGATGATCCCCTGGTCTCCATGGTGTCCCGATTGAACAACAACACCGTCCAGCAGGCCGCGGCGGCAAACCCGCGGGAATATTTTTTCTTCGTCCTCTTTTGATTCCACGAGGAAGAGCGCCAGGGTGAAGTTATGCTGGTTGCAGGCCTGGGCGATGCCTTTCGTGAGGTGCGGGTAATAAGGATCCGTAAAGAAAAAACTGACCGTGTGCGGCAGGATCAAGCCGATCGTCCAGGAACGCTGCGAAGCCAGGGCACGGGCAGCAGCATGAGGATGAAAGCCGGTCTGGCGGATTATCTCGAGCACCCGTTTTCGGACATCCTCGCGCACGTTGGGATGATTGTTCACCACCCTTGAAACGGTGGAGCGCGAAACCCCTGTCTGCCTGGCAATATCCTCGAGCGTGAGTGACGGCATGATCTCCTTTTATTGGAAGCGTTCCCAATAATTAATCCCTATATAAGGTGATATACCCGTTTTACTTGCTAATTTACCTGTATATGGTGTTATAATGGGAGCGCTCTCATAGGTTGTTACTATTATACAATCTTTTTCCCTGTGAGTCAATATCCAAAATTGGGTAGAATTACAATATGAACCCTTCCACAAATTCCCCCTCCTGTTTACCCCGCATCCCCTGGGAGGACCGACCGGCATCCTGCTCTGACCCGGTCTGGCGTTACAGCGCCAATCCGGTCATTCCCAGGAACTTGCTCCCCTCTTCCAATAGTATTTTCAACAGCGCGGTTGTCCCTTTTAATGGCTCGTTTGCAGGCGTGTTCCGCTGCGATAATAAAAAACGCGAAATGAACCTGAACCGGGGATTCAGCACGGATGGTTTTTCCTGGGATTTGGAGAACTCCCCCATCGCTTGGCTGTGTGACGACCCGGAAATCAGCCGCTTCCAGTATCGCTATGACCCTCGCCTCCTCTGGCTGGAAGACCGCTATTACCTCACTTGGTGCAATGGCTACCACGGACCAGCGATCGGCATCGGTTACACCCATGATTTCCAAAAATTCCATTTCCTGGAAAATGCCCTGCTGCCATTCAACCGCAATGGTGTGCTCTTCCCCAGGAAGATCAATGGCAAATACATCATGTTGAGCCGCCCCAGCGATAACGGGCACACACCCTTTGGGGATATCTATCTCAGCCAGAGCCCGGATATCATCCACTGGGGGGAACACAGGTTCGTGATGGGCACGAAAAATGGCTGGCAAAGTACAAAGATCGGTGCGGGTCCTGTTCCGATCGAAACCCCCGAGGGCTGGCTGCTATTCTACCATGGGGTTCTGACATCCTGCAACGGGTTTGTCTACAGCTTTGGCGCCGCCCTGCTGGATTTGGACAAGCCCTGGAAAGTGATCGCCCGCGGCGCTCCGTACCTGCTCTCGCCGCAGATGGATTATGAGTGCGTCGGCGATGTCCCGAACGTGGTTTTTCCATGCTCAGCCCTTTTCGACGAACACACTGGAAGGATCGCCATTTACTATGGAGGCGCGGATACCGTGACCGCCCTGGCATTTGCCAGGCTCGATGAGATCCTGGATTTTGTTAAAACCACCTCCGACCTTTAGCGGGACCCCGCCTTAACTGGTGGAAGTGGATCGAGAAATACCGGGGAACTCAATCACCCGGCGGATGGTTCACCGCTCATCCTTTGCGACGGGTTGACCGGCAACCCTGACCCGGTCACCACCGATCGCTGGCTTCCGGGTGGCTGTTATCGCGCCGAACAACGATCGAATTGATACCTTGGGAAAACTGGCACATTTCCAGCATGTTTGCCCCAGGTCATGCTTCCATCGTGGTGCAACCCCGGTGGCTGGCGAATAGGGAGAGATTGCCATAATCAATTCACCTTATCGAATGATAAAATCGGGGGTTTCCTCGAAAAGGGCATTCACACGTGGCACACGACCGTTTCATTGCCTGCGGTTGTGAAGAAACAGCCCACCCCTCAGGTACCAATGCCCCCGAAACCGAACAAGAAGAGAGCCCCCAGGATCCTGGTGATCATCTTGGTTGTGGTCCTGGTGATCCCCTGCTGTCCTCGCTTGCGCCGCGCTGTGGTATGGATTGAGATGAGGGATCTTGCCAATAGGAATAATAAACCATCTCCCCCTGGTTGCCCGGTATCCCTTCGCCTCTGCAATAAGTACAGACCCCCTGAGTTTGAAAAACTCCGGCGGTCCATCCCTTCCCCTTCACAATAAACATTGACCCTCGGAGTTTATAAAATAAACTTTGGGGTCCCATCCCTTCCCCTTCGCAATAAACACTGGCCCTCGAGGTTTAATAAAAAACTCCCGGGGTTTTTTCCTTCCCCAAAAAAGGTTCGAAATCGACCCAGGCTGGCTTGCAATACCTACCTCCGAATGGTGTCAGCCAGTTTCTCAAGCCTGTTGAATACCTGCGGGGTCAGATCGATGTGAAGCACCTGGGCCACCACCTGGGTCCAGCCGTGGACGAAGTATAGCCAGCCATCCTCCACCTTGAGATTGCGGCTATCGACCTGTTCCCGTGCCTGGTGGAGGAAATCCAATTCGCCACGGTAGTTGAACTCCCATGCGATCCCGTTCAACGGGAATACCCCGCGATCCGTGATCGGGGAGCCGGGGGTATCTTTGCCCATCCCTGTGGCATTGATCACGATGCTGCCTGGCGGCATGCCAGCCATGATTTCATCGTTCTTCAGCGGATCAGCATTTTGGATATATTCCACGTGGATATCGGTCTTCAGGCCTTGGACCATTACACGAGCGCCTTCCAGCCTCGGAAGCGAACGGTTGACCAGGGTAAAGCGCTTTGGGCGGTCAGCCCGGTTTTTTTTATTGATCAGGTGCAGCAGGGTTGCGATGGCGGATCCCCCCGCCCCGAAGCACAATACCTCACCTCCCGCGCGTCCGAAATAGCCATTCCCGATGATCGCATCCAGACTTAAACCTGATGTGATCGGGTCCTTTGCGTGCCCTTCCAGGAGGCCGTCCCGTTTCGAAATGCACGAGATTTCATTGCAGATCATGGCATAGGGATCGAGAGTGTCGAACAGATCCCTGGCTGCCGTCAGCAGGTCGATCTTGTGGGTGGTCACAAGAGCGCCCAGGGAAAGGGGGTCATATTTAATCTGTGCCACGGCCTGGCGGTAGGCTTCCGGCTGGTCATGGATCTTCAGATCCACGCCTTCCATCACGATCTCCGGTCGCCCAAGTTCCCTTGCCCACAGGGGAAAAACTTTCATGATGGATGATTTGCCCGTGGTCACCCCGATAAAATACAAGGTGGGGGCCTTCCTGGTGATGATGTCGAATTTTTCAGTTTTAATCTTCGTTGTCATGCGATGAACTTCCTCAGATCAGGATTTATCTTGCGATTTTGCAGCTTGGACCGCCCGGGCGAACTCGCGCGCCTTCTGCGTGATCTCTTCGAAGCGGCCTTCCTTCGCCAGGTTCGGAGGGCACAGCTCACTCCCCGCCCCCACCCCAAAAGCGCCAGCCGCGAACCAATCCCCCACATTGGCTGCGGATACCCCCCCGGTTGGCATCATCGGGATGTATGGAAAAGGTCCTTTCATGGCTTTCATGTAAGCCGGCCCGCCCAGCGAACCGGGGAAGATCTTGACCACGTCAGAGCCGAACCTGTAAGCCTGCAGGATCTCGGTGGGTGTGAATGCCCCGATCATCACCGCCAGCCCGGAGGTAGCCATTTCCCGGCCCAGGGTGGGTTCGCATACCGGGCTCACCAGGTAGCGCGCCCCCGCAGCCTTGGCCTCCTCCACCTGGGCAGGTTCGGTCAGAGTGCCCATTCCCAGCACGATCTTTTCACCGAACTGCTGGTTGAGGCGGTGCACCACCTCAGCCGCCTTGGGCGTGGAGTAGGTGATCTCGATCCCCAGCACACCGCCCTCGATGAGCGCGGCAACCATTTTCATGGTCAGCTCGGGGGAGGGGCCGCGCAGCACCGCCACCAGTCCGAGTTCCTTCAGCTTGTTCAGAGTGACCTGTTTATCCATGTACATTGCTCCTGTTCAGGGGTATAAAACCGGGTAAAGCGGCTGTTCGCCGCGCAGCACTGCCAGGCAGTCGCGTAGGGCCATCCAGCCCATCGCGTTCATCGCTCCATCCGTGTGGGAGGCACAATGGGGTGTGACCAGCACCTGCGGCAGGTGCAGCAGCGGGTTTTCTGCATCCGGCGGTTCCTTGCTGAAGACATCCAGCCCTGCCCCTGCCAGCTGTTCCATCCGTACCGCATCTGCCAGGGCGGCCTCGTCAACCAGCTCGCCGCGTGAGGTGTTGACCAGGCAGGAACCTTTTTTCATTCCAGCCAGGAACCCGGCATTCACCATGCCCCGCGTTTCAGTAGAAAGCGGCAGGTGGAGTGAGAGGTAATCCGCTTTGCTGATCACCTCGTCCACCGGCAGCAGTGTCACCTGGTTTTCCTGGGCGAATTTCTCATCTGCCAGGGGGTCGTAAGCGATCAAAAGGCAGTCAAACCCCAGCAGTCGGCGGGCAACCTGTTTCCCCACCGCTCCCAACCCGAGCAGCCCCACCGTCTTTCCTTCCAACGAAACACCCGCCAGCCGCGGCCAGCTGCCTGCCCGGGTTGCCGCAGCCGCCTCGGGGATGCGCCGTGCCAGCGAGAGGATCAGGCCAACCGTCAGCTCGGCAACCGAGACCGAGTTGGCTCCCGGAGTGTTGGTTACATAAATGCCTTTTACGTGGGCGGCTTCCAGGTCGACGTTATCCACGCCCACCCCGTAACGGGCAATGACCTTCAACCGGTCAGCTGCGTCCAGTGCCGCTTGGTCAATGACGTCCAAACCGGCGATGTAGCCATCCACGCCGGGCAGCAGGCGGGCCACCTCCGAAGAAGGCAGCGGTTTACCGGTGGGGTTGCAGATCACCTCCCCCACCTGGGATTCCAGTTCGCTGAATAAACGAGGGTCGATCTTTCCGTAAGAAGTGGGGGTCACCAGCACACAGCAGGTTTTCAGGTTCATTTTTGCTCCACGTTATTAAATCAGGCAGGCATTGCCAATCGCCTTGCAATGTTCCTGCCCATCATCCCGTTGATCCAATTTTCTTCCATGCCCATCCGGTGCAGGCGCGCCCGGATGTCCTTCGGAAAACCCGCCAGGCCCGTTCCATTGCCCAGGTTTTTCCACAGAACAGCCTCCGCCATATCCGTACCCAGCGCCACGTGGTCGCTCAACCCATCTCCGGCCATCCTTGCGATCAGGGGCCACAGGTTGCGTTCCGGGTCATACTTTTGCCGGAAGAAGGTATCGTATTCCAGCAGGATGCCGCTTTGCGCCAGCTCACAGTGCAGGGTGAAATCCGGGCGCTTATCCATGTGGCAGAGGATGATCCGTTCGGGCCGGATGGAGCGGCTGGCGAAGTATTCCAGGATCTTTTCGGCTTCAGCGCCTCTTTCGGTGTGGATCTCGATGGCTGCGCCCGTTTCTGCAGCTGCCTCCGCGGCTGCTTCCAGGGCTGCCTGCGGCGTCTGGTCCAATTGCGCCTCACAGGCGATCTTGATGAAACCGGCGCGGACGGGATCATTTTCTTCCCTGGTTTCTGCAAGGCTTTCACGAATTTCACCCACCAGGGTTCGGGCGATCTTGCCGGGCTTCGCCTGCCAGAGCCAATAATCCCGGGGGTGATAGCAGGCGCGGTGAAAACCGGTGCAGGCGATGATCTTCACCCCGCTGAGGCGGGAAAGCTCCCGCAGCCGGATCCCATTGCGTCCGCAGCCCCCAGGCTGGCAATCGGTGAGGGCATCCCCCCCCGCCGCGCGATACTCCTTGAGCTCTCTCAGGATTGCCGGGAGGTCATCGAGCACCGGGCTGCCTTCCAGCGCACCAGTGACGGGATCGATCCAGACGTGGTTGTGGGCATCGCAAGTTCCCAGCATTCCAGGCTGGAATTCCCCGTTCACGGTCACAACCTTTGTTTCCAAGCCGGCATCCGTTCCCCGGGTGGACAGGGTTCCAGCCCGGGTTATCCTTTTACTCTCACGCCTTCGACCAGCGGGGGTTATCAATGATGGTTGGCTTGCCGCCTCGTGCAACGACAAGCTTGCGAAAGCCCCTGACCTCGATGGTGCCATAATCGTGACCGGCATCTCCAGGGTAGACGAAAAAAGTGACCAGGTCATTTGTTCCCACGTTTATGGAACGATGAGCCCAGCGGGGAGGAACGTACAGGATCACACCGGGTCTGAGCTCTTCGGCTGCCCATTCCCCCTCGGGCGTTTCCATCATCATGTAGCCGTTTCCATGGACACAGTAATAGACCTCGGCAGTGTCGAGCACCTGGTGAAAATGTCCCTTGGTCATGAAGTACTCATCTCCGACACATCCCGGATGGACAATGGATGAGCCATGATAGAGCTCACCGGGGGTTTTCGGCATGTTGATGTTTTCGTAGACCTCGTAAACCAGCGTGTCATCCTTCTTCAGTAAAGAGTCATAGGCTGCGGTATCGAAATACTGGCCTCCCATGGATGACAGGCGCCGCAGCAGATGGTTATGGGCGTTCTTCAAGAACCCGTTCGTGGTGTCGATACCTGTGGTAAAGGGTTTCATCATTTGATTTCCTTGAGTTATTGATTTATTAAAAGCACTTTGATCACGTTCTCATGACCCGCGTCCAGGTGCCGGTAGGCTTTTTCTGCTTCTTTCATTGCGAAGCGATGGGTGATGATCGCTTTTGTGGTCATTCTGCCGGAGGCGAGATAGCTTACATTGGCATGCCAGGCGGTGCCGGGATATGGTGCGCCAAAGGAGTTCCACGAGCCGAAAAGCTCCACCTCGCAGCGTACCAGCCAGTTGAAATTCACGGGTGTGATGCATACATCTTTTTCCGGCAAGCCCATGAAGACGATCCGTCCACCCTTGCGAACCATCGCCAGGGTGTTGGCCTGCACCGGAGCAACCCCGCAGGTATCCACCACCAGGTCTGCCCGTCTTCCGCCTGTGAGCTCCATCAGCGCTTGAACACCGCCATCATGGAGTTCTGCCCGGATCGGGATGGCTCCCAGCATGGCAGCGATATCCAGCCGGTGCTTGATGAGATCGATGACGAAAACCCGGCCGGCACCCAGGATGCGCGCCTGCTGGACGGCGAATAGCCCAAGGTTCCCGGCTCCCAGGATGACCACATCATCGTTGGCATATACGCGCTTATCCAACCCGTGCAGGCTGACCGAGGCCGGTTCGAGCACGCTGGCATCCTCCAGGCTGACCGCCTCGGGCAGGAAAACCAGGTTCCGCTCCGGCGCAATGACGAAATCCGCGCAGCCGCCATCCCGGCGCGAGCCCAGGTAGTCATAGTCATCGCACATGGAATAACGCCCATGCTCACACCATTCGCACCGCCCGCATGGGATGAGCGGGGAGACCGCCACGCGGCGCCCGAGGATGGCTGCCTCCACCCCTTCCCCACCCTCGGCAACCACGCCGCTGATCTCGTGACCCAGGACGATCGGGTAATGGTAGGCGCTTCCGCGCAGGGCCCGGCCCAGGTCCGAAGAGCATATGCCCACTGCCTTGACCGCCACCCGCACCCATCCCGGCGGGAGGGCAGGATCGGGCACTTCCTCCCAGCGGATCTCTCCTGCGGAATGAACGACAACAGCCTTCATCAAGATCGATCCCTATACAACAAATTCGACCTGGCTATTCCCGGATATCGGCTGCATGACCACATCATTCTCAGCCGTGCCGCGCCGTGTAAGCACCATGAAGGAGGCTTCGGGCTTGTTGAGCGGGAAGCCGCCAAAATGCCAGGTGCCCGGAGCATAGGTGACCATCTGTCCGGGGCGCAGGTAGAAACCGCGGATGTCCTCCGCCAGGGGTTTGGTCGCGGCATCCAGGGGTCCGCGGCCCAGGGCAACGGGCAGCACCATCACATCATCCAGCGGGATGGCTACCTCCATGGTGTGGAAGTGCCGCTCCAATTGGGAGAGCCGCATGGGGCGTTTACGCATCGTCACCCAGCCCACGTCGATGGTGCCGCTGAACTCAAGCCCCGCCAGCCCCGCCCAGTAGCGTACGATGTCATCCTGGATGGTGGGTGTGTGGGCAGGCGGGCAGACGAACTGCCCAAAGGGGGTGTAAATTTCCTTATCCAGCTCAAGCACTTTGATATTCATGGATCATCCTCGAGAGTATCTTTAACGCTAGAAAAGTTGCCTGGCAGCCGCCACCACCTTTTGCGGGTTGGGGATGTAAAACCCCTCCAGGGTCGGGCAGGCTGGCACGGGTGTATTGGGGGCACCCACGCGCACGACTGGCGCGTCCAGCAGGTTGAACGCCTTCTCCATCACCTGGGCGCTTAGCTCCGCTCCCCAGCCTCCGCAGACGTTGGATTCCTCCACCGTCACCAGGCGGTTGGTCTTTTCCAGCGAGGCGCGCACGGCTTCAAAGTCGATCGGGTTGAGGGAGCGCAGGTCGATCACCTCGGCTTCGATGCCCTCCTGCGCCAGCTCCTGCGCGGCTTGCAGGGAGGTGTACACCGTGCGCATCAAGCCGACCAGGGTCACGTGTTTTCCCTCCCGGCGCAGGCTGGCTTTGCCAAGGGGGATCAGGTATTCCTCGTCGGGAATGTCGGAGGATACATCGAAGGCGCTATGCTCCTTGCGGGCGCCTTTACTCCCGTAATGCAGCTTATGCTCAAAGAATAAAACCGGGTTGTCGTCGCGGATGGCGCTTTTCAATAAACCCTTGGCATCGTAGGCGTTGGAAGGCGCAACAATCTTCAAACCAGCCGCCTGCAGAAAATAGGGTTCGGTGTTCTGGGCATGCTGCGAGCCCCGCCCGGTGGCTCCCACCGGTATGCGCAGAACCATTGGAACCTTCACCTGCCCGCCCGACATGTAATGCATCTTGGCTGCCTGGTTGACGATCTGGTCCATCGCACAAAACACGAAATCACCATACTGCACCTCCGCCACCGGACGCATCCCCATCATCGCGGCTCCCACCGCAGCACCCACGATGGCTGTCTCGGAAACAGGAGTATCAATGATGCGTTCGTGACCAAACTCGTCCGATAAATTCAGGGTCACAGTAAATGGCCCGCCAAACCCCCTGGGGATGCCGATATCCTCCCCGATCAGGAACACGGACGCATCCCGTTTCATTTCCTCACGCATGGCATCCCGCAGGGCTTCTGCCATGGAACAGTGTTTTGTCATTCTATACCTCACGCATATACATCATCCAGGCATTCTTCCGGCGCGGGTTGCGGACTTTTCTCCGCTTCGACCACCGCGGCATCGATTTCAGCTTTCACCTGGTTTTCCAATTCCGCAACCGCCTCCCCGGTCATCAGTTTTGATTCGATCAGCCTGGCGCGTAACACCTGGATTGGGTCACGCAGCTTCCATTCCTCCACTTCCTCCCTCGAGCGGTAGTTCGCCGGATCAGAGCGCGAATGTCCCACGAACCGGTAGCAAATGAACTCCAGCAGGGTTGGACCCTCCCCCTTCCGTGCCCGTTCCAGGGCAGGCGCGGTTGCCTCGCGCACTGCCAGCACATCCATGCCATCTGCGGTCAATCCGGGCATGCCATAAGCCGCGGCACGGCTGGATAAGGTTGCGATCCGTACGGATTGCTTGAAGGGTGTGGAGGACGCCCACTGATTGTTGATCGTGACAAACAGCACCGGCAGGTCTTTCAGCGCAGCCAGGTTCAATGCTTCATGCCATGCGCCCTCATTGGAGGCACCATCACCCGAAAAAGATACAGCCACCTGCTGGTTGCCCATCAATTTGAAAGCCAGGGCAGAGCCCGTGGCGATGGGGATGTTGCCCCCGACGATTGCAATGGCTGGCATTACGCCGACGCTTGGTTCGCAGATGTGCATCGATCCACCCTTGCCCTTGCAGCAGCCACCCCGCCTTCCCAGGATCTCGGCTATCAGGCGTGTCATGTTTGCGCCCTTGGCAATGGTATCGCTGTGCGGGCGGTGGGTGGTGTAGATGACATCCTCCTTGTTCAGCAGGCTGCACACACCCACCGATATTGCCTCCTGTCCCTGGGATTGGTGCAAAGAGCCGGGTATTTTACCTTCCAGGAACAGGAAATACAGTGTTTCCTCGAATGTCCGGCAACGGTACATTGCCTGGTAGAGCCCGGCAATCGTTTCCCGGTCGTATTTTTTCCAGTTTTCAAACATTAACTTCCCTTCCACCAGCTATAGATCGAACATAAGGGATGCAGGTTCCTCAAGCCTTTCCTTGAGCGCCTTAAGGAACCTGGCGGCAAGTATCCCATCGATCATGCGATGATCAACAGATAAAGTGGCGGTCATGACCGGGCGCGGGACGATCCTCTCGTCAGGCGTCACCACGGCGCGCTTGCTCGTCGCGCCGAGCGCCAGGATGGCGCTCTCAGGAGGGTTGATGACCGCGATGAAAGCGCTTACCCCAAACATGCCCAGGTTCGAGAGAGTGAACGTGCCGCCGGTCAACTCGCTGCTGCCCAGCCCTCCCCGGCGGGCTTTTTGCTTCAGCTGCCGGGTGGTCTCTGCCAGGGCTGAAAGACCCAGGCGGTCTGCCTGGCGGACGACAGGTACGATCAAGCCCTCATCCAGTCCCACAACCACGCCAATGTTGATCTCCGGGTTGACCTGCGAACCATCGTCCGTCCAGGAGCCATGAAGCAGGGGAAACTCCGGCAGGAGGTGCCCGCAAACCCAAAGGATCAGATCGGTGAGGGTGGGAGCTGCTCCATTCCTTCCAACAGCAAGCTTTTTCAAAGTAGCCAGCAGGTCAAGCGCGGCCTGCATGTCAATATCAATGGAGACGTAGTAGTGCGGAATGCTCGCTTTGCTCAGCGCTGTGCGCTGGGCGATGGCCTTGCGCATCGGGGAGAAACCGGCAGCCTGGGCCGGGAGGACCACAGCCTGCCCTTCACTGGTGGCAACCTTCCGGGCATTTAAGGCGGCTTCCACGTCCGCGCGGGTGATGCGCCCCTCCGGTCCGCTGCCGTGCAGGCTGGCAAGGTCGAGGTTGTTTTCCTCAGCCAGCTTGCGCGCCACCGGGCTGATGTCCATCCGGCTTCGCCGGGCAGAAAGAGAAGGTGGCTGCGAGGCGGGGCTGGGTTCCTGCCCAGGAGGCCGGAGGGCAGCGCCTTGCGCCGCGATCGGTTCCTCCTCTAGTTCTTCGTCTGGCGAGGTGCTGAGAATGGCGATCACGGCGTCCAGTGGCACGGTGGCTCCCTCCGGGTATCTGGCGACCCTCAGGTAACCATCCGCGTAGGATTCGACCTCCACGGTGGCCTTATCGGTCTCAACCTCCATCAGTGGCTCCCCGCGCCTTACGGCATCTCCGGGCTTTTTCAGCCACGCGATAAGTTTCACCTCCGCAGTGGTGTTGCTCACCTGCGGCATAACCATCTGTATGATCAAATCATCACCTCCGGTAAAGTGTTGCTCCTCAACGCCGGGCTCCATCCAGGCGCACTTCGTTGTAATCCTTTAGATGCTTTCGCCAGTAGGCAACTGACTCCTTCAGGTCGCTGATGACCTTGAGTTCCTGCTCGTAGGATTCGCGATGCACGATCTCGAAATGCAGGGTGATCTCCTCTGCGCCTGATGCCTGGAGGGCTTCCAGGGTCTCAACCGGGTCCACGATGCCCTGCCGGTTGTACTCGGGGGTGAAGGGCCAGTGGCGGCTGTTATTGGTGTCGGATTGCTGCAGGTGGACAATGCAGGCCAGCGAACCCAGTTGGCGCAGCCAGAAATAGGAATTGCGCTGCGCCGGATGCGGCGCGTGTCCCACATCCAGGCACAGCCGGATGGGGATGGCCGATCTGTCATTCAGGAGATCGTATAGCTGCCTGGCTTCCTCCACCGTGTGCGCCAGCTCACGCGGCACCGACATGGTCTCGAAAAAGAGATGGCGATATCCGGCTTCCATTGCAACTACCGAGAGATCCTGCCAGAGCTGGATGCCCTCCGCCAGGCGGGTTTTATAACGCTCCGGATCGCTGACATCGTGCACCGAGAGGGCTCCAAAATGGCTGCCAGCTGAATAGGCGCCGATTTTTGCTCCCATCCTGATCAAAGCCTTGTACCAGTCAAACCATAACCTCCTGCCGCCTTCGTCTGGGTGGAGGAAAAGGTGACGCCGCGTGAAGTTCCCGGTGAACATGGAATCGACCTGTAGATTGTACTTCTGCAAACAGCCCCTGGTTCGTTCGAGGTACTCGTCCACGTACGAAGCTGGCCAGAGAGGATCAAGCACATCCGCCGAGAATTGCACATAATCCAGGTCCAACTCTTCACGAGTGAGGCGTGTCCACTCTTCTGGTTCGACGAAGCGGTTGCCGGCAAAAATGAGGTTCGTTCCAAGTTTGAAACGAGTCATGTTGTTTACCAGGAGATCAGGATGTCGTTCAGCTTACTTGTATTTGGATAAAACCCTGGTCAGGGGTTTGACCTGCGGATATAAATTCCGGTAGGTTGCGTATAATTCCTCGTACCGTTGTGTGTTGGCGCGATCAGGCTCAAATCGCTTACCCAGCCTGATAAGCCTGTCCAGCGCCTTGCGGTAGGAAGTGTATACTCCGGAGGCGATTCCAGCCTGGATGGCGGAACCCAGGCAGCCAGATTCCGTCACCTCCAGGCGAACGATCGGTTTGCCGGTGATATCTGCTGTTAACTGCAACCAGCGATCGGACCTGGCTCCGCCGCCCACCGAACGCATCTCGCGGATCGAGATGCCGGCTTTCTCGAAGGCATCCATGTTGACCCTCAGCTCAAAGGTGGTGCCTTCCAGGATGGCAGCCAGGATGTCTTCCGGGCTCGTTGCCAGGCTCAGACCAATGAGCGCACCCCGTGACTCGGGATCCAGATAAGGCGTCCCCGACCCAACGAAATGCGGCAGGAGCAACATGCCTGAATGCCCCAGGTTGGCTTTTGCCGTCAGCAGGTCGTAAACATTCACACCCAGGCGGGCAGCCTCGTCCACATCCCTGCTGGCAAAATGGTCACGGTACCAGCGCAGCAGGTTGCCCGAGCATGTGGAGTATGCCAGGGCGGCGTACTTCCCCGGGACAGTATGGCAGTAACAAGCGAACTTTTCTGTGCGCAGCTCCCGGCTCAGGCTGGGCTGGTCCAGCGCGGCGACGATCGACTCGGTTGTCCCGATGGTCAGAACTGCCTGCCCATCCTCGATCACCCCGGCGCCGAAGGCACCGTTGATCACATCATGCCCGGTCACTGTGACAACCACGCCTTTTGGGAGGCCAAGTTCGGATGCCAGGAAGGCGGGTATCTCGCCCAGGGGATTCCCGGCAGGCAGCAGCTGCGCCAGCTGGTTGGGGGAGAGCTTTGCTGCCTCCAGCATCCGCTCCGACCAGGCGCGCTGGCGGATATCGAACGCCATGGTGCGCGAGGCCAGGGAGTACTCGATGGCAGGCACCAGTCCCAGCCAGCAGCAGAACAAGTCCTCCCAGAGCAGGAATTTCCAGGTCCTTTTATAGATATCGGGCATCTCATCGCGAAGCCAGAGGATCTTGTTGAGGCTGTAACTGGTGTGCAGCGGCTGCCCGGTGATGGCATAGATCTCGTCTGCGCCAAGGTTCTCCTCCCACCACTCCACCTGGGCTTTGCAGCGGGCATCCACGGATGGGAGGGTATTATATAACGGGCGGTGGTTTTTATCGACCGGCGTGACAGCCTCCCCGAGAACCGAACAGCCGATGGCTTTAACAGGGTCGTTTGCCACCCCGGAGGCAGCCTGGCAGATGACCTCGCGGACTGCCTTCCACATCAGGTCCGGGTCCATCTCCACCCAGCCGGGGCGCGGGAATTTTTCCTCATAAGTGCGGTAGGCGGTCGCCAGCATCTTGCCGTCCTCGTCGAAGACGACCGCCTTCGTGCCGGTGGTGCCGATGTCGATCCCCATCAAGCTCATAAGCTAGCTCTGCTCACTGATCGTCTTGGGTTGGAAGGCTTTCGAGCGGAAGAGCCAGGAGGTCTTTGGTCGCTGGGGAAATCCCCAGGTATCCAGGGCGGCTTTCAGCTCGGGATAGATCTCCGCCGCCTGCTCGCGGGTAAGTCCGTCCATCTTTGCCTGGATGGCCTGCTGGATGGCCCTGGCACCCGCGGTGTAGCCGCCCGGGTGCCCCAGCATGCCGCCGCCGGTGGGGACGATGACATCCGTGCCGTACTCGTCGATCAGCACATCCACCAGGCCGGGGTGGACGCCGGCAGAGGGCATTGCCCACATCTTCCTTAGCCCATACATGGGCGCCTGCACGACCTGCGCCGTGCGCATGGCCTCCTCCAGGGAGGTGACCGGCATGCTCGACCAGATGGTCGGCCCCATCATCATGTCGCCTCCACACAGCCGGACGAACTTGGCCAGGGTTGGCCAGCTGATGCTGGGCAGCAGGCTGACCATGTGCGAGGGGTGAAGCAGGATGGGCACATTGATATCCGGGTCGGCAGCCAGCACCTTCAGCATGGAAAAGCCAGCCGAGTAAGCCAGCAGCAAACCCCCAGCCCCGGCCTCGATGGCGCGTTTGGCTTTATCGCGCACTCTATCCACTTCATCAGTGATGCTTGCCAGGTAGCACAGTTTGCGACCGGTCTTCTGCTGGGCGCGGTCAACGGCTTCAGCCACCGCCCTGACACGGTCGATGGTGTCGCAGTTGTAGACATCACTGCACATCTCGTCATCCTTTGCCAGGTCAGCCCCACCCAGCGCAGTGTCATGGACCTGTGCGGCAGTTTGTGCGGGGGTCATTCCCATCTTGGGCTTGATGATGTGCAGGGAGAGCGGGCGTGTGGGCACGTTGAGTAGCTTGCGCATTCCCTCCACCCCAAACTTGGGACCGGGGAACTGCTCGACGATCTCCCTGGGAAAGGTCACATCCAGGACGCGCGACTTGTTGCTGACCGCAAAACAGTTCCCCGCCACGGCCAGCAGCAACATGGGCGCGTTGGCCTGCCAGGCATCGATCGGCAGGGCGATCTGTACGATGGCTTTCTTGGTGTGCGGAATATCGCATGGTATCTCGTAATAGCCCACACACTTCCCGGTCAGCTTCCGGCGCAGTTCGGGTGTATCCTCGCGAATGCGCATCCAGGTGCCGGTGGATCCTTCCAGGGCGATGCTCCCCACCATCTGGAGGTGATCGATGAAGTTCTCGCCGGGGACTGAATCTTCCAGGTAATACGTGCCGATCACGTAACGGTCATCGGCGATGCTTTCACCGGTAAACGTGAAAATATTTTCATCGTAGATCTTGCTCATTTAGGTCCATCCTTTAGATCAATATCGGCTCCACATCGAACATGCTGCACAGCTCAGCCATCGGTTCTTTTACGTCCCCGTAGGTCACATGCATGTGGTTGCAGCGCAGCTCGCGCATGAACGCCGCGTAACCACCATCCAGGTGGATAAAGATGTGCGGGGAGAAGCCCCAGAAGGTCCTGGCAACCTGCTCCAGCGGGACGTCGAGAGCGTCCCCGGTGGTGATGAGGCAGGTGTATTCCCCGGCGATGCGACCCAGGCGCGCCACGGTGACCCTACCGGGCCTGGCAACCGCCTGCGGGCAGCAGGCGCCAATGCGCCACTCGAACTCGGTGAACTGGTGCGGCACCAGGTTGACCTCCTTGCGGCTCCTGGCCATATCGGTGGGTTGCGAGCCGCAGTTCGAAAGGCGCAACACATCGGTCTTCTTATCCACGTGCCAGATATCACCCATCATGACCGGCTGGTCACTCAGGAGGCTGAGCATTTCCATGGTCAACGCGCCATTGCTATCCGCCTCGCAACCGCAGACGATGCGTGGCTTTGGACCCTCGGCATCACTGGCGTCATTGAGCAGGGCATGCGCCAGGCAAAAGGTCGTGTAGGCGGTGGGCATCTCAGGTAGGCAGCGCAGGGAGACGAAATCGTACCCGCGGAAGGCGATGATATCCTTCACTGCCAGGTACAGGCGCACCTGCCCCTCCAGCACTTCGTCTGGCACCTTGATCGTTCCGAAATTGTTCTTGATCCAGGGGAGATAGGGCTCCACGCGTTTGGGGTCAATGCGCATGGCCTCGGTCACCAGGCCGGCCTGGTCGAAGGAATCCACCTCGATGCCGAATTGTGTCCGCCAGGCGTTCGGATCGATGGCACCGGTGTACATGCCCAGGGAGCGCCCGCCGCAAACGCCATAGGTCAGGTGCCGGATGCGGGTGGCAGCAGCGCGCACCTTGCACAGCGCGAGCAGCTCACGGAGGGTATCCGGGTCATCGAAGTTCCCGTGAACCAGGGGGGCATCGATGCCCACCTCGGCCAGGGCACCCCGGGCGATGCTCGCACCGATGATACCCCCGGTATCATCCCGATATGGCGCCCACAGGATCACCGGCAGGCGTGATTCGATCGCCGAGGAAACGATGGTGTTGGAATAACTCCAGCGACCGATGAAGATCACCAGCACCTCCGCGCCGCGGGCAACCAGGTGACGCACGTGCTGCCCCGCCTGCTGGTGGCTCTGGGTGATGTGATCAACATCCAACACGTCCAGACCGTTTTTTACCAGCAGATCGCGTCCATCCACCAGCCAGGCATGGATTTCGTCAAGTGTTTCCTGCGGCCAGGTCTTCTCGGGGGAAATGGTCGATAATAAACCAACTTTTATTGAAGGGGGCATGACGGCACTCCTCTCCAGGATATGAAATTGCAGCTATTCCTGCCTTATTACCACCTTGATGGCATCTTCGATCCGGTTGGCGCTATACTCGATGGCCTTCTTCAGTTCGGTTGGCGGGAAGGAATGGGTGACGATCTTCTCCAGCGGGAAGCGCCTGGAGTTGATGATGGATACCGCCGGCTCGTAAGCCCAGCCGCTTAAATTCGAACCCTGCACGCGCTGCTCGCCCAGCAACAGCTCATAGTAGGTATCCAACTGGACGGTCTTGCCGCTGCCGGTTGCGCCCATGATGGTCATCGTGCCGGTGGGGCGCAGCAGCCCAAGACCGAGCTTTTGGGCTTCGACGACCCCGGCCGCCTCGAGAACCACCGAGGCCAGCAACCCATGGTCATTTACGATCTCGCGCACCATCCCGGCCACATCCTCGCGCTTCATTCCCGGCTCCAGCTGGATGAGGTGATCAGCACCCAGGTCCTTGCCCAGGTTTAGTCGCTCGGGGCGTGGTTCCACCAGGATGAGCGGATCGGCACCATAAGCCTTGGCAGCCACCACCGAGACCAGGCCGATGGGCCCGGCACCCAGCACAACGGTGGGAGTGCCCACGGTCAGCTCAGAGCGCATGCAGGCACGGATCGCCGTCCCCAGCGGCTCGATCATCACCGCGGCCTCCGGGATGACATCCGCGGGGAACTTGTGAATGCGCGTATTGTAGGGGATGTACAGGTAGGGTGCAAAACCACCCCACAGGTGGGGCGGGCGGGCGCAGGAGAGGTTGCCGAATAGTTCAACCTTGATGCAGCGGGCGTAGTTGCCGCGCTCGCAAAAGTAACACTCGTTGCAGGGGATCAACACTTCGGCATTCACCAGGTCGCCCACCCTTACATTGTGCTTCACGGCAGCCTCGCTGCCCACCTCCGCCACCTCGCCGAAGATCTCGTGCCCCTGGATCAGAGGGTACGCCGGATTCCAATCGCCGTGGAAGAGGTGCACGTCCGAGCCGCACACTCCGCAAAGTATCATCTTGAGAAGCATATCGCGCGGGCCGATCTTCGGCAGGTCGAACTCGCGGATTTCGATGGTATTGGCTGAAACTGTAACAGGAGCGGTAATTTTCTTTGCCATGGGAGCCACCTTTCTGGGTTGGTTTATAGAACCTGATCGAACTCGCCCAAGTGCAGGGGGTAATTCCCGTACTCGCGGCGCAGCTTCTGAAAATAGTCGTAGTTTTCTGGCGGGACGCTGCCCGGCACGGTATGATCGGTCTGCAGGATAAATCCGCCACCTTTTGCCGCGTTGAATGCCGTCAGCACCTGCTTGCAGATGGTATCAAAATCTCCGGGGGGGGCACCCAGGGCTGCAGCGTTGTCGATGCCGCCCATGATGACCAGCCGGTTGCCAAACTTGCGTTTGATGTGCACGGCATCCATACCGGCTTTAACCTCCAGGGGATTGAGCCCGTCGATGCCGGCCTCGATCAACCCCTCGATAGTGGCATCCGGGTTATGACCGCAGCTGTGGTAGATGGCAAGGCATCCTTCACTGTGGATGGCCCGGACAAGCCGCTTAAGGGGCGGAAAGAAGATCTCCCGCCACATCCGTGGTGAAAAGAGCAAGCCGGTCTTATACCCCAGGTCACCCCATATATACATCAATGGACACTGGCTCAACCGCACCTGCTCCTGCATCGAGCCAATGGCAAAGTCGATCAGCCGGTTGCAAAAGGCTTTGACCTTCCCGGGTTGCCGGACCATATCCATCAGGGCATTCGCGATGCCTCTCGTGCGCCACAAGCCTTCCCATGCTTCATAAATGCCGCCGATCAGGCAGTAATCATCCCGTATGGCTTTGATGTTATCCATGTAACTGGGGAGAAGGGTGAATCCATCCCCTGAAAGGATATCCTGGCGCGGGTCAAAAAATCGGCGCGGGTCCTTGGGGTCATCGAACTCGAACCTGGCGTAGTCATCAGGGCTCTTGATGGAAAAGTCAATGTACTCTTCCATGGGCGCCAGGTAGCCATCCTCGAGGCGCGAGTTGCGCTTCTTAACCGTGCAGCCGAAACCGCTGGTGGCAATGGTGCAGTCATCCGTCACAGTTACCCGGGGTGTGATGAATGTTGGGTCGCTGTTGGGCACCGCCAGCATGATATCCAGGTCGTAATACTTGTTCGGGTCAAGCGCTTCGGTCTTGATCACCGACGCCCAGGAGGCCACCAGGACTTTTTCATCCGATCGTACGTGAGCCTGGGTTTTGCGCCACTCCACCCAGCTGGTGGTGAACTCGCCGGCATACCACTCGGCAGATGGGATGCGGTCGGGTTCCTGGTGGTGCATGGCTTTCATCACGCGTTCGGTTTTCTCAACGCTGAGACTCATTTTTTGCCTGCCTGTGCTATGAACCCTGTTAATTCCCTGGCTTTGACAACCGCTGCAGCTGCATCCAGGGCATAACCATCCGCGCCAACCCTATCCGCGTAAGCCTGGTTGATGGATGCTCCACCGATCATTACCTTTACATTATCGCGCAAACCTTGCTCCTCCAGCTGCCCGATCACCTTCCCAATTTGATGGGAGGAGGTGGTCAGGAGGGCGGAAAGAGCCAGGATGTGCGGTGAATTCATTTTTATTGCCTGGATAAAGCGCTCGGGGGGAACATCCACCCCCAGGTCGATCACATTGAACCCAGCCCCCTCCAGCATCCAGGCGACGATATTCTTGCCAATGTCGTGCACATCCCCCAAAACCGTGCCGATCACCACCGTCCCCCTGGTTTTCATCTCATCCGGTTTCAAGAGAGGCTTAAGCAGCGCAAGGCTGGTTTTCATTGCCTCCGCGCCGATCAGCAGTTCGGGCAGGAAAACCTCACCTTTCCCAAATTCCTCTCCCAGCTTTTCCATGCCCGGGATCAGACCTTTCTCGATGATGACCATCGGTCTGAAACCCGCTGCCAGTGCGGCGCGCGTATCTTTCTCCATCTCTTCAAGATCCCCGGAGAAAATGCCCGCTGAAATTTTGGAAAACAACCCTTCATCCATGAAAGCCTCGCTGAGGAAGTAAATTGGGGTCCGGCGGGAACCGGACCCCAAACGAGCATATCGGTTTTGTGTTACGGCAGCATGCCTGCAAAATCTTTCAGGAATTTCACCGCGTTTTCCTTCAAAACCACGAAGGTGCCTGCATCGATCACTGCATCCACCTTCTCACCCTTGATCAGGGCAACAGCCGCATCCACAGCCTTCTGACCCTCGTAGAAGGGCATCTGGCAGACATCCGCATAGGAATTGCCATCACGGACGGCCTCAACCATCACCTGCATGCAGTCGTAGGTGATCAGCTTGACGGTGGTATTGTTAAGCTGTTGCAGGGCTGCCATGGCGCCCTGCCCCATGGTATCGTTCTCGGTGTAGATGCCAGCAAGGTCAGGATACGCGTTGAGGGTGTTAATGACGACGGTTTGCGCCTCCTCAGGCTTCCAGTTCGCCACCTGGCGCCCGACAACCTTCACATCCGGGCACTTCTGGGAAATGGCATTCATGAAGCCTTCCTCGCGAAGCTGGGTGGGGGCATGGATCGGGTTGCCCAGCACAACCAGGATGTTACCCTTGCCACCCAGGGCAGTGCACATGGTCTCACCTGCCGTATAGGAAGTGTTGACACTATCCGTGGCAACAAAAGCGTCTGGTGGTACCTGGACGCTGTTGATGCCGATGGCTACCACAAAAATCCCGGCATCCTTGGCTTTCTGCACCTCGGGGCCAATGGCAGCCGAGTCGACCGGAACGAGCAGGATCGCATCCGGCTTTTCGAGGATGGCAGCATCCATGAGCTGGATCTGGGTCTCGAGGTCATTGTCATTGGGAGGATCCACATACTTCACATCCGTGATGCCCAACCTCGCAGCCTCATCTGCAATGCCGGCTTTGTTGGTCTTCTGGTAGGGCGCCACAGCACTCACGCCAACATAGATCAGCTTTACCTTGGTCACATCAAAGGTGGGAGCTGCGGTGGGAGCCTGGGTTGCCGGGGGGGGAGCCTGCGTGGCAGGGGGGGTTGCCGGCTGGCAGGCCGCGAGGACCGTGGTTAAGGCGAGGGTGAGACATAAAACGAGTGACAGCTTACGCATTTCTACCTCCTTGAGGGGTAATAAGAATCGAATTTGTTTAGACCGACATTCAAACAACTTTTTTATCTTCCCTTCCACCTCCTATCCTGTCCGTTGCACCTAACTGGTATCCGCTCCACTTGATTACGCCTGGACAGAAACCCGCTGGCGGACCTTGTCGATTACCACAGCCAGAAGGACGACCAGTCCGATGACGATGATTTGTATGAACGGGTTGGCGTTGATGAGGGTAAGGATGTTACGGATGACACCCAGGATGAGCGCGCCGATCAGCGTGCCGATCACGCCTCCTTCTCCCCCCGAGAAGGCTGTGCCTCCCATGACCGTGGCGGCGATGGCATCCAGCTCCCAGCCGCTTCCCAGCCCGGTATACGTGGACATCAGGCGCGAGGTTTGAACCACGGCTGCGATCGCGCAGAACAGGCCGGAAATCCCGTAGATGATCACCTTGTTCAAGCCGATGTTGATCCCTGCCAGGCGTGCCGCCTCTTCATTTCCGCCTATGGCATAGGCGTTTCTTCCCAGCTTGGTCCTCGCCAGCACGAACCAGGCAATGATGGCAACCCCGATGACGATCAGAGGCGGCACGGGGATGACGCCAAATACGTGACCCTGACCCAGTGGTTCAAGACCATGGGGAAGGTTATAGAGATAATTGCCATTGGTCACCAGCAGGGCAAAACCTCGATAGACCTGCATGGTCGCCAGGGTGACAATGAAAGGGATTACCTTGAGGCGGTGAATGACAAATCCGTTCAAAGCCCCCAGGGCAAAACCCGTCAACAGGGCAATTGCGCCAGCCAGCCACCAAGACATGCCGCGGAGCGCCAGCAAAGCCATGATTTCAGCGGTCAGGGCAACCATGGATCCCACCGATAGGTCGATGCCGCCTGAGAGGATCACAAAGGTCATGCCCATTGCCACAAAGGCGTTCATGGAAACCTGCAGCAGGACGTTGAGCAGGTTGACCGGGTTGCGGAAGGATGGGGATAGGACCGTCGCAATGACCACCAGGATGATCAAACCCAGGAATGCCGAGCCTTGCCTGAGCAGAGCCTGGCCCAAGCTCCTTCCAAAGGGTGAACCATTACCGGCGAGGGGTTTTTTCTTCTCTTGGGTTGGCGTTTTTTCCATCAGTTCTCTCCACCGATCGCTTTAAGCATGATTTTTTCCTGGGTTGCGTCCTGGCGGCTGAACTCACCGGTGAGGTGACCTTCGTGCATCACCAGGATGCGGTCGCTAAGAGTGAGTATCTCGGGCAGCTCCGAGGAAATCATCAGGATGCCGTAACCGGCGCAGGCAAGCTCATCGATGATCTTGTAGATCTCCGCCTTGGCACCCACATCGATGCCGCGGGTGACCTCGTCAAGGATGAGCACTTTAAGCGTCATGCACAGCCAGCGGGCCAGGATGACCTTCTGCTGGTTGCCGCCGCTCAGCTCCATGATGCGCTTGGCTGCCGTTGGCGTGCGGATGCTTAGTTTGTCAATGTACTCCCGCGTAATATCCTTGTCTCTGCCGAAATCCAGCAGGCCCCGGTAATGACGATTCCCGTAAGCCAGCATCAGATTCACCTGGACGCTGAGGACGCCGATCATCCCCTGGACCTTGCGGTCTTCCGGGACGAGGGCAATGCCGGCAGAAATTGCATCGTACGGCGAGCGGATGTGGACCGGAGCCCCATCAATATAAACATCGCCGCTCCCGCCCCTGTCCGCGCCGAAGATGGCACGCGCCAGTTCCGTTCGCCCAGCTCCGATCAGTCCCGCCATGCCGACCACCTCTCCCCGCTTTACCTCGAGATTGATATCGTGCAGTTTTCCGGGAACGGAGAAATGGTCCAGGCGCAGAACCGGATCTCCTTCCTGGGTGCGGCACTCGCGCGGCTCAACGAGAACATCCCTCCCCACCATCATGCGGATGATGGTTGACCTGTCCGCCTCCTCGACCGGTCGGGTTCCGATCACTCTGCCATCCCGCATGACGGTGATCCGGTCACCGATCTGTTTGACCTCATCCAGGCGATGTGATATGTAGATGATGGCTACCCCTTCCGACTTGAGCGATCGGATTGTCTTGAAAAGTTGCTCGATTTCCGAAGGGGTGAGCGAAGAGGTGGGCTCATCCATGATCAGGATGCGTGTATCCCGGCGCAGGGCGCGCGCCACAGCCACCAGCTGCTGCTTGGCAACCCCCAGGTCTTTCAGCCGTGTATTGACGCGGATGTTCGGGGCACCCACCTTGTCCAACAACTGGCGCGAGTTTCTATGGATCTCCTTCCAATTCACCATGCCGGCGCCTGTCTGCAGCTCTCCGAGGTAGATGTTTTCAGCCACCGTGAGAGGGGGCACAAGCATGATCTCCTGATAAATGGTAAAGATTCCCAGGTCTGCTGCGTCCCCCGGCTTGTTGATCTCAACGTGCCTCCCATCAATGATGATCTCTCCCGCGTCCATCCTGTACGCGCCCGAAAGGATTTTTATCAGGGTCGATTTTCCAGCTCCGTTTTCACCAACAAGGACATGCACTTCTCCCTTTTGCAGGTTGAAATCCACCCGGTCGAGAGCACGAACCCCCGGGAAATCTTTCGTGATGGAGCGCATCTCCAGAATGGTTTCGTCAGCCAAGGTAGCCTCGCTATCCATCGAAGGTGATGATGGTCTTCAACCGCGGTGTCAAGTCAGCCTCGTCGAAGGCATCCTTTATATGAGCCAGTGGATAATGATGGGTGATGCCCTTTTCAATATCGAACGGCCGCTCCTTTAACTTCTCCAAAGTCTTGTGCATCCAGGTGACATTTGCGCCAGTGGTACCGGTGATGGTCACTTCACGATAGTGGATCGCCTGGCTGTTGATGCTGACATGTGCATCGGATAATGGCAAGCCCCCGAAGAAATTCACCCTGCCCTGAATGGCTGCCAGGTCGGGGGCAAGTTCATCCATCTCCCTGGCTGAACAGGCAACGATGACGACATCGGCTCCCCTGCCGTGGGTGGCTTCGAATACGCCCGCCCTCAGGTCCGTTTTTCGCGAGTTGATGATCAGGTCCGGTTTCCCCCGCCGGGAAAGTTCACCCCAGTCATCACCGATCACCGAGACGATCACCTGGCTGGCTTGGAAGGTTCGCGCCCAGCAGCACATCAAGTAAGTCACGGTGCCGCCTCCGATGATCAGGACCGTCTCGCCTGCCTGCGGGGTGCAGGCGGATAACCCCCGGTAGGAGCAGGCTGAAATCTCGACCATCGCCCCGAGGTCGTTCGAGAACTCTGCCGGCACGGGGATGATATTCCCCTGGTCGATCGCAACCTTGGGGATTGCCATGTACTGCGCGAAACCTCCATCAATGCTGATCCCAAAGGCATCATAAAGTTCGCATAACTGGGTGTACCCTTTTTTACATTCCTTGCATTTTCCACAGCCAAAATTTGGAGCCAGGGTCACCTTGTCACCCGGTTTGTAACGATCATCCTTTCTGCTCAATTCGACGATCTCTGCGATCACCTCGTGCCCCAAAATGCGCGGGATTCCCGGTTGGATATGAAAATGACCGCTGGTATAAATACGCTTATCCGTGCCACACAATCCGGCTGCCAGGATCTTAAGTAGTGCACCTCCGGGTGGAGTCACCGGGATCGGGATCTCTTCCAACCGGATATCCTTGATCCCATATAACCGGGCTGCGTGCATCTATATTCTCCTCGAGCTCAGCGCGGCATCGATTTTCTTCGCACGCACCCGGCATACTTCCTGACCAAAATGCTGCCAAAGGCGGACGCAGAGGATATCGATGATATTCAATTGGACGATACGCCATGGAATGGACTCGGCTGTGAAGAAACGCTGGCTGGCGGTGACCAGCAGTTTGATATCAGATAGTTCAGCCAGCGGGGATTTTGGAAAACTGGTGATGCAAATTGTCCTTGCTCCCGCATCCCGGGCCACCTTTTGGGCTTCAACGACCTCGCGGGTGCGGCCGGAGTGCGAGATGGCAATCGTGGCGTCCTCGGGTGTCAGCAGGGCGGTTGTCACGAATGCCATGTGGCTGGTATGGTGTTGAACAGGCAGCCCCACGCGCAGAAGGCGGTACTGCGCATCCTCGGCAATGACCCCGGAGCTGCCCTCCCCATAGATGACGATATGCTTTGCTGCGATCAATGCGTTCACCGCATTTTCTATTTCCGAACAATCCAGCTTGTCCCATGCTTCGTAAAGCGATTCTATGTTCGCACGGGTTACTTTCTGCGCCGCCGTGGCAATGTCATCGGATAGTTCGATATCCGCGTGAGGTTCAGACCAATCTCCCACCACCGGGTGGGAAGCCAGCTCCTTCGCCAGCAGCAGGCGGAATTCCCGAAAGCCGGTCACGCCAAATTGCTTGCAGAAGCGGAAAATGGTCGTTTCACTGACCCCGCAATTGGCGGCTATTTCGCTGATCGAAAGGGAAGGTGCATTATTGGCATTTTGCAAAAGCCAGTCTGCAATCCGGCACTCAGTACTGGAAAGGTCGTCGTAGCGCTGGTGGATTTGATCGATGATCCCCCGGTAAACCTCATCCGCCTGGTTCATGTCCCTGGTTAAGGAATTATTCATGACTGATCCTGCTGGAAAATAATATCCAAATTGGACGGAATAAGGAAGAATATTTCTTTATTCTTGGATTATAGATGAAAATTATTTTCTTGTCAATGGGTTTATGAGCCTTGACTTTGCACCCCACCCGCGCCTGCGCGCCTCCATCCGGGATCGGTCCTGCCAACGAACATCCCAAACACACTCCCCAGACACCAAACCGCCCTGCCTCATAAACGTGATATAATATCCAGGTTGGCGATGAAGCTCGCTGCAATTGTCCCGGGACTGATGGCTTCTACTGGTTTACAGTGGAAGCCTTTTTTATTTATCGTTTTGGATATTTATTGGCATTTGGCAGGCATTTATGGCTGAGCATCTGCTCAATATTAAGATTACCCAGGCGGGCCGGACCACGGCTCTTTACCGCCCGGTGGATTATGAAACCCTCCAACTGGAAAAGGTCATTCACCCCGGGGAAACCCTGCCTTTCGATGTCGCAAGCCTGCCGGCATCGCTGACCGTGTTCGGCGACCCGCTGACCGTGCTTGTGCTGGGCAGCCTTTCCCACCCTGTGAACACCTTGCTCGAAGCCCGGCTGCTGGGTGCACTGCAAAGCGACAACCTGCTCTTCCCGCTGGCAGTTCCCACTGCTGAGCAGGACGCGGCCGCGCTCGAATTGACCAGCCTCGAGGAATCCCAGCGCAACGAGATCGTCCGAATCCTCAGCGAAGCCCATCCAGGGGAATGGCGCTGGCTGACGGTGACCGAAACCGAGCCGCGCCTGCACTCCGCCGTCCTGCGTTACCGCCAGGCGAAGGAGAGCGGCGCCCGTACCGAAAACGCCCCGGCCTGGAAACCCATCCACATCAAGCGGCTTTCGCCCGGTTTCGATGCCGCCGAGCGCTATACAGCTGCCGAGTACACCTTCTTCGAACTGCCCTTCCACTTTCAACAATACATCCAGGAACACCTCGCCCCTGACGAGCGCATCCTTTACGCCACGCCGCGCCCGGCCATGCGTTCCAGTAAAAAACGATCCTGGCTGGAGCACGAACGCCTGCAGGCGGGAGTGCTGATCCTTACCAGCCAGAGGCTTATCCACCTTTCCGAGATTCTCCCGCCTGACAATGCCAACATCCGTTATGGTTATCATGTAACCATGGGCGCTCTCGAACGATTCACAGGTTCATCCGTGCAGGCTTCCGGCAGAGATAACCTGCTTCTGCGAACGGAGTGGTCTTCCCGCGAAGGCTGGTCCACCGCTGAATGGGAAACCCCGGCCTTCACCCGGCCCGCCCTCGAAGAATTGACCCGCCATCTGCAGGCTTTTCGGGGGGGCGATCCGGCTGCCTGCACCCTGCAACGCGCCGCCGCCCCCGAGCCGCCGCGCCCCCTGCCCCCCTTGCGCGATAGTTCCGTCAACGACCCCCTGAACCTGGTCCCGTTGAACGAGCGGTTTTCCAGCGCCCTGGACTCGGCTCTCGCCCCCGGCGAAGAAGCGCGCGCCTGGGCATTAATCCCGGAATGGTTTGAGAGCGGCAAACCCGCCCGTGTCCTCGTCATCACCGGGCGCCGCTTGTTCACCCTGCCAGACCTCGCCCTCGATTTACCGCTCGACCTGGTCACCACCCTGGAATACTCCAGCTCCATCCTGGAATCATTTTTCACCGTGAACTATACCGAAAACGGAAAATCCAGCCGCGCCGTTTTGCCCTTCCCTTATCCCGTCGAGCGGGCATTCCATGGCTGCCTGGAGGCCGCCAGACGCTGCATGGCGGTGGTCCCTTTAAGCGAAAGGTGAAGAAGCAGCCCAGACGGCAATGGTTGATCGCCCGCTTATCCCCCGCTTCGACCTATTGTTAACACAATCCCCCCCGCCAGCCTGCCACCCCAGTGCTGCGCCTGCCTCCCTCTCCAGGGGGCTGATTTACTCATTCGGCGCATCTTTTCCAAACAGGTGGGCAAGTTTCAATGCCGAAGAAGATAGGCTTTCGATGCGCGGGGCCAGGCGTTCAGCCACCCTGGCATGCACGGCGCCATACTTCTTCATCCTTTTCGCACTTGCTTCCAGCAGGCTCTCCCAACTGATGGACATCTCCCCTGCCAGCTGCTGGCCCAGGTCCTGCTCCACAGCTTCCAGGTGATAAAGCTCGCTCAACTCGCGGATCTGGGTTAGCGCCGAGGCAATTTCCTGCCGGGCTTCGGCTGTTCTCTCCGGGGGAAGCTTCAAGGTTTGATTGATTAGGATGCCTTTCATCTCAGCGCCATCCAGGATGAAAAGAGCCCCTCTCAGGCGTTCTTCGAAACCCCTCAGCGAGACCAGCAGGGAGTTGCGCTGGGTTGGATTGAGTTGTTCGACCATGGGCGCCGTTCCTTATCTTGTGCGGTAAACGATCCACGCGCCGGCAAGGAAGAGGATGGCGGCATAGGCAAAGCCCACCGCCGGATTGAACGCCGTCCACAGCAGCCCGACCACCAGGCTGGAAAGGAAATCACCCAGCCCGTTGACCGTAGCCAGCACGCCATAACCGGTGCCGCGCACATTTTCCGGCAGCAGGTCAGCCGCCAGCGCGCCTTCCAGCGCATCTTCCGCGGCAATGAACGTTCCTCCCAGGGCAAAAAGGATGCCCAGCAGCCATATCGAGGGGCCGGTCAGGATCCAGCCCAATCCCATGAGCGCAGCCAGGGCATAGCCGGCCGCGAGCAATCCCCGCTTCCCAAAGCGGTCTGCCAGCATGCCGATCGGGTAGGACATCCCGGCATACAGGACGTTATGAATCGTGTAAAGGGCGATGGCGATCCGCCCCGCCTGGAGGGCGCCCAGGCTGGGAGTCAGCATTTGGGCGGCGAGCATGGTCAGCAGGGAGTGGGCAAAATCTCCCGCCCCGAAGACCCCCACGCCAACCAGGAAAAGCTTGAACCTGCCGGGGAGGCCGTGGATGGCTGAAAACAATCCCTGTCGTTGTGCCAGCGGGCGGACCTTTTCTTTGACCAGGAACGCAAAGGACAATGCCGAAAGCAGCCCTGGAATGAGCGTGACCCAGAAGACCTGGCGGTAGGTCTGGATTGGCGATTCGCGCCCTCCCAGCAGGTTGAGAAGCAATAGGGCCAGGAGCGGACCGGCAACCGCCCCCAGGGTATCCCCGGCGCGGTGAAAGCCGAAGGCGCGCCCGCGGGCTTCCGCAGGAACGGATTCCACGAGCATCGCGTCCCGCACGGGTCCGCGGATGCCCCGCCCGAACCACCCCGCCGCCCGGGCAAACAGCACATGCCACCAGGAGGTGGCGAGGGCGAAAAGTCCGGTCGTGAGTCCGGTCAGCATGTACCCCGCCACGGCAATCGGCTTCCGGCGGACCCGGTCGCTGATCCAGCCGGCGCCAAGTTTGATTAAGGAGGAGACTGCGTCGGCAATCCCCTCGATCGCTCCCAGGGCTGCGGCAGGTGCCCCGATCGCGGTCAGGAACAGGGGGAGGATGGAAGTGGCGGCTTCATGCCCGGCGTCGCTGAAAAAACTGGAAAGGGTCATCCCAGCGACATTGCGGTTGAGCCATCCGGCGCCCTTTTGGGGAGATGTTGAACTCGGCAGGTTATCCATATTTTTCCTTTCACACGTGATCAGGGTTTGCTCACTCACCCGGCTTCCGGTTTCCTCTCCAGGAAACCCTTTTGGCCTCATCTCCCCTCCCCGCTTGCCGGGGAAGGACCGGGGGTGGGGCTGAGCAGATTCGTCGTATCTACTCACGCCCCAAAGAGAGGGGTTGTGAGGGAGACCCAAAGAGGTTTTGAATCGCATCGAAAGCAGAAACGCCATTCAATTCTGCTGTATCGATGATGGAGGCAAAGGCTTCATATGCCCTTGCCCCCCAACCTGAGCGGAAACACCCGATCACCTTGCGATGAATGACTGAAGGGCGCAAGTTCCTCTCACTGACGTTGTTGGTAGGGCTGACATCGCTGCGGTGCAAGAAGACGAACAGGCAATTCCGGTATTTGGTATATCGTTTGCGGAGCCTTTTGGCTTCTTTTTATTCCAGCGAGCGATCGAGCAGCCAGGCAAAGAGCCGCTCGATCCGCTGAACCTGGGCCTGGAACTCTGGTGGTGAGAGCCGATCGCTCTGGTTGTAAGTGTGGATTGCAGCACGGAACACGGCTTGCATGGCCCTGGGCCAGAATGTATCCGGATATTGCTCCACCACCGCCTGCAAATTCCGCAGTTGGTGCGCCAGGCACAACTGGCGTTCCTGGGACGGAGCTTTCATCTGAGCCGAGTAACAATCGCTCACCCAAACCTCGGCTTCGTGGCCCGCCATGACATCTTTGATCACATCCACACTGCGGTTGGAGCGGATGACATGCAGAACCGCAGTGGTTGCGCAAAAGATCCACTCCCACCAGTTCTGGCCATCCACCCGGCTGCCGGTTTCGTCGCAGTGCACCACGGCACTCTGTTGGACTTCGGCTCGAAGGGGGGCTATCCTGTCCGCAGCAGCCTTCCCCCCGCGCTGCATGATCTTGTCGATCCCGCCCTGGCTGATCTCCACACCGTGCAGATCCTACAATGCGGCTTCCGTACGCATATAGCTCATGTGCTGTTCCTGCCGATAGTACACCACCGTTGCTTCCAGGCGGGCACCAAAGGTCCGTCCCATCTCCAGCCCGGCAGGAGGTTCGGTCGTTTGCTTCTTCCCGCAACACGGACACTGCACTTCATACTGCCGCACTTCGATCACGTCCGCCTTCGCTTCCGGCAATTCCGTGATCTGATTGACATCCGCCAGCTGGCCACACGACTCAGCCAGATCGGTTTGACAATCTTCACATACCCGAGGCTTCACTTCCACAACATGATCCGGATCCGCCATCATTTTCCGCTCGTATTTCACATGCCCCTTCGGCGGTCCGTGTCTGTGTTTCTTGCGCTTCTTCGTCAGATCGGCTTTCTGATCCCGGGATGGAGGCTGCGAAGAATTTCCTGAGTTCGCTGGTGGCTTCTTGCCCTTCTCCAGCTTCTTCTTCAATGCCTCGATCTCTGCTTGCATTTCCTGAAGTTTTGCATAGTCTGCAAGCACCTTTTCAATCAGTTCGTCACCGCTCATCCGTGCCAGGTCATCTCGGGTCATCGTGACCCAATCTTATCAAACTACGCGATTATCGCGTAGGGCGTGAGTAGATACGATTCGTCAGCCTTTTTAATATCATGAATTCCGTTTGCTGGCAAGATGCAGGTAGGCAGCGCCCGCCCGGCCTTCCCTTCGCCTCCGTTCAGCAGGTCGCCGCGTGCGGCACGGCGTGAGCGTGTAACTCCATAGATCTTCCGAGGTCTCCTCCTGCAGGTACGTTTTTTCGTCCAGGAGGAGACCGGTGATCTTCTGCGGGGGTGTAAAAAGAGGGTTTCACCCAGGCGGAACAGGTAAAACCCCCGCCGCCGGCGGTACTGTTTCCTCCCCTGGCTGCCTCCAGGCTAGCGTATGCGTGGCGTTGTGGTATGGATTACGATGAGGATAAGGTTTGGATATTAACCGATCGCACTACTCTCGATGGTCAAGCCATTGGTCAATATTTTCCAAGGCTCTTGAAGCGATTGGTACCGGAAGAGTTGCAGCCCGGATGCTTGTTCTGGCAATTTCTGCGATTTGCTCATCACTCAAACCGATTTGACCTCTGGCAATTTCATATTCATTGGAGATACTGGATTTGAAAAATAACTCGTCATCACAATTGAGCGTCACAGGAACGCCATTATTGATCAGCTCCTTAACAGGATGATCCTTGTAACTTGGATAGATATTCAAACGGACATTCGATGAAATGGCTACATCACATATGATTCTATGCTTAGCCAAATATGAAAGTAATAATGGGTCTTCTGCAGCATGAATACCATGGGCAATTCGATCCGGATGCAGTGTATTAATAACTTCCCAAATGCTCTTGGGTCCTTCAAACTCACCTGCGTGTGGGATTACTTTCAACCCGCCTTCGTGGGCAATTTTACAGAAATTCGCCAATTGTAAAGCTTTTGTTCCACATTCATGGTCTCCAGCGGTACCAAAGGCAACCACTCCGTCATGCTTGTGATTGAGTGCTGATCTTAGGACTGATTCAATAATTTTTTCACTATTCTGAGGGATCACTGTAACAATAGCACCAAAACAAATGCCATTTTCTCTGGCAGCATCGCCATACGCCTTGAGAAACACAGAAAAAGATTCCTCGAGTGAACAATGGAAAGTATTTGTATAAAACTGGGGGGCAATACTGGGCTCGATATAGACAACACCCTGTTGTGCTTCATGTTTAACAAAATCATGAATTAGGAATGCCAGGTCATCAGGCTCTTCGATCAGGCTGATTATCTTGTCGTAAGCTTGGTTAAAGGACGGGAAATCATTGAAATCCCAAATATTCCCAAGGACTTTATTCTTCTTGTCTGCGAGTTTAACGATAGCCTCTGATCCTGCAGAGGCTTCTGTGTGAAGATGCAGGTGCGCTTTTGGTAGTGAACAAACTGATCTCATCGTTACCTCCTCATTTTTCCGGAAACCGGGTGACAAGTTTACGATACGCCCCAGTTGGATAATACTTTTTAGGGTTGATTTCAGTATCACGTGTCTTTTGATCTTGAATATCTTCCCGTAAGTGCTTGGGGTGAGGGTGGGTTGCATTATTGTTTTTTTCAGTAAATAACCTGTCGCTGTCTCCCAATGGATTTTCTCCTTTTTCGGTGACGACCCCTTCGCGTACCCAGATTGATTCTTTTGTAAGATTGATCACAGTCAGGTCGAAGCCTGTAAATAGTAGTCCGTTCCAGTGCACCCTGACCCCCTCGAACATCTTTGAGATTGTCAATGGGTCATCTTCGAAATGGGTAATCACACCTGCTATTGGATTGATCTGCTTCATCATGTAGCCTGCTGAATAATGCGGTGTGTGGTGGGTATCCATGAGAAAATTCACGATATCCATTCCGATTCCCCACTTTGAACTAACCAGATGTTGGTCTTCGAGCATCGCTTCGGTGATGAACAGGTCAACCCCTCTCGAGTATTTGATGGTTAATTCATCAGGCCTTCCATCACCCGTCCACACAAAAGATGGACCATCCCAATCCAGCCGATAGGCAGAGGCGCCATCCTTCGTGTGTGATCGTCTCCAATGCCTGATCTGAACGCCACCTTCGTTGTAACAGAGTCCATTGTCATCTGCCCAATCAAATTCATTGACGAGTATCTCTCCGCCATCTCCAACAGGCATGATACCAATGCTATCCATGTTCCAGGCAGTCATCTGTTTCATACCGGCGATCATGGCTTTTGTGCCATATTCAAAGGTCCTTCCTGATGGACCTGACACACGCAAAGGCGTGTATCGTCCATTATGGGGGGAAAATGTGAATAAATATGGCAGGTCGCCAAAATGATCTACATGCAAGTGCGTAATAAAGATGTCATTAATGGACTGAATGGGAACCCGCATTCCAATAATGTTTCGTAAACAGCCGGGACCAAAATCAAAAAAGAATCGCTGACCGGTCCCCAGTTCGACCATGATGCATGTGCAGGCTTGACGCCGTTGCGGTGGATATGGTCTGCTGCCCATGAATGTGATTCTCATCTCGTTTAGATCCAACTTTTCCATTAATGGATAGTAGCTGTTGGTATCAATCACCGATGGTGTGGGTTTAAGATTCCTTTGTGTAACATTTCCCTTTTCTTTTCTCATGACACTCTCCAATATATATTTCTTGCGGTCAAAAAATTTATATGGTTGAAGACACACATCGCTGCAACAAAGAATTCATATCAGCTTGACAACAACACTGTAACGAAGTTATACTAATATTATAACAAGTTATTCGCTAAATGTAAAATGATTTTTTTGGATGAATAAAACCATGGTTATCACCCATTTCTCCTGTTGATCCGAGTTTCTAATGAGTATTAACGCATTTACTTCTTTCTTCTTGGAACAGGCTGTAAGTCAGGGAATTGACCTGATCGGAATCACATCCGCCAAGCCGTTTATTACAAAGGATGAAAGTCGAACAATTATTGATCCGAAAGAATTACTCCCGAATGCGCGAGCAGTAATAGTAACAGCTTTCTATTCAAATGAAAAAGGGGATCCAGCCATGTTCGATATAAATCATCCCCGGGGAAAATACGCATTTGACCAGAGTATTAGATCATGCAGACCAATGGAGAATTTTTATTTCCAACAAATACAAAGTATATTGGGTAAACTTGGTTATGAGGTGATCAACAATAGGGATAACAGAATTCCAGAAAAAATGGCTGCTGCCAGGGCAGGGATTGGGAAATATGGAAAAAGCACAGTAATAATAACAAAGAAATACGGATCGTTTGTGAGGCTGGTCTCATTTGTTACCAATGCACCATTGGAATATGAGGATCATGAGTTGTATGAATCCGATTGCGGGAAATGCGAGGTTTGCATCAAAATCTGTCCCACAAATGCCATTTATGAACCTTTTCATTTGAAGAAAGAGTTATGCATTTCCGATTGGCTGTGGGGCTCTTATGTTCCCATCAATCTCAGGGAAAAGCAGGAAAACCGGATCTTTGGGTGCGGTGAGTGTGTGAGATTATGTCCACGCAACAGGAGATTGACGACAAGGGAAAAATATCCAGTGGAATTGGAGGATGTCAGTCTGGCGCCTGAGCTGATCCCATTGCTGACTGGTGATTATGAATATTACCAAAAAACAATAGCCTCATTTCCGTTATCAGCAGGCATCGAAAGTATAAGGGGGAATTCCATAATTGCCTTGGGAAATCTAAAAATACAAAAGTCCATCAAGTCACTTTTCTCCACACTTGCATACTCAAAATCACAAATCAGGTCATATTCAGCCTGGGCGCTTGGCCGGATTGGTGGAAAACATGTTAAAGAAGTGCTTATGAAAGCACTTGAGGTTGAAAGCGATCCAATAGTAAGGGAAGAAATCCTATCCGCAATTGTAAAGTAACCCTGCCCAGGCCATTCCCATTCCCAATACCAGAGATGCTGTTTTGTGGCAGGGTGACAAAAAGAATGGGCTTTTTCTCCACCCAAATTATAGCCAAGACATTTTACCAATGAACCATACGCATCCAAATTTCATTATCGAAATCATTATTGCTATCGCAGCATTGCTTGCCTCTACAACAGGTTTTGGTTTTGTCATATTAAGTAGTCCGCTTCTGTCAAATTTCTTCGAACCGGCCAGGGTCGTTGTTTTATCTTTATCCATGAGCACAATAGTAATAGGAATATCACTCATACCCAAAAAAAAAAGATCGAAGCATCAGATTATCAACTCGCGATTAAACTCGCTTTATGGAGCATCATTGGAATACCGATAGGATCGTTTTTATTGACAAGGATTGGCGAGACTTTATTTAAAGGCATTGTTGGGTTTCTTACACTGCTGTATTGTCTGATCCGGTTTCTCGGTTGGAAATTGAAATTGCCTGCTTCCCCTCTGCTAATTGCAATAACCGGGTTTCTTGGAGGCATATTCAGCACTGGCACAGGTATGAGTTCGATCCCGATAATATGGTTGCTGGGTAGTACGGATATCTCTCCAACAAGATTTCGGTTGACGACTGCTACTTTTGTTTTCTTAAATGGGTTATTGAGTCTGGCTGGATTAATCCTTACCGGCATCTTTAAACTTTATTACCTGACCAACCTATTATTTTATCTTCCCGCACTAATGATAGGTCTTTGCATTGGATTGTTTAATGGAAAGAAACTGTCAGATGAGCAACTTGAAAAAGTGACCCTGATTTACTTTGGTATTATTGGCTTGTTTGTTTTATTCCAAATCATACATAAATAAAAGTGCAAATATTAAGCCAGGTCAAGCCTGGGATTTAAGATCTCCCAATTTCCATGCGGGATGTTTCCGCCCAAGTGTCAACGAGAATTTAATTTTATCCCCTCGATAATGAAGGATTTCATAGTCGACTGGATTTCCTTTTTTGGTAAATACTGTGCGTTCAACCACCATGATCGAATCTCCCGGGGTTTGTTCCAGGTACTTTGCGGTAACTTGATCTGTCGGTTTACTTTGCAGGTTGTATAACGCATGGTCGAGTTGTATATCCATTTTCTCTTCCAAGAGGCTGAATATTGGAAATACTTCCAGGTTTTCTTTGGCAACTTCTTCCCCGATGGGATTGGGCAACCATGTCGTATCGAATGATAGCGGAGCGCCATTTGACAGCCGAATCCTTTCTATGTAAGTCACCATCGTTCCCGGTTCAATCTTCAACATTTCACTGACCTTTTTATTCGAGAAAACTTGCTGGATTGTCACCACCCGGGCAGAAGGACGATACCTTTTCTCGAGCATATCCTCGACAAAACCTGTTAATGCAGTTAATTCAAGTTCAATGGGTTGGTTTTTTATAAAAGTCCCTTGACCTTGAATTCTTACAATCTGGCCATGCAATTCAAGCTCACTGAGAGCCCGTCGAATGGTTACCCGGCTAACTCCAAATTTATGTATTAGTTGGGTTTCCGATGGGAAGAGGGTATCAACCGGGTATTTCCCCTCAGCAATTTCCTTTTCAAGAATCTCCAGCACTTGATGATATAAGGGGACAATATTATCGCGTGAGACATATCTGGTGTGCATATTTTCTCCTTTACACAAACAAGTTATGCCGGGTATCCGCAAACATCCAGTGCTGCCATAAGATGACTTTCCAGGACCTTTGGAGGCAGATCTTCAACATGTTCGATGGTTAATGTCTTGCTGCCCCATTCTTCAATGATCTGATTGTAACCTTTTCTTATTTCCACTGGATCTGAATATGCCAGGTGCGGCGGAAGATTCACGGATATTTGTTTGTCGGGTAGGAAAGTTTTGATTTCTGTCAGTGAGACATTACCGGTGGGAGGAACTGTGACCGAATCAATGATATCAAAGGAGGATTCACGCATGATCTTCAGCAGATGGTGAAACAACCCATCGAAATGTATGGCCAATTTTTTGTTTGTTCCCTGAAAGCAATCAAAATATATCTTATAAAAAGGTTGACAGTATTTTTGGTACAGTTTTGGCGAGATGACATTCGTTATGTTATCAATTAATAACACATGAAGCGAAGGGCAGCCGGCAGTGATCTCAGCAGCTTTCTGATGATATTCCTTTTGAATTTCCACGAATTTTACGAACTGTTCCGTTTCTTTCATTGCTCCATGAACAGCTTTTTCCAGGGATGCAACCTCGATCCATGCCCGTTGAAACGGGGTTTTTTCCAGAACTGCAATGGTGTATCCGGTTTCGCCCAGATCTTCTTGATCTAACTCCATTTCCTCGTAATTGGGCATGAGATGATTTGTCATTTCCCTGAAAATATAATTCAGGATATCCCAATCCGCCGGTTCTTTGATAAATGGGATCAATGGCGAACTGGTTTCTACATAATTTTGTGGATGCTGGCCTGTTACTGACCAAATGGAACCAACTGGTGTATCAAATGTGTGCCTGCATTTTCTGATCCCCCCCTCGATATAAAATGACTTTGAATATATTACATCTTCCAGTTCAGGATTTATCGAGAAATCATAAAGAAAGTTAGGTCGATAAGGAGGAATAATATGAGTGATCCCTGCCCCGCGTGCGGACAAACGGCGTAATAAACCACCGCTTGGTCCTACCCTGAGTCCTTCAGCGATGGTAATTTCAACCTTGTCAGGCTCTTCTCCCATCAGGACAGCCAGATGTCTTTCTTTCGGGTTCATATATGAACCTTTGATGTAACGTACACATGAGAATTATATTTCATCGGCATCTCACGCATTCCATAACCTGCCTCCACGAGTTAGGAAAAAACATGAAGCTCATTTTCTATTTGCTTTATATATAA
>Ga0172371_10000110_pt1 | contig 108516 bp, 97 predicted proteins | sample Lak12m_FD_114543 | JGI IMG/M metagenome (GOLD analysis project Ga0172371, IMG submission 114543) | Freshwater microbial communities from Kabuno Bay, South-Kivu, Congo - kab_022012_12m | ecosystem: Environmental > Aquatic > Freshwater > Lake | place: Democratic Republic of the Congo: South-Kivu...
ATTTTGAGTTACACCTTTGTAATAGATGTCAAAAGCAGCCGAATAAATAATGTAGACGTAGTACATAATAAAAAAGCCCCACTTTTGTGAGGCTTTTGGCGGTCCGGACGGGACTCGAACCCGCGACCCCGTGCGTGACAGGCACGTATTCTAACCAACTGAACTACCGGACCAATATTTTTAAAGAACTTATTTCAACATCCGATTTGTAGCTTGACTTGAACCCGTCTCGTCATCTGTGACGAGATGACAGGCACGTATTCTAACCAACTGAACTACCGGACCAATATTTTTAAAGAACGTGTCTCAAATGAGGATGCAAAGATAAGCAGATTTATGAACTCTGCAAGAGGTTTCAAAAAAAATGAAAAAAAAATTTTGAAACCTCTTTTTCTATCGAGCATTTGAATTACATACGCACTATTTTTAGACAGCTTGTAATGTTTTATAACACATTGCTGGCGTAAGAACTGCACTCTGTTTTACCATGCAATCTCAACTTCTATAATACTCAATCAATGCATTTGTTGATTCATCATGGGCTATTGGGCGGTTTTTATCCTGCAGTTCAGGAATGATATTCTGAGCTAGCACCTTTCCGAGCTCAACGCCCCATTGATCGAATGGGTTAATATCCCAAATTACACCCTGAACAAACACACAATGCTCATACATAGCAACCATTCGTCCCAGATTGCGCGGGGTGAGCGACTCAAGCATAAATGTGGTTGAAGGTCGGTTGCCATTAAAAACCTTATGCTGCACCAGCTGTTCAGCAACGCCTTCAGCCCTAACCTGAGCTTCGGTTTTACCAAATGCCAGGGCCTCGCCCTGTGCAATCATATTGGCTATTAAATAATCCTGATGGGGAGGAAGGTTATTCAGGGACTTCTTAAACCCGATAAAATCAACCGGAATCAGCTTAGTTCCCTGATGAATCAGCTGGTAGTACGAATGTTGCCCGTTGGTTCCGGGCTCGCCCCAGTAAATTGCCCCGGTTTGGTAATCAATTCTCTCGCCTGAAAGAGTGGTTTGCTTACCGGTACTCTCCATGGTAAGCTGCTGCAGATAAGCTGCAAAACGATGCAGATAACGGTCGTAAGGGTAAACAGCCTGCGTTTCGGTACCGAAAAAGTTGTTGTACCAGATGCCCAGCAAACCCATAATTACCGGAATATTTCTATGATTCGGGGTATTGAGAAAATGCTCATCCATATCATGCAATCCGGCTAGCAGTTCGCTAAAATTATCCGGTCCAACTGCAATCATGGTCGAAAGTCCGATAGCCGAGCTCATCGAATAGCGCCCGCCTACCCAATCCCAAAAGCCAAACATATTTGATGGATCGATGCCAAACTTAATTACTTCCTTTTCGTTGGTCGAAACAGCTACAAAATGCCTGGCAATAGCAGCAGGATCAGCAAGCTGGCTGAGGGCCCAGGTGCGCGCAGTTTGCGCATTGGCCATGGTTTCGAGTGTGGTAAATGTTTTTGACGAGATAATAAACAGCGTTTCTTCCGCCTTAAGCCCCTCAACGGCTTCAGCAAAATCGCTGCCATCCACATTCGATACAAATTTAAAGGCAAGGTTGCGCTGGCTGTAATATTTCAAAGCTTCATAAGCCATAACCGGACCAAGATCCGAACCTCCAATGCCAATATTAATCACTGTTCGAATGGGTTTACCTGTAAATCCTTTCCACTCTCCACTACGTATCTTTTTAGCAAAACCATCCATTTTTGTAAGCACTTCATGCACATCAGGAACCACATTATGGCCGTCGACCAACACCACTGCATCCTTTGGAGCACGCAAAGCAGTATGTATAACAGCCCGGTTTTCGGTGGTGTTGATTTTTTCTCCGTTGAACATGGCCTTGCGTTTTTCATTCAACCCTGTGGCTTCGGCCAGTTTAAAGAGCAAATCGAGCGTAGTTGAATTGATTCTGTGTTTTGAAAAATCAAAATAAATACCCTGCTCAACAAATGAGAAGTTTTTGGCCCGATTTGGATCCGAAGCGAACAAATCCTTGATTTGCAAATTCTTAACCTGCTCAAAATGTTGTTTAAGTGCAGCCCATTCAGCGTGTGTGGTGAGATATTTTCCCATGGTTCTTATCTTTATTGATGATGAAAGTTCATTAATCTTTAGTTATCAGGGCATCAGCAGCGTCTACAACTGCTTTAGCTGTTATCCCGAAGGTTGAATACAAATCGGCTGGTTTGCCTGAGGCTCCAAAATGGTCAATTCCAATAAAGGAACCTGCTCCCGTAAGTCCGGTAAAGCGATTCCAGCCGAAAGAGGTGCCTGCTTCTACAGCTACCCGGGCCGATACTGCCGATGGCAATACCGACTCCCGGTATTCAATACTCTGGCGTTCGAACAGTTCAGCAGCCGGCATGCTTACAAGCCTTGCTTTTACGCCCTTTGCCAGCAATTGCTCTGTGGCTTCGAGGGCAATACTCACCTCTGATCCGGTGGCAATAATGATCACATCCGGAACCGTAATTTCGGGATTCATAACATAAGCACCTTTAAGCGCTCCATTGGCTGATGCATACTTCGAGCGGTCGATAACCGGCAAATCCTGACGGCTTAAAATAAAAGCAACCGGCCTGTCGTGGCACTGCATTGCATAACGCCACATAGCGGCTACTTCAGCAGCGTCGCCCGGGCGAATTACATCGAGGCCGGGTATTGCCCGAAGCGAAGCAACATGCTCAACAGGCTGATGGGTAGGGCCGTCTTCACCAACGCCGATGCTATCGTGGGTAAAAACGTAAGTAACGGGTAATTTCATCAACGCCGACAACCGGATGGAAGAGCGCATATAATCAGAAAATACCAGAAAGGTTGAAACCACATTCCGAAGGCCCGAAAGAGCGATTCCGTTGGCTGCTGACCCCATGGCATGTTCGCGGATGCCATAATGCAGGTTTCGGCCTGAATAACTTACTTTTTGAAAACTACCTACCCCTTTCAGATCGGTTAAAGTTGATGGAGCCAGATCGGCCGAACCGCTGATTAACAATGGCATATGGCCCGCAATGGCATTCAACACCTTGCCGCCTGCAGCACGGCCCGAGATTTTTGCACCTGCCTCAAATACCGGTATATCTGCATCCCAACCTTCGGGTAGCTGTCCATCCATCATGCACTGGAGTTCAGCTGCAGCTTCGGGGAATTCAGCAAGGTAACGCCTGAACATCACCGACCATTCTTCACTCTGTTTTGCACCTCTTTGTTTTATATCGTTGGCATAATTACTCACTTCAGCCGGAACATAGAACGATTTATCGGGATCCCAGCCATAAAATTGTTTGGTCCCACGAATTTCTTCAGCACCAAGTGGTGAACCATGAGTCGAATGAGAATCCTGTTTTGTTGGCGCCCCGTAAGCAATATGACTGTTTACAATTACAAGACCCGGCGCACCCTTCAGTGCTTGCAGACGGGCGATTTCAGCAGTAAGTGCCTGAGTATCGTTGGCATCGGAAACATGCGCAACATTCCAGCCATAGGCTTTAAAACGTGTTGCAACATCCTCGCTAAATGCCAGATTTGTATCGCCCTCAATGGTGATGCGGTTGCTATCGTATATCCAGATAAGGTTATCAAGTCCCAGATGGCCGGCAAGCGATGCAGCTTCTGACGAAATTCCTTCCATCATGCAACCATCGCCGGCAATTGAAAAAATGGCGTAATCGATCAGGTTAAATCCCGGACGGTTAAATCGCTCAGCCAAAAACTTTTGGGCGATGGCAAAACCAACGCTTGTTGCCAAACCCTGCCCCAAAGGCCCGGTGGTAGTTTCAACACCGGGTGTATGCCCATATTCAGGATGCCCGGGAGTTTTACTGTTGAGTTGTCTGAATGCTTTGATATCGTCGAGCGAAACATCAAAACCGTGCAAAAATAGGGTTCCGTAAAGAAGCATTGAAGCATGCCCGGCAGAGAGTATAAAGCGGTCGCGGTTTATCCAATGCGGATTGGCCGGATCGAATTTCATAAATTGATTGTACAGGGTAAAGGCTACCGGAGCTAAAGCCATTGCGGCGCCCGGGTGGCCCGAATTGGCAGCCTGAACAGCATCCATGGCAAGTGTCCTGATTGTGTTAATGCAAAGATTTTTAAGATTGTCCATGATTGATTAATCAATTAATTTTAGTTTTTCTGATGCTTCCTCATCGAGCAGCCAGCTCATTTTACCATTCACCGGTTGAATGAGTGATGCCGGTATAGTGATATCGGGAGTTGGTAATTCGTTCAGCCGTTGTAATATGGCAGCCTTGCTTCGGCCTGTTACTACAAATACAATCTGACGGGCACTGTTGATGGTGCTTCCCGTTAGACTTATGCGTTTTTGCAGGTTTTTTGGATGTACCGCAACCGAGGCTGCAAAGTTACCCGAAAAGAGCTTACTATCCCCCGGAAAAATTGAAGCCGTGTGACCATCATCGCCTATTCCAAGCAGTATCAAATCAAAAACCGGCCATTGTCCTCCACCGGAAAGGTTATGCATGAGCAGATTATGATAACGCAAGGCTTCCGCCTCAGGATCCTTTTCACCCTGCATCCTGAAAATCCCGGAGGATTTAGTGCCAACTTTACTAAGAAGGGTTTCAAAAGCCATCCCATAATTACTGTCGGGATGATCAGGTGGTACACAGCGTTCATCAACCCAATAAAAACAAATTCTGCCCCAGTCAATAGTGCGGCGGTAATACCTAGCAAGGTGCCTGAAAATGGAAATTGGTGTCGAGCCTCCTGATAATGCGACCGAATAGCAATGTTTGGGATTGCTCACACTTAAACCGTTACGCAGAATAAGTGCCAGCTCAGCCGCAACCCGGGATACATTTTTTTTAACAATAATGGATTCCCTATTATCAAAGTTCGCAGTATATACCATCGTCCGACAGGTTTTTACACGGGTACCTCCAGGTAACATTTTTTCCTTCAATCAGATTATCAGCTGATTCGGGTCCCCAGGTTCCGGCAGGATAACCAAACAATGGAATAGCATTGTGTTGCCATCCTTTTAAAACCGGATCAAGGAACTTCCATGCCGCGATAACCTCTTCAGTTCTTGCAAAAAGGGTTGAATCACCCTTTATTGCATCGTAAATAAGGCGCTCGTAGGCCGATGGGATTCGCTGATGCGTAAGATCAGCATAGTGAAAATCCATATTTACAGTCTGAACATCAAAACCCGATCCCGGTATTTTCATCCCGAATTTAAGCAGAATCCCCTCATCAGGCTGAATTCTGATTACCAACTGGTTGCATGAATCAGATTTCATTTCGCCTCTGGAGAATAGAAAATGAGGCGTAGGATTAAAATGGATAACAACCTCTGTTACGCGTGTTGGCAATCGCTTACCAGTGCGAATGTAAAATGGTACGCCGCCCCACCGCCAGTTGTCAATATAAAATTTGAGTGCTACATAGGTTTCGGTAACAGATTGTGAATCTACACCTTCCTCTTCCCGATATCCATTGAGCTTTTCGCCCTTTACTGTACTTTGAAGATATTGCCCTCTGATACTACAGGTAGCTATAGTAAGCGGATCTATGGGTCTGAATGATTGAAAAACCTTTAGAATTTCGTTTCGTATAGCATCCGGAGCAAGTGATCCGGGAGGTTCCATGGCCGTTATGGCCGCAACCTGAAGCAGGTGATTCTGAACCATATCGCGCAAGGCCCCTGAAGTTTCGTAATACCCGCCACGTTTCTCAACGCCAATGCTCTCAGCCGAAGTAATTTCAACATGATGAATATAATTGCGGTTCCACAAAGGCTCAAATATGCCGTTTGAGAATCGGGTGACCAGGAGATTCTGCACCGTTTCCTTTCCCAGATAATGATCGATTCGATATAACTGATTTTCCTGCCAATGACTCATCAGTGCATCTCTCAATTCAATGGCTGATTCGAGATCATATCCAAAGGGCTTTTCGATAATCAGCCTTTTCCAGCCATCAGACTGCTTGTGCAAACCAACTGAAGCAAGATGTTTGGGAATTATGCCATACAACGAAGGCGGAGTTGAAAGGTAAAACAGGGTATTGCCTCCAATTTGCCGGGTTTCACGAATTTCGTTGATTCGGGTAACCAGCGCTTTGTATGTGGTTTCATCATCAAACTGAATGGATTGATAATGAAAGCAGGATACAAATTCATCAATGCTTGTGGTATCGTCAATTTCACGAAAATCAGCAATTCCCCTGCGCATCTGTTCCCTGAAGTCAGCATCAGAAATAGCCGAACGTGATACACCCAATAATGAGAAATGTTCAGGCAATAACTGCTGTACAAACAGTGAGTATAATGCAGGTACCAGCTTCCGGCGCGTAAGATCTCCTGAAGCTCCGAAAATGATATAAAGAAGTGAGTCCTTCATAATCAATGAATTAATCACTGGTTTTTATAGCATGACCACCAAACTGATTTCGTAGTGCTGCCAGCATTTTCATTGCAAAAGATTCATCCTGCCGCGATTGAAATCTGGTAAATAAACTGGCTGTGATCACATGGGCGGGTACGTCAAAGTCAATGGCTGTTTGTACAGTCCACCGGCCTTCACCACTATCAGAAACATATCCCTTAAGCTGTTCAAGCTTTGGATCATGCTGCAAAGCACTGGTTGCCAGCTCAAGCAGCCACGATCTTACCACGCTTCCATATTGCCAGGTTTCAGCAATCTTACCTAAGTCAAGGCTGTAAGGCGATTTCTCAAGAATCTCAAATCCTTCGGCATAGGCTTGCATCATGCCATATTCTATTCCGTTATGAACCATTTTAACCATATGGCCTGTACCCGACGGACCACAGTAAACATAACCATTTTCGGGAGCCAGCGATTTAAAAACCGGTTCTAGATAAGTTGCTACTTCAGCATCGCCGCCTGTCATCAAACAATATCCGTTTTGCAAACCCCAAACGCCTCCGCTGGTGCCGCAATCCATATAGTGAATGCCCTTCGCCGATGCTTTTTGTGAACGCTGCTGTGTTTCGCGCCAGTATGAATTGCCTCCGTCAACAACGATGTCACCTTTATCCAGCATTCCCAGCAGCATTTCAAGGTTATCATCAACCGGTTTTCCGGCCGGTACCATTAACCATACAATTCTGGGTGAAGGCAGTTGCTCAACAACATTTTGTAACGATACAGAAGGTGTGGCTCCGTAGGTAGCTGCTTCATCAACACTTGACGATGAAGGAGCGTATGCAACAATTTCATGGCCATTTTGCAGTAATCTGCGCACCATATTCATTCCCATTTTACCGAGTCCTACAAATCCTATTTTCATAATGTAAAAGTTTAAGTTAGCCAATTTTTGTGAGTACAAAATTAACACCAAACAGGGCGGAGATGTTTTGAAAATTCAATTTTAAGCTAATTTTAGCCTAAACAGAATCTGCCGGCAAAAGAGCAATTAATAAGCAACGTGAACCGGCCTCTATTTCCCGTCAACAATAAGTGATGCCGGTTTTTTGCTATCCATAAAAATAAGTTTGGCATTGGGCGAGGTTGAAATGGCTTTAATCATCTCGTACTGCAACAACCTGTCGCTCAAACCTGTGCTAAGGATTTTCTGATAGTCGGCGATACCCTGAGCTTCAACGCGCTTACGCTCAGCTTCCTGTTTTTCCTTTTGCAAAACAAAAGTCATTTTCTGGGCATCCTGTTCAGCATTAATTTTTGACTCGATGGTTGTTTTCACCGAGGCAGGCATTGTAATATTGCGCACCAGCAGTTGCTCCAGAACAAGACCACGGGTTTTAAAATCGTTTTCAATCGATTTGAAAATACGGTCCTGAAACTCATCGCGCTTGGATGAATACAGGGCTACGGCATCGTAATAAACGGCATTGTCGCGTATTTTGGTACGGCATAGCGGCCGCACAATGGTATTGCGGTAATCGGTGCCTATTTGCTGCAATATACGGGGTGTTTCGCTTGGAATTACGCGATACAATACAGTAAGGTCGATAACTACCTCGAGCCCATCGGCCGATAAAACCCTGATAGCATCATCGCCCGATTTATCTCCTTCGTCGTTTACACCCGTCATGGTATAATTTTGAGTACGCACATCAAATGTTACAACTTCAACAAGCGGGTTAACAATGTTTAAACCGCTTTCAAGAATGTTGGAATTAACTTTTCCGAAGAGCTTCTGAACGCCAACCTGTCCCGGCTCTATCTGATATACTGCCGAAAAGGAAGCACCAATCAGAACCAGGAAAATACCTGCAATTTTTACGATGGTGTGATAATTCCGGAGCGGAGTATCAGATTTAGCCAGAACAACACCGGCAATAAGAACAATAAGACCAAATACAATTGCAACCATAGTTTTGTTTTTTTAGGTGAGCTGAACGATTATATTCCGTAAATTTAACAAATCAGCGCCAATCTTCAACAATCGTGTTGACACTGCTGTTTAATTGTTCATAAGTTTCGGAAATCTTCCGATAAAGAGCGTAAAACTATGTCTGATTTTACTGAAGGTATTCTCCAATTCCGCAGCAACGATTTTGAACCCAACCGTGCGCACTTCGAAAGCCTCGGCCGCAGCCAGAACCCACATACCCTGTTTATTGGCTGTTCCGATTCAAGAGTTGTACCAACGCTTATTACCCGATCGGTACCGGGAGAGTTGTTCATCATCCGTAATATTGCAAATATTGTCCCTGTTTACAGGGCTTCAGGTGAGTTTCTTGCCACAACTTCGGCCATCGAATACGCGGTTCAGATTCTTAATGTGAAGAATATAATAGTATGCGGACACTCCAATTGTGGTGGTTGCAACGCCTTATACGAAACGGATGAAAACATGAAATCAATTCCGCATACCCGCAGGTGGCTTGAATTGGCTAAACCAGTAAAGGAAAAGGTACTTACAATGGCCGAAACGCGCGATCCGGCTGTCCGGGAATGGATGACGGAGCGGTTGAATGTAATTGAGCAATTGAATCATTTGTTGACTTACCCTTTTATAAAGGAGCGTGTAGAAAACGGACAAATGAAACTTATCGGATGGCATTATATGATTCATACCGGCACTATTTATCAATTCGATGAAAACTCGCTCGAGTTTACGGAAATAGGCAATTAAGCACCAAAACCGATTTTAACAAACTAAAAAAAAACTTATCTACTATCGCTTATGGCAAGAGTAATTGTTAAGCCTACCCTGATAAAAGCAGAAGGCACACGTAAGAAAAAAATTGAAGAATTTGTTGGCCGGGTTAATAGCGGAACAACGGAAATAAGCATAGCGCGCATGCTAAGTGCCGAAGGATGGGAAGAACCCGGACAATGCCCTGAATTTGGAGAATATACCCTGGTGCTGAAAGGTAGCCTTCAGGTTGAGACCAAAACTGGCATATACACCGTTGATGCGGGACAGGCATTTATTGCCTATCCGGGCGAATGGGTAAAATACAGCACACCAGCCACCGGCGGTGCTGAATATATCGCGGTTTGCCTGCCGGCGTTTGCACCTGATACCGTTCACCGAGATTAAATGCGAAAATTTGATTGAATTTCAGCCTGGCTGCAGCCGGTTATTACTAAAAACCCGCTGCATAATCACGTGTGGTTTTGCGCAACCAATTACTTTCGCTTACTTTGCGCAAAAAATTCTATGAAACCTTATTTCCTTCCTTTACTAGTGCTGCTTGCGTTTGCTGTTAATCCTGTAATCGGTCAACAGGATGAAAATCCATTTTCACTCAAAGTTAAGGGCTTTGTACGTGCTGATGCCATTTTCGACAGCCACCAGGTGGTTGAAGCACGTGAAGGGTTTGTACTTTTTTACCCAAAGCAGCCGGTTATTGATGCTGATGGAAACGATGTAATGGCTTCTCCAATATTTAACCAGTATGCCATGACAACGCGTATAAATGCCTCTGCAACAGGCCCCGATGTTCTGGGTGCTTCGGTTACTGCATTTATCGAAAGTGATTTTACCGGAGCTTCGAACGCCGAAAACAACAGCTTCAGGCTAAGGCATGCCTATATCTCACTGAAGTGGACAAAATCAAAGTTGCTACTTGGCCAGTACTGGCATCCGCTTGATGTACCCGAAATGATACCTAATGTACTTTCGCTCAATACCGGTGCTCCTTTTCATTCATTTTGCCGTCAGCCACAGATTCGTTATGATTTTACAGCCGGTAAGTTTACGCTGGTAGCTGTAGCTGCTTCGCAGCGCGATTATGTAAATACGGGCCCCTCGGGCAATTCATCGGCATATCTTCGCAACAGTGCGATACCTAACCTTCACGGCCAGGTACAATTTCGCAGTGGCAAATTGTTTGCCGGCATTGGATATAACTTCAAAAAATTAACTCCAAGACTGGTAACCGATAGCGCCTTTAAAGCCAACGAGCATGTAAATACAGGCAGTTTTACAGCATTTCTCAACTATGCAGCAAGTACCATTTCGGTTAAGGCACAGGTAGTTTATGGTCAAGCGCTTAACGACCATCTGATGATGGGAGGCTATGCAGTTGAAAGCACAGATATCAAAACAAACAGAAGATCCTATCTGCCACTGAACTATGTGTCATCATGGATCAATATCGCAAAAACCGGCGGAAAATGGCAGCCATCGATATTCGCAGGCTACACTCAGAATTATGGCACAAAATCGACTGTAAGCGGACCAGCCTTCGCACGCGACACCAACATTGACTATGTTTACCGTATCTCACCCATGTTAACCTATGTTGCCGGTAGGCTTAACCTGATAGCTGAAATTGAATTGACAACCGCAGCATACGGAATCAACGATGATCATCTGAAGGTTAAAAATAGTAAAGAAGTTACCAATTTCAGACTGGGATTAGGAGCTGTGTATACTTTCTGATTGTTTTATCAGTGTTTGAATCCACGCTGCCGCATTGCCTCAAGGGCAAGCACAGCTGTTGATACACTCACATTAAGCGAATCGATGCTACCTAGCATGGGAATTATTATGCGTTCATCGCAAAAATCAATCCACACACGCGTCAGGCCATCGGCTTCGGTTCCCATCACAAAAGCAACCGCCCCGGTATAATCGTGGTTGACATAAGAAGTGGATGCAGTAAGTTCTGCTGCAAAACTCTTTATCTTATGTTTAGTAAGCCATTGCTGTGCATCCTCTGTTGGGCAGGCAACTACCTGACGCGAGAAAACACATCCAATAGATGACCGTATTACATTAGGATTGTACAAATCAGTAAGCGGATCGCAAACAATCACGGCATCGGCATCCACAGCATCAGCCGTGCGCAGGATAGCACCAAGGTTGCCTGGTTTTTCAACCGATTCGAGAATGATAACCAACGGATGCGGCCTGAGGTTAACATTTTCAAGTTCAAGTATCCGGGGCTCGAGTAAAGCAATACAGCCATCGGATCCCTCACGGTAAGCAAGTTTTTCAAAAATTGCCCTGCTGACAAAGGATAAGTTACACCGATCGGCTATGGGCAAATACGCACTTTCTGAAGCTATTTCGGCACAAACAAAAAGGTCGGTTATCCTGAATCCGTTGGCCAGTGCAATGCCTGTTTCTCTCAACCCTTCAACCACAACCCGGTTTTGCTTGCGGCGTTCCCTGGACTTTTGTTCAAGCAATATCAGATTTTTGACACGGGGATTCTGAAAACTGGTAATGATATCTGGCATAGGCTGGTTTTGCTAAGCAAGGCAAAGTTAGGTAAATTTCGCATCTTTGCATTCTGTTGAGCACCAATCAGAGTGCTCAGCTTCGAAAAGTTACGTACCATGATAAAACTGCTCACTCCATCGCACTGGACTGATTACGAGCTGATCGATTCGGGCAATTTTGAAAAACTTGAGCGATTTGGCAATCAGATATTAACACGCCCCGAGCCTCAGGCAGTATGGGATAGGTCGCTTTCAGATGAAAACTGGGCCAGGCAGTCTCAGGCTATTTTCAGAAAGGAGAGAAACGATCCGGAAAAAGGCAAATGGATGTTAAGCAAGGGATGCCGAGAACAATGGCAAATAGGCTATAACTACAAATCAATGCACCTTAAAATGAGGCTTGGACTCACCAGTTTCAGGCATATCGGGGTATTTCCGGAACAGGGCGATAATTGGGAGTTTATTTACGACTGCCTTAGTAACATGAAAGTTCATAGACCAAAAGTACTCAATTTGTTTGCCTACACAGGCGGCGCTTCACTGGCTGCGGGCGCAGCAGGAGCTGAAGTGGTACACGTTGATTCGGTGAAACCGGTAATTACCTGGGCACGCGAGAATATGGAACTCAGCAGCCTTGATGGAATACGCTGGGTGGTGGAGGATGCTCTTAAATTTGTAAAACGGGAAGTGCGGCGCGGTAATAAATACAACGGTATTATTATGGACCCTCCTGCTTATGGCCGGGGCGCCGATGGTGAAAAATGGGTGTTGGAGGAAAATATCAACGAATTAATCAAGCTCAGCAGCGAGCTACTTGAGCCCTCTGATAATTTCCTGATTCTTAGCCTTTATTCTATGGGATTTTCGTCGATCATAGGCGAAAATCTGATAAGAGCCGCCTTTGGAAATCGTGAAAACCTGGAATCTGGAGAGCTTTTTCTTAATGATAGCTTTGGTAAAAAACTGCCTTTAGGTACGGTAGTAAGATTTGGCGCGATGGCATCATTAAAAGCATAAGATTAAACAAACCAACTTGTATCGCAGTGCTGCATCAGCCAAATCCGGCCAATTAGCCAAGTTTCATCAGGATGGTATAAACCACCGGGCAAATTTCTGCATTTTTTAGCGATAACTTCAGTAGCTGATAAAACCTGCTTCTATCTGTATGCGGATATTCGCGGCATGCTTTAGGGCGGTGACTGTAAATACTGCAATAATTTTCGCCGTCGATAAACGGGCAGGGAGCCGATGTAAAAACAAAATCGCCGTCTTCATCCATCTTTAGATAACGAACTACAACTTCGGCGGGTCATAATTTGATTTTACCTGACAATTGCTCCACATCGTGGTGGCTTATGGCCGAACTTATTGTGCGGCAACAATTAGCGCATTGCAGGCAATCATAAAAACTGAAAGCCTGATGATGCAGTGTATGAACAACTTCGTCAAGTTGCCGGGAATTGATTTTAGAAAGCTTTTTAATTGTGCTTTGTAATTTGCGCTTATTCAGCGCAAAAAGTTTTACAAGGTCGGTGCGGGCCGGCACCTCCCCTTTGCGGATTACACTTTCAGTTAAAACCGCGCTGCTGCTTGATTTCATTATAGGCGGCATTAAGTTGCTGAAATTTCTCCTTGGCAGCATTCTGTACATCTTCGCCCAAATGGGTTACCTTGTCAGGATGATATTTAAGTGCCATTTTTCGGTATGCCTTTTTAACTTCTTCATCGGTGGCTTCTGGGGTAATTTCAAGAATACGGTAAGCACTTCCCGTGTCGCGGATAAACATGGCATGGATGGATTCAAAATCATTGTTACGGATGCCCATATGTAGGCAGATACGCTTAAGCACCTGCGCTTCAGCCGGATGAGGCTCTCCATCGGCAGCGGCAACTCCAAACAGAAAATGAACCAATTGCAATCGCGACGGATACTCCATGTTTTCCTGAATCTGTTCGCAAATCTCATCAACATCAAGCTTCTGCCGTAAAATTTCGCGCAGCAACAAAAGCAGCCTTTCAGCCTCAGTTTCACCAAACTGCCTTAGCAGAAACTGCTTTACATAGGTTAGTTCCGATTTCAGAATTTTTCCATCGGCTTTCATTATGGCGGCAATCATAACCAAAAGGCTGACTTTAAAATCGCCTTCCTGTGTAGGGGTGAATCCCTTATGCTCATACTCACCGCTGTTCATGGTATCGAAAATCGATCCGAAAACAAAACCAAGAACACCTCCGATTGGTCCTCCCAAAGCCCATCCAAGGCCACCACCAATCCATTTACCAAATGATGTGAATGCCATAAGTTAAAATGAAGTTCTGAAAATAAAACCGGCAGTCTGAGAGATGTTATACTCCTTCGAGACTGCCCGTTTGCAAAAGTATTAAGAAATCTATTATGCCATTATGTTCTCTTCAAGCGGAAGTCCATACGCTTCCACCATGCGAATGTTCAGTTTTTCCAGCGCATCCAGCACCGGGTTATAAATCTCGGGAATTACCGGGCGATAGATGCCGGTTACATTAATTTCGCCTTTCAGAATCATTTCAACACCGATGGCAGCTGGCAATGCAACTGTGCGGGCGATAGAAGTATCGGTGGCCGGTGTGCCAAAATCAAGCATACGGGATCTGATAATTTCACTGCTTCCATCAGGATACTCAGCCAGAAATGTATGCTGAAGGGCCACCATATCGCGCTCATTTAACCCAAGCTGCATCTTCTCAATCATAAGATCGCTGGTAACTTCAAAAGGTGAGTCAACCCCTCTGTTCATGGGTTTATCACTGAACAAGCCAAGCCATTCAATAGCATCCAGCGCATGGGCATTTACATCAATCCCAAGCCAGATAGCCACTTCATTGCGGATATTTTTTGTTTCCTGAACGCCAATCTGATGTGCGATGAATTGCGCATAAGTCATACCACTCATATCAAATTTATCGTAGGATATCAGATTGAGCAATTTCAGAGCATCAATACTATCGCACCAGCCCGGATATCTGAATGTGCCGCGCATGATGGTTTGTACTTCCGGTATGCCATAAATATCAATATAGGATACCGAATCGCGGTTGGGGTACAAATCAAGCTTACCTACCCCATTAAAGTCGACCGATGCAGGATTGCGGAAAAGCTCCATGGTAGGAACAAAAACCTCTTGTCCCTTTCGCAGATACCGGCCGTCGTTATTGCCTGCCATAACTACCCCCTTGGGGCTCCACGAAAACTTGTACCGGAAAGGATTATTGGCAGCTTCCGGTGCCGGCAATGCTCCGCAAATACTATAAAACTCAGTAACTTTCCCTTGTTTTGAATGGACATGGTCAATAATGCGCATCGCCGACATATGATCGATGCCCGGGTCAAGACCCATTTCATTCAATATGAGTATACCGGCAGCTTTCGCCTCTTCGCTGAGTGCCTGCATTTCAGGCTTTACATAAGAGGTTGTTACCATGCTTTTACGGTAACGGATACAATGGCTGGCCACCTGCACGTGAAATCCATAAGGCAGAAGACTTACTGTAATGTCGTGCTGTGCCACAAGCTCACCCAGGGCATTATCATTGGCTACATCGAGTGCTACTGCAGCTGAATTGGGGTGATTTTGCGTGAGCTCAGCTGCTTTTTGGGGGTAAATGTCGGCTACTGTCAGAAAATAATTACTGCCAAGCAGGTGCTTTACAATGGGACGCGCAACAAGGCCTGCCCCAAGGATTAATACTTTTTTCATGCGGTATAGTTTTGTTTGTGCAGCAGTGAAGTTTACCTGACCTTGTTAAGGTGCTCTGCAAGGTAGGTGTAGTCGGGCGTTAGGTTACCGTTGTGTAAAATGAGTGCTTTTTTAATTGCTCTTGGTAAATCAAGGTCTTCAAATGTTTCGCTGAAATCGCAATCAGCTATAGGTTTCACAAAATTAACCAGTGCATCAGCAAATCCGGCCGAAGAATCGCGGGGTAATTCACTGGGCAGAATATCTACAGCCATAACCATCATACCATAGCCTTTGTGCCCCATGGCAGCTTCACCGGTATCCGGATTGTAAACAAAAACCGGATCTTCAATTTCAGTGCCTTTGTGGGTAATCTCAATACTACCATCAGGATCGCAGGTAATATCACCAATTACTGTTAGTTTAGGCCGGCCTTCTGCAAAAGCATGTTTGAGATAATCTTTTGTTATCAGGCGCGGATATCTGCTTTCCCAATACATACAATTCATCAGAATCGACAAATGCGGAATGTATTGTGTGAAAATTGATCTGTAATCAGCCGGGTGAGTATAGTAATCATGTAAATCAAAAGCTATGCCGGCATTATGCTCAGAAAGGTGATGCTCCTTAAAAACAACCTTATAAATCAGATTATCAGGCAGCGTTTCCCTGGTACTGAGTTCAGTAAGTTTTTCAGGCGAAATTTCCTTCACAGGAAGCAAACCCAGAATTTCCTGAGCACCCTGCGAAACATTGCCATATCCTGTAAATCCTATTGTAAAAGGCTTTAAATCAGCAGGCAATCCCTTTTCGGCGATTTCCTGACCCACTTCCGAAACAACTTTACGCGCATCGTCGAGTGAATGATAGGTATGTGCCTGCTTTATTTTAAGAAAAGGTGTTTCGTATCCATATTCTTTCAGGCGTAAGCCCATCGACCACAGGCTATTGATCATTCCGGCCAATCCTGCATATCTGCCAAAGAAAATAAGCCGACGGCCCTGCTCATCGATAATTTTCTCATAATCAATTAAATTACATCCCATCTCCATCATTTTACGCAGCATGGGCATATTGTAAGATTGGCCTTTGATAACATGTGAAAAAAAAACGTATGTTTTCTCAGGCTCAAAAAACGATAAGGGCATTTCTTTTACCCCGAGAATCACCTTGCAGTTTGATAAGTTATCAGCCACTGTGGCTCCGGCATCGATGTATTCCTGATCGGTAAATACCCGCTTAGCCGAGGTCTGCACCACAATATCTAAATTCTTTAGTTTTATTAATCGTTCAACATGCTTTGGTGTAAGCGGGGCACGACGTTCCATAACGTACTTATCTTCGTGCCTGATGCCAATAAACTTGCTCATTATATTCGGTTTTATAAACTACCGGCACACTGCCGATGCGGGGGCAAACTTATAAAAATTAGTTTATTATCCCTTACACCTTTGGGCTTTTATTTTTAGTGTTTTATAAATATAAAAAGTGATATTGGCGGAAATCAGCACTTTTAATAATGGGGATAATTCTGTAGGTTTGCAAACACGATTTTCCGCTTAAACTGGTATGGCAATTAAAAAAAACATTCTTCGTAAGGTACTTAAATTCATTCGATTTACCATATTCTTTTTCTTTATATCTACCATTGCAACGACCATTTTATTTCGTTTCATCAGGCCACCTTTTACTCCCCTTCAGCTTATCAGGGTTGCCGAACAATGGTCGGATGGCAAAAATGCCCGCATGGAACGCGACTGGGAGCCTCTCAGTAATATTTCTCCGAACATGGTTCAGGCGGTAGTGGCATCTGAAGACAACAATTTTATGACCCATTACGGCATCGACTTTGAGGCTGTAAAAAAAGCCCGTGAACTGAACAAAAAACGCAAGCGACTGATTGGTGCCAGTACCATCTCGCAGCAAACAGCCAAAAATGTTTTTCTTTGGCCCGACCGTACATGGCTGCGTAAAGGGCTGGAGGTATATTTTACCGGATTGATTGAAATTTTCTGGGGCAAGCGAAGGATAATGGAAGTTTACCTGAATGTAATCGAGATGGGCGATGGCATTTACGGAGTTGAAATGGCCGCGCAGCATTATTTTCATAAACCTGCAAGCCAGTTATCCAAAAGTGAAGCTGCCCTTATCGCAGCTGTATTACCAAATCCCCGCCGCTGGAGTCCTGCAGCCCCTACCAGTTACATACAGCGCAAACAGCAGCGTATCATGGCTGCCATGAATCGTATCGGAAAAGTTACGTTCTAAATCAATCAGAATAGAATAGTTCTAAATTATCATCTGGTCGGGGTGGCGTGAATTCAATGGCACTATATTTGAAATCTTTTTTAAATGCAGCCATGCTGCATTTAAAATATGAATGGCCACATATCTTGAATTAAAACACACAAATTAACCTTTTACAACATCTGAAAACGTATGAAACAAAAACTACTCCTGCTCCTGCTTACCATGATGCTGGCAGCAATTACCTCACAGGCCCAGGTTAAATCCAATTTGGTTTTCTTTACTGAGCAGGGTGAAAGATTCACCGTGATATTGAATGGAATCCGTCAGAATCAACAACCCGAAACAAATGTAAAAATAACCGGCCTGATTGCGCCCAACTACAAGCTGAAAATTATATTCGACGACGCATCACTTGGCGAAATCGATAAAAATCTTATGTTTAACCAGGGCACCGAATCAACTTTTGTAATTAAACGCAACAATAAAAATGAATATGTTGTTCGCTGGATGAATGATGTACCTCTGGCTCAGGCGCTTCCTCCATCACCAGGTCAACAGGTAGTGGTGTTTACCACCCAGGCAGCACCCACTCCGGCTACAGTAACCCAAACCACAACCACTGTTACCGAATCGTATAGCCAGCCGCAACAGGCTGGCGTTTCCATGGGAATTAATGTGAATGATCCTGAGCTGGGTGTTAATTTTAACGTAAATATGAATGCTGCGGGCACAAACAGCAATAGCCAGGTAACTACAACTCAAACTACTACATACACATCCACAACTACAACCGGCGGTTATTACGATACGGATGACGACGATCACCATCATAGTAACCAGGCCAATTCCAACCGGTATTCAATGCCCGGGTATAAAGGTCGGATAGGTTGCCCCTACCCTATGATGCCCGACGAGTTTAACCGCGTTAAACAATCTATCGCCAGCAAATCATTTGACGACACCCGCCTGACCATTGCAAAACAGGTAATATCTGCCAATTGTCTGTTGTGCGATCAGGTTAAAGAAATAATGCTCCTATTTTCATTCGAAGATACGCGTCTCGATCTTGCGAAATATGCCTACGGATATACTTATGATCTCGGAAATTATTATAAACTCAACGATGCCTTCACTTTCGAGTCGAGTATCGAAGAGCTGAACGATTACATCAATGGCTTCCGCCGCTAGCAAATTATAGCATGACAGAAAAAAGCCGGCTCTGAAGCCGGCTTTTTTTTAATGTAATATTTACAACGAAAATGCCGAATAAAATGGAAGTCAAAAGTAAATTTTCGTACCTTTGCACCCTTGAAAAAGCAGGGCTAAACTGCATTAAATCAGACGCGACTATATTAACCTTAATCAAATAAAACCTACCAAAAATGGGAAAAGAAAAAGCCAGAAAATCGGTTTACACATTCGGTAATAAAAAAGCCGAAGGCGATGCCAGCATGAAGAATCTGCTTGGTGGCAAAGGTGCCAACCTCGCTGAAATGAACCTTATCGGAGTTCCTGTTCCTCCGGGATTCACCATCACCACCGAAGTGTGCACCGATTACAACAATCTGGGTAGAGAAAAAGTAGTTGCCATGATCCGCCCGGAAGTGGAAGCTGCCGTTAAATATGTTGAAAAAATCATGGGTTCTTCCTTTGGCGACAAAAAGAATCCACTACTTCTTTCAGTGCGTTCAGGTGCACGTGCCTCTATGCCAGGCATGATGGATACTGTATTGAATCTTGGTTTAAATGATGAAGCGGTTGAAGGAATAGCTAAAAAATCAGGCAACGACCGCTTTGCATGGGATTCGTACCGTCGTTTTGTTCAGATGTTTGGCGACGTGGTGCTTGGTATGAAACCAGCTTCAAAAGAAGATATTGATCCGTTCGAAGAAATCATGGAACAGATGAAGGAAGAAAAAGGCATTCACCTTGACACTGAATTCACTGTTGATGATCTGAAAGAACTTGTAAAGCGTTTCAAAAAGGCTGTTAAAAAAGTAACTGGCCACAATTTTCCTTCTGATCCATGGGAACAGTTATGGGGAGCTATAATGGCTGTTTTTGACAGCTGGATGAATGAGCGTGCTATATACTACCGCAAGCTTAACAATATACCGGCTGAATGGGGTACTGCTGTTAATGTACAAGCCATGGTCTTCGGAAACATGGGTCAGAATTCAGCTACCGGAGTGGCTTTCAGCCGCGATGCAGCCACCGGTGAAGATTTGTTTAACGGTGAGTACCTGATCAATGCACAGGGCGAAGATGTGGTAGCAGGTATCCGCACCCCACAGCAGATAACCAAGGAAGGTTCGAAACGCTGGGCAAAACTTGCCAATGTTACTGAAAAGGACCGCGCCGCCAATTTCCCCTCACTCGAAGAAACCATGCCTTCCTTGTACAAGGAATTGCTCGATACTCAGCAAAAACTTGAAGACCATTACCGCGATATGCAGGATCTCGAATTTACCATTCAGGATGGTAAATTGTGGATGCTTCAGACCCGCAACGGTAAACGTACGGGTGCCGCCATGGTTAAAATTGCCATGGATATGCTCAAGCAAGGTATTATTTCAGAAAAAGAAGCTATTTTACGCTGCGAACCCAACAAACTTGATGAACTTTTACATCCGGTTTTTGATCCAACAGCCGTTAAAAAAGCAAAAGTACTTGCTAAAGGACTTCCTGCTTCACCTGGTGCCGCTACCGGCCAAATAGTTTTCCATGCCGATGAAGCTGAAAAATTTGTAGCAAAGAAACACAAGGTTATCCTTGTGCGTATCGAGACCTCGCCCGAAGACCTTAAAGGAATGAATGTTGCAGAAGGTATTCTTACTGCCCGTGGTGGTATGACTTCACATGCTGCTGTTGTTGCCCGCGGAATGGGTAAATGCTGCGTTTCGGGAGCCGGCTCACTTAAAATTGATTACAAAGCCCGCACATTAATCATTGATGGTGTAAAACTGAAAGAAGGTGATTTTATCTCGCTTAACGGAACAACCGGCGAAGTATATGAAGGAAAAATCACTACCAAAGATCCGGAACTGAGCGGTGATTTCGGAAAACTGATGAAACTGGCCGACAAGCATTCACGCATGCTGGTTCGCACTAACGCCGACACTCCGCGAGATTCGCAAGTTGCCCGCAATTTTGGCGCCAAAGGTATTGGACTGTGCCGCACCGAGCATATGTTCTTCGAAGGCGATCGCATCAAAGCGATGCGCGAAATGATTCTGGCCGAAGATGAACCAGGACGCCGCAAAGCACTGGAGAAACTGCTTCCAATCCAGCGTTCCGACTTTGAAGGCATTTTCGAGGCCATGCAGGATCTCCCTGTAACTGTTCGTTTGCTCGACCCGCCTTTGCACGAGTTTGTGCCTCACGAAGAAGCCAATCAGAAAGAAATGGCTAAAGAAATGGGCATTTCAGTTGAAGCAGTAAGACAAAAGGTAGAAGACCTGGCCGAATTTAACCCGATGCTCGGTCACCGCGGATGTCGCTTGGGAAACACTTATCCCGAAATTTCTGAAATGCAGGCACGCGCTATCATCGAAGCAGCACTCAACCTTAAGAAAAAAGGCATCAAAACCTTCCCCGAAATTATGATTCCTTTAACCGGAACCCTTGAGGAGATGAAGATGCAGGAAAAAATCGTTCGTGAAACAGCTGATAAAGTTTTTGAAGAACGCAAAGACAAAATCGACTACCTGTGCGGCACCATGATTGAAATACCAAGGGCTGCTCTTATTGCCGATAAAATCGCTGAATCCGCTGAATTTTTCTCATTCGGAACCAACGACCTTACCCAGATGACCTTTGGATATTCGCGCGACGATGCCGGTAAGTTCCTTCCGGTTTACCTCGAAAAGGGAATCCTTAAGCACGATCCATTCCAGGTACTCGATCAGGCAGGTGTTGGCCAACTCGTAAAGATGGGTATTGAACGCGGCCGCACAACCCGTCCTAACCTTAAGGTAGGTATTTGCGGCGAACATGGTGGCGAACCATCTTCAGTTGAATTCTGCCATTCAGCAGGAATGAACTACGTTAGCTGTTCTCCTTACCGCGTTCCCATCGCACGTTTGGCTGCTGCCCAGGCTTCTATTAACGAAGAATCTGCCTCGGCCGGTAAATTAAACAAAACTACAGCCAAGGCAAAAGCTAAAAAATCAGACAAAAAGAAGAAATAATTCCCTTTTCTGATATAGTGTTCAAATGAGGCAGCTAAAAATTTAGCTGCCTCATTTGGTTTAATTTTTACCTTTACGATCATTTGCAAGGGCCATAAAGCATCTAGTTCATGTTTAGATGAATTAATATCACCCAATACAAACAAAACTTTTTAAAATATGACAACTAAAACTGACAGCGTTTTTAATGAAAATGGTTATATCATCGACCTCGCTCAGTATGGCATAACCAATGTTGAAAAAATTTATTACAATCCTTCCTATGAAGTATTGTTTGAGCATGAAATGAATCCAACGCTTGAAGGTTTTGAACGCGGTGTTTTAACCAAATCTGGTGCAGTTTCGGTTGATACCGGAATTTTTACCGGCCGTTCACCCAATGACAAATACATAGTACGTGATGAGGTAAGCGAAAATACAGTTTGGTGGTCAACCATAGGCAAAAACGACAATAAACCTATTACTCCTGAAATATGGGAGCACCTTAAAAATCTGGTTGTGAATCAACTCTCAGGCAAAAAGCTCTATGTTGTTGATGCCTTTGCCGGGGCAAATCAGGATACCCGACTGAATGTACGTTTTATTATGGAAGTTGCATGGCAGGCACATTTTGTAAAAAACATGTTTATCAGGCCCACTGACGAAGAACTCAAAAATTTCAAACCCGATTTTATATTATTTAACGGCAGTAAGGTTACCAATCCAAACTGGGAAGAACAAGGCCTAAATTCTGAAAATTTTGTAGCCTTTAATCTGAAGGAGCGCATGCAGGTAATAGGCGGAACCTGGTACGGTGGGGAAATGAAAAAGGGCATCTTCTCAATGATGAACTATTACCTGCCCCTAAAAGGAATTGCCTCAATGCATTGCTCTGCCAATCAGGGGAAAAAAGGGGATGTTGCGGTTTTCTTTGGTTTGTCAGGCACCGGAAAAACCACCCTTTCAGCCGATCCGAAACGTGCACTGATTGGCGATGATGAGCATGGCTGGGATGATGATGGGGTGTTCAACTTTGAAGGTGGATGCTATGCCAAGTGCATTAACCTGAGTGCTGAAAATGAACCAGATATTTACCGTGCTATCCGCCGTGATGCATTGCTCGAGAATCTCGTGATACTTGCCGATGGCAGCATTGCTTGCGCTGATGCTTCAAAAACCGAAAACACCCGGGTTTCTTACCCGATTTATCATATTGACAATGTTGTTAAACCTGTTTCTAAAGGGGGCCATGCAACCAAGGTAATTTTCCTTACCGCCGATGCATTTGGTGTTTTACCCCCGGTTTCACGACTTACCCCCGAGCAAACAAAATATCATTTCTTGTCGGGATTTACCGCCAAGCTGGCCGGAACAGAACGCGGTGTAAACGCCCCGCAACCCACTTTTTCGGCATGTTTTGGTAATGCATTCCTGACCCTGCACCCAACCAAATATGGTGTAGAGCTTGTAAAGCGCATGGAAAAAGCCGGTGCAAAAGCGTATTTGGTTAATACCGGATGGAATGGAACAGGTAAACGTATCTCAATAAAAGATACCAGGGCAATTATTGATGCTATTCTTGATGGCTCGATTGATCACGCTCCAACCAAAAGCATTCCTTATTTTAACTTAGAGGTTCCCACACAACTCAATGGTGTGAATCCGGGGGTACTCGATCCGCGTGAAACATACGCCACTGCTGCTGAATGGGAAACCAAAGCCAAAGACTTGGCAAAACGTTTCATCGATAATTTCGAAAAATACACCGACAATGAAGAAGGCAAAAGACTGGTAGCGACCGGACCTTCGCTTTAGATTTAATATATTTGAATAAAAAAGGGGCTTTAAAGCCCCTTTTTTATTCAAATACCCATATTGCTGCGGCAAAACTTCATGAACTTAGTCTCTTTGAATACCCTTAATCCCATCATCGTAAAAACTAAACATTCGCATATAATATTTTTAACCCTAGCTTTGCACAATTAACTTATCACTTTAAGCCTTTTATTTTAACAAAATGAATTGTCGCCCCAACTGCGGTGCTTGCTGTATATATCCTTCCATCAGTTCACCAATTCCCGGAATGCCCGAAGGTAAGCCGGCTTTTGTGCGTTGTGTAAATCTTACAAAAGATTTAAAATGCGCCATTTTTGATCATCCCGACCGACCGGCTGTTTGCTCCGGATTTAAAGCCGAAGATATAATTTGCGGTTCAAATCCTGATGAAGCAAAAGGAAATTTTGAATGGTTGTTGTCGGATAAATAAAGCAACCTACCCACCTGAATCCTGAAACCAACACAGCTGGTTACTTACAGATTTTAAATTCAAAAAACTGACAACCATTACATAACCATACCTAAATCTTGAATTTTAATATTTTTTTATTACATTTGTGAATCTAATCCCTAATTGCCAACGTTATGCCTACCGGAAAAGTCAAATTTTTTAATGAGCGTAAAGGGTTTGGGTTCATTGTTGATGACGAAACCCAGCACGATGTTTTTGTTCACGCCACTGGTCTTAGCGAGAAGGTTAATGAAAACGACCTTGTTTCCTTCGAAATTGCTGAAGACAAAAGAGGAAAGAAAGCTGTAGAAGTCAAAAAGATATAGTGATTTCTTTTCTATCTCTGCAAAGCTTCTGAAATCAGAAGCTTTTTTTTATCCGTATCAGCTCAAAAACGCATCTGCCCCGCCTCATTACCTTCGCTTTCGCTGAGGCATAAATCCTATCTTTGCACAAAATTAAGCACCTTGAACTATTTACTAATTGAACAACTCAGCAAATCGTTTGGCGAGAAAGAGCTGTTTAGCGATATAACTTTCGGAATTGACCAGGGAAGCAAAGTGGCACTTATTGCCCGCAACGGAGCTGGTAAAAGCAGCCTGCTCAACATTATTTCGGGCAAAGACCTTCCTGATTCAGGATCTGTTACCTTCAGAAAAGACATTCGTTGGACTTATCTTTCACAAAATCCGGTAATGGACGATAATAAGCCGGTGTTTGATGTGCTTTTCGAATCCGACAATGCCTTTATACGTGCAATCCGCGATTATGAGCGGGTACTCAATGTATTAAAACATCAGGATAATCCTGAAACTCACAAAGAACTTGAGCGCTGTACCAATGCCATGGAATCTATTGGTGCCTGGGATTATGATGTTCGCATCAAAGAAATACTAAGCCGGTTTAAAATAACCAACCTTGAACAACCCACCGGCGAACTTTCAGGTGGTCAGCGCAAGAAGCTATCACTGGCTAAAGCTTTGATTGAAGATACAGATCTGCTGATTCTTGATGAGCCAACCAACCATCTTGATATCGAAATGATTGAATGGCTTGAAGAATACCTTTCACGCCAAAATCTGAGTTTGCTGGTAGTAACCCACGACCGGTACTTTCTTGACAATGTATGCAACGAAATTCTGGAACTCGACAACAACCGGCTTTACCGCTACAAAGGCAATTACTCCTATTTTCTTGAGAAAAAAGCCGAACGCGAAATTATTGAGCAAACAGAAACCGAGAAGGCACGTGGCTTGTTCCGCAAAGAACTGGAATGGATGCGGCGCATGCCACAGGCACGAACAACCAAATCGAAGGCACGTATCGATAGTTTTTATGAAATCCAGGAGAAAGCCAATCGCAGGATTGAAAAAGATACTGGTTCGCTCGAAGTAAAAATGACCCGCATAGGCGGTAAGGTTCTCGAAATGAACAATGTATTCAAGTCGTTTGGCGGAACAAGTATCGTGAATGACTTTTCCTATATTTTTAAACGTGGTGAACGGGTTGGTGTAATCGGCCGCAATGGCTCAGGAAAATCAACACTTATGAATATGATTACCGGCAGCCTCACACCAGACATGGGCAGAATAAGTGCCGGACAAACCATTGTTTTTGGTTATTATTCGCAGGAAGGATTCCACCCCACCGAAGATAAACGGGTAATTGATATTGCTAAGGATATTGCCGAAGAAATGCCATTGGGTAAGGGTAGAATTACTGCATCAGCTTTTTTGGCCCACTTTAATTTCCCGCACACGCTTCAGTATAACTATTTCTCGAGCCTGAGCGGAGGCGAAAAACGCAGGCTATTTTTATTGATGCAATTACTAAAGAATCCGAATTTTCTAATTCTTGACGAACCTACCAACGATCTGGATATATATACGCTCAATCTTCTGGAGGATTTCCTGATGAACTTTGGCGGATGCCTTCTGGTAGCATCGCACGATCGGTATTTCATGGATAAGCTGGTTGATCATGTATTTGTTTTTGAAGGTGAGGGGAAAATTAAAGATTATTATGGCAATTATACCGACTATTACCGTCTGAAGCTGGCTGAAGAATCCAAAGCAGCAAGAACAAAATCCGTTGCACCGGAAAAGCAGCCCCGAAAGCCGGAAAATGATAAGCCGCGGAAGCCGTCTTATAAGGAAAAAACAGAATTTGAGCAGCTGGATGCCGATATTCAGCGAATGGAGGTAGAAAAAGAGGAGCTCATGAACACTATGAACAGCGGAACCTGCTCTCCTGCTGAGCTTGAGGAGAGGGCACGCACCTATGCTCTGCTTGAGCAGCAGATCAATGAAAAAACCGATCGCTGGCTCGAACTAAGCACTTTGTTTGAATAAACTGCAAGCAGTGAAGTTCGGAATTAAGGCAATCTTCCGGCTTAAGCAGAGAATCCATTGAACCCATAATTTACTTTCAAATAAAAAAACGCCTGGTAAAACCAGATGTTTTGTAGCCCCGATATCTGCCTCAGGCGGAGAACCTATATTTAAAGTTTAGGATCCGACCAAGGCGGACTATCCATTGAACCTGTAGTTTAATTTCAAATAAAAAAACGCCTGGTAAAACCAGACGTTCTGTAGCCCCGATAGGAATCGAACCTATATTTAAAGTTTAGGAAACTTCCGTTCTATCCATTGAACTACAGGGCCAATAAAGCAGTTGCAAAAATAACACTTTGTTGGTAAATGTGCAAATGAGGTTTTTAAATGCAAATCCAGGTAATTGCCGTAAAAAAAGGGATAACAAGTATCCCTTTCAGATGCTTTTAGTTTGCTTACAGCGGCTGAACAGTCATTTTCAATTTCGATTTCAGCAGCATGCCAATGGTTGCTGCAGGCAATGGTGGTGTTATATCGCCATATACCCTTAATACAAACGAACCTGTGCTGATTACCGCCGAAACATCTGTATTCTGCAGTTGCAAATCTACCGAGCGTCCATCGGGCGAAATAGAAGCAACCTGGGCAATCTGAGTTTCCTGAAGGCCTTCAGCACTAACGGTAACGCGGGCCGAATTGAGCCACGAGAAATTCACACCAGCAGGCGATTCAATTTCAAGAGTCACATACTCGAACCCAACTTCGCCTATTCCGTCGAGATTGTGTTTTTGTATGATACTGTCAACATTCAGACTGAGTGTTTGCTGCGCCAGTAATTGCTCGACCTTAGGCAGATGATCCACCGAATCGATGGTAAAACTAACCGATGGCAAAGTGTAAGCGATGTCGAATTTAGCCAAATCCTTTACCTTATCGCACGAAACAGCAGAAAAGATAAATGCCAGACCTGCTAAGGCAAACACTGAAATTTTAATAAATGGTTTGGGTTTCATAATGGTTGGTGTTATGTGTTTACATATAAAAACAGGGCTTTTGTAAGCCTTGTTAAAGATACAACAACGCACGGCTTAATATTCCTGCGGTTTATTATTTTTTTTTGCTAGCTATTGAGCATAACCGGCATAACAAGCATGAGCAGATCTTCGGCTTCGTTTTCACCATCAACAGGGCGGAGAATTCCGGCGCGGTTAGGAGCCGACATTTCGAGGCGTATATTTTCGGTAGGAATGTTCACCAGCATTTCAACCAGGAAACGTGAATTAAACCCGATTTCCATGTCTTCGCCCGAATAGTTGCAACTCAAGCGCTGACGCGATTCATGTGCATAGTCTATATCTTCGGCATCAACAAACAATTCCTGCCCGGTGATACTCAGTCGAATCTGATTGGTTGATTTATTGGCAAAAAACGATGCACGACGTAAGGTGGTAATAAATGACTGCCTGTCAACAATCAGGGTGTTGGGATTATCGGTTGGAATAACAGCCTCATAGTTTGGATAGCGGCCTTCAATCAGGCGGCATACCAGATCAACATTACGGAAGGTAAACCGCGCATTGGTCTCATTATAAATAACCTGAACCTCAGTGGAATCGGCCGGTAAAATGCTCTTAAGCTGATTCAGCGGTTTTTTAGGCATAATAAAATTGGTACTCTCAGCAGCACTTGCATCAGTACGTTTGTAGCGCACAAGCTTATGGGCATCGGTAGCAACAAAAATCACTGAATCGGGCGACAAATCACAATACACGCCCGACATGGCCGGTCGCAGGTCGTCATTACCGGTTGCAAAGATTGTTTTATTGATGGCCGTGAGCAGAAGGTCGCTTGTGAGTGTAAAATTGGCTGTGGCCTCCATCTGCGGGCTGCGCGGGAATTCGTCGGCATTGTGACCGGTGATGCGGAATTTTGCTTCATCAGCAGCAATTTCGATTCCCTGATTTTTATCAACTGTAAATGTGAGTGGTGTATCACCGTAGGTTTTGAGGAGCTCAAGTAATATTTTTGCCGGAACAGCAATTGCGCCCTCCTCGTCAGCCATTGTGGCTTCTACAACAACCGACATGGTAGTCTCAAGGTCAGAAGCGGTAATTTTTATCGCCTGGCCGTTCAGTTCAACCAAAAAATCGTCGAGAATAGGCAGTGTATTGCTTGAATTAAGCACACCACTGATAGATTGAAGGCTCTTGAGTAAATTCTGACTTGATACAATAAATTTCATAAATGAACTTTTTTCAGTACGTGCATTGATTTGTTGCGAAGCGTAAAAATAGAAAATTAATTGATACTTCGGTCAAAGCCCAATTAGCAGTAGCCATAAAATTATCAACATTTAGTTAACTATTCAGGGCTTGCGGTTGATGCGGTTTTTGCCAAAATCAAACTTCTTTTCTGTGCCATTCAGCAGCCGTTTAATGTTTTCACGGTGGGTAAAAGGTATAAAGACAGCGATACCAATGGCCAGTAATATCAAAGGCAAGCGATGCTCACCAAAAACAAAGATGGCAACCACCGGAAAAAGCAGAGAGCTAATGATAGATGAAACCGAAATTATCCGGGTAATAGCAAAGATGGCTGCAAATATTACAAGAATTACCAAAAATGAATCAGGATAAAGTGCAATGATTACCCCAACAATAGTAGCAACGCCTTTACCACCCCTGAATCCGGCAAAAACCGGGTAAACATGGCCAACAATTGCGAGGCCTCCGAGCATTATGCGATAAATAATCTCCTGATTTTCAGTAAAACCAATATTATTCAGGTAATTACCTATGTGAACGGCTAACCAGGCTTTAAAAACATCAAAAATCAGAACCGGAATACCGGCTTTTATTCCCAGAACTCTGATGGTGTTGGTGGCACCGGCATTACCCGAACCCTGAGTGCGTATATCAAGATCGAAAAACCATTTACCCACCCAAACCGAGGTAGGCACCGAACCGAGCAGATAAGCCACTATCAAACCTGAAAGTACAGAAACTGTAATCATCTAATTATCGTTTTGCGTTTAATTATCACTGATCGACTGCATTTTACGCAAGAAAGCTATGCGACGCTCAGGTGTTGAAATAATGTATTGATATCCTTCTTCTTCCGATGCACCGCGAACAACCCGCTTCGATTCCTTAACTCCTGCAAGAATGTCGTTAAATGCGGTATTTGACGAAATAGCCTGCAGAATTCCGTTCCCATAGGTAAAAAAGTACCATTCCTGTGGTCCGGCATCAATATAGATATTCAGAATATCGCCGGTACGTCGTTTGCCAATTTCAATATAGCCATCAACCTGCCGGTTAATTACATCCTTATAGAGTGAGGTAATACTGAAAGGACCTTTACTGATATAGGATTTGAGGTCAGGATTCCAGATCATGGTAATATCTGAAATTACCATTGTTTTATCGAGTTGTGGTGGCATCCGCTTGATCTGACCTGTGGTATTAATTTCATTCAGAAATTCAGCAGTGCCGGCAGCTCCGAGTACATTGTTAAGTAAAATTAACGTGGTTTCAGAGTTCACATCAGCACCCCTTAAATCAGAGAGCTGAAGAACCTCTTTCATTTTTGCCATTGCCTGATCTGAGAACACGAAATCAAGAATTATCCCCAGCGAAAGAGAAGTGGAATCAATAACGGTAAACTGGGTTGCTTTGCCAAAGGCACCAAGTCCTATTTGCCCCAGTCCGACACCAAGCGCTATATTTCCTTCGCCGGTTAGTATGCACTGCCTGGTATCAAAATTGAGGAAATTGCCTGATTTTGTTTCCAAATTGAGCCTTGAATCTGAGCCAATCATGAAACTTCCGGTTGGGTTGTAATAACGGATTGAGCCGGCTGCAGCAATTACGGCAGTATCTCCGTAAGCTTTAGGCTTCTCGAAAATTGACGGGTAAATACTGCCAAAAAAATCGGAATAAACTATAGATGCCAGCACAGGGTTGCCTAAAGTATCTTTCATAGGCAGGATAACCGGCAAATGTACATCAGCAGGATTTATTTCAGCATTAAAAGCCACCCACGGAGCGGTTTCTGCAATGCAGGGGCCGGTAAGTCTATATCCACCCTTAAAGTTTAGATATGGATTGTTGGCGCGAAGTTCAACATCGCCAGTAAAAAGAAAATGTGCATTCAGTGGCATGCCGGCTTTGTCGTGCACCCGTGCAGTAGCTGTGGTTTGCATGCTGGTATCAACACGTATCGGATCAAAATAAAGGGGTGTTACGTTGCCCTCCTCATCAACATAATCGTAGTATCCACTTGCTGTATAATCCTTCCTGGAATCTACCTTAACACCTGCATTGTAAATCCGGTAGTATTTGTTTTTCCGGCTGGCAATGATGGTAGCCCCTTTTAAGAGTTCCATATCTCCATCAGATTTTATGGTTATACGCCCATCTCCCGGAAAAACAGCAGCATCGGCAACCCTGATCATCTTAACTTCTCGGGCATTTATACGGTTTTCCTTCATTGCATAATTGGCTTCCATGGCAAAAAACTGCAACGAATCGCGTTCTGGATCGGTCGACATAAACTCACTTCCGCTAAAATCAAAATCAACCAATGATCTTAAATTGGCGGTATCAGTAAGTGCTGCGCGCTGAGCCAGCGAATTGGTAAGACGTAGTTCCGAACCGGCCATACGCCATTCAATCTTGTCCATATAGCAAATGTACCTGCTCAGTGGAAGGTCAATTTTTACACTCTTGCCCGGCGTACCGAAATTCGCAATCTGGTTTTTAAAATCAACCCTTCCGGGGTAAATTCGTGTGGTGAGTGAAACGGTAGGCCGTTCCGGATAATATAGCCTGAAATCGGTAGTATCAGAATTGAACGACTGATTGCGAAAAACAAAGGTACTGGAAGCAATATCGGCATTATCGAGGCGGCTGCTTCCGTTGCCAAGCAGACCGGCCGAAGTGAGTGAAAGCTTTCCGCTGTGAAAAACCTTACCACTATACATGGCAAATTCTTTACCTGGCAATGTACTGAGACGCATTACATCAAGCTCAGGCAACCAGTATTGATGCACTCCTTTGGCATATACCTGAGGATAAGAAGGGGGACCCGCCTGTTCCGACATCGAAAATTCAGTCAGATCAGCCACAAGCGAATCGGGATAAAACCTGAAATCGTCGCTTTTTGATTCTGATGCCATAAAAGTGAGGCTTCCTTTTCCCTGAAGTCCGGCATTACTCAGCTTTAGGTCGCTGTAACACACCCCTTTTGCATTATATACCGGAATACCTTCGGCCGGCAGCGACTTTGTAAACCCAAGCGAATAGTCGTCCATAACCCTGAGTGGCTCTTTAATATCAGGCATAATATTACCTGAACTCAGGTATCCGTCAAACTTTAGGCCTGTGGTGGTAAAACTATTCAGGCTATCGAGCCGGAAAGGGTAAACATTATAATAAAATGAATCCTTATTGTAAGCGCCACTGGCTGTTTCGGCCTTATTGTAATACACAAATGCGTCGTTCTTACTGATAAAAACCGGATAAACCGGTAAAACCTGCAGCCCCGACTTATTGGCAGGGTCATCAATGAGCAGCTCACCACTCAGGTTGGCAATGGCTGATTTCACATCAACCTGCCCTATCTTTTTTGTTTTGGGATCAGGCACATCAACTCTGAATGTGAGAGAATCAACCTGTGGCAAATCGAGTTTAAACCGGGTATAATCGAACGAACACTGGTTTGCATAGAAATTAAAATAACCCGCTTTAACCAATCCGGTAAAAATAAAATCCCGGTTCTTTTGCAGGATAATCTGTTTGTCCTTCGGATAAATAAATACAGCCTGTGAATCGCTGAGCGACACCTCTGAAACACCTAAAATTTTCAGGTCATAGGTTTTAAGATTAAGCACTGCATTGCTACTGCGACTCACCTCCGACCTGATTTGAATTACATCGTAGTCAATTTTTTTACTCCTGGCTTTCAGGTAATCATAAAGCCGGGGAAGCACGGCTACCTTTTCATTGTCGATATTATAGGTAACAAATCCTCCGTTGGCCAGATTAAGAATGAGTACTTTAACTTGTTCGGGGGGCTTACGCAGATATTCGGCGAGTTCGTAGATATAAAAAGTCTTGCGGTTGGTGTATTGGGTATAGTTATAAATAAGGTTAATCAGGTTAATTTCATCAATCCCTTCAAGCTTGTTAAAACGCTCCTCTGAATAAAAGTTTGCTGATTCGAACAATGCTTTACCGGTTCTGTTGATTCCCTTAATCATCTCCATGGTTATACTATCGGCTCCCATTTTGTAAAAGAGTGCTTCTACATACATTTCGACTTTGTGATATGAATCATGATAGGGTCCCGACGAAACTGCATCACCACTTCGCACAAGCGACAATTCTTTGTTCTCATCAATATACCGGAGTTGCAACCCCGGATGAAAAATTGAGTCGCTATCAAGAAAAATAACGGCAGCGGCACGCTGACTCACCAACCTGTCGGTATGAATAACAAAACTTCGGCTGTAGAGTCTGATAAAAGGACTGCCATTCCTGTTTATCCACAACATGGCATCCTGATCACCGTACCCCGATCCAATTACCCTGGGCCCTTCGAGTGAGAAACCTCCACGATAATCAATATCTTTAAAAACCTGATTTATGGTTATATCAGTTTGATAAGAAACAAACTTTGGAAATGTAGCTTTATCGGCCGGCACACCAGCAAGTACCCGATTCTCAAGGCGACCTGCAAGCGGATAGCTGAAAAAATCCTTGTTATAAAAATTAACAGTATCAGCAGTATACCCTGTTTGCTTCAGGTTGATTTCATAACGGTTCAATAAAGCATATACCTTGGTCTTTTCAAATCCAATGGCATTCCAGTAAACTGTTCCACCATCAGCCAACAGCTTGTTCATTAAAAATGGAGAAAACCCGTTGGTTTTATAAATATTGATGCTATCGCGGCCTGAAATACAAGTTAAATCTACATCCTTAAGTCTGACTGAAAGAACAGAATCGTAAACAAAAGAATAGCTTCCACCACGAAATCTCCAGGAGTTAGAATAGGATTTGAATAGAATGTGATTTTTATTGACAAGTACAGTGGCATCTTGAAATTCACTGAGTTGCCTTAATCGCTTTGAATCAATAAAAGGTTCAAGACCTTTGTGCCAGGCAAGCAGACTATGCGAATCGGCAACATCGGGAAAACTGTTGATACTGATAAGATAATCCCTGAATGCCGGGGTGGGGCGCATTCTTTGACCAAGCATGAGATTGCATGTGGCAATAATTTTTTGCTGCACATCGGTTGTAAACAAGCCGGCTGTCCACAAATAGCTGAACCCGCTGAAAGCCAGACGGATTTCTTTATCGCTGGCCTGCTTTAGAAATCCTTCAAGTTCATAAGGGAATACAGCCGGATCAGCAGAAAACAGCTTTGGCTCCTGAGCATGCGAGAACGTTACTGCAAAAAACAGTAACAAAATAAACCACATACGTACCTTGCGCCAATTCACCATTGAATAATTTTGAACTCCAGAGGAAGATTTAAACACAAATAAATTTCGCCGCCACCCAACTGTTGCGGGTTAGGAAACCAGCAGCCTGCAAGCCCAGTTTATGTGCAGCACCTGTAATGGCCTCAAGATCACTTTCATAGAAACCACTTAACAATAGCACTCCGCCGGCAGGCATACTTTTCCGGTAAATTTCCATATCGTTTAGCAGAATATTGCGGTTGATATTGGCAATAACCAGATCAAACATCCTGCCAGTGAGCAGTGCTGCATCACCATGATAAACGCTTATACTCTGGCAATTATTTCTTTGAATATTCTCAAGCGTGTTTTCATAAGCCCATGCATCGTTATCGATAGCGTAAACTTCGCCTGCGTGGCGCATACATGCCAATATTGCCAGCACTCCGGTGCCACAGCCCATATCAAGCACCCGCTTCCCTTCCAGTGGCTCGCTGAGCAAATATTCAATCATCAATGCTGTGGTTTCGTGGTGGGCCGTACCGAACGACATTTTGGGCTCAATAATTAATTCAAACTCAATTTGATCTGGTTTTGGATGGAAAGGTGCGCGTATATGGCAACTACCGGCAATGGTAACCGGCTCAAAATTACTTTCCCACACTTCGTTCCAGTTCTGCTCCGGAATTGCAATCCAGGTGTATTCAGGATCTGCGCCATCAGGCCAAAGTTCCTCGTTGTTGAGAATTGCAGGGTCGAATTGTGATGTAGGAATGTAGGCTAGCAAACCATCTTCAGTTTCACTAAAACTCTCGAAACCCAACTCGCCGAGCCTGGCCATAATTAATTCAGCAAATGCAGCCTGACCCTGGGCCAAACTGCATTTAAGTTCGGTATATTCCATGGTGGAACTGAATTTCAGAAACTGTTAGCAATTTTAAGAAAGTCGTCAGCTTTGAGCGATGCACCGCCTATGAGGCCGCCATCGACATCGGGGTTGGCAAAAAGTTCAGCAGCATTTGCAGCGTTGCAACTTCCACCGTACAGAATAGTGGTTTCAGCGGCGGCCTTTTCGCCAAATTTGATTGTAAGAACCTTGCGTATAAAAGCGTGCATCTCCTGAGCCTGAGCCGGAGTGGCTGTGCGACCGGTGCCAATCGCCCAAACAGGCTCATAAGCAATTACGATTCGTGAGAAATCGACGGGTGATAAATGAAACAGCGCATTTGAAACCTGATTTTCAACTACTTCAAAGTGTTTCTCAGCTTCACGCTCTGCCAAAACCTCACCGCAGCAATAAATTGGCTGAAGATTGTACTTAAGCGCCTGATCAATTTTTTTTGCAAGCAACGCATCGGTTTCGCCAAAATAAGTACGCCGCTCAGAGTGCCCTATAATCACATAATGGGCTCCGGTTGATGCAATCATAGCTGCAGAGATTTCGCCGGTATATGCACCTCCGTCGTGTTCACTCAGATTCTGAGCACCACAATAAAAGTTATTTTCCTGTGATACATCAACTGCCAGTTCAAGATATAAAGCCGGCGGACATACCACCACTTCAGCTTTTTCAGGACGGTTTTCTTTGAGTGCATCAGCAATATTAAACAACAAATCCTCGGCTTCACTGAAAGTTTTATTCATCTTCCAGTTGCCGGCAACAATTTTCTTTCTCATTATCGGGTTTATTTACAGGTCGTTATTGGTTTCAGGCCAACCTTATCCGCGGATCAAGCCAGCCATAAATGATATCTACAAAAATATTAATAATTACCAACATAACAGCTATAAACAATACGGCTCCCATAACTACAGGAAAATCGTACTTCTCAAGCCCATCAACAATTACCACACCCACTCCTTTCCAGTCGAAAACATATTCCACAAAAACAGCGCCGGCCATAAGCGAGGCAAACCAACCTGAAACTGCAGTAACAACGGGATTGAGGGCATTACGTAATGCATGCCTGACAATAATCGTATAGCGAGATAGCCCTTTGGCTTTGGCTGTTCTGATAAAATCCTGCGAAAGCACTTCGAGCATCGAATTGCGGGTAAGTTCGGCGATAATAGCCAACGGCCTTATTCCTAACGTGATAGCAGGCAAAATCAGATTTCGTATATTGATAAATTCACCCCGACCGAAATCATCAACCGAATAAAGAGACCCCACCATATTGAGCCCGGTGTAAGGTGCCAGCATAAAAGCGAACAACCATGCGATTAAGATGGCAGCAAAAAATGAGGGAAGTGCCATTCCGAGCACCGATATTACCAATGCAGCATGATCAATAAACCGGCCTTTGTTTAATGCCGTAATAATACCTGTAATTACACCGAGTATCATTGCTAAACCCATTGCAACACCTGAAAGTAACATTGTTGCAGGAAACGCCTGCAAAAGCACCTCAGAAACTGGTCGCTTGCTCTGGTAAGATTTACCAAGGTAAGGCATTTTGGCAATGATACGGGTATTGCCGATTTTTGCCAGACTAACGAATGGCATATACTTTGAGCTGTCGCAATACCAAAAACTCTCTTGATTGTTGATTTTGTACAACGATAACGGTGACAGATCATTCACAAACGCCAGGTATTGAATAGCCAGCGGGCGATCACGGCCCAGCTCCCGGTTAATTGCCTCAACCGACGACATATCAGCACGTTGCCCAAGCATCATGCGTGCCGGATCACCGGGTAGCACATTAAACAGCAAAAACACGAGCGTTACTACGCCCAAAAGCACAAGAAAGCCGTAATATAAACGCCGAACAACAAACCGGAGCATGTGACAATTATTAATAGCGGATTAGTTTAATCCACTGCGCTTCAGGTTTTCCCAGTCAGTGAAATCGTGAAAATGCCATTTACCTTTTACAACTCCATTTTTCAACTTCAATAATCCCGGATTGGCTCTTACCATCACTTTCAGGGCCACATCATCAGCCATCATAATTTCATAGGTTAAGCCCAGCGACTTTCGAACCTTTTCGATTGTTTCGGGCAAAGAACTGGTAAGGCACACAAAACCATAACCTGCTGCCAGTGATGAATCAGCAATGGTATTCATCTGCTGCATGGCTTCGGCATTGGCTTTTTCTATATCCCAGGCTACCAGAATAAACTGATTTTCGGGGTTGCGCAAAATTGATTCGGTAAAATCATTCCCGGTTGAATCAATAATCTGGATATCAATTCCATTGGTTTTATTGGGATCTTCAACCCGCTGATTTACAAATTCCCATTGCGACATCCATACTGAGTCGTTGTAAGGATAATTTGGAGAAAGGTACTCCATTGTCTCACCCGATGTTTTGTTTCGGTAAGTGAGGTAGTATTTTACTGGCATCGGATTTTCGACATACACCTTGTTACCAATTTTCCAGGGCATAAAGTCGATCACAGGCAGGTGACGGTAACAATAAACACTGAAACTGATAAATATGGCCGTGGTAAATGCAGCAATGGAATATGACCATCGATTGTTGAACCGCTCGGATGTTTTATTACGCATCAGGAATAGTACCAGTGTAAAAAACATCAGCCCGACATTCTTATAAAATGTTTGCCAGTTTGTAAGCTTTAGTGCATCTCCAAAGCAACCGCAATCAGGCACAGGATTGTACAGGGCATCAAAAAAAGTTAAGACTGTAAAAAACGACATTACCAGTAAAAGTATCCAATATCCCAGCCGTGGCTTTATATTAAGTAGCACAACTACACCCAGCACAAACTCCATGGTACTGAGCAACACCGAAAGTGGAAGCGCCAGAGGGATAAAATGCATGACATTCCAGGCAATAAAGTAATCCTCTATCCGATATGCTGTACCGAGCGGGTCGAGTCCCTTTACGAAACCCGAGAAAATGAATACAGCTCCAACAATAAAACGTGAAATCAGATGCAGTTTTTTCATTTTGGTGTTCGCTTTTTAAATAAAATGAGGTTGAAATTTTTAGCGCTGCTCAATAAGCTTAATAAGAGCAAATAATGCATAATTAATCATGTCGAAATAATTTGCATCCACTCCTTCTGAAATGTAAGTTTCTCCTTTATGATCCTCAATTTGCTTTACACGCAATAATTTCATCATAATAATATCGGTAAGTGAGCTGATGCGCATAGAGCGCCAGGCTTCATCATAATCAGTATTTTTATCCAGCATAAGCTGTTTAGCCAGAAGAATATACTTTTCATAAAGTTTTTCCACTTCGGCCGGGCCCAGGTCAGGATGCTCGCTAAGACCAAGTTCGAGTTGGATTAAACCGATTACTGCGTAATTGACTATTCCGATAAATTCGGGAAATTCATCTTCGTTAACCACATGCAGTCCGGTATCCTGCAATGTTCTGATCCTTCGCGCCTTAATGCTTATCTGGTCGGTAATAGATTCGGGGCGAAGCACCCTCCAGGCAGGGCCATAATCTTTCATCTTGGCTAAAAATATATCTTTGCATGCCTTTATGGCTGTATCGAACTGACCGGCAGTATCGGCTTTCATAAAATCTGATTGTTAGAACGTTGAAATGTAAAAATAAATGAATGAATCAGTAAGCAATTCACCGCATAAAGGTACATTATTTTCGGAAACCCGCACTTTGCAGTGCGGGGCTGCCATGCTTAATCTTGCCTCGCCGGTTGTAATGGGTATACTAAACGTAACACCCGACTCATTTTATGATGGAGGCAAATACAACAACCCCGATTCAGCTGTTGCCCGGGCAGCAGAAATGATAGGCGAAGGTGCTGAAATTATTGATATCGGGGCAGTTTCAACCCGGCCCGGATCAAATCCGGTAAGTGAAACCGAGGAAGCTGACCGGCTGATTTCTGTCATTGAAATAATCGCCACCACATTCCCCCAGATTATCATTTCTGCCGATACCTACAGGGCATCAGTGGCCAAACAGTGCATAAAGGCCGGTGCCGGTATAATCAACGATATCTCAGGCAGCCTATTCGACCCGCTCATGGCAGAAACTGTTGCAAAATCAGATGTTGCCTATGTTATGATGCACATACAGGGTACCCCCGAAACCATGCAGTTAAACCCCACTTACAACAACGTTATTACCGAAGTAACAGCTCATTTTTCACAGCTGCTTAGCCATCCCGGTTTCAGTCAAAAGCATAATATTGTTCTTGATCCTGGTTTTGGCTTTGGTAAACGGCCGGTTGACAATTACAAACTTCTGCACGATTTATCTGAATTCACAAGTTTTGGCTTACCGGTTTTGGCCGGAATTTCGCGTAAGTCGATGATTACTAAAGAGCTTGGCACATCTGCGGCTAAAGCACTTAACGGTACCACAGTTCTGAATACCATTGCATTGCTGAACGGGGCCTCCATTCTGAGGGTGCACGATGTGAGAGAAGCGGTTGAAGCAGTAAAACTAGTGCAAGCCCTGAGGCAGTCGGCCTTAAATTCTTAAATTTGCAAAAAAGCTCTCAATGACCGAAATTTTTATCCCACTGCTTATAGGCTTACGATGGCTCGATATTATTGATATTTTGCTGGTTGCGCTGATGTTGTACGAATTGTACAATCTGGTAAAAGGCACCGCGGCTATCAACATCCTTATCGGGATTATTGCCATTTTTTTGATCTGGCGCCTGGTAAAAGTGCTCGAAATGGAGTTGCTTTCCGAAATACTCGGTGCTTTTATCAGTGTGGGTTTCATTGCCCTGATTGTGGTGTTTCAGCCCGAAATACGTAAATTTCTGCTTTTGCTTGGCAATCCTTCGTTTATCCGCAAAAAGAACCGCCGGTTTCTTTTCTGGCGAATCAATTACTCTAACGATGAAAATCTGAAGATTGACCCCATTGTTCAGGCGTGTTTCAGAATGGCCAATTCAAAAACCGGTGCACTCATAGTTATCGGCAAAATAAATGAACTGGAAGAGTATGTAGCCACAGGTGAATTGATTGATGCCCGGATTTCGGAGCAATTGATAGAGAATATCTTTTTCAAAAATAGCCCGCTCCACGATGGTGCCATGATTATTTTAAACGACAAAATTACTGCTGCCAGCTGTATCCTTCCGGTTTCGAAAAATGAAAATCTTCCTGTTGAAGTTGGATTACGTCACCGCTCGGGAGTAGGAATTACCGAGAAATCAGACGCAATTGCCATTGTGGTTTCTGAGCAAACCGGTAAGATTTCGTGGTGTAAAAATGGCGAGTTACTCGTAAATGTGTTGCCTTCGAAACTAAAATCGCTCCTCGAAGAAGAGTTTAATATCGACTAAACCAATTGTTCTCAGGGTTTTGCATTTTCGGCCTGCGCCTTGCGGGCTGCTTCAAATTCTTCAACCAGCTCCTCGGGCGATTTTCCCATATTTTTTAAAGCTGCATCTGCATCATCTGCAAGTTCGTGATTTGGATATTTTTTTAAGAAATAATTGTACACCTGTGATGCCTGACCGTAATTATTTAAGAGGTTTTCATACACAAATGCCTTCAAAAAAACAGTTTCAGCATTGTACCGGCTTTCAGGAAACTTATTCAGCGCTGTATCAATCAACTGCATGGCTCTGTGACCATTGTTCACTCCAATGCACAGGTTAATAGCCTTAAACATATAAACCGGAGCAAGTGTGTCGCTGCTATATTTATCAGCGAATAAAGTATAAGCGTCAAGTAATTGCTCAAGTCTGGCCAGTTCAGGCCTGGCCCCTGCACTTTCGACCTCCTTTTCGAGGGCCGAGATTGATGAAATTTCTTTGTCGCGGGGCGACGAACAGGCCGCTAAAAATGCGAGAGGCAGAAGAATAAGCAAAACTTTTTTCATTCGGAATTTTATTAACAATCACATTACGGCCTTTTTACGTGCTTGCGGATAAATCATACGGTAATCAGTTTTTACCAGACCTTTTGAAATATCGGTAAGTTTGCGCTTGAGCAACATCTTACGCAATGGGTTGAGATGATCAATAAAGAGAATCCCGTCGAGATGGTCATATTCATGCTGGATAACTCGGGCTAGAACCCCAGAAATCGTTTCGTCGTGAAAATTAAACTGCTCATCATAATACTGAATCCTGACCTCAGGCTTACGAACAACATCTTCACGAATTTCGGGTATGCTCAGGCAACCTTCGTTAAATTCCCATTCTTCGCCGGTTTCTTCAACAATGTGCGCGTTTATAAATACTTTCCTGAGGTCCGATTCACCAGGAAAATCGTCAGCATAGGGAGTGGCATCAATCACAAATAGTCTGATGGCCCGATTTACCTGTGGTGCCGCCAGGCCAACTCCATTTGACGCATACATGGTTTCGAACATGTCGGCAATCAACTGTTCCAAACCAGGATAATCCTTGTCAATTTCGTCGGCTACTTTTCTAAGATTAGGGTGGCCGTATGCTACTATCGGTAATATCATTGTTATAGTTTTTTTTATTCAGGCGCGTATTATCTGAACCCCCATTGGCGCGATTCAAGATAAGACTGAAGCAGAATGGCAGCACTTACCGTATCAACCAAGGCTTTATTCTGTCTGTCCTTTTTCTTGGCACCACTTTCCAAAATTGCTTTCTGGGCAAGCTTGGAGGTGAATCTTTCGTCGTACCTTTCAATCGGTATTAATGGAAATTCGCGGCTAAGCGAGCGCACAAACGGGTCAATGTATTTAACCGACTCAGAGGCCTGATTGTTCATCTGTTTGGGCTCACCAACAACAAAAATATCAACCTTTTCAGAAGCTGTATACCTGCGTATAAATTCAATCACATCCCTGGCGGGCACAGTGGTGAGTGGCGTGGCTATAATTTGTCCTTCGTCAGTTACTGCCAGCCCAACTCTTTTTTGTCCGTAATCTATAGCCATTATCCGACCCATAAACGCCTGTTTTATCATGCAAAATTACGAATTATCCCATAGCTGGTCTAAAATTTCTCTATTTTTGACCTGCCTTAAACACACTTGCCTCATGCATGATTTAAAATCGATAATTGAAGCTGCCTGGGAAAACAGGGATTTGCTTCAGAATCCTTCAACCGTCCGGGCTATTGAAGAAGTTATTTCGCTGCTTGATCAGGGGCAGCTTAGGGTAGCTCAGCCCGAAGGTGCTGAATGGAAAGTGAATGAATGGGTTAAAAAGGCGGTGATACTCTATTTCCCGATCAGGCAAATGACGACGATTGAAGCAGGACCTTTTGAATTTCACGACAAAATTCCACTTAAGCACAATTATGCTGCATCGGGTGTGAGGGTAGTGCCTCAGGCCATAGCGAGGTATGGTTCGTATCTTGCTAAAGGGGTTATTCTGATGCCTTCTTATGTAAATATTGGCGCCTATGTTGATAGTGGAACCATGGTAGACACCTGGGCCACAGTAGGTTCATGTGCCCAGATTGGTAAAAATGTTCACCTTTCAGGAGGTGTTGGCATAGGCGGAGTGCTTGAACCGGTGCAGGCATCGCCGGTAATTATTGGCGACGGTTGCTTTATAGGATCAAGAAGCATAGTTGTAGAAGGGGTTAGTATCGGAAACGAAGCCGTGCTTGGCGCGAATGTGGTTATCACAAAGTCAACACGAATTATAGATGTATCAGGTTCAGAGCCTGTTGAGTATAAAGGTATGGTACCTGAGCGCTCGGTAGTGATTCCGGGAGCCTATGCAAAAACTTTTCCAGCAGGAGATTTTCAGGTGGCATGTGCTCTGATAATAGGCAAGCGTAAAGCATCTACCGATCTCAAAACGTCACTCAACCAGGCACTTCGCGAATTCGACATCCAGGTTTAATCATGCAATTATCAAGCTAGCCAATATGGTTACCACAGAAATCCGTAAAGTGCTCATCATCCAAACCGCATCGTTGGGTGATGTGATACTTTCCACGGCTTTGGCCGAAAGCCTGCATGCTGCTTTCCCCGAGTGCCGCATCGATTATCTGGTTAAAAAAGGGTATGAATCCCTTTTCAGCAATCATCCATGCGTGCACACTGTGTGGACCTGGGATAAAAAGCGGCGGAAAACCCTGAATTTACTTTCGCTCATCCTTAAAATCAGACGCCAGCATTATGACGCTGTTGTAAACGTACAGCGATTTTTCTCTTCGGGTCTTATCACCGCATTATCGGGCGCACAGTTAAAAAGTGGTTTCTCGAAAAACCCGCTGTCGTTCACGTTTACAAATAAAAGCATTCATATTATTGGTAATGATATAAATGAGCACGAAATAAACCGTAATCTTAAACTCATCCACTGGATCGGGAATATCAAACCGGCTAAACCAACACTCTGGCCGTCGGATAACGACTTCAGGATAGCCGGATCATATGCTTCAGGGGTTTATATTACCATTTCGCCAGCCTCATTATGGACAACCAAACAATACCCGGCCGGCAAATGGATTGACTTTTTAGGCAAACTTCCTGAATCCATCTTTGTTATATTGTTAGGATCGCCTGAAGATAGGCTTTTGTGTGATAAAATTGCCACAAATAGTAAAAAGAATAATCTGCTAAATCTGGCCGGGAAGCTCACATTTTTGCAGTCAGCGGCATTAATGAAGGGTGCCGCAATGAACTTTGTGAACGATTCAGCACCATTACATTTGTGCTCGGCCGTAAATGCGAGGGTTACAGCGATTTTTTGCTCAACCATACCGGCTTTTGGTTTCGGGCCGTTATCAGATGATTCAGAGATAATAGAAGCTTATCCGGCACCAGCCTGCCGACCCTGTGGATTGCACGGCTACATGGCTTGCCCCGAAAAGCATTTTAATTGTGCTGAACATATTCGTACTGAACAACTGATGAAAAGAGTTAAACTATGAGCGAAGAGATTAATACGGAAATTGAACGAACGCTCGCAGTGCTGAAGGTAGGAGGTACCATCCTCTACCCTACCGACACTATCTGGGGGATAGGATGTGATGCTTTAAATGCCAAAGCCATTGATAAAGTATATAAAATTAAAAACAGGAACGAAAGCAAAAGCCTTATCATTCTCGTAAACGATTACACTATGCTCAATCACTATGTTGGGCATGTTCCTGAAATTGCATCTGATCTGATTGAACGCATCGACAATCCTGTTACCGTTATTTATGACAATTCCCGTAACCTTCCGAAAAACCTGGGTGCATCTGACGGAACCATAGGTATACGCATTGTGCGCGACGCCTTTTGCCAACAGTTGATCAGCGCTTTCGGAAAACCAATTGTTTCTACTTCAGCCAATATCTCGGGTGAGGAGAGCCCAATGGTATATAGTAAAATTTCGGATGAGGTAAAGAAAAAAGTTGATTACACCGTTAGCCTGAATCACAATCAGATCAACCAAACTAAAGCATCTACCATCATAAGGCTATTTGAGAACGGCGACTATAAAATTATCCGTGAGTAAGCCTCAGGCATAGGGTGAACAAATCAATCCAATCGTTGTTTAACGGACTGTTTTGCCATGGGCAAAGATTTTTATTTTACCTGAACCGATTTTTCTGATGAAAGCATTTGGAATTAAGAACACCGAAAAAGAAACATTAAAACAATGGTATTATCTTATGTCGCTGGGGCGCAAACTCGACGACAGAGCCCCCAACTATCTGAAGCAGGCATTGGGTTGGTCATACCACGCGCCCTATGCCGGGCACGATGGTATACAACTTGCCATTGGTCAGGTTTTTCAGAAACAAAACGATCATCTTTTCCCATATTACCGTGATATGCTCACCGCCATTTCGTCGGGCATTACAGCTGAAGAAATCATCCTCAACGGAATATCAAAGGGCACCGATGCTGCAAGCGGAGGCAGGCACATGTCAAACCACTTTGCCAAACCCTCATGGAACATTCACAACGTTTCCTCGGCAACCGGCAACCATACCCTGCATGCAGTTGGTGTTGCCAGAGCAATAAAAAAGTACGGGGTTAAAGCAGTAGCAATCAGTTCTCAGGGCGAATCATCAACTTCCGAAGGATATGTTTACGAGGCAATTAATGGTGCTTCCAACGAAAAACTACCGGTAATCTTTGTTTTTCAGGATAACAATTACGGAATTTCGGTGCACAAACGCGACCAGACTGCCAACTGGAGGGCTGCTGATAATTTCAGGGGATTCAAAAATCTGCGCATTATTTACTGCGATGGTAAAAATGTGTTTGATTCGATGAATGCAATGACTGAAGCCCGTAAATATGCCATCGAACATCAACAACCTGTCATTGTTCATGCAAGTGTTGTTCGCATACGCTCACATTCAAACAGCGATAAGCACGAGCTTTACCGCGACGATAACGAGCGCCACTGTGCGTTGGCAAGCGATCCGCTCGACCGCTTCCGCAAAACGCTCATTATTTCGGGCCGGGTAATCGAAGCTGAACTTGATGAACTTGACAAACAGGCCAAGGACGAAGTTTCAAAAGCACACAAGAAAGCATTGGCAGCTCCTGATCCCGATGCTGCCAGTATTTTTGATTTTGTTATTCCAGGGCCCTATGTTTCAGAAAAATACCCTGATGGAACCCATAACCTTCAGTCAGGCGAAAAGCTTAAGCTTATACAGGCGCTCAACCAAACACTTAAGGCCGAGTTCCGCCACAATCCGGATACCTACATTTGGGGTCAGGATATTGCCAACAAGGACAAAGGTGGTATTTTTAACGTAAGCAAAGGTTTGCAGCAGGAGTTTGGCATTGATCGCGTATTTAACGCCCCCATAGCTGAGGATTTTATTGTTGGAACAGCCAACGGCATGAGCCGTTTCAGCAAAAAGTTAAGGGTGGTTATTGAAGGTGCGGAATTTGCCGATTATTTCTGGCCCGCCATGGAGCAGTTTGTTGAATTAACCCATGATTACTGGCGCAGCAACGGCGCATTTGCACCCAATGTTACCGTACGTCTTGCCTCGGGTGGATATATCGGAGGCGGGCTTTACCATTCGCAAACCATAGAAGGAGCGCTGGCAACTTTTCCAGGTATACGCATAGTATATCCTTCATTTGCCGATGATGCAGCCGGGTTGCTGCGCACTTCCATCCGCTCCGAAGGGCCAACTATGTTTCTTGAACCTAAGGCCCTTTACAACGACCCGCTGGCTGAAACCAGGGTCCCTGACGATTTTGAGGTACCCTTCGGCAAAGCGCGCATACGCCGCGCAGGCTCTGATCTGAGCATTATTACCTATGGTAATACTACGCACATTAGTCTTGCCGTTGCTGAACAAATTGCAGCAGAAACTGGCAAAAGCATCGAGGTAATAGATATAAGGTCGCTTGTTCCGCTTGATAAAGACACTATTTTATCTTCAGTTAAAAAAACCAACCGGGCACTCGTAGTTCACGAAGACAAGGTATTTGGTGGATTTGGCGGTGAAATAGCATCAATAATAACCGATGAAGCATTTAAATTTTTGGATGCACCTGTTAAACGTGTAGGCTCTACTTTCACTCCGGTAGGTTTCAACAGAATTCTCGAAAAAGCCATACTACCTGATAAAGAACGCATTTACATAGCAGCCAAAGAACTGCTCGAATATTAATTCCATTCTTTCGCTTCAGATTTACCACGCATGATCAGTCATCAAAGGCATCATGCGTGTTTTTTTGCTCTTATTTCGACGGATCCTTCAGTGTTTTAAAACGTAAAATGTGGTAACTTACTCCTGCCCCTATAAATAGTAACAGATAAGGCAACCAGATTAGCTGCCTTCCGACAGCGGCTGATATGCCAAGGAAAATCCACATAAATACCAGACTGTATATTTTGTTCTTCAAAGTTATGCCATGTCCTGCCTGATAGTTGAGCAAGTAAGGCCCCAGTACACTATTAGAGTACAATAAGCGGCTGAATTTTTCGCTTGAACGCACAAAGCACCACGATGAAAGCAATAGAAATGGAGTGGTAGGCAGCAAGGGTACAACGATACCAATCAGCCCGAGTATCATTGATATAACGCCTAATGTCATCAACAAAATACGTTTACGGCGTGATGAACTTATCCTGAGCTGGGGATAAACAATCGAGTTATGGGTCTCTTTATCAGATTTTCGCGGTGCCGTATCAGCCATAAACCTGGTTGATTTGCTGCCACAAGGCAGGCTTTGATATTAAAATTTGATTAAAATTTAAAAAAGGTTGATTCGAAATTTTAAAAGGCAGCTTACCTTTATATCACATTAAGTCGATCAAGCAATCAACCCGGTAGTAAACAAGTAGTTTATTTCCGGGTTGTATTTTTAACCTATTCGTCAAAAGCCTTGTTTATAAATGCATGAAAAGGTTTCATGATTTCACAGGCCTTTGTCACCTTTTTTAGAAACCCATCCGAAACAACTTCAGTATCCGATAACGGATGCATCACTACATAGCTCTTGTACATCAACAGATCAATGTCGCTGTAGGTAGGATCATAATCCTTTGGAGGACGCTTGAGTTTATCAAAATCTTCAAGATTAAGGAAATATGCTTTAAACTCATTCTGGTTTATAATACTTTTAAACCCTTCCGGATTAAAATAAATTTCCTGCCTTATTTTTTTAAGTATTACAGGATCGGGCATATAAATTCCCCCTCCAATCATCGATTTACCTGGCTCAATATGAAGATAATAGCCGGATTTTGGACTCTTGCGCCCACCGGGAGCTATAAAAGCCCCAAAATTGGTTTTGTAAGGTTCCTTGTTGGGCGAAAATCTCACATCCCTGAAAATTCTGAAAATGCAATCCTTGGGAGCAGGCATGCCCACCGAAGGATCAGTTTTATTCAGCTCAGCTATCAATGAACCAATAAAGGTTTCAAATTCAATTTTAGCTTTCTGATACGATGCACGGTTTGCATCAAACCACTCACGCTGATTGTTTTCAGAAACTTTGGTCAGAAAATCAAGAATTTGATTCATAATTTACAGGAACAGGTGGGTTCAACAGAAATTTTGACTAATGGTGCAATACTATCACTAAAACACTTAAATTTACCTATAAGTTCGTAATTCGTTGAATTTATTTATTTGATAGCCTATGAGCAAATTTAAGTTGCTGATTGTATGCATTATATCTATTTATACTTCTAACATTGCGAAAGCCGGTGGCGACAATCACCCTTCTGGAGCCCGATCAGCAGCCCTTGGGCATGCATCAGTCGCACTTGGCGATATTTGGTCAACTTTTAACAATCAGGCCGGACTTGCCAGTCTTACCCGGTCAGAATGGGCCTTTTATTCCGAAAACAGATTTTTGATGAAGGAGCTCGGATATGGCGCTATGGCTTACGCTTTGCCGGTTTCAGCCGGCACTTTCGCTTTCAGCGCATCCTATTTTGGTTTTTCAGCCTATAATGATAGTAAACTTGGGCTGGCTTACGCCAGAAATTTTGGCGATAACCTATCGTTTGGAGTGCAATTCGACTATATGATGTCAAGGCAGGGCGAACCGTATGGAAACCGTAATTTTATGACATTTGAAGCTGGAATTCTGGCAAAAGCAAGCCCTAAACTAACTTTGGGTGCACACATCTACAATCCACTGAGTGTTAAATATGCAGGATACAACAACGAAAAGACACCGGTTATTCTGCGCCTTGGAGCAAGTTATGTGCTTTCAGACAAAATTCGGCTGCTTGCCGAAACTGAAAAAGGCTTGTATTCTGATCCAACACTGAATGCTGGAATTGAATATACTGCAGCCAAATGGATAGTTCTGCGGGGTGGCCTATCCAGCGGACCATCCACAGTTTCATTCGGCGGAGGATTTATTTTTGGGAACTTTACCATTGATGTTAGCAGTTCATATCATACAATTCTTGGCTATTCCCCGCAATTTTCACTTTCTTACAGGTTTTAACCAATGCAATTAAAAACTACCTATATCACCTTATTTATTCTGGCCAGCCTTTTTCCGGTTTGTATAAAGGCTCAGCAAACAAGTCCGGCCCAAACCGGCAGTTCGCAGCTCGAAGATAAAATTGAGGAGGTTTCAGGAAGTGCCGACGCCGATTACGATTATTCAGAGTTTATGGATGATTTGATTCAATACCTCAACCACCCTGTAAACATAAACAAGGCCAGCGAGCGTGAACTTGCACAGCTTCAGCTTAATGAGCTGCAAATAGTCAACCTAAGAGCTTATATCGACCGGTTTGGCGAATTATCAAACCTGTATGAACTTAACCTTATCGAAGGATTCGATTCGGTGCTTGTTGCAAATTTATCGCCATACATCACTTTTACAATGACACAGCCGGGAGCCCGCTTAAATCTCAAAAATCTGACCAGCTACGGAAAAAACCAACTGATAACACGCTACCAACAAACACTTGAAGAGCAGAAAGGATACAGTGCCATCGACGATTCATCACTAAATGCAAACCCAAATGCCAGGTACCTGGGCGGCCCCCAAAAACTATATGCAAGGTACAGCTACAGTTTTTACAATAAACTAAGGTTCGGGGTTACGATGGAAAAGGATGCCGGTGAACCTTTTTTGCCCAAAAGCGATACACTGAAAAAAGGATTTGATTTTTATAGTTTTCACCTTTATTATGCTGGAAACGGTTTTTTTAAGCAACTTGCGCTTGGCGATTTTCATCTTCAATTTGGACAGGGACTTACCATGTGCTCAAGCCTCGCTTTCGGCAAAAGCCCTTCCGGCATCGCCTCGCGGCGAATCCCACAGCAAATTAAACCAAGTACAGGCACCAACGAAAATCTTTTTATGCGGGGTATTGCGGCAACAATCACACCCTTAAGGTATACTGATATAACGTTTTACTATTCGTCGAACAACGCAGATGCCAGCCTAAACGATGCCGATTCACTGAATGCCGAAGAAACGCTCATAAGATCATTGCAGGAAACAGGCTATCACCGGACTCCCGGCGAGTTAGCCGCTAAGAAAGCCATAAATATTGAATCCTATGGCGCTAATATTCAAACGCGGATTAAAATGCTGCGTTTTGGAGCCACAGCCACACACACCACACTAAGCAAACCGCTGCAATTACCGCCTTCGCTTTACAGCAAATTTGACTTTAGTGGTAATCAACTCTCTAATTTGGGAATTGATTATGCCGTAATTCTCAAAGGGCTAACATTTTATGGAGAAGCTGCTGCCAGCGACAACGGAGGTTTGGCATTTATTACAGGAGCCACAGCCAATCCTGATCCAAGGCTTGCCCTTTCACTGGTTTATCGCAATTATGCGAAAGATTACCAGAATTTTTACAGCAATGCATTTGGCGAAGCCAGCCGCAATGCCAATGAGAAAGGACTTTATGCCGGTTGGATGGTACAACTTGCACGAAGGATAAGTTTTTCAGGCTATGCTGATTTCTTCAGATTCCCATGGCTTAAATTCCGCGTTGACGCCCCATCAAATGGTAAAGAATATCTTACACAGCTTACATGGACCCCGAACCGCAAAACGGAGATCCAATTCCGATATCGCTACAAACAAAAACAGATTAATGTTTCTGAAAACGCCGGATACACAAATTATCCCGAAAATGAAACCAGGCAAAACTACCGGATTAATTTAGTGTTTAAGGCGAATCCGTGGATTACGCTGAAAAGCAGAGCCGAATCGGTAGTGTGGCAGATGCCAGGGCAAAACCGTAAATACGGGTATCTTATTTATCAGGATTTGAATATCACCGCACCCGAAAAACCCTGGACTATCAGTACAAGATACGCACTCTTCGATACCGACACTTACGACCAAAGGCTCTACGCCTACGAGAGTGATGTACTTTATGCTTTTTCTATTCCATCTTACTATTATCGTGGTTCACGGTTTTACCTGCTGGGTAAATATAGCGTGGGACGCACCGCCGACCTATGGGTAAGGTATGCAATAACAACCTATGCCAACAAAAATGTAATCGGCTCAGGGCTCGACGAAATTAATGGCAACCGCAAATCAGAGATTAAGATTCAACTGAGAATCCGTTTCTAGCCAACATGATGCGCAATAATTAGGTTATCACTCTTTTTTGGTTATTTTTGCTCAGCGAATCATCCGGATAATAATCATAATAGTCACTAACACCTCATTTTTATGTTAAAAGAACATCCGAAAGGACTCCTGGTAGCCTTCTTCTCCAACATGGGCGAACGCTTCGGTTTTTACACCATGATGGCTATCCTCGTATTATTTCTTCAGGCCAAATACGGCCTCACCGAATCGCAGGCCGGCGGTTATTACAGCTGGTTTTATTTTGGAATTTATGCGCTTGCTCTAATCGGTGGAATCATTGCCGATTCAACACGCAAGTATAAATTCGTGATTTTGCTTGGTATCATCATTATGTTTTCGGGATATGTTGTAATGGCAATTCCGGGCAATCCATTGGCTATCACGCTCATCGGGCTGTTTACCATTGCTCTTGGAAACGGGCTTTTCAAAGGAAATCTGCAGGCTGTTGTTGGTCAGATGTACGACAATCCCGCTTATTCCAAGGTGCGTGATTCGGCATTTATGATTTTTTACATGGGTATCAACATCGGGGCCTTCTTTGCTCCTTTTGTTGCAACCGGAATCCGCAACTGGTTCCTTAAAACACAGGGATTCCTGCACGACGGAAGTCTCCCGGCTATGTGTCATGCCTATAAAAACGGCACCCTCGAAGATCCTACTGCTTTTCAGGCTCTCGCCGATAAAGTAAGTGGCAAATCAGTAACCGACCTGGCTGCTTTTGCCAACGATTATATTGATGCCTTTGCGAAAGGCTACAACTACGCATTCGGCATCGCGGCAGGTGCCATGGTAATTTCACTACTTGTTTATCTGATCTTTAACAAATTGCTTCCAAGTGTTGAAAAAGTTGCTGTTGCCAAAGATCAATCAGGCAAAGCCAAAGGAAATCTTGTAAGCTTCCTGCTTGCTGCCGGCCTTATGATAACTACTTCGGTTATTTTCCATTTTGCTATGGGCGATTTGGCACTCGGTTTGGCAGTTGGTTTATTTGTAGGTTTTGTAGCAATGATGTTTCAGATCTCAACCAAAGAAGAGCGCCCGAGGGTTACCTCTCTCATCCTGGTTTTCTTTGTTGTAATCTTTTTCTGGATGTCGTTCCACCAAAACGGGCTAACTCTTACATTCTTTGCCCGCGATTACACAGTTAAAGAAGTTGGCCCCTTTACCAATATATTCTTTAATCTTGAATCAATTCTGGTATTTATCGGTACCATCGCCGGAATAGTTCTGTTGTTCAACAAAAAAACCGCCAACAAACTAATTGGTGCATCAATGGCCATTGTTTTCGGAGGACTAACCTATTACTTTATTTCGAAGAATGCAGCCGAAAGCCCAATCGCACCTGAAGTATTCCAGTCGTTCAACCCCTTGTTTATTGTTTCACTTACTTTCCCGGTAATGGGAGTTTTCACATGGCTGCGCAACAAAAACATGGAGCCTTCAACACCCAAGAAAATTGGCATCGGGATGTTTATTGCCGCGCTCGGATTTCTTGTGATTCTTATTGCATCAATAGGTGTTGTATCTCCGCACGAACTGCAATTTGTCGATAATGGCGTAACAAAATACAACCCTGTACCTGATTCGTCGCGTGTAACACCTTATTGGCTGATCAGCAGCTACCTTATACTTACGATAGCTGAATTATTCCTGTCTCCAATGGGCCTCTCATTTGTCTCGAAGGTGGCTCCTGCCCGATTCCAGGGTCTTATGCAGGGTGGCTGGCTTCTGGCTACTGCAGTTGGGAATAAATTCCTGTTTATTGGAAGCGATTTCTGGGGCAAACTCGACCTTTACCAGCTTTGGGCAATCTTTATCGTGTGCTGCGTTTTGTCGGCCATCTTTATCTTTGCCATCATGAAACGACTCGAAGCCGCCACCAAATAATATTTGAATTATCAAAAAAAGGAGGAATTTCACATGAATTTCCTCCTTTTTTTTGCCTGATCCGGAATATACCAAACCAAATTGCTAAACATCAATTGCTTACTTTTGAAGCACTGATTATCCATACCAATATATGACCTGTACTCCGGCATTTCTTCATGAAGGCAAGCGTTATAACAGCTACAACGATTATTTCCGTGGTACGTTCGGTGAGCGTGTTCAAAAACTATCGATAGATGCAGGTTTCACTTGTCCGAACCGTGATGGAACCTCCGGACTGGGAGGTTGTACCTATTGCAACAACGATGCTTTTAACCCGGCTTATTGCCAGCCTCAAAAGCCAGTTATGCAACAAATCGCAGAAGGAATAGCATTCCATAAAGTGCGTTACCGCAGGGCAATGAAATATCTTGCTTACTTTCAGGCTTATTCAAATACCTATGCTCCCCTGCATCACCTGAAATCGCTCTATAACGAGGCATTGAGTCATCCTGATATAATCGGGCTGGTAATTGGCACACGGCCCGACTGTATCGATAAGGAAAAGCTGGATTATTTTGCGCAACTGGCCGAAAAATACTACGTAATTATTGAATATGGGATTGAATCGACGAACGAAGAAACACTTGTTCGAATCAACAGGGGGCATACCTTCAGCCAATCAGTTTCTGCTATAAATGCAACAACTGCTGCAGGTATTAAAACCGGTGCCCACTTTATATTCGGCCTTCCTGGCGAAAGCAGGGACGAAATGTTGAACCAGGTAACTGAAATTAACAAACTGCCATTAACAACCATAAAATTTCATCAGCTACAAATTGTAAAAAACACAGTTATGGCGCAGGAATTTAAGCTTAAACCACTTTCCTTCAATTTATTCAGCCTGAATGATTATATTAATTTCGTAGCTGATTTCACTGAACGACTGAATCCAAACTTTGTAATAGAAAGGTTTTCAGGCGAGGTTCCGCCCCGTTACCTTATCAATGAGCCCTGGAGTAAACTGAGAGCCGATGAAGTAACCCGACTTATTATCAATACTTTGGAAGCACGAAACTCATGGCAGGGCAAAAACTATAAAACCACATAAGCCAGAACTCCCGGTAAATTCCGGGAGTTCTGTTTTTTATGTATACAAACTTACCTCAGCGGTTCGTCAGGCGGCCTGGTTTTTAAGCGACGGGCATCTTTCAATGCCTTACTAATAATCCATTCAAGCTGCCCATTGGTACTACGGAATTCATCTGCAGCCCATTTCTCAACCGCATCGAGCAAATGTGCATCTATTCTGAGTGCAAATGATTTTTTTGAAGCCATAACACATGCTTTATTCAATTCTGATTTTCAACTATCTTTAGTGGCGGGCAGCCCGTTTGCGCTGCATTATGCGCGCAATAAATACCATTGATGCCACAAGGATAAGAGAATACTGCTTTCGTTGTCCGGCAGCTGATATTTCTATATTAAAATTTCGTTTGAACCGGCGCCAGTCAAATTCAGGCTTAAGCGTAATTAGTTCACGTTTATCTTTATCAACAAGAACATATACAGCGCTGAAGAAACCCCGCCTTTGCATAATAAATTGCTCATTATTGCTGCTAAAATGAGATTCGATGCGTGTAGTTCCCCTCCAGCTGCGATAGAGATTAAACCTGACGCTCTCATTTTGAATAACCTGATAATGGGTTCTGAAGAAATTCACAGGAATAAACCGAAAATCACCATCGTCAGTAATTTTCAAAGTTGCCTGATTCGAAAACCAGTTATCAAACCTGAGCGTCCCGTTTTCGCGGCCGTTATCAGACAAAATATATTGAGTGTGGCTAACCGCTTTAGCTTTCATAATGGTGCAATTTAAAAAATCACTGATTCAGTGTGCCCGTGTTAATTACCGGACTTGCATCCTTATCAGAACAAAGTACAACCATTAAGTTACTTACCATCGAGGCCTTTTTATCTTCATCTAGATCAACAAGATTGCGCTTTGATAACTGATCAAGTGCCATTTCGACCATGCTAACTGCGCCCTCAACAATTTTTGTACGGGCTGCAATAATAGCAGAAGCCTGCTGCCTGCGTAACATAGCACCGGCAATTTCCGACGAATAGGCAAGATAACTGATGCGCGCCTCCAGCACTTCGATACCAGCGCGGTCAAGCCTTTCTGACAGCTCCGATTCAAGCACATGGTTAACTTCTTCACCACCGGCCCTTAACGTGATCTCGCTCTGCTCATCATCAAAATTATCGTAAGGATAATGGCCGGCCAGCTTGCGGATGGCTGCTTCGCTCTGAATCTCAACATAATGAATGTAATCATCAACCTCAAAGGCGGCTTTAAAGGTGTTCTCGGCCTTCCAAACCAATACAATCCCGATCATAATCGGATTTCCCAGCTTATCATTAACCTTAATAGGTTCGCTGTTGAGGTTACGGGCCCTGAGTGAGATTTTCTTACGGGTGAGAAACGGATTTACCCAATAAAAGCCATTGGTCTTAACCGTACCAACATAATCGCCAAACAGCACCAGCACACTTGATTCGTTTGGGTTAACAACCAGAAATCCGGGCATAATCAGCATTGCTGCTACAAGCATCACCACCGAAGCGATAACCATCAGAACAACATAGTTGTAATTAATAAGCAGGTAAACCGGCAAAGCCAGCAGTACAAAAAGTACAAACAACATTAAATACCCTGACCTGGGTCTTACAAATTTTTCAAGTTCTTTTGTTTCCATTTTGATATCATTTTGATATTGCAATAATACAACATAATTAATACCTTTGTCAAGATTTTACTGCTATTTTTGTAAAAATTTTTAAAACTATCTACTTTTACCTCTTACAAAATCGGTTAAATGGGCAAAGCAAAGCACTACCGCGATATTTTTTTTGATCTTGACCGCACCTTATGGGATTTTGACACCAATTCGATTGAAACATTTCACGATCTTTTCGACAAATACAAACTCGCCGATCGCGGGGTTGCCTCGTTTGAAACATTTATTGATCATTACCACCGCCACAACCATTTGCTATGGGAATTTTACCGGCAGGGTAAAATTGTAAAAGAAGTACTAAATATCAGAAGGTTTTCACTTACACTCCATGAATTTGGAATTAACGATAATGTGCTTAGCAGCAATATGGCCGAAGATTATGTTTCGCTAAGCCCTACCAAAACAAATCTGTTTCCCGGCACATTGCAGGTTCTTTCTTACTTAAGGCTAAACTACCGAATGCACATTATCACCAATGGTTTTGAAGAAGTACAATACCGCAAACTCAATCATTCGGGGCTTATGCAATTTTTCGATCAGGTAATTACCTCAGAAGATGCGGGGTCGAAAAAGCCCGAAGTATCCATTTTTGAGTATGCTTTCCGGCGAACGGGCGCAAAACCTGAATCGAGCGTTATGATTGGCGATGATGAAGAAGTAGATATTTTGGGAGCCCGGCTTGCCGGAATGGATCAGATTCTGGTTGATTTTAAACGCGAGTATCCTCAATCGTCGGCAACGTATCATATTTTTAGTCTCAACGAACTAACCTCAATTCTTTAGCTGCCGGGCAAAAAAAAACCGTTTCAGTTTCCTGAAACGGTTACGAATTTTATAAGGTAACCTTACTTATTATCGGGAGCAGGTACCGGTTTTGCCGATGGTGTTGCAGTGCCTTTTGAGCAGCATGATTTAGCTTTTTCGCCTGAGCATGTTTTGGCACAACCCATTTTCTCACCATCATGGCTGCAACCTGCTTTGGCATCTTTCTTATCAACAGCCGGAGCCGCTGTAGCAGATTTTTCGGTAACAACCTTCTGGGTTGAGGTTTTAGCCTTAGGTGCATTCTGGGCAGAAACACTGGCTGCAGTAAAGGCAAAAACCAGTGCCAGAACTGAAACAATCATCAAAAGTCTTTTCATGAGAAGTGATTTAAAATTTGTGAAACAAAAATAAGTGATGCAGCAGCAGCGTGCAATAGAAATTTTGTTAATATTATGTTAAAGAAATTTGGCTAAAACGCAGCAATAATCGTAGTTTTACCAGTAACTTTATCTCCGGGTTTAACCTTTATCTCTGCGCTAAGAGGCAGAAACAGATCAACGCGTGAACCAAATTTAATAAACCCGATTTCATCGCCCTGCCTCACCTGGTTTCCTTCGCGTGCGTAGCAAACAATACGTCGGGCCATGGCTCCTGCTATCTGTCTGGCAAGTATCTGATTTCCTGATTCATCCTCTATCACAATGGTTGTTCGTTCATTTTCGGTGGATGATTTAGGATGCCATGCAACAAGATATTTTCCGGGATGATATTTCATATATTTCACTATGCCTGAAATGGGCGACCAGTTAACATGCACATTATTGGGTGACATAAAAACTGAAACCTGACGGCGCTTATCGCTAAAGTATTCCGGCTCAAATACTTCTTCCACAGTTACGACTTTCCCATCAGCAGGGCACAAAATCAAACCATTATCGTGGTCAAAAAAACGGGTCGGAAATCTAAAGAACCTCACTATCCATAAAAAGAACCCCAGCAGCACCACCCAAACCAATATATGCATCCAAAGAGGCATGGTTATCAAACCTGTAAGTGGAGCAATCATACCAGTTAGGATGAAAGCTGTAATGATAATCCGATAACCCTCCTTGTGAATTTTCATAATGTGTATTCGTTAGCGAATTATTGGGCTGCGATTTGACGAAGCAACGAGATAACAATAAAAACTGCAGGCGCTGCTAGCAAAACAGCATCAAAACGATCGAGGATACCCCCATGGCCGGGTAAAAGATTTCCCGAGTCCTTCACTCCGGCACTACGTTTAAGCATCGATTCAGTAAGATCGCCAAAAGTACCAAAAACAATAATAATTATTGCAATAACGCTCCATTCCCAGAGCTTAAATTCGATAAATGATGCCGAAATCATATAGGCTGTAAGCATTCCGGCTACAGCTCCTCCTGCAAATCCTTCCCACGATTTTTTAGGACTGATACGTGGAAACATGGGATGCTTTCCAAGCAGTGAACCAACGATGTAAGCTCCCGAATCGTAAATCCATAAAATCAGAAAGAACCCCAATAAAGCACCACCATGCAGCCAGGCAGGGCCTTCTGATTGATTAAAAAATCCGCTAAGCAAAGCCAGTGGTACCATGATCCAAAAAATACCCATCAGTGAAACAGCAACATTTACGAATGGATGATCGCTTTCACGGTAAAGCTCAGTAATAAGCAACAGGGGTATAAGAAGCAGCAGTAAGAGTAATGTCCAAACAGGCAGGCTGCCCAGTAACACCAAACCGATCAAACCATAAGCAAGGCTACCGGTAACTATGGTTGAAAGTAAATGAACCTTTGCACCTGACTTATTCACAATACGCGAAAATTCAATCATTCCGCCAATGGCTACGAGCAGGAAAAGACCGGTAAAAACCCATTGACTTATTACACCGGAGCCAATTACGCATATAACAAATAGTACTCCGGTTATGGTTCGTTTGGTAAAATTATTCACTTTGCTGAATTGATTTAATGATCTGATTTGCCGAGAATGCATCTTCAAAAGGCACATAAAGCTCAACATCGCCTATAAAGTAGACGGAATCCTGCTTATTGACAATGATTGCAGTAATATTGTTTTCATCAAGGTAGCCGCGGATAATTTCCACTTCAATCAGTTTTCCTGATGTATATATGCAGGTCCATCCTTCCATTTGCTGAATTTAAAGGTCGTCGGCCAGAAATACATACAACTCCTTTGGGCCATGAGCTCCCATAACCAGGGTTTTTTCAATGTCGGCGGTTCGGCTCGGACCGGTTATCATGGTAAGCATTGAAGGCATTTTTCCCGAATATTTCTCACGAATCCCATCTAGTGCATGCCTTATATCAGGAACTATTTGTGAAGTGAAGGCCACTACTATATGTATATTGGCAAACGCATACATTCGCCGGCCCGAAAGCTGCTGCGACGACATCATGATACTGCCGAGCCTAGATATCAGAAATTCGCAGCTTGTAACCGAAACATGCATATCCTCGTCAATCTGAGCGGCTCTTTTTACATTGATTCCGGCATGCCTGAGCAGACCTGACAGTGACTCTTCGTTGCAAAATGCCTCATTCCATTGATTTGCAGTAAACAGCTCTTTGATTTTTGATAACATATCCGGAGCTGAATCACAAAAAACAAATTTACCGCCTACCTTACCTAACTCAATGGCAAAATTTATATCCGGATCTTCAGTTGGTTTGGCATATATCGGTGAATCAAAATCAACATCCGGAAACGGATTATCGGATGTTTCGATAAGCGCATGCCGGATGTTTTTAAGCACTTTTTCGCGTGAAGTGCTTTCACGGATATATTCGGGTCGCGGGCTAAGCCGGTTTTGCTTCTTCATCAGCAGTTTGATTTTCGGTGCCTGAAGGCTCTGGATTATCAGCAGAATTATCAGGCTCGGGCAGTTCAGCCACCGGCTGTACAAGCGGCTGATCAGAGCCAATACCATTGGTGCCATTCATTGCAATGGATTCACCAGGCTCGTCAAACGGACGGGCTCCGAATATCAGCTCCAGATCTTCGCGGAAAATGACCTCCTTTTTCAAAAGGATATCAGCCAGCTGATCTAGTTTCAGGCGGTTTTCGGCCAGTATTTCCTTGGCTCTGATATAGGCAGTCTCAATAATTTTCTTGATTTCGGCATCAATTACACGAGCCGTGTCTTCGCTATAGGGTTTGCTGAAAGAGTACTCCTGCTGGCCGGTTGAATCATAATAACTTACATTCCCTACCTCCTTATTCAGACCATAATACACTACCATAGCATATGCTTGCTTGGTAACTTTTTCAAGATCGTTGAGTGCTCCGGTAGATACTTTTCCAAATACAATTTCTTCGGAGGCTCGCCCGCCAAGGGTTGCGGTAAGCTCGTCAAACATTTGCTCGTAGGTGGTTATCTGACGTTCCTCAGGAAGATACCACGCGGCACCCAGGGCTTTTCCGCGGGGCACTATGGTAACTTTAACCAGCGGATGCGCATATTGCAATAACCAGCTAACCGCGGCGTGACCAGCTTCGTGGAAGGCAATTACTTTTTTCTCCTGTGGAGATATAATTTTATTTCGTTTTTCGAGTCCTCCAATTATTCGATCAATAGCACTGATAAAATCCTGCTTGCCAATTACAGTTTTATTCTGACGGGCGGCAATCAGAGCGGCTTCGTTACATACATTGGCAATGTCAGCACCTGAGAAACCTGGTGTTTGTTTGGCCAAAAAGTCAACATTAACCGTTGAATCATTTTTTAGCGGTTTCATGTGTACCTTGAAAATTGCCTTACGTTCTTCAAGATCAGGCAGTTCAACGTGTATCTGTCGGTCGAAGCGGCCGGCTCTCAGCAATGCTCTGTCAAGAATATCGGCTCTATTGGTGGCAGCCAGAATAATCACACCCGCGTTGGTGGCAAAACCGTCCATTTCGGTTAGCAGCTGATTCAGGGTATTCTCCCGTTCATCATTGGCACCGGTAATTTGGTTGCGGCCCCTGGCACGTCCTATGGCATCAATTTCATCAATAAATATGATACAGGGTGATTTTTCCTTGGCTTGTTTAAACAAATCGCGCACCCTCGAAGCGCCTACTCCAACGAACATTTCGACGAAATCTGATCCTGAAAGTGAAAAGAAAGGCACTTTTGCCTCGCCGGCTACTGCTTTGGCAAGTAGGGTTTTTCCGGTGCCTGGAGGTCCAACCAGCAAAGCACCTTTAGGAATCTTACCACCAAGTGTGGTATATTTTTGCGGATTTTTCAGAAAATCAACAATCTCCATAATTTCAACTTTCGCTTCCTCGAGTCCGGCAACGTCGTTGAAATTAACATTTACATGGGTATCTTTATCAAAAAGCTGGGCTTTAGATTTGCCGATATTAAATATCTGACCGCCACCGCCTGAGCCCCGGCTCATCATGCGCATGATAAAAAACCAGGCACCTACAAGCAGCAGAACAGGCAAAATCCACGAAAGTGCATTGCCCCATACATCGGGTCGTGTTTCGTTGATAATGTAAATGGGTTTCGGAAGGCCGGTTTGAGCATCAGCTATATCCTTTTCGAAAGACTCAACAGAGCCGATATTGTAGATATATTGTGGTTTTGTAGAACCCAAACCATCACCTGGTCTTACATCTTTGTACTTATCTTTCGATAGCTTGTCTTTGCGGATGAAAATCTCAGCTTTTTCCTTGTTTACCAATACTACCTTCTCAACATCCTGTTCGCCAAGCATTTGCTTAAGTTCACCTAGGCCAATATTTTTTGCAGGCGTACCCCAATTCATAAATTGCAGCCCTATGATGAGCAGAAAAAGCAAAGCATAGATCCAGTAGAAATTGAATTTAGGCCTTCCGTTTTTCATTTTAGGAATGCCATTATCGTTTTTTTTATCGTTGGTCTCGTCCATAATCGTTTCAGGCTTTCGCCGATGGGTTTTTCCTTGTTTTTTTCGGTTCGGGAACCGGTGGCTGAATCATCTTAACATCAGCATCAGCCCATAGTTCTTCGAGTTTGTAATAGCGGCGGTTTTCGTGCTGAAAGATATGTACTACTACATCAACATAATCAAGTAATACCCATTCAGCATTCTCAAAACCTTCCTTTTTCCATACATTCACGCCCACCGCCTTTTTAACTTCAGATTGCACTGAATCAGCAATAGCTTCAACCTGAGCCCGTGATTTGCCGTGGCAAACGATAAAAAAATCAGCCACAGCATTTTTAATCTTACGCAAATCAATCTGAACCACATCTTCGCCAAACTTTTCAAAAACACCTTCCACCACTATGGAAGCCAGCATTTCAGATGCAGATTTAACTTTTTTTACTGCCATAGGCCGATTGTTATATTTTTGCAAAGTTAACGAATATTGTCCTGACTTGTTGCGGAATACCGCCTTCAGATTTGATTTCAGGCCAGTACTATACCAATTCAAGGCTTCACAATTGGTTCACCAGCAGTGAGCATTGCAGTCGTGAAATCAATGTTCAGTGCCTTAATCAACAATTGTACCGTTTATAAAATGGCAGTCAATTCAGATTTTGAAAGTTCAAACTTTTTTCAAGAGGCCGAATACAGGCCTTTGGGAGTTACAACCTCCACCAATGTGGTAGCACTTGAATGGATGGTGAACGATGCTCCTGCTGAAGGTTCGCTGGTTACGGCCTCATTCCAGACCAATGGCAAAGGACAGGAAGGTAATGTTTGGGAAAGCGAAAAAGATGCAAATATCACTGTTTCAGTGATTTTATACCCAAAATCGGTAAAACCTGAAGATCAGTTTTATCTCACGCAGATAATTTCTCTTTCTGTTTGTGATATTATTGAAATGTATTTACCTGATGAAAAAACCTATATTAAATGGCCTAATGATATTTATGCAGGCAACCGCAAAATTGCAGGCATTCTTATACAGAACCAAATTATGGGAGATACTATCTCGGGCTGCATTGCCGGACTTGGGCTTAATGTAAATCAAGCCTCGTTTTCTGCTGCTGCACCCCGGGCTATTTCAATGAGGATGATTTCAGGAAATATCTATAATCTGAAACAATTACTGTCAGATTGGCACAATTTCGTGGGAAGACGCTACCGTCATCTACAAAATAAAGAAACAGAACAACTGAATAAGGAATACCTCAGCAGGCTTTACCTCAGAGGAGTTAAATCAGGGTATATAATACGCGGCAGGGAAATGAATGCGACCATAACAGGACTTGCTCCCTTTGGAATGCTGAAATTGCACGATGAAAAGGGTAATGAAATTGTATGCGCAATGAAAGAGATTGTTTTTACAGAATAATTGCAAAGCACTATGTTAAACCTGACCAGACTCACAAACTTCCTTTAGCTTTTCGGCCAATAGGTTAATAAAGTTGGCCAGAGGTTTTGAAGCAATCATCATCATCATAGGGTTCAGGTCGGCGTTGAATTCGAGTTTTGCACTACAGGCAGCGTCCCCGATTTTATGCAGGTAAACCTGCAAATCAAATTCAAAAGGCACTTTTCCGTCAGATACTATAAAAATATGATGGTGAGGCGTTTTGGTTTTATAACGCATGCCAAGAACAGCCATATTCTGAATGGTAAAACTGCAGCTTTCGCCATCCGATTTCCAATCAGTTACCTGAGATGGCATTAGTTTACTGAAATTATTAAAGTCAGACAGGAAATTAAATACATCAGCATCACTTAGGGTGATGTTAACCGGGTTGCTTTCGAACTTCGACATAGGAACTTATTTTCCCCAGGCTTCGGGATTTTCGCGCCACTTAATTAGCGACTGCATATCTGATTCTTTGATATAATTTTTCTCAAGCGCACTCGTTATCAAGTGATTGTAATCAGTAAGAGTGCGTAAAATACAGTTATCATTTTTAAAATTTTCGATACCTGAACTGAGACCATAAGTAAATATTGCAACCATACCTTTTACATTGCAACCAGCCTCGCGTAAAGCAGCAACAGCCGCCAGACTGCTCTGACCAGTAGAAACAAGGTCCTCAACTACAACAACTGACTGTCCCGATTCTACAATCCCTTCAATCTGATTGGTAAGGCCGTGATCCTTTTTTGAGGTTCTTACATAAGCAAATGGCAGCCCAAGCTCTTGTGCTACAAGTACCCCATGAGCAATAGCGCCGGTTGCAACACCCGCTATCAGGTCTACATCACCGAATTCTTCAGCAATAAGTTTAGCAAATTCCTGACGAATGAAGGTTCTCACCTTTGGGTACGATAAGATCTTGCGATTGTCGCAATAAATCGGTGACTTTAAACCTGAACTCCATGTAAATGGGTTCTGATTGTCAATTTTTATTGCTTTAATTTGCAATAAAAATTCGGCAGTCGCCAGGGCTGTTGATTCATTTAGTTTCATGCGGCAAATGTACAAAGTTTTTATCAACGATAAACCGGTGATTTTTACCAGCGACAGCAATAACCTTCACTCACCTCTGCCTGCTCTTGTACTGGAAATAAGCAAACAATCAGAACTTGATGAAGCTGTATCACAATTTGAACTTTCAAAGGAATACCAATCACTGGTTCTGATTAGCCGGCAGAAACCTGAAAAATTGTTCAGGAAGTTCACTCAATTGTATGAGGTAATGGATGCTGCCGGTGGTCTGGTAGAAAACTCTGTTGGCGAATGGTTGTTTATTTATCGTTTTGGCAAATGGGATTTACCTAAAGGCAAACTCGAAAAAAGGGAAACCCCTGAACAAGCTGCTTTGCGTGAGGTAGAAGAAGAAACCGGATTACATAATATTGCATTAATTTCACAACTTCCGTTAACGTATCATACCTACTACCACAAAACCCGGAAAATACTCAAGAGAACTTTTTGGTATAAAATGCAATACCCGGGCAACGAAATTCCGGTGCCACAACTCTCTGAGGACATTACTGATGCGCAGTGGTTTCATCGCGAAGCGCTCGATACCGTATACCAAAACACCTATGCATCAATTTATGATTTAGTGCATTCGGAAACGAACATGAATACCACTGAATGATATTTCGTATCTTTGGAAAGCAGTTAACCTAAGCCTATGTCTACACGCGCAGTTTTTCCAGGTTCGTTTGACCCAATCACTCGTGGCCACGAGAACATCATCAGGCGGGCTATCCCGTTGTTCGGTGAAATAATTATAGCCGTTGGAATCAATAGTGAAAAAAAAGGCTTTTTTGGTGTTGCCGAGAGGGTAAAATGGATTGAAAACGTTTTTCTGGATGAACCATCAATCCTGGTTCAAAGTTACACCGGATTAACTGTTGATTTTTGCAAACAAGTAAAAGCTACGCACATATTACGTGGTTTGCGCACTTCGGCCGATTTTGAATTTGAACGTACCGTTGGACAGGTAAATAAGAAACTTTATCCTGAAATTGAAACTGTATTTCTGCTCACACAGCCTGAATATACAGCCATAAACTCATCCATTGTGCGCGATGTGTATAAAAATGGCGGAGATGTCTCACTTTTTATCCCTGATCAGGTGATCCTTCCGGCGTTGTAGAAACCGCATTTGCACCCTGCGATTCAACTGCACTGAAAATACTGAAGTTTACTTTGCCATACTTACGTTGTTGCAAAAATCCGGGCGACTTTGTAAAATTATAGTCTCTTGAATGTTCAACTACAAGCCACCCCTCAGGGCGTAACAAATTGCGAGCAGCCACTGTTTCCGGTATCATTTCTATTCCCTGCATTTCGTAGGGCGGGTCACAGAAAATTATATCGTATTGCTGTTCGCAATGACTGAGAAATCTGAAAGCGTCGCTTCTGAAGCAGAGTACCGCATCAAACCCAAAGTCAGCAGCAGTTTTACGAATAAAATTTACACATCGGAGTTCCAAATCAATACTGGTTACTCCAACAGCTCCTCTTGAAGCAAACTCATAAGTAATATTGCCGGTTCCGGCAAATAAATCGAGCACATTTACTGCCGACAAATCAAAATTGTTGACCAGAATATTGAAGAGAGCCTCTTTGGCTATATCGGTTGTTGGGCGCACCGGTAGGTTCTTTGGCGGGTGAATCTGCCTGCTTTTATGAGTACCGCTAATTATTCGCACAATAATGGATTTAATAGTTCAGGATATGTGTAATGATCACTTCTGCCATCCAGGATACCCAGTACCTGACTGTTATTATTACCGGAATACCGGATATGGCGCACATATCGCGACAATAACCCGAACAAATCCGAATCAGGATGTATATCTCCGGATAAAATCAATGGCACATTTTCAGGATTGAGTGAAAGCTGATCCAGTACAAAAACAAGATAATATGTAAGATCCTCCTTTGTTTTCCACCTGAAGCTATTCAAATACCTCAGCTTGCCTTCTTTAACTACCAAAATATCAAACAATTCACTACGTACAAAAACAAGCACCTGATTTGCGCCAGGGTTACGCTTGATGCCAGGTAAAACAGATTCAGCCAAGGCACCTGAGCGGTGCTGAATTCGGGCATCAGGAAAGTAGTGAAGACAAGCATCTGTAAGCTGACTATCAGGAGCAAATACCAGCCAGGCTTCAGCGGTATGAACATACTGCGAGAGCACCAAAGTGTTATCGGATAGGTTTGTTACAAATGAAAGATAACGTTCACGGGCAGATTCTTTATAGAGTGCTTCAGGAACCAGGGTGTAGGCTGATGCCGCCATAAGAATGTGTACTTTACGAAAAACTGTATTAAGCCATGGTTCATTTTCAATTTTACGGGAGAAAGCTTCAGCCAGCAACCCGCCCGAAGCACTGAATAAAGCACTGTGGTTGACACCATCGAGTCTGCAATCTTCAAAAAAAACATATCGGGCCAGCAACGGCGAGTACACCAAAAAAGAAAGTCCATCCGGATAAACCCGGATGGACAGATTATATTCAGTTGACAGGGCCTGATCGAACAAGCGGTCGCTGATGCGTACCCCGGTCAGGAAATTACCCGTCATAATTTACAATTTACTCCCAGTTTCCGTCAGTTGAAGCCTCAGTTAATGAGCCCATTTTTATACCCGGGAAACGATTAAGGTTCTTCATTCGCTCGGTAAGATTTATAACATCCTGTTGATCAAGATCGAACATGTAGAACTCATAGGGCACCTGAATTTCAATTACGCTTACAAAAACGCCTCCTTTGTCGATTTTACCGGTTTTAATTTCGAATTTTCTGCCATTTGAAAAGGGAATAATTTCCATGTCCTCCAGCTTAAAGTCCTGCCTGTTTGCATACAAAGAGTCGGCTATCGGAATAAAGCCTATGGTGTCGGTAATCGAACGGGTAAAGGTAGTATCGTTGGGATCAGCAACCATTTTTACAACGGGGATTTTCCCGGTTTTCAGGAAAGTAATCAATGAGTCAAAACTACTGGTGTAATGGTTGTTAAACTGCTTGTAAAAAGTTTCAGCTGTTCTGATATCCTTAAGCTTATCTACTATTTTGGCATTTCGGCTGTTCAAAACCTCCTGAAAGCGGATAGGTTTCATAATAGAAGCATACAGCAGGTAACCGAGTACAAGAACAACTACTGCAAGAACAATTTTAAGAAGGTTGCTTTTCATAAAAATCACGATTTTTTGCAATGCAAATGTATAATTTTTTTGATTGTCAAACACAAAAAAGCCCATAAGTTGAAGAAACAATCAAGGGTTTTTCATTTTCTTAAGCAAGTGATAGTCAAGGCCAATATATGATATTACCAAACACATATAATTATTATCATAATTATTCATTGAGTGCAGATTAGCTTCTTAAAAAAAGTTAATTAAGTATCTTTTTGGCATGGTTTTTTATTCATTATAGATATATTTGCGCTCAAATTATTATTTACCAAAAACAAGTTTAAAATGAAGAATGGAAAAAAAGCAATGGCATGGGCTTTAGCTCTAATGCTGATGGTTTTTGTGAAGGTTTCGTATGGACAAAGTGTTGAAGATGCAACCAATGCTTACAATCAGGGGGTTGCTCTGGCATCAACAGATCTGGCAAAAGCAGTAGAACAGCTTATTCAGGCAGCCGACATCGCTACAAAGGCAGGTGAAGCCGGAAATGATATTAAAAAGCTTGCAGAAAGCCAGATTCCAATGCTTCAGTACAATTATGCCACATCACTTTATAAGGATAAAAAACTGGATGAATCAATTGCCAATTTTATTCATGCCCGCGAATACGCGGTAAAGTATAACGATGATGGTATCAAAGCCAAAACGACCGATTTGTTGCCCAAACTTTATTTTTCAAAAGGAAACAGCGACCTTAAAGATGGTAAAAATGAATCGGCTCTAGACAACTTTGATAAATCCATAGAATTTGATTCTACTTTTGCCAAAGGTTATCTTGGTAAAGGTTTGGTTTATAAGAAAATGGACAAATTTGCCGAGATGAAGTCAACCCTCGACAAAGCCATTGAAACAGGAAATAAAACAGCCGATGAAAAATCAGTTGCAACAGCCCAGAAACTGATGGCCGACGAATATTTGCGCAACGCCAACGATGCTTTTAAGAAAGGTAATAACAATGAGGTTGTTGCACAACTCGATGAGTCGATGAAATATGTTGACAGTAATGTTGAGGTATTTTACCTTTACGCATTGGCTTACAATAAAATGTCGAAGTTTGACGAAGCACTCACAAGTTGCGAAAAAGGCCTCGCCCTGGAAGAAAACACTCCAGCAAAACAGGCAAGATTTTATTTTGAGATGGGGATAGCCCAGTCAGGTAAAGGTGACAACGGGACGGCCTGCAGTTCATTTAAAAAAGCAGCCATCGGCCCATTGGCAGAATCAGCCAATTACCAAATTAAAACAGTTTTGAAATGCAGCTAAAATTCTGATAATTCAATTAATAAGGCCGGTAAATTACCGGCCTTATTTATATGGCTGTGTTATTATTTGCATAAATCCTTATAGTCAGGAATTTTTTCGAGGAATACAAGCTTGCCGGTGGTATAATCAATTTTGCCACAAATATGGTTAAGTCCATTTGTCATAAAAAGATAATGAACCCTTAAGCTAAGATTATAGCCGGCAATCTGATAAAATGTTTCTTCCGAAATTGCAACATGTGGTGCCTTACATTCAATCAGTAAAGCCGGCAATCCATCGGGTTTAAATACCACCACATCAAATCTTTTTTGCATGCGATTAACCTCAAGGCCGCGCTCGCAGGCAATCATATGCAAAGGAACATGCATTTCATTTACCAGCAACTGAATCAGGTGCTGCCTTACCCATTCTTCCGGAGTAAGGGCAACCATACGCTTTCTCACTGGATCAAAAATCACTTCTTTGCTACCCTTTGTTTGAATACGAAATGTATAAGATGGAAAATTGAGTGCCTGCATCGCCATTTGTTGAGTGTATAAAACTACATATTTTTGTGAAAAGCACTACATTTGCCCCTAATTGAAGGCCTGGGTGCCCATTTTTAAAGTTTCTGACTATGAAAACAAAACAGGAAATTATAGAGAACTGGCTTCCGCGGTATACCGGTACGCAGCTCGGCGAATTCGGTGAGTATATCCTACTAACCAATTTCAGCCATTATCTTGATTTGTTTGCACTATGGAACAATGTTGAAATAAAGGGCATTCATAAAGCTATGCCTAGCGCTACTGCTGGAGAAATTACCATGATTAATTTCGGCATGGGAAGTGCAAATGCTGCCACTATAATGGATTTATTGGGAGCCATTAAACCAAAAGCTGCGCTTTTTCTGGGTAAATGCGGTGGCCTGAAAAAGAAAGCTCAGCTGGGTGATTTAATCCTTCCGATTGCAGCTGTAAGAGGTGAAGGAACATCTGATGATTACTTTCCGCACGAAGTTCCTGCTCTGCCGGCTTTTAGTCTTCAAAAGGCAACTTCGACCGCCATTCGCGATGCAGGCCGCGATTACTGGACCGGAACAGTTTACACAACCAACCGCAGGGTTTGGGAACACGACGAAACATTCAAAGAATACCTGCGCTCTATCCGCTCAATAGCCATTGATATGGAAACTGCAACCATATTCAGTGTAGGATTCTTCAACGAAATACCAACCGGAGCCTTGTTGCTTGTTTCTGATCAGCCCATGATCTCATCGGGCGTCAAAACCGAGCAAAGCGATAAACATGTTACCGAAGAATTTGTAGAAACTCATCTGAATATCGGCATCGAGTCTCTTAAACAACTAATTAACAACGGGCTTACAGTTAAACACCTGCGTTTCTGACTCTGGGTATCATGACAGATTTTTCACAAATATTATCTGATCTTAAGAAAAAGATTTATTCGCCGGTTTACATGCTTAGCGGCGAGGAACCTTATTTTATTGATATTATTAGTGACTACATTGAAGAAAATATACTGACTGAGGAAGAAAAAGGGTTTAACCAAAGTGTATTGTACGGCAGAGATACCGATGCAAAAATGATTGCCGATTATGCAAGGCGATATCCCATGATGGCTAGCCATCAGGTTGTTATAGTAAAGGAAGCTCAGGAAATAAAAAATCTGGAAGAACTGATTTCTTATGTTAAAAAACCCCTTGCTTCTACTATACTGGTTATTTGCCATAAGCATAAGAAATACGACAAACGGAAATCGCTTGTTAAAGCAGTTGAAGAAACCGGTGTTTATTTTGAGTCGGCGCGAATAAAAGAAGATAAAATGGAGAGCTGGATTCACACCCGTGTTGAAACAGCCGGATATAAAATAAGCCCCAAAGCAGCAGTTATGATTGCTGACTTTTTGGGTAATGACCTGAGCAAAGTGGCCAATGAAATTACAAAACTAAGTATCAGCCTTCCGTTAGGGAGCCTTATAAGTGAAGATCTGGTTGAGTCAAATATCGGTATATCGAAGGATTTCAATATTTTCGAATTGCAGACTGCTTTGGGCCAGCGCAACTACCTTAAAGCCAACCGCATTATCAATTATTTCGCTTCAAATCCAAAGGACAATCCACTGATTAAAAATGTAATTTTACTTTTTAGCTTTTTTCAAAAGGTGCTCATTTATCACGCACTCAACGATAAATCCAATAAGGAAGTTGCCTCTGCATTAGGAGTAAATCCTTATTTTACAGGCGAATACCATACTGCAGCGCGCAACTATCCTTTTGAAAAAACGGTTCAGATTATAGGACTGATCCGTGAATATGACCTCAAGGCAAAAGGGCTTGAGAGCGGCTCAGCAACTGAGGTTGATCTAATGAAAGAGTTGATTTATAAAATACTGCACTAGTTTTGCAACTTCGATGCTTGCGAATTAGTTATGCCTGTTTTTCTTCTTCTTAATTTTCTTTTTTGAACCAGGATGATATTCTACGCATCCCTGATACATCGATTCTATAATTCCTGCAAATTTTTGTTGCAGATGGGTTCGCCTGACTTTGAGTGTGTATGAAAGTTCGCCGGTTTCAACAGTCCATTCGCGGCCCAGGAGTCTGAACCTTTTTATTTGCGAAGAACGGTCAAGTTCAGCGTTGAGAGTATTTATTTCGCGCTGAATGCGGCCTATTACTCTATCGTGCTTCACCATTTCCTCGTTGCCCCGGTATTCAATTTCCTTAGCCCTGCACCACGACCTTAGATAGTCGAAGTTGGGAACAATCAGGGCTGACACATAGTTGCGGTACTCCCCCACTACAAGCATACTCTCAATAAAAGGAGATTCCTTCATGCGTTTCTCAATTACCTGTGGTGCAACATATTTACCACTGCTAGTTTTGAAAATCTCCTTTTTGCGATCGCTTATTTTCAGATATTTCCCATCGATTATTTCACCAACATCGCCGGTTTTAAACCACCCCTCATTATCAAACGCTGCGGAAGTTAAGCCTGGTTTATTAAAGTATCCCATCATAACTCCCGGCCCTTTGCACAAAACTTCGCCATCAACTGAGAGTTTAATTTCAACACCAGGCAGAACAGGACCGACAGTGCCAAATTTAACCCCTCCCGGTTCAAGAGTTCCTGTAGCTATAACCGGTGATGTTTCAGTAAGCCCGTATCCTTCGATAATTTTCATGCCTGCTGCCCAAAAAATGCGGGCCAGTTTTTCGTTCAATGGTGCTCCACCCGAAACAATATATTTTATATTTCCCCCAAAAGCTTCGCGCCACTTGCAAAAAACCAGCCTATCTGCAAGTAACATCTGCAAGCGGTATGATCGCTTTTCTGCGAGGTCTTTATCATATTTCAAAGCCAGATTTAACGCTTTAAAAAAAACAGCTTTCCTGAAGAATGGCAGATTCTTACCTTTCCGCAGAAGTGTACTGTATGCTTTTTCAATAACTCGGGGCACTGCACAAAACATCTCAGGCTTTACTTCGCAAAGGTAATCGCGCACTCTGTCGAAATTTTCAGCATAAAAAACCTGAATTCCAAGGTATTGGTACACATAGTTAAGCGTGCGTTCATAAATATGACATAAGGGTAAAAAACTCAATGCTCGATTAACCCCATGCCCCTTGAGGACTGATGAAACTGCCAAAAAATTAGTGACTATATTTCGGTGAGAGAGCATAACACCCTTAGGCTGACCGGTTGTACCTGAAGTGTAAATAAGTGTGGCCAGATCGCTTTCATCAACTTCAGGCCAGGCTGCATGGCTGAAATCTAATAGTTCCAATGGGGCATATTTGTCGAGAAATGCATCCCATGAAGGCACTCCCGCCAGTTGTTCAATAGCATAGGCACATTGTGACCAGGGCGTTCCATCAACTGCCGTCTCGATACGCTCGTATGCATCACGGCACCCTGTAATAATCAGTTTTACATCGGCATCATTAAAAATGTAACGATAGTTCTCGTAACTGAGTGAAGGGTAAACTGGCACATGCACGCATCCAGCCTGCATAATTCCGATATCAAGAAAATTCCATTCGGGAATATTGCGTGTTATGGTAGCCACGCGATCGCCAGGTCTTAATCCGAACGCAATCAGGGCTTCGGTAATTCTGCCGGCTTTACTGATGTATTCATGTAGTGAAATGTTTAGCCAAATTCCATTTCTGCGGTAACCAAAAACATTGCGATCAGGCAATGATTCTCCTGTGAACTTATTCAGTAAATCGAATATGCGCTTTACTGTTTCCATAGCACAAGGGGTCAACCAAAAGGGTTTACATCAATTAATCAGTATCATCCAGGTCAAAAATGCGGTTAATAATTGCTTCATAACGACCAGCAATAAACTTGCGGCGCAGTTTTAGTGATGCAGTGAGCTCTCCGGAGTCAACAGTCCATTCATGGTCGATAAGTTCGAACCTTTTCACCTGCTCAGTAGCTCCAAAATGCTTATTGAATTTATCGAGTTCTTTTTGAAAACGTTTTTTAATGCGCGGAATGGCAACCATTTCAGCATCGGTAGTATACGGGATTTCCTTTATTGCACACCAGGATCTGAGGTGCTGAAAATCGGGTACAACAAGTGCTGCAGCAAATTTTTGATTTTCGCCAATTACCATCAACGTGTCAATAAAGGGTGATTCCTTAAATTTATTTTCTAGCAACTCGGGGCTGATATACTTACCAAGCGAGGTTTTGAAAATTTCTTTCTTGCGCCCGGTAATTTTTAATTTGTCGCCCTTTTCGAAACGTCCCATATCGCCGGTATGGAACCACCCATCAGCATCAATAGTTTCGGCAGTCATCTCGGGTTCCTTATAATAACCCATCATCACATTCGGACCTTTGCAAATAATTTCACCATCGTCAGCAATTCTGACTTCGATACCTTTGATCACACGACCCACCGCTCCGAAAATGCTGCCTTCTTTACTAAAGTCGCTAACAGCAATTACAGGCGAGGTCTCAGTAAGACCATAACCTTCAAGAAGCGGAATTCCGGCAGCCCAGAATATGCGCGAAAGGCGGGGTTGCAGTGCTGCTCCTCCCGATACTATTACTTTCATATTTCCGCCTACCGCTGGTCGCCATTTGCTAAACACCAGCTTATCAGCTATCCTAAGTTTCAAATGATAGTACCAGCCATTGGCTCCGTCCATTTCAAAGTGGTTACCCAAATTAACTGCCCAGAAAAAAATGAGTCGTTTTACCCCTTTGAGCTTTCTGCCGGTAGCCATAATCTTATCGAATATTTTTTCGAGCAGCCGAGGCACGGTGGTAAGGATATCTGGCTTAACTTCCTTCAGGTTATCACCTATAGTAGCCATATTCTCAGCATAATAAATAGAAATGCCAAGGAATTGATACAAATAATTGAGCATTCGCTCGTAAACATGACACAATGGCAGATAGCTGAGAGCGCGGCCATCTTCACCACAAGGCGGTATGTGTGCTACAGCTTTAAAGTTACTAATCAGGTTGGCATGATTCAGCATCACGCCTTTAGGGTTACCGGTAGTTCCGGAAGTGTAGATGAGGGTTGCAAGATCATAGGTTCCTACCGCCGCCATCAACAATTTAAGCTCATCCGGCTGCTGGTTCCGGCTTCCAAAATCAATAAATTCAGCAAGAAGCGGCAAGGCCGATGTTTCTTTGATAGCATAAACCTCTTTTAGTCCGGTTACTTCAGGAACAATGTGCTCTATTTTCTTATAAATTTCCTTTCCAGAGATGAAGATAAATTTCACTTCTGCGTGATTCAGAATGTACTTATAATCTGATTCGCTAATGGTAGGATAAATTGGTACATGTACTGCCCCAATCTGCATAATACCTATATCCAGAAAGTTCCATTCAGGCCGGCTTGGCATGATAGTGGCAATTTTATCGCCTGGTTTTATTCCATGGGCCATTAATGCATAGCTGATAAAATCGGCCTTTTCGCGGTATTGCGAAATTGAATAGGTTACCCATTCACCATTTTCCTTCCCGGCAAGAACGTTGTTCTTTGGTTTGAAAACCTTCTCATAACGCGGCAACAAATCAAATAAGCGTGTAATTTCATCCATAGGCTTGGTTTCAAACGAATAGTTTGTCAATCTGGGTTTTATATTTTGACTGAATAACAATGCGCTTCAGTTTGAGCGTGGGAGTAAGTTCACCCGAGGCAGTGGTCCATTCTGAAGTCATGAATTCAACTTTTTTTATCTGTTCAGTTGCCCCGAGTACTTTGTTGTAAGAGTCGATTACCTTCAGCAGTCTGGCTTTGACAAGCTGGTTTGCGACCATCTCAGCATCAGTTGTGTATGAAATTTGCTTGATGGAACACCACGACCGAAGGTGCGCAAAATTGGGGACAACCAGAGCAGCGGCAAACTTTTGGTTTTCGCCCACTACCATCAGATTATCGATAAAAGGAGATTCTTTAACCTTGTTTTCGATAAGTTCGGGTGCAATATATTTTCCGAGTGATGTTTTAAATATTTCCTTCTTACGGCCGGTAATCCTGAGTTGCCCTTCAGGTTCAATTATACCTATATCACCGGTATGAAACCAGCCTTCTTCATCAATTACCGAGGCTGTAAGTTCTGGGTCGCGGTAATAACCGAGCATAACGTTTGGCCCACGAGCCAGTATTTCGCCGTCATGAGCAATGCTGACTTCAACACCTCTGAGCGGAGGGCCCACAGTGCCAAGTTTAATCCCATTGGGATCGGTACTTGTAACAGCAACCACCGGTGATGTTTCAGTAAGTCCGTACCCTTCATACACAGGCAAGCCTGCAGCCCTGAAAGTGCGCACCAATCGTGGTTGTATCGAAGCACCGCCTGATACTATAATTTTGAAATTACCACCCAAAGCCTGCCGCCATTTTGAATAAATCAGCTTATCGGCAACAATGTGTCTGACCCTGTACCACAAACTGTTATGGCCCTGAACATCGTAATGCAGCGCAAGATCTACAGCCCAGAAAAACAGTATGCGTTTAATTCCCGAAAGTTTACGTCCTGAAGCCTGAATTTTGTCATATATCTTTTCGAGCAGACGCGGTACACAGCACATCATATCAGGACTGATCTCTTTAATATTCTCGGTAATGGTTGCCAGGCTTTCGGCATAATAGATACTAATACCCAGATAATGATACAAATAGTTGAGCATGCGCTCATAGATATGGCAGAGCGGCAGAAAACTCAAAGCTTTGCCTTCCTCGCCAAACGTGGGAATATAAGATACCGCGATCAGATTTGAGAGGATATTCCTGTGCGAAAGCATTACGCCTTTCGGATTTCCGGTAGTGCCCGAAGTATAGATAATGGTTGCCATATCATCAGGCTGTATGTCACTTTTGATAGATTCAATCAGCTCTGGTTCAGGATTTGATTGTCCGAGATCGGCTACATCATAAATACTTCTGAAATCGTTATGGTATTTGAAAGTAAACAGCTCTTTAACCGAAGCACATTTTGCAGCAACTTCTGATAGTTTGCGTGCCATATCATCACCAGAAACAAATACAAGACGTATTTCGGCATGATTGAAAATATACTCATACTCAGCCTGACTTATAGTTGGATACACCGGCACATGAATAGCTCCTGCCTGCATTATGGCCATATCCAGAAAATTCCATTCTGGTCTGTTGCTGGTGATACTGGCAATTCTATCACCTTTGCCGATGCCCAGCGCCAATAAGCCACTTGTGATATTATCCACCATCTGGGTATAATACGACAAGCTGTATTTTTTCCAAATGCCATCTTCCTTGCAGGCAAGTACATCTTCTTTTGGCTTAAAATTCTCAGCGTAATGTGGTAGTAAATCAAAAATCCGGTTAATAGCCATATTGGTGTTTCTAGGTTTCAGTTTATGAAAGTTAAAGATAAAAAAAAACCAGGCAGGCATTGTAATCCAAACAAAATAGTCCGTATCCCCGAAAGGGCTGACCACTTATACCTGATCAGACTGTATGGTTAAATGTATTAACTTTTTCTGAAAACCTGTGTTGCAGCTGCCTGTGCAGTGGGCATAAGCAGCAAATCGTTGATATTGACATGAGGCGGCAACGAAGCTGTGTAGTGCACAACTTCAGCAACATCATCAGGGTGAAGTGGTTCGAAACCCTTGTAAACGGCTTTGGCACGCTCAGTATCGCCACTGAAGCGCACCAGCGAAAATTCTGTTTCAACCGCTCCTGGTGCTATCTGAGTTACTTTGATTCCAAAAGGAAGCAGGTCAATTCTCATTGCCTTGCTCAGGCTGTCAACAGCAGCTTTAGAAGCACAATAAACATTACCGTTCGGATAAACTTCGCGCCCCGCGATAGAACCAATGTTAATAATATGTCCCGAATTGCGTCGGATCATACCCTGCGCTATGGCTTTTGAAACATAAAGTAATCCTTTTACATTGGTATCAATCATGGTATCCCACTGATCGGGGCTGCCATTCTGAAAAGGTTCAAGGCCCAGTGCCAGTCCTGCATTATTAATCAATACATCAATATTCCTGAATTCGTCGGGAAGGCTTTTCACAGCACTTTCAACTTCAGCCCTGCGTGTTACATCAAAATTAAGCGTAAGTACTCGCACTCCAGATTCGTTTTCCAGGTCAGCAGCTATTTTTGCCAACCTTTCACCACGTCTTCCAGACAACACCAAATTACATCCCGAAGCAGCAAAGCGCGCAGCACATGACAGGCCAATGCCACTGGTTGCACCGGTAATAAAAACCGTTTTTTTCATGAATAAATATAAAAATGTTTCAACAGAACCCGAATCCCTTGTCGTGGATTTTGTAAAAGTATGGAATTATAAGATATATGGCATTGTCAGCCTATGAAAAAAACAAGCTATTTGTTTATCCATTGGAATTTAACCAGTTGCGGGCATTAACAAATGCTTCTACCCAGGGCGATACTTCATCCGATTGACGTGATGAAGGATAATAAGCCCAGTTCCAAGGATAAAGTGAGCGTTCAAGGTGAGGCATCATGGCTAAATGACGACCATCAGCCGAAACCAGTGCAGCGGTACTGAAATCAGATCCGTTTGGATTGCCGGGGTAAGACTTGTAGCTATACTTAATAGGAATATGGTATTGATTTTCATCCAGTTTAAGCACAAAACAACCTTCGCCATGGGCTATCCAGATACCCAGCTTTTGACCGGTAAGTGAACCTAGCATTACCGAATTATTAGGAAGCACATCAACATTCACAAATGCCGATTCGAACTTTCCGGAGGTATTGTGCTCCATTACTGGCTTTACTTCATATTCGGGATAAATTAGCCCGAGCTCAACCATAAGCTGACAGCCATTACAAACACCCAGGCTGAGTGTGTCGGGTCGGGCATAGAACCGGTCTAGCGCTGCTTTTGCTTCAGGATTGTATAAAAATGCCCCTGCCCAGCCTTTGGCAGAACCCAAAACATCACTGTTACTAAAACCTCCTACAAAGACAATCATACGAATGTCGGAAAGATTTTCTCTGCCACTTGTAAGATCGGTCATGTGCACATCTTTAACATCAAAGCCAGCCTGATATAAAGCCCAGGCCATCTCCCTGTCGCCATTAACGCCTTTTTCGCGGATAATGGCCGCTTTTGGACGGGCCGCCCCAGGTTGAACATACGACTCAGCTCTTCCTGAAAATTCATCACCAAATTCGAATGCCAGAGGCTGTTTGCCCAGGTTTTGGTAGCGCTGCAATGCATGTTTTTCGCCACTCTGCCTGCGGTCAAGCTGGTAAGATGGTTTAAACCACAGGTTACGCATCTGATCAATATCAAGTTCGGTGAGTCCCTCGTGCGAGCGCAACGATAGCAGCCTTCTGAATGAAGGCTTGCCAAGCAAGTGAAATTCTATACCGGATTCATGCAGATAAAAGGCTGTAAAGTCGAGGTCGTTCACCTGTACAATCACCCCGGGGTTTTCGCTGAAAAGAACCTTAATTATATCACTATCCGGAATAGATGATAAGTCTGCATCGATACCAATTCCCGGCTGAGCAAAAAGCATCTCAAGCATCGCAGTAATCATACCACCCGACGAAATATCATGGCCGGCAATAATGACTCCTTTTTTAATCAAGGTCTGAACGGCATCAAATGCCTGGGCAAAATAGGCAGCATCAGCCACAGATGGGGCTGTACTTCCGAGTTCACCCAACGATTGGGCAAAACTACTACCACCTATCTCAAATGCTGTAGATGAAAAATCGATATAAATAAGACTCGATGTAAACTCAGGCTGCAAAACCGGCTTCACTACCGCTTTAATATCTGTAACTCCAGCAACTGCCGAGATTATAACTGTTCCCGGAGACAAAACCCTGCTTCCATCAGGATATTTTTGGGTCATCGACAATGAATCTTTACCCGTAGGAATATTAATACCCAGAGCAATGGCAAAATCGCTAGCAGCTTCTACTGCTTCATAAAGTCGTGCATCTTCACCCTTATTCCGGCATGGCCACATCCAATTTGCACTGAGCGACACGCCTTTTATTCCACCCTCGAGCGGAGCCCAGATAAGATTGGTGAGCGCCTCGGCAATTGATAACACTGAACCAGCCTTTGCATCAATTAAACCAGCAGCCGGCGCGTGACCCAAAGAGGTTGCAATACCTTTTTCGCCTCTAAAATCGATGGCTACAACGCCAAGGTTGTTAAGTGGCAATTGAACGGGACCGGCTGTTTGTTGCAAAGCCACCCTCCCGGTAACTGAACGGTCAACCTTATTGGTTAGCCAGTCTTTGCAGGCAACACCCTCAAGCTGCAATACATCAGCAATATAGGTTCGCAGTTGCTGGACACTATATTTCAAGGGGTTAAATGACTTTTCAACCCTTGTATCTTCCATTAAGGTACGTGGTGGATTACCGAACATATCAGCCAGCGATAATTGAATAGGAGTTTCTCCTGAATTATTGTTGATAAACAAAAGTTGCTGATCGCTGGATGTTTCGCCGGCTACAAAAAGCGGAGCTCTTTCTCGTGCAGCAACTTTTTGCAAAAGATCAAGATTTTCAGGATGAATGATCAGACCCATTCTTTCCTGCGATTCATTGCCAATAATTTCTTTATCTGAAAGAGTTGGATCACCCACCGGAAGCTTATCGATATCAATGCGGCCGCCTGTTGCTTCAACCAGCTCGGATAGAGAATTGAGATGCCCCCCGGCTCCGTGGTCATGAATTGAAACCACGGGATTTTTATCCAGTTCGGCCATTGCGCGAATCGCATTGTACACGCGTTTTTGCATTTCGGGATTTGAGCGCTGAACAGCATTCAACTCAATGTTATTACTGTACTGACCGGTTGCTACGGATGAAACAGCTCCGCCGCCCATTCCAATCCTATAATTATCGCCGCCCAAAACCACAACCTTATCACCCGGGTCAGGTATACTTTTTTGTGAATCAGCTTTGCGTGCATAGCCCACTCCGCCGGCTAGCATAATTACTTTATCATAACCATATGTCCGGCCATTATCCATTATTTCGAAAGTCAAGAGGCTTCCGCAAATAAGTGGCTGCCCGAACTTGTTACCAAAATCGCTTGCTCCGTTTGATGCCTTTATCAGCAGTTCATCAGGCGAATGGTACAACCATTTTCTTCCGGGTACAGCTTTAACCCATTTATGTAATTCGCCCATTCGCGGATATGATGTCATATATACCGCTGTTCCGGCTATCGGCATTGAGCCTTTTCCACCCGCCATCCGATCGCGTATTTCGCCGCCGCTGCCAGTAGCAGCACCATTGAATGGCTCTACGGTAGTTGGAAAATTGTGTGTTTCGGCTTTGAGGGAGATTACCGAATCAAATGGTTTAACATCGAAATAATCAGCAACATCCTGCCGAACAGGCGCAAACTGCTCAGCCTGTGGGCCCTCGATAAAGGCAACATTATCCTTATATGCTGAAACTATTTTATTTGGGTGTAATCTCGACGTTTTGCGGATAAGAGAAAACAACGACTCTGGCTTTTCCTCGCCATCAATGATAAACCGGCCATTAAATATTTTGTGACGGCAGTGCTCCGAATTAACCTGTGAAAATCCGAAAACCTCACTATCGGTAAGCGGGCGTCCGAGTCTGCTGCTTAATTCTTCCAGATACGCAATTTCGTCCTCTGAAAGCGACAAGCCTTCCTGATTATTATAAGCAACAATATCTGTTATGTGTTGAATAGGTTCAGGCTGATGAAGAATGGTAAAAATATCCTGATCAAGGCCGTTAAAAACTACCTCAAGCATTGAATCATGTTTAGCTGCGGCATCCGGAACTTCATAAAATTCTTCAATGCGCGAAATCCCTGAAATACCCATATTCTGGGTAATTTCGACGGCATTTGTACTCCAGGGAGTTATCATTTCGCGCCGAGGGCCAATAAAAAAGCCCGATACAAACCGGGCTTCTATCGATTCGGCACCTCCGAACAGCCAGCTCAGTTTTTGAACATCGTCCGAAGATAGCTGAGTATTGCTTTGAACAGCATAAATTTTCCTGCCTCTGAAGAATTGTATCATAATTCCGGAATTTTGTGGAGCAAAGATACAAATTCGTAACAAGCACGTATGGTCCAATTAAGATAATATTTACGATATTTAGGCAACCAATACAATTAAAGCCTACCTTTGCACGCTTATTTCTAAATAATTTTATGCTTAATTTTCAACAACTTGGCTTAAACCCACTCCTTTTACAGGCGGTTGAAGCTTTGGGTTTTAAAGAGCCCATGCCTGTTCAGGCTGAAGTAATTCCTTCATTAATTGAAAATCCTTCCGATTTGGTTGGACTTGCTCAAACCGGAACCGGCAAAACTGCCGCATTTGGTTTACCTGTTCTTCACCATATCGATGAAAAAATACGCAAAACTCAGGCTCTTGTGCTCTGCCCAACCCGTGAGCTTTGTTTACAGATATCGCGCGATTTGAGAAGTTTTGCCACATACATGCCCGGCATTAAAGTAGCTGCGGTTTATGGAGGAGCCAGTATCGAATTGCAGATTAAACAGTTATCGGAAGGGCCTCAGGTGATTGTGGCTACTCCCGGAAGGCTCAATGATATGATCCGCCGGAAAAAAGTGGATCTTAGTCATGTACAGTGGGCTGTGCTCGACGAAGCTGACGAGATGCTTGATATGGGTTTTCAGGAAGAGGTAGATACCATTCTGGAATTTACTCCCGACACCAAAAATACCCTGCTTTTCTCAGCTACAATGCCTGTGGAAGTTGAAAGGATACTGAATAAGTATATGACCGATCCGGTGGTTAAAACAGTTGGAAAACGCAATTCCGGAACAGCCAATGTTAAACATATTTACTATCTGGTTCATGCCAAAGACCGCTATCAGGCACTAAAACGCATTGCTGATTTTAATCCAAGAATTTACGCTATTATTTTTTGCCGCACACGTATTGAAACTCAAGAGATTGCTGATTCACTCATTCGCGACGGATACAATGCCGATTCACTGCATGGTGATTTGTCGCAGGCTGCCAGGGATAATGTAATGAACAGGTTCCGCAATCGTACTTTACAGATGCTCGTTGCGACCGATGTTGCAGCCCGTGGGCTTGATGTAAATGACCTTACCCATGTTATCAATTACAATTTGCCTGATGATACTGAAGTTTATATTCACCGCAGTGGAAGAACAGGCCGGGCGGATAAGCTGGGCATCTGCATTTCAATTATCAACCTTAAGGAAAAATTCAAAATTCGGCAAATTGAGAAAAAGATAGGTCGTGAATTTGGCAAAGCCAAAATTCCTACAGGGGCTCAGGTATGCGAGAAACAACTTATTCATCATGTTGACCGTATGGAGAATGTTGAAATCAATTCAGAAATTGAATCCTTTCTTTCGGTTATCTATCGAAAACTTGAATGGATGGATCGCGAAGATATTATAAAACGGTTTGTTTCGCTTGAGTTTAACAGATTTCTGGAGTATTACAAAGATGCTGTAGATTTGAATGTTGATGAGGAAGTAAAACGAGACAGGGAACGCGAGCCGGGCAAAGGCCGGGAAACGCGCGAACCTCGTGAACCACGATCTGAAAATCGTGGAAGAGGCGATTTCACCCGTATGTTTCTGAGTGTTGGCCGCAAAGACCGTGTACTTCCTCCCCAAATTATTGGATTGATAAACAAGGTAACACGTTCACGCGAAATACGCATTGGCCGCATTGATATTCTTAACAATTACAGTTTTGTTGAAATTGATACGGCTTCGGTAAAAAAAGTACTCAAAGCATTTGATAATCAGCAGTCCAACCCTGATGGCATTCGTATTGAAACGGCTGCTGACCGCCCTGATTTTGCTCCAAAAAGCAAACGAACCTTCTATAAGGGGAACGATTCAGGACAGGGGCAGTCGTTCTTGAAGCCACATAAAAAAAATGGACGGAAGTTTGACGATAAGCCTGAAGGCAAGGGTAAAAATGCCAGAAATAAGTATAAGAACAAATAAGGCGCCTATGGCGCCTTATTTGTTCTTAGTTGCTAAAAAGTTCATTCAGCCATTGAAAGGAAACGCTCGGCCTCAATGGCTGCCATGCATCCGCTTCCTGCAGCAGTAATAGCCTGACGGAAAATATGGTCCTGTACATCACCTGCAGCAAAAACACCAGCAACATTTGTGCGTGTTGAACCAGGAATTGTCTTTATATATCCATTCTCATCAAGATCAATCTGGCCGGCAAAAATATCGGTATTGGGTTTGTGTCCAATAGCCACAAAGAAGCCCTGCACATCTATTTGCTTAACTTCACCGGTTTTAACATTTTCTATTAGCGCACTGGTAACGGTTTTTCCATCACCTACAATTTCTTTGGTTTTGCTATTCCACAAAACTTCAATATTGGCGGTATTCATCACCTTATTCTGCATGGCCTTGCTGGCCCGAAGCTCGTCGCGGCGGACAATCATATACACTTTACGGCCCAGTTTTGCAAGATAGGTCGCCTCTTCACAGGCAGTATCGCCCCCTCCAACAACAGCAATATCCTGTCCTCTGAAAAAGAAACCATCGCAGGTAGCACATGCCGAAACACCATGTCCATTGTAGCGGGCTTCTGATTCAAGTCCCATCCACTTAGCGGTTGCGCCAGTTGCAATAATTACGGTTTCAGCAAGAATTTCCTTTCCATCATCAGATTTAGCTCTGAACGGGCGTGACGAAAAATCGACTTCGGTTATTATTCCCCAACGCATATCAGTTCCGAATCGTTCAGCCTGTTTTTGAAGGTCAATCATCATATCAGGGCCCTGCACCCCGTCAGGATAGCCCGGAAAATTATCGACTTCGGTGGTGGATGTAAGTTGCCCGCCAGGTTGCAAACCCTGATAAACAACTGGTTTAAGGTCGGCCCTGGCAGCATAAATGGCAGCTGTATAACCGGCGGGGCCCGATCCGATAATCAGGCATTCAATCTTTTCAATTTCGGTACTCATTTTATGTAGAAATTTAGTTAGTGTTTCTCACAACGCAAAAGAATGTTGGTGCGCGCCTTATGTCTAAAAATATGCCAAATGCTAAAAAACTGGCAATCAACAATCTAGATTATAGACATTTTGGCAGTTTAGTAAAATTAGATTTTTTTTACCAAACATGAAAACATCTGCGAAAAATTTTTAATTTTGCCGCTCTTAACCGGGGTGTGGCGCAGTTGGCTAGCGTACTTGCATGGGGTGCAAGTGGTCGTCAGTTCGAGTCTGACCACTCCGACAAAAAGGTGCTGTATAGCACCTTTTTTGTTTTCTGAAATTCCTGTTGCTTTCTTGGCTGGCTTATCCCGACCTGAGTGTCGGGATGTTCGTCAGTTCGGGTCTCATCACTACGACTGAAAGGACAAGTAAAGATTCTGCGTAATCAGTTAAATATCTTTTGTTTTAGCTGCAGCGCAACAATTACTGAAAACAAAATCTTAATTGTCTGAATAAAAAAACCGGATGAATATCCGGTTTTTTTTCTTATCAATAACCTTTATGCGGGTGTGATTACTTGCGGCCCAGTTTTTCGAGAATTTTGCTAGCTTCCTTGTTGTGGTAGTTTTTTTGGTCGGCCGCGATTTTACGGAATTGTTCAACGGCAAAATCGATTTGCTCGTTTTTTAGATAGCACAGCCCGAGATACCATTCGGCATGCTCTACATACAGATTATTCTTATCATCGATAATGTATTTGAATGCTTTAACAGCATCGTCAATACGATTGGTTTCGATGTAGGAGATTCCGTTGTAGAACCATACTGCGATATTGGAGCTGTCCTTATCAAGAATTTCGGCAAACAGCAGGGAAGCTCCCTGAAAGTCTTTTTGCTGAAATTTAAGAATAGCCTCCACAATGTTCGCGTTGCCTGAACGGGTTAGTTCAATAGTACGATCGGTATCATAGTACATACTGAACAATTTCTCAGCCGTGAAGGAGCGCTGCTGAGTGAGCAGGATAGTCCCACCTACAATCATAAGCACAGCAATTGCAGCGGCAGCTGCAATCTGCCACCTGCGTGGCTGCATGCGTACGACACGTGATGAGGAATTCTTCTGCTTTGACTCGTTGAAAACACTAATCAGCTTGCGGCGGAATTCAACAACATCCTCATCCATGAGTATGCTGTCCAAATCCTTGTCAAGCTTTAATTCACCGGAGAGTTCGGCATTGGATTGTAATTCCTTGCCAAACCACCTGAGTTCATCCTCATTCATCTCCCCGGCAATGAATCTTTCGATCAATCGGGAATACTTGAGTTTTTTAGTCATCGGACAGGAATTTATGGCACTTGGGGTCATTGATAATTCGTTTTTTGAGTTCCTCTTTGCAGAGGTATTTCCTTGTTTTAGCATACTTTTCTGTCTTATAGCCCATTTCTACCGCAATTTCTCTGAGAGAAATTTTCTTCATAAACAGCAAAAGCACTTTTTGGCAATCGTCATTCAAGGTAAGGAAATGTTGCTGATAAAGCCGATATTTTTCAACTTCATCGTCATAAATTTCCTCAACAACCTTTTCAGGTAATTCAACAAAAGATTCTATATCGCTGAATTCCCTGGTAAACTGTTTGCGCTTGTGCAGCTTCTGCAACCAAAGGTTACGGCAAACCGAATAGAGATAAGTACGAAAAGAACTACTTAATTCAAGTTCATTATTCCTTATTTTCTTGAAGATTACAATGAGGCTATCCTGAAAAACATCCTCTGCATCTTCCTCATTTCCACTATTCTTAACAACCAAGTACTTTATCGTAGGGAACAATTCCTGATAAATGTACTTGATGATGAAATCGCTTCGCAGCCGCAGGCCTTCAATGATCGCTTCATCAGAATAGTGAATCATGATCTGTTTCTTTATCCGGTTTTAAGAAAAAGGTAATACGAAATTTTTGAACTTTTTTATTTCAAACCCAATGCTGTTGAAAACCCAAAACACGTAAAATTTCTTGTACCATCTTCACTTTTAAAAAACAAAAATTTCAACCACCTTAAATGGCTGATTTGCATCAATTTGCGCTATTTGCAATTTTTTTTTCAACAATTTGTGGTTGAAAACAGTATTACCTTTTTCACATTTACAGATAAATGTTGAATCAATATCTTAATTAACACACAGTTGCTAAAGATATTATTCACAACCACAACCTAATGTTCTGTGACTTAATAGAGTGCTCTTCAGGCTGTTTAAAATTATGAGAAGCACCATCAGCAAGCATAGAACCTTTGTTTGATTAATTTCAAGCTGAAGCAAAAGTAACCCGTTGCAAAGATATTTAACCACAAACACCACAAAACAAATTGATTATTAATCAAAAAACCCCGTGAAATGAAAAAAAATCTATTCAAAACATTAACCACATGCGCGGCAATTGTTCTTTTTGCTACACAAGCAATAGCACAAGCCAATCTTAACGGCAAAGTACTTTATCATTTAAACAACAACAAACCTATACCATCGGTGAATATGTCGCTGGTGGATACAGCTGGCGTTGTTGTTGCTACATCCGTTTCGAACATGAGTGGTAACTATTCATTTACCAATGTACCTTATGGTACATATACCCTAACAGCTTCAACCAGTATTTCTGCTGGTGGAATCACTATGGGTGATGCTTTTCTCATGTTTTTAAATCTACTCGGAATCTATCCCTTTAACCCTATTCAGCAACTGGCGGCAGATGTTGACGGCGATGGTTCAGTTACCTGGAACGATTACTGGACCGTTGTTATCGGCTGGTTTGTTCAGGGATATCCCTTCCCTACCGGGCCATGGGTATTTCAGGAAATGCAATTATCCATAACTGGCACCAAAACCAATTTGCCAACCATGGGTGGTTCAAGTTCAGGTGATGTAAATGGCACCTTTGTACCTTCGACCCGTGAGATTGCCGCTGTAAATGCCAATTATATTCCTGAATATTCAGGTGAGAATTTTACTGTAGCCATTTACGCCAACGAAATCACTGAAGCCGATGCTATGGGTATGGTAATTAACTATCCGGCTGAGCTGGCAAGTATCAGTGATGTTCAGTGCCAGCTGGGTGAATGCAATATGATTGTGAACAACGGTCAAATCAGAATGAGCTGGGTGAATCAATCAAACAACAGTGTAGCAGTTGACCCTTCGGTTCCTGTAATTACCATTAAGGGTAGCCGCATAGCAGATTTAACCACTGACATCCGGTTCGTAATTAACCCTGAGAGTCATTTCTGCAATTATAAAGGTGACCGGATTGAAACAAGCTTTACGCTTCCAATAATCACAAGTACTGGTAGCATTCTTGGTGCAAACTATCCCAATCCGTTTAGGAATCAGACCACCATTAACTTTAGCCTCCCCGCTGAATCCAAGGTAAACATTAGCCTTTACAATCAACAGGGACAACTAGTTAAGGTAATTGCCGATGGTTTTGAAAATGCTGGCAACCATAGCATTAATTTCGAAAGCAATGGCCTCGAGCCAGGAATTTTTTACTACACGCTGAAAACCATGGGTTCATCAGCTGTAAACGAAACAAAAAAAATGATCATTACCCGTTAATAATCATGCTGGTTTTGTGGCAAACAGGGGGCTGACGAGCCCCCTGTTTTTATTTTTGGAAAAATGGTCAGATGATGCGATAATTGTTACTTTTGTAGACACCGATATCATCCGTTTCAATATTTCTCATGCGCTTACCAGCCCAAAACAGTATACGTAAATTGTATACCTTGGTTTTTGCAATAGCATTTGCAACCATGCTTGGATTCTCTTGCACCCATTCGAAGCAAAAATCTGAAGCAAGTGTAAAAGGGATTACCAGAAGCGCGGTAAGTTATCCAGATCTGATAAGAAGCGGAGATAAATATTTTAGCAATTCAAAATTCGATAGTGCACTGGCCTATTATGAAAGAGCGGCTGCAATAATCAGGCTGGAAAATAAACCTGAGGATTATTTCAATTTATTACTCAAGGAAACAGATGTACATAGGATGATTGGTAACGCAGAGTTAGCCTCTCAAAAAATTTCAGAAGCGCAATCGTTGCTTAATTTACATTTCTCCGGTAATCATAAATTTATTGCTGATATTTTACACCGAAAAGGAATCTTATCGCTTGATAAGGGAGAATTCGATGATTCATATAAACAATTTAATTTAAGTATAAACGAACGCATTAAAGGATCCTCACCAAAAGATAGTTTGCTTGCCCCTACCTTCAATGCTATTGGTACTTATTTTTTTTACAAAGGCAAATATGATGCGGCCCTTGAAAATTATAAAAAAGCCTATGAACTAGCGGCAAAGCGTAAACTAAGTGAAGACGTTGACCTGGCAAGGTACCTGCAAAATATAGGAATCATTTATGCTCAAAAAGGTGATTATTTACAGGCGTTTCCTACACTCACTAATTCAATGAAGATTAGTGAAAAGCTAATGGATTCTACAGACCCGGACCTGGCGAATCGTTATCTGAACATGGGACAATTGATTGCCCGTATGAATAAAGATATGGAAGCTATAGAGTATTACGACAAATCTGAATCCATCCTGAAAAAACAACTTGGCAACAATCACCCTGAAATAGGCAACCTTTATCAAAATATCGGCCAATTGTACATCCATATGGGTGATTATGAAAAGGCACTTATATTCTTTAATAAAGCCCTTACTATTGCACTGGCCAATTATGCACCACAGCACCCTGTAATACCTGCCATATATATGAACATTGGATATGTTTACAAGCAGAAAAAAGATTTTAGCAATGCTTTGCACTACTATAAATTGAGTGTTCCTTTAACTGAAAGTAATGTGGCTGCTATTAAAACATTCAGCAACATGGCTAGCCTATATGCTTCAGTAAATAAAATTGATAGCGCTAACTATTTTTATTTGAAGTCACTTAACCTGGCTGATAAGTTAATGGGGGCCGAACACCCTGAAACAAGTCTTCTGTATACAAGATATGGCAACTTCTTAATAAATAGCGGCCTACATATTGAAACCGGGTTAGCCTACCTCAATAAAGCAGTAGCCTTAAGCATTAAAATTTTTGGCCAAAAAAGCCGCGAAGCTTCAAACAATTACATAAGTATCGGATACTATTACCTTAAACTTAATGAGCCCTCCAAAGCACTTCAATACTATCAAAAGGCGCTTATAGCAATAACTAAAGATTTTAATGATGAAAATATTATTTCGAATCCGTCCCTGTCGCAAACAGAACCGGATAGATATCTTGTAAATGCTCTTAACGGAAAAGCTTCGGCACTAAAGCGATTTAAAACTGCCAAAGAGCTTAAAGTTTGTTTGGATACGTATAAACTGGCAATCCTTCTGATCGAAAAATTACGTTCAGGTTATCAAAACGAAGAAAGTAAATTACTCCTGGCGGAGGATGAACGGAAAACTTTTCAAAATGCGGTTGAAGTTGCCACTGCACTTTACCGGTTGACTGGTAACCAACAATTCTTAGAAGAAGCCTTTACCACTGCCGACCGTGGTAAATCAGCCATCCTCTTTGCTTCGATGCAGGATCTGGAGGCAAAACAGTTTGGCGGAATCCCTGAGGATATCCAACGCACTGAGAAAAATATTAAACTCGACCTTGGATCATATCAGCGGTTCATTTATGAAGAAAATCAAAAACCGGTTCCTGATCTTAATAAAATTCATTTCTGGGAGTCGAAAATATTTGAATATGAAACCAGATATGATAGTCTGGTTCTTGTACTCGAAAAGGAATACCCTGAATACTATTCAATAAAATACAAAGAACCTGATATTCAATTTACTGATATTCAAAAGCTAATTGAACCCGACAGAGCAGTGGTTGAATACATGCTTACAGATTCAGTGATTTATGCATTTGTTATCGATAAAAAATCCGCCTCTGTTGTAACTCATCCATTAGATTCACTATTCTTTGGCGATATTCAGATAATGCGCGATGCTACGAATTCAAATGATATAATGAGCTTAGGCAAAAATGATTATATCAATTATTCCAGAGCAGCCTATCACCTCTATCAGTGCCTGATAGAGCCGTTGAAAGAATCCACTTCTCTTACAAAGCTGATAATTATTCCCGATGCAGAAATCGGCTACCTTTCGTTTGATATGCTCATTACAGCTCCTGCAAAGCAGGATGAAATGGATTTCAGGGAACTGCCCTATCTGATACGGAATTATGTAATCAGTTACAGCGCCTCGGCCACGCTTCAGTTTGCCACTATTAACCGCGCAACAAAGAAAGCCGATAAAAATTTGCTGGCTATGGCCCCCACCTACGACAATCTGACCAATCTGAAAGAAAATGCCTTTATCGATGAAAATGGCCAGAAAGTATACCTGCTTCCGATACCAGGAGTTGAATACGAAATTAATGGCATACGTAAGGTGCTGAACTGCACCACCTATTCGGGTGAAGAGGCTACTGAAAAAAACTTTAAACGTGTAGCTTCGCGATACAATATTCTGCATTTAGCCATGCATACATTGGTAAACAATGAAAAACCAATGCTCTCTAAACTTGTATTTTATCAAGACAATGATAGCACCGACGACGGCATGCTAAACACTTACGAATTATTTGGAATGAAACTTAACGCAGGCCTTGCAGTGCTTAGCGCCTGTAATACCGGCACCGGAAAACTGATGCAGGGCGAAGGAATGATGAATCTTGCACGAGGTTTTAAATACGCAGGTGTGCCCGGAATTGTCATGATCTTGTGGGCTGTAGATGACCAGTCAGGAGCAGGAATCGTAAGTAAGTTTTACCGTTATCTTGAAAAAGGAATGCCCAAAGATGAAGCATTGCGTCAGGCCAAGCTCGACTTGCTTAATGAAGGTGACCCGCTTCGATCGCATCCTTACTATTGGGCTGCCTATGTTTCAATTGGTGATTATAGTCCTATGAAATTTATCGCTACAGCCTGGATTAGCTGGTTATACCTGCTCATAACCATTTCTGCAGCTACCGGCTTTGCTCAGCTTTTCATCATTAATAACAGGCGGACAGGCAAAAGCTAAACCTGATCAAAACCATCCTTTTTAGCTACTTTTGCAAAAAAAAACATTGATTTACCCATCCAGCTTCGAACTTAAAACCGGTTTCGACAAGATACGACGGCAACTGTCAGAATTGTGCTACAACGAAGGCGCGCGCGAAAAAGTCGCCCAAATGCAGTGCAGTTCGTCGTATCACACAATCAGCGCTCAGCTTAAACTGATTGCTGAGATGAAATATATTTTAGAATTTAAAGGAAACTTCCCGGCACAGGATTATTATGACCTCACTGAGGAACTGCAACGACTACGGTTGATTGGAACCTATGCTGAGCCAGAAGTTATGACTGCTTTAAAGTTATCGCTTACAGCCATTTCAGATATAATTACCTATCTGAAGAACCTGGATACCAATGAATTTTCGTCTCTTTTCAGTTTGATTCCGGGCGTGGTACCCGATAAGAATATCATACAGGCCATAGATCGCATAGTGGATGAAAAAGGCGAAATCAGGGATAAAGCAAGTGATAAACTTGCACAGCTGCGCCGTGATGTCAAAAGTAAATTATCAAGCGCGAACCACCGCATCGGGCAATTACTGACCTCGGCCCGCAAGGATGGTTTTACCGGCGACGACACAGAGCTGGCCCTGCGTAATGGAAGGTTGGTAATTCCAGTTTCAGCAGCCAATAAACGTAAAATACCCGGATATATCCATGATACAAGTGCCACCGGACAAACCGTCTTTATTGAGCCTGCTGAAGTATTCGAAATTAACAATGAAGTTCAGAATCTGCGGATTGAAGAAAAACAGGAAATCATTAGCATATTAATAGGTTTCGCTGATCAGGTGCGCGCTGCAATTCCTGATTTGTTGCTTTTGTATGCCTTCCTATCAGAAATTGATTTTGTACGTGCATGCGCATCACTGGCCATCCGGCAAAAAGCATTAAAACCCGTATTGACTGATACTCCGGGGATGCGTTTTCGCAATGCAATTCATCCTTTGCTGGAGCAAAACCTTAAAAAACAGGGCAAAAGTATAGTTGCCCAGGACATTTTTCTTGATTCAGAGCAGCGTATACTTATCATCAGCGGGCCCAATGCCGGCGGTAAGTCGGTTTGCCTCAAAACTGCCGGGTTGCTACAATATATGCTGCAATGTGGTTTGTTAATCCCGGTTAATGCCGATAGTGAAGGAGGTATTTTCAAAAAGATATTTCTTGAAATAGGAGATGAACAATCGCTCGAAAATGACCTGAGTACCTACAGCTCTCATCTTATACACATCCGCTCATTGCTCGAAAACGCCGATGCTCAAACGCTGTTTCTGATTGATGAATTTGGTGCCGGAACAGAACCTCAGATGGGAGGTGCCATGGCCGAAGCCAGCCTCGAAAAACTCTCAGCCTCCGGCAGCTATGGGATTGTAACAACTCATTATGCCAATCTCAAACTGATGGCTGGCAATCAACCGGGAATTGTAAACGGTGCAATGCTATTCGATACCAACCTCATGAAACCTCTGTTTAAACTGAGTATTGGTAAGCCTGGAAGCTCATTTGCGATGGAGATAGCGCGAAAAATCGGATTTCCGGACGAGGTACTCAAAAATGCAACACAAAAATCAGGCACTTCTCAGCTCGACTTTGAAGAACAACTGGCCCGATTAGAATTTGACAAAGCTTCGATTGAACGACAGAAGGCAGAAATGCGGTCGGCCGATGAAACCCTTGCTGCCCTGGTCGAAAAATATGAGAAATTGGTTCAGAACCTTGAACTTCAAAAAGCGACTATACTAAAGGAAGCACGCAACAAGGCTTCACATATTCTGAGCGAATCAAACCGGCTTATCGAAAACACCGTCAGAAAAATTCGCGAAAGTAACGCTGAACGCGAAACCATCCTCAATGTTCGAGAGCAGATCGAAACTGAAAAAGAAGCACTACTAAAGGATGATACAGAGCCGCTTACACAAAATCCAGCACCTGTAATAATTCACAAACCCGCTCCTGAGCAGAGGCCTTCCGGCCCACTTAAAGCCGGCATGCTGGTGAAAATGGAGGGTCAGGAAACAGTAGGAATTATTGACGAAATTAAAGGAAATCAGGCCACTGTATTGTTTGGAGTGCTTAAAATAAGGACAAAAGTGAGCAATCTACTGAGGGCTACACCAAGCGAAAAAAAAACCTATGAAGCCAACAAGAGATTCAGCAAGCCGACCGTAAATGTTATTCACCAGTTGAATGACAAAATGGCCGAGTTTAAAATGTCAATTGACATAAGAGGTAAAAAAGCAGAGGAAGCTCAGGAAATTATAGCACGGTATATAGATCAGGCCACCCTTTTGAGAGTGCACGAAGTAAGAATCCTGCATGGCAAAGGCGATGGGATTCTGCGAAACATCCTTCATAGTTACCTTCGCGATGTACCAGAAGTTGAGCGTTATGAAGACGAAAGCCTTGAACGGGGCGGGCATGGCGTAACATTGGTATATTTCAGATAATTTGGTATGAGCCTTTAATTTGGCTCAATTGATGGCAGGATAGTTGATATGTAAACTCCTGCATATCATTTAAACATTTTTACCAATAACCCATTTCCGATGCAATCAAAATTCAGGGCCTTTTTAACATCCCGCAACAATCTTAAGAACATAGGCGGATTCGCAGCCGGAGCAATGGCTGGTTTTATTTACTACAGAACCGTCGGCTGCTCTTCCGGAAGTTGTGCCATAACTTCAAATCCTTACTTAAGTATGGTTTGGGGAGGAATGCTGGGCTATCTGCTGGCCGATATATTTAAAATCAAGGGAAAAAAGCAACAACCGGATAACCCAGATGAAACTGAAAGGTAAACTTTACTTTTTCTTACCTCCGGCCACCAGCCGATAGGACAGATCAATCCATTCAATGAGCAGCGAATCGTTGATTGAGCCGTCAATTTCTACAGTATTCCAATGCTTCTTATTCATATGGTAGCCAGGCTTAACAGCTGAATATCTCCCACGCAAATCAATTGCGGTTTCGGGATCACACTTAAGATTTACGGCCAGCGGGCCTTCAAGATCGGTTAAAGCAAAAATTTTTCCGTTCACTTTAAAAACGAGTGTGGTTTCGTCGAACGGAAAATGCTCTGAAACGCCGGGAAGCGAGAGGCAATACTCACGCAACTGTTCTATATTCATAACTTAAGATTTGATTTTAATCAACCAATCGTCTGATCAAAGTAAGTTTAAAATTTGATTAAAATGTATGCCTGTCGATGACAAATTATTAACATAAAAGGCTAATCAAATGCATATTAGTCATTTACGTTGTTTTTTCATGTCAGTAAATATACTCTGTGGGTTGAGTGATTTTTAAAATATTGGTTACCTTTGTGTGCTTTGCCGGCATCCGAATCCGGTAATCAGGGACTTTAAAAGAATTCAATCTAAAACTTTCGGATATGTCGTTGTCAAAAAAAACAAGTGACCTCAAAAAGAGGATGCGCGATGCATTGATGGGTGGCGGCCAGGTTGCAATTGAGAAACAAAAAGCCACAGGTAAAATGACTGCCCGTGAGCGTATCATTGCACTGGTTGATCCCAAATCTTTTCATGAGTATGACCTGTTTGTAGAACATACAGGCAAAGATTTTAACATGGGGGATAAATACCTTCCGGGCGACGGTGTTATTACCGGAACGGGTACCATAAATGGTTATCCCATTTGCATTTATGCTCAGGACTTTACAGTTGCCGGAGGTTCGCTGGGATGGATGCATGCAAAAAAAATTACCAAAATCATGGATCATGCCATGAAACTGAAAGTGCCTATTATCGGAATCAATGATTCAGGTGGTGCGCGTATTCAGGAAGGGGTAAATTCACTGGCCGGCTACGGTGAAATATTCTACCGCAATACCCAGGCTTCGGGGGTTATTCCTCAAATCAGTGTAATTCTTGGCCCATGTGCGGGAGGGGCTGTGTATTCGCCTGCGCTTACCGATTTTGTTTTTGTAGTTGACAAAATCTCTAAAATGTTTATTACCGGACCCGAGGTAATTAAAACCGTGCTGGGTGAAGAAATTTCGATGGAAGAACTCGGCGGTGCCCGCGTTCAGAGCGAAATTACCGGAAATGCCCATTTCTTTGCCGAAAGCGAAACGGAATGTTTTGAACAAATCAAAACCCTCTGCAGCTTTATACCATGGAACAACATGAAAAAGGCTGAACCATTTCCGAAAAAACCACCCCGTGGCCGGTCTTATAACATCGAAACCATATTCCCGACAAATCCACGCCAGCCTTATGATGTAAAAGATATCATCAGGTCAATTTCCGACAACTCAGAATTTTTCGAAATTCAAAGTATGTTTGCAGCCAATATTGTGATTGGCTTCGGACGACTGAATGGAAATACAGTTGGATTTGTTGCCAACCAGCCACTTGTGCTGGCCGGCGTACTTGATGTTGATTCATCTGATAAAGCTGCGCGGTTTATCCGCTATTGCGATGCATTTAATGTTCCACTCGTTACTTTGGTCGACCTTCCCGGTTATTTACCCGGTGTTGATCAGGAACATGCAGGAGTTATCCGCCACGGAGCAAAGGTTTTATATGCCTATTCAGAAGCTACTGTTCCCAAAATGACCGTTATTTTGCGTAAAGCTTACGGAGGAGGTTACATAGCCATGTGCTCTAGTCACCTGCGCGCTGATTTTGTTTTTGCATGGCCAACTGCCGAAATCGCAGTTATGGGTCCCGAAGGTGCAGCCAACATTATTTTCCGCAACGAAATTAAAAATGCGGATAATCCCGATGAGATGCGAAAGCACAAGATAAAAGAGTACAAGGAGAAGTTTGCAAATCCTTACGTTGCTGCTGCTTACGGTTATGTTGATGCAGTAATTGAGCCTGCCGAAACACGCAATATGCTGATTCACGCGCTTGAAATTTCAGCCGAGAAAGTAGAAGTAAGGCCGAATAAAAAACATGGAGTTCCACCTTTCTAAAAAACTGGATATGGAAGAAAACAACGAATCTCCCGCATTAAAAACGCTCATTATTGATAATATACGTTACAAAACCATGCTTACCAAAAAGTACATGGCGCGTAAAACGTATGCACCTGTTGATTACAAAAAAATCTATTCGTTTATACCCGGCACCATTTTGAAGGTTTATGCTAAAGAGGGAGCTAAGGTTAAACAGGGTGCAATTATTCTTGAATTGGAAGCCATGAAAATGGCCAACAATATTGTAGCTCCTATTGATGGAACCATCAAGAAAATTTATGTAAAATCGGGCGATCTGGTGCCTAAGAACTTCTTACTGGTCGAGATCAAATAAATCCCCTTCTCTGAAAAACCAGCGGCTTACTGCATCAATTGCATTAAGCCGCTTTTTTATGAGAACTCAGGAAATAATTTCAATATATTCTGAATTCAGGCGTTCGATATAGGCCAGCAAACTATCGCGCCCGGAGCCGGTTTCAGCCGAAGTAATGAATACATCAGGTAATTCATCCCAAAACTCAAGCAAACGTTTTTTAAATACACCGGTATTTTCATCGAGCTGCGCAGCTGAAATTTTATCGGCTTTGGTAAACACAATCGTAACTGGCAATTGCTCACTCCCACACCAATTAATAAAATCAATGTCAGATGCTTTGGGTTCAATACGGGCATCTATCAATACAAACGTACTCATCAGGCTCACGCGGCGTGTTAAATATTGCCTGATCATAGTTTCCCATTTTTCACGCTCCTTTTTCGAAATCCGTGCATATCCATACCCCGGCAGATCAACAAGATACCAATTGCTGTTAATCAGGAAATGATTTATAAGCCGTGTTTTTCCGGGGGTTGATGATGTTCGGGCCAGGTTGCTCCGCCCAAGTAATCTGTTAATAAGTGACGATTTACCAACATTCGATCGTCCGATAAAAGCATACTCGGGTTTATCAGCCGGAGGGCATTTGGCCATATTAGTATTGCTGGCAATAAATTCGGCGGTTTTAATTACCATCCTACTGGGGAATAGCCAGGTGACGTTCAATCTTCATGTCATAAATGTCACCAATGGTCACAATAATGCCAGATTCTTCAACCAAACCGAAATCGTCGTTGATTGATGTACCAAAAAATTTCATGGTCGACGAAAGGTTCATGTAAGCATTCACCAAAGGAGGAATATTCTCTCCTAAAGCTCTGACTTTCTGAATCAACAATTTATAGTCCTTGTCGTAAACACCATTTGGAAAGGCTGCTTGCAGTTCGGCTTCTCCGATTTCAAGTTGCAGGGGTTCAATCGGATAAACAAGTTTTTCCTTATCACCAAAGTATTTCTGCATAAAATAAAGTATCAGATCACGCGCCTGACGGTTATAGGAAGGATACATGGTAATTTTTCCGAAATAGTATCTGGCATCAGGGTGCAAAAGTATAATAGCTCCAAGCCCGTCCCAGATATTATCAAGCGAATACATCCCTTTACGGATATTGTTGGTGGGCTGATATGCAGGCTGTACAAACGACCGCCCCAACTCAATCGTATAAGGCAGATAATCACTCACAAATTTATCGGAATATCTGAAAAGTTTGAATGTAGGCGTATGAAATGCCCCATCGCCGCCTTGTTTCAGATTTTTGCCATGTAAGAACCTGTAACCACCTATGATTTCCTGATCTGCCGGGTTCCAAACGATAAGCTGTTCAAATGGGTTTTCGCAGGTATCGTAATAGTCAAGATCGATAGAAAGCCCGGTGCCACCGCCAGCATCGCGAAAGGTAATTTCACGCAATCGTCCGATTTCGCGGGTAACATTGGGGGCATTAAAATGGTTGACTATATATATAAGGTTACTACCAGCATTTGTTTTGCGGATCAATTTATCATCGGTGAGTTCCTTGAGTAACACATCGCGGTCAACCGGAGGAATGATGGTTTCCATATTTAAAGATTTTAATTGTCGATCACAAAATCTGCATCCGGATCATTGTTCAGTTTATACACATGCCGGCGAACCAGCGCGCTCCACTGGTTATCGTTTCTTTTCCGGTCAAAGATAGACAAAGGAATAGGTTTTCCGAAAGTAATTACAATATCCTTGCTATTCTGCCGAAACATTTCATCGACCAGATAGAGCATTTCGATATTCGCTTTTAAACCAATGCGCTTGCGCAGGTTGGCCAGATTGTAAAAAAAGTTTGAATTTCGTCCGCTTATGTAAACAGGAATAATGTCCCGATTGAACTTGCGTGCCTTTGAAAGGAATGTTTTTTTCCATTCAAGATCAATAATCTGCCCATTTATTTTGCGCGAACATAAGCCGGCCGGAAAGTAAAGAATGGCCTTGCCCGATGAGAATGTTTCGTCGAACACCGCAATATTTGAAGCATTTGACCCATGCTTGTTAACAGGTATAAACAATGGCCGCAAATTGGGCAGGTAAAGTAAAAAATCATTTACCGGAGCTACCAGATCGTTTCTGACCTTGCCCACTGCATGCATTAGCGCCAGGCCGTCAAGTCCACCCAGCGGGTGGTTTGAAACAACCACAAACCTTTCGGATTTGGTCAGATTCTGCTCGCCCCTGATTACAACATTAACTCCAAACTCTACCAAAATGGCAGCTACAAATTCAAGACCCTGCTTGTCGCGGTGCCGGTACAATGCATCGTTCAGTTGGTCCTGATGCAAAATACGCTTGAGATAACGGATAATAAAACCAGGAAGCATCTTTAAAAGACGCGCGCTTTTACCGGCTATCACTTTCTCAATATCGATGAGTTTTTCAACCGGTTCAGAAACCGCATTCGCTTCTCGTTGCATTATAGTTGCAGAGTTACTTGACATAAAAGGTTTACAAATTTAGGCAATTCCGTATTTATATTACCCTGAACCGGCATTTTTAGCCTGAATACGTTAAAAACAGCTATTTGTGGCTCAATATCTGGAAAAATAGAATCTTTATCTCTTATTATCAACATGTTACATACTGAAAACAGTATGTAAATCCAAAAAGTTATCAACAAAAGTGGTAGAAAGTGGTAAAAAGTGGGATTTCTATACTATATTTACCCCACAAAACTGTAAAATCTATCATGGTCGAAATCATTGGAGTACATGACTGTAAAGTGGATGCCAAAGGGAGGTTGATGCTTCCGGCTGCGCTCAAAAGTCAGCTTGATGCAGTGATTTCGGAGGGTTTTATCATCAAGAGGAGCATTTTCCAGCCATGCCTCGAATTGTATCCCCGCTCAGAGTGGGACAATGCTGTACGCGGAGTTAACAAGCTCAACCGTTTTGTCAAGAAGAACACTGAATTTATCAGGGTATTTATGGCAGGTGTACGTGTGGTTGAGCTGGATAATACCGGCAGGCTGCTGGTTCCTAAAGATCTGGCCACTTTTGCCTCAATCAGCAAGGATATTGTGCTGGCATCGGCCCTGAATATGATAGAAATATGGGACAAACAAAAGTATGAATCATCCATTCAGGAAAGTCTGACTGATTTTTCACAGTTGGCTGAGGATGTAATGGGGCACATTAATGATAGCGGAGATTAGCGTATGTATCATAACCCCGTCATGCTTCATGAATGCATCAATGGCCTGGCGATACGGCCGGATGGCACTTACGCCGATGTAACCTTTGGTGGAGGTGGCCATAGCAGGCTTATTCTTGAGCATCTTACTTCAGGCCGTTTACTGGCGTTTGATCAGGATGCAGATGCTATGCAAAATCAGTTAGATGATCCGAGATTTACTTTCATAAACCAGAATTTCAGGTTTCTCGTCAATTTTTTGCGCCTTCACAAAGCACTTCCTCTCGATGGAATTTTGGCCGATCTGGGCATATCATCCTATCAGATTGATAATCCTGAACGTGGCTTCTCAACACGTTGGGAAGCTGACCTTGACCTTCGGATGAATCGCAAAGCCGGCCAGCCTGCCAGCCAGATAATCGCCACTTACAGCATTGAAGCATTAAAAAATATACTTGCCGAATATGGTGAGCTGGATCACCCCTACAGGCTGGCTAAGGCCATTGAAGCTGCCCGTGAGCATCAACCCATTCAAACCACCACGCAGCTTATGCAGGTGCTCGGCCCTTATGCAGAGCGCGGGCGCGAAAACAAATTTTTTGCTAAAGTATTCCAGGCTCTGCGCATCGAAGTAAACGGAGAGCTTGAGGTACTGAAAGAATTGCTTCAGCAATCGGTTAAAGCGCTCAGGCCGGGTGGCCGTTTGGTTGTTATGTCGTATCACTCCCTTGAAGATAGGCTGGTTAAAAATTTTATGAAAACCGGCAATTTTGAAGGTATTGAAAATAAAGACTTTTATGGCAATTTGATTACTCCCTTAAAACCCATAACCCGCAAACCCATAATGGCTGGTGAGGCTGAAACGGCCGAAAATCCAAGAGCACGCAGTGCCAGGTTACGCATTGCAGAAAGGAGAGCCGATGGATAAACCCAGAAATACACTTAAACCTCATACTCAACCCGGTGCAAAACCACGCCGTAAATTAACCTTTAAGCTATGGAGCCAGAAACCAGGCGACAATTCTACGGCGGCCAAAACTCACAAGCGTGAACGCATTTTTAGCCGTGATAATCTAATCAGGCAGATACCTTTTATACTGTATCTAACAATTCTGGCTATACTATATATAGCCAATGCCTACAATGCTGAGAAAACAATCATCGATATAAGCCGCACTAAACGCCAGCTTGAAGAGATCCGGTATTCATACATCACCACTAAATCGGAGCTGATGTTCAACAGCAAACAATCTGAAGTAGCCAACAAATTAAAAAACAGTGGTATAAAAGAATCGCTGGTACCGCCCAGGAAAATTTATATCAAACAGAGCAAATAATGGACAGCCACAAAAACGACATATTAAAGCGCATTTACCTGATGTATCTGGTAATGACAATGCTGGGTATAGCTGTGGTTGCGCGTGTGGTTTACATTCAGTTTGTTGAAGGCGAAGCGTGGAAACAAAAAGCCAAAAAACTGAGCATTCACTATGAGGAAATAAAGGCTACCCGTGGCAATATTCTGGCTTGTGATGGTAGTTTGTTAGCTGCCTCAATCCCTGTTTTTGATTTGCGTATAGATGCTGGAAACACCCATTTTAACGACGATTTCTTTTATGAAAATGTAGATTCACTGGCTTTGTGTCTGGCCAATCTTTTCAGGGATAAAAGCAAGCAGGAATATCGTAAAATACTCGTACAGGGTCGTAAAAGTAACAACCGCTACCTGCTGTTGAAGCGCAACATTACTTACGCACAGCTGAAGAAAATCCGTAAAGATTTTCCCATTTTCAGACTTGGCAAGTACAAGGGAGGACTGATTGCTGAAGCTAAAAGTCGACGGGAATTACCTTTCAGATGGCTGGCATTCAGAACGATTGGATGGGACAAAGAAGGAGCGGAGAACGATATTGGTCTCGAAGGGGCTTACAGCAGTATATTGGAAGGGGAAAGCGGCCAACGCATCATGCAGCGCATCGGTAACGGTGCATTCAGGCCACTGAACAACGAACTTGAAATTGAGCCGCGCGACGGTCATGATATTCTAACTTCTATCGACATCAATATTCAGGATGTGGCTGAAGATGCACTCATGCGCCAGCTTATTGCCAATGAGGCCGATCATGGATGTGCAGTGCTAATGGAAGTTGAAACCGGATACATTGTTGCTATAGCGAACCTAGGCAAAAACAGTAAAGGCGAATACGAGGAGAAATACAATTACGCCATTGGCGAAAGCAGTGAACCCGGATCCACTTTTAAACTTGCATCGGTTATTGCTGCTCTTGACCAGGGTCTTATAAATCTAAGCGACACCGTTGATACTCAAGGCGGTGAGACCCGATTTGCCAATCGGATAATGAAAGATTCGCACCATGGAGGCTATGGCAGAATCTCGGTTGAAAGAGCATTTGAGCTTTCATCAAATGTTGGAATATCAAAAGTAATATTTAAAGCCTACCGGAAAAATCCGCAGCAGTTTATTGATAAGCTATACGCAATGCACCTCAATCAGAAACTGGGCCTTGACATACCCGGCGAAGGAAAACCTTCGATTAAAGACACCAAAAGCAGAATCTGGTCTAAAGTTTCTCTTCCGTGGATGTCTATTGGTTATGAAGTGGCGATTACACCGCTTCAGACACTCACTTTTTATAATGCTGTAGCCAATAACGGTAAAATGGTAAAACCACAATTTATTAAAGAAATCAGGTATGCCGGCGAGCCAGTTTCTCAGTTTAAACCTGTGGTTTTATGTGAATCAATATTTGAAAAAAGCGAAACGCTACCGCAGATACGAAAAATACTCGAAGGTGTTGTTGAACGTGGAACAGCAACCCATCTTAAGAATCCGGTATATAAAATTGCAGGTAAAACCGGAACAGCGCAGATAGCTCAGAACAATGCAGGGTACAATAAATCGAATTACAAGGCGTCGTTTGTCGGATATTTCCCTGCAGAGAATCCTAAATACTCGTGTATTGTAGTCATTAACAATCCTTCAAAAGGGGTGTATTACGGAGGCTCAATCGCGGGTCCGGTTTTTAGGGAAATTGCTGATAAGGTATACGCTACACGCCTCGATCCGCAGCGGCAATCTGCCGACAACGTGCATACCATTCCTTTGCTGCAGGCTGCAGGCAATACTGAAGATCTAAAAACACTACTCAACGAAATTGATATGGTATGGAATACCCCGCTTCCCGAAACCGAATACGCCCGCCTGGGTACTGCTGATAGTACGCTGGCTGTTCAGGAAGTTAAAGTTCCTGAAAAAGTAACCCCCGATGTAACTGGTATGGGAGCACGCGATGCCATATATCTGCTTGAAAATGCAGGATTTAAAGTCAGGATTTCGGGAAAAGGACTTGTAAGAAAACAATCGGTTCCAGCCGGCAGTAAGGTTAGCCGCGGCCTGGTTTGCACCCTTGAACTTCGATAAACAGCCATGAAAACACTCAGGGAAATCATATATAAATGCAGCATAACCCGTATTACGGGAAATCCGGATATGCCTGTTTCAGCTATTGTCTTCGACAGCCGAAAAGCAACTGATAAATGCGTATTTGTAGCTGTACGAGGCACCCTCACTGATGGTCATTCTTACATTCAGAAAGTAATTGAATCGGGCGCAAAGGCCATTGTTTGCGAATCGCGTCCCGATATTATATTACCGGATGTATGCTATGTTGAAGTAGCCGAAAGCAGCGAAGCCCTGGGAATAATGGCTTCCAATTTCTATAACAACCCATCGCAGGAATTAAAGCTGGTGGGAATAACCGGAACAAATGGCAAAACAACCACTGCCACACTGCTGTACCGGCTTTTTATGGGACTGGGTTACAAAACCGGTCTATTATCGACTGTACGTAATATGATTAACCAGCATGAATGTGCTGCAACACATACTACACCAGATGCCGTTGAACTGAACAGGCTCTTAAGGAATATGGTTGATGAAGGCTGCGATTACTGCTTTATGGAAGTTAGTTCGCATGCAGTCGTTCAAAACCGTATCAGTGGACTGATCTTTACAGGAGGCGTTTTTACCAATATAACGCACGACCATCTGGATTTTCACAAAACCTTCGAGGCTTATATTGCTGCAAAAAAACGATTCTTTGACAGATTGCCGGCAACAGCGTTTGCAATAGTAAACACCGACGACCGAAATGGCACAGTGATGGTTCAAAACTGTAAAGCCCTTCTAAAAACAATGGCCATTAAACGCCCGGCTGATTTCCACTGCCGTATCATCGAGAATCAGTTTGAAGGACTACACCTGAAACTAAACAATCAGGAAATCTGGAGCAGACTGGTGGGAATGTTTAATGCGTACAATTTACTCAGCATTTATGCTACTTCTATTATGCTGGGTGCCGGGAACGAAGAAAGCCTTGTATTGCTGAGCAATCTTGAAGCCGTTGACGGACGGTTTGAATATATTAAATCGCCCGATGGAATTGCCGGAATTGTCGACTATGCGCATACACCTGATGCACTAAGCAACGTGATTAGTACCATTAACACAATAAGGCAGGGTGAAGGTAAATTAATCACTGTAGTAGGTGCAGGAGGTGACCGCGACAGGGCCAAACGACCCGTTATGGCAGCCATAGCGACTCAAAACAGCGATATCACCATACTTACTTCTGATAATCCGCGCAGTGAGGATCCACTTGAAATTTTGAAAGAGATGCAGGCAGGTGTAACTGCCGACAGAAAGCGCAAATACCTGGTGATTGCCGACCGGAAAGAAGCCATTAAAACGGCATGTACACTTGCTGCGCCGGGCGATATTATTCTGGTAGCTGGCAAAGGACACGAAACCTACCAGGAAATTAATGGTGTAAAACACCATTTCGACGATCGTGAAGTCTTGCGTGAGTGCATGGGAAACGGAAACAACTATCTACCAAAATAAGGCTGGCTATGCTGTATTATCTGTTTGATTATCTCGAAAAAACATACGACTTCCCCGGTGCGGGAATGTTTCAGTATATCTCATTCAGAGCGGCTCTTGCTATTATTACTTCACTAACCATTTCGCTACTTTTTGGTAAATCACTTATCAAATACCTTAATCGGAAACAAGTAGGTGAACTTGTACGTGATCTCGGCCTCGAAGGGCAGAAAGAAAAACAGGGCACCCCAACCATGGGAGGCCTTATAATTCTGGGAGCAATCGTTATTCCAACGTTGCTGTTTGCAAAGCTCAACAACATTTATATCATACTCATACTGGCCACCACAATCTGGCTTGGTTTTATTGGCTTTTTAGATGACTATATCAAGGTATTCAGAAAAGACAAAAAAGGGCTGGCAGGCAAGTTCAAGATTCTTGGGCAAATCACCATTGGAATTGTGGTTGGCTGGACCCTGTACGCCAATGACGGCGTAGTTATCAGAGAAAAAATTGCTGAAACAAGTTCACGCTCGGCAACTACCCTTAGTGAGTTTGAACGCCTGAGTGATCATGGGAAAAAATTCTCTAGAGAATCGGTAAAATCAACCAAAACTACCATTCCGTTCTTTAAAAACAATGAATTTGATTATGCAATTCTGCTCAAACCATTCGGGCAGGATGCAATGAAATATGCCTGGCTTGTGTTTATTCCGATTGTAATTCTGATTATTACAGCCATTTCAAACGGAGCCAATCTCACCGATGGGATCGACGGGCTGGCTACAGGCACTTCGGCTATTATAGGAGTTACACTTGGCTTACTTGCCTGGGTTTCAGGCAACATTGTATTTGCTGATTACCTGAACATTATGTACCTGCCTAACACGGGCGAACTCACCATATTTGTTAGTGCCTTTGTGGGAGCCTGTACCGGATTTTTATGGTATAATACTTTTCCGGCACAGGTTTTCATGGGTGATACCGGTTCGCTTGCCCTTGGAGGTGTTATAGCTGTGCTGGCTATCATACTGCGTAAAGAATTGCTGCTCCCAATCCTCTGCGGAATCTTTATCGCAGAAAACCTCTCGGTAATTATTCAGGTAACCTATTTCAAACATACCAGAAAAAAATATGGTGAAGGGAGGCGCATATTCCTGATGTCGCCTTTACACCATCACTTTCAAAAACTCGGCTACGCCGAACCCAAAATCGTTCAGCGCTTCTTTATTGTGGGAATAATGCTGGCAGTTGTAACCATTATCACGCTTAAAATCAGGTAATATGATTAATAAACCCTACATAGCCATTCTCGGTGCCGGCGAAAGCGGAACCGGAGCTGCGCTTCTTGCCAAAAGCAGGATGCATGGGGTTTTTGTGTCAGATACCGGAAAAATTAAGGAAAACTATAAAAAAACGCTCAGTTCAGGCAGTATCCTGTTTGAAGAAGGGCGGCATTCCACCGAAATTATTCTGGGTGCTGACGAAATTATTAAAAGCCCCGGCATCCCCGATTCTGCTGAAATAGTGGCAAAAGCTGCATCTCTTGACATTCCGGTGATATCGGAGATCGAATTTGCCGAACGCTACAGCAATGCCCGAACAATTTGTATTACAGGCAGCAATGGCAAAACTACCACAACGCTACTCACCCATCACATTCTGAAACGTGCAGGCATTGATGCGGGACTAGCCGGCAATGTTGGAAGTAGTTATGCCTGGCAGATGGCTATCTCGGATCATGATTATTTCGTACTCGAGATCAGCAGTTTTCAGCTCGATGGCATGTTCAGGTTCACCGCTTCAATAGCCATTCTGCTTAACATAACACCCGATCATCTTGATCGATATGATCAAGATTTTGAAAAATATGCTTCATCCAAAATGCGGATAATTCAAAATCAGGGGCCTCAGGAATCATTTATCTGGTGCGCCGACGACGAAACCATCCGTAAACATTTCATGCAAACGAAGGGTAAACAAAAGAGTTATCCATTCAGCCTTTCAAACGATCCTTCCTGCGCAGCTTACCTTGATCAGAACACCATTCATTTTAATATAAACGGAGAAAAATTCGATATGACGATAGAAGAACTGGCTTTACAGGGAAAACACAATGTGTACAATTCAATGGCCGCTGGTATTGCAGCCAAACTTGTTGGAATCCGCAACGAAACCATCAAGGAGTGTCTATCTGATTTTCAAAATGTTGAGCATCGGCTCGAATTTGTTGCCAAAATTCATGGCATCGAATTTATAAACGATTCAAAAGCTACCAACATCAATTCAGCTTGGTATGCCCTCGAAAGCGTTAATAAAAAGATAATATGGATAGCCGGCGGCATCGACAAGGGCAACGATTATACCAAACTCTTTGATCTGGTAAAACAAAAAGTGAAAGCCATTGTATGTCTGGGTACCGATAATGAAAAATTAATCGAAGCATTTAAAGATAAAGTAGAATTTATCAGCGAAACCACTTCGGCTGCTGAAGCCGTTTCGGTAGCCTATTATCTGGCGCGCAAAGGCGACGCAGTATTATTGTCACCGGCTTGTGCCAGTTTCGATTTGTTTGAAAACTATGAAGATCGCGGACGTAAATTCAAGGAAGCGGTAAAAACGCTTTAAGAGAATGAAAACAATACTTAACAACATAAAAGGCGATAAAACCATTTGGGCCGTTGTGCTGCTCCTATCAGTATTCTCAATACTGGCAGTTTACAGTTCAACCGGCACACTGGCTTATAAATACCAGTCGGGAAATACCGAATATTACCTGCTTAAGCATCTGGGTATTCTCATTCTTGGTTTTGTACTGATGTACCTGGCCCACATGGTTAAGTATACTTATTATGCCCGCATTTCGCAACTGGCACTCTTTATTTCAATTCCTATGCTGGCATATACGCTTTTTTTTGGCACCAATCTCAACGAAGCCAGCCGCTGGTATACATTGCCGCTTATTAATATAACATTTCAGCCTTCTGATTTTGCAAAACTGGCTCTTATCATGTATGTTGCCAGGCTGCTGGCTAAAAAACAAAACGAAATTGAAGACCTGCGTAAAGGTTTTATTGCCATTATGCTACCGGTTGTGCTGATTACAGCGCTGATTCTGCCTGCCAACTTTTCGACAGCCGCACTCATTTTCACCACCTGCCTGGTTCTGATGTTTATCGGAAGAGTAAAACTGAAATACCTGACAGCGCTTGTTGGTATCGGAATTGCAGGATTCGCGCTTCTGATTGTGATTGCCGTTAACAGTCCAAAACTCAGCGGAAGATTCGGAACCTGGCAAAATCGCATCGAGAACTTTACCAGTGGCGATAGTGAAGCTAATTTCCAGGTTGAGCAGGCTAAAATTGCAATAGCCACAGGCGGAATTACAGGCAAGATGCCCGGTAATTCAACTCAAAAGAATTTTTTACCCCACCCCTATTCTGATTTTATTTATGCCATAATTATTGAAGAATATGGCTTGATAGGCGGAATTATTGTGGTATTGCTTTACCTAACCTTGTTTTACCGATCTGTAAAGATTGTGATTAAGAGCCCGCGAAATTTCGCAGCCTTTCTCACCTTCGGAGTTTCTTTCAGCTTGATTTTTCAGGCAATGGCCAATATGATGGTAGCAGTTAACCTGCTTCCGGTAACCGGACAAACATTGCCGCTTATTAGTATGGGAGGCACTTCAATTTGGTTTACAAGTATCTCAATTGGCATTATTTTAAGCGTAAGCCGCGAAATCGAAGAACTTCAGCAAAAAGAAAGCGAACAAAAAACACAAAATACAGCCCATGCCACAGTCTGAATTACGTATTATCATCAGCGGAGGAGGAACGGGAGGTCATATATTTCCGGCCATTGCTATTGCTGATGCAATACGCAGGCGGAATCCGGAAGCTGCCATTCTGTTTGTAGGTGCTTTGGGCCGCATGGAAATGGAAAAAGTGCCTGCAGCCGGTTACAAAATTGAAGGTTTGAATATTACAGGCTTCAAACGAAGTTTAAGTCTATCAAATTTAGCTTTACCATTCAAACTTCTGCAAAGCAGCCTCAAAGCCCGCAGTATTATCAGAAATTTCAGGCCCGGCGTGGTTGTGGGCGTTGGTGGTTTTGCCAGTGGCCCTACATTAAGGGCAGCCTCGGCACTCGGAATCACAACTATACTGCAGGAACAAAACTCATTTCCTGGTGTAACCAATAAACTGCTATCGCGAAATGCAGTTAAAATATGCGTAGCTTACGATGGCATGGAACGATTTTTTAGGTCTGAGAAAATTGTTGTTACCGGCAATCCCGTACGAAGCGAAATTGAGAACAAGACCATTGCCCGCGCTGAAGCATTGGCAGCATTCGGGCTAAATCCCGATTTACCGGTGGTGTTGGTTGTTGGAGGGAGCCTCGGCGCAAGAACCATCAACCGTAGCATTCAGCAGGGAATTGAACAGCTCGTAAAAAACCAGATTCAGCTCATATGGC